>Ga0307508_10003778_pt1 | contig 15130 bp, 13 predicted proteins | sample 9_EM_MG_FD_203089 | JGI IMG/M metagenome (GOLD analysis project Ga0307508, IMG submission 203089) | Populus trichocarpa ectomycorrhiza microbial communities from riparian zone in the Pacific Northwest, United States - 9_EM | ecosystem: Host-associated > Plants > Roots > Unclassified | place... | reverse complement strand
CCGGAGAGCTGGATGCCCCGTTCGCCGACGTGCGTGTCGTAGCCGTCCGGCAGGCTGGCCACGAAGTCGTGGAGTTGGGCGAGCTTGGCGGCGCGGAGGACGTCTTCCAGAGGGACCTCGCCGTCGCGGTAGGCGATGTTCTCGCGGATGGTGCCGTGGAAGAGGTAGACCTCCTGACTCACCAGCGCGATGTTGCGCCGCAGGTCCGCCAGCCGGAGCTGCCGCAGGTCGATGCCGTCCAGACGAACCGCGCCGCCGGTGGGATCGTAGAAGCGGAGGATGAGCTTGATGAGGGTCGATTTGCCGGCTCCGGTCGGACCGGCGATGCCGATCGTCTCGCCCGGCGCGATGCGGAAGGTCATCTCGTGCAGCACCGGCTCGTCGCCACGGCCGCGCGCATAGCGGAAGTCGACGTGGTCGAAGGTCACTTCTCCCTGCGCGCGACCGGAGACACCGAGCGGCACCGGGTGCTCCGGGTCTTCGATGGCCGGCGGCGTGTCGAGCAGTCCGAAGATCCGTCTTGAGCTGGCCTTCGCCCGTTCGTAGTCGTCGAGCGTCGAGCCGAGGCGGGTGAGCGGCCAGAGGAGGCGCTCGGTCATCATGGCGAAGAGGACGAGCTGGCCGACGGTGATGTTCTTCGAGCCGTTGAGCACCCAGTAGCTGCCGAGGAGGAGGACTCCCGCGAAGCCGACCACGATCGCCATGCGGATCAGCGGGATGTAGATCGCCGACAGGCGGATCGCCGCGAAGTTGGCCTGGCGGTACTCGTCCGAGACCTCGCGGACGCGCTCGGTCTCGAAGGCCTCGGCGGTGAAGCTCTTGATGACATGGATCCCCGAGATGTTGTTCTCGATCCGGCTGGCGAGGCCGCCGACGCCGGCGCGGACCCGGCGGTAGAGCGGCGCGATCTTGCGCTGGTAGACGAAGCCGCTCCACACGATCACCGGGATCGGGATCATGCCGATCAACGAGAGCTGCCACGAGGTGGGGACCATCACCGAGACGGCGAAGATGATCAGCACGGCGACCTGGAGCAGCTCGTTGAAGCCGGTGTTGAGGAAGCGCTCGAGCTGGTTGACGTCGTCGTTGAGCATCGACAACACCTCGCCCAGCCGGTGCTCCTCGAAGAAGGCGATCTCGCGCGACTGCACCCGGCGGTAGGCGTCCATGCGCAGGTCGTGCTGCACGGTCTGCGCGAGGCGCATGAAGCCGGCCTGGTAGAGCCACTGGAAGAAGCTCTCGAAGAAGAAGATGACGACCGAGAGGCCGGAGAGCACGATCGCCATGCTCCACGGATCGTGGGTGCCGGCGAGGGAGGCGATCCAGCGCGGCGGCGTGCCGCGGAGCGAGTCGATGACCCAACCGACGAGAAGCGGCGGCATGAGGTCGAGGATCTTGTTGACGATGCTCGATCCGGTGGCGAAGAGGAGGCGCCCGCGGTAGGCCTGGAGATAACGGAAGAGGCGCGCCATGGGGCGCGCCTCTTCGGGCAGCAGGGTGGACGGCGGCAGGCCGCTTTGCGCGGAGATGTCCATGACCGGCGCCGGAACCGCCGTCAGTGGCCCGGCTGGCTGAGCTTACCGAGTTGCTCGATCTGCGCGCGCAGCTTGGCGAGCTCATCCTCGGCCGCCTGGCGGGCCGCCGCCTCGCGAGCCGCTCTCTCTTCAGCCGCTTGGCGAGCCTCCACTTCTTCGAGGGGCCTGAGCAGGCGCTCACCGGTCTCGGCGTCGTAGATCTCCAGCCAGTCTCCCGCCGCGGAAACGCCGAAGCGGAGACCCGTGGTCACGGACAGGAGACGCTCCTGCGCGTCCGGCTCGATCGGCAGGTAGTGGCGGTCCGCATCCAGCCGGTAGCCCTTGAGCCGGAACCGGTGACGCGTCGCCCGGCGTGGCAGATCGACCAGCAGGTACTCCGGAATGCCGACACGCTCATACAGCTTCACCTTGTCAACCTCGTCCGTCCGGCGGATGCGGGCGTCCTTGGGAGAGACGACCTCGATCACCAGACAGGGGACTACGCCCTGCTCCGTGGCGCTGAAGCTCTCTTCGACCAGATCCGGCAGCCGCGCGCCGCGGATCACCGAGATGTCGGGAGCCGGACCCCGGCCGGGTGTAAGGAAGTGCTTGACGTCCTCCAGGACCATCACGTCGGTCTGGGACCGGAAACGGCGTTGCAGCATCTCGGCGAAGTAACCGCGGACGAGACCATGGGTGCGGCCTTGGACCATCGTGTCCTCAAGCTCCGGGTTGAGAAACAGCTCCGGTGTCAAAGGGAGCTCCAAAATCTCCATGCTGCCATCGGGCCGCTCGACCCAGCGCTGGAGGATCGTGACCGTGGAGGGCTCGTCGTCGAGGAGATCGAAGTCCGTCTCGCCGGTTTCGTCGATCTCTGGGATCGGCAGCTTTCGTGCAGGCTCGCCCATGGGCTCCAGTATAGAGAATCTTCCGCTCACCGACCGAACATCCGCTCGTTGAAGGCGACGGTGCCTCCCTTGGGGACGGACAGGTTATTCCAGCCGGCGGCGGCGAAGTGCTTGGCGAGGAGGACGATCTGGCCGGTGTGGTAGGCGGCGTGGCTGAGCGCGCGGTCGAGGGCGCGAACGACGTCGTGCGGCTCGGCGCGGATGGTGACCGTCTTCGCGAGGTCGCCCTCGGTCAGTCCGGCGAGAGCGTTGAAGAGGGTGCTCCAGCCTTCCTCCCAGAGTGCCAGGAGGTCGGTGCGGGTGGTTTCCGGCCGCACCTCGAATTCGCTGTCGCGGTCCCGGTCCGGCTTCTCGCCGTCACTCGTCAGGAAGTCGGCGAAGCGGGAGCGCAGGTTGCCGCCCATGTGCTGGAGAAGGACGGCGAGGCTGTTGGACTCCGCCGCTCCGGGGTCGAGGGGGGCGAACAGGTCCTCGTCGCGCACCTGGGCCACGGCGCGGTCGGCAAGTACTTTGAGCTTGCGAAATTGATCGGGGACATCTTTCAGGTAGAGTGTCTCGATGCTCGTCATCGGTTGGACCTCCGCCGCGACACTATCAAAAGGACGGCGATGAAGATTGCCAAGGCGCTGGGCGCCGTCGTGGTCTGCCTGCTCGCCCTCTGGGGTTTCGGCTGGTTCTTCGTCTCGCAGCTCGGCGGCTCGCGCTCCGCCGGGCCGGCGGGCGTGATCCTCACCGCTCCTCCGGGTTTCGAGGTCGTCGATTCCACCGGGCGCGGCGAGCTGGCTCCCGCCGGCGCGGCGGACGCGTTGCTGAGCCTGGTCCGGGCACGGCCGGCCGGGAGCAAGATCGGGATCCACTTCCGGCATGCCGGCGCGGAGATCTACTGGCTGGCGGTATCCGCTGCAGATCCGGCGGCGGACACCCTGGAGGAGCGCGCCGCCGGCGCCTCCGGAACCCGGACGCAGACGGTCTGGCACGGACACCTGATGGAGCGGCTGCAATGGGCGCGCACGGCGGGCGATCCGGCTCCGCCCGGCCTCCCGGGTGCGGAGCGCAAGAACCTTTATCACTGAGCCTCATGCGCGGACTGCGATATAATCACATCCGTCCACGATGATCAGGCGGCGTAGCGGCAGGAGGCTCGGTCCATGCGAGTGTTGTTTTTTCAAGATCCAGCGGCGCAGGAACTCCTGCAGGAGCTTCTCCGCCGGCGCGGCCACGAGATTCTGTCCGCGCCGGATCTGGCGACTGCCCGCGAGGTGCTGGGTCCCCATCCGGCGCCGGTGCTGATCCTGTGTGGATCGAAATCCCCGGCATCCCCGGCATCCAATAATAATAACGGGGCGGAGACCTGCCGGCAGGCTCGCTCGCTGCCGCAAGGCGGACGCAACGTGCTGTTGGCGGTGAGTGAGGACGACAGCACCGCCCATCTGCGCGAGCTGATCGCGGCCGGCGCCGACGGCTGGCTGGTGCCGCCCTTCGATCCCGAGCTGGTGGACGTGCGCCTCACCCTGGTGGAGCGCTGGGCCGAGGAAGCGGCGGCCGACGTGCGCACCGAGGAAGCCCTGGAGCTCACTCACGCCCGGGCCGAGCAGGACCTGCGCGCTTCGGAGGAACGCTACCGCAGCCTGTTCGACGGTGTCCCCATCGGCCTCTACCGCACCACGCCGGACGGCCGGATGCTGGACGCCAACGCCGCGCTGGTGGAGATCCTCGGCTACCCCAGCCGCGAGGCGCTGATGCAGGTCAACGTCCGCGACCTGTACGTCGATCCCGCCGACCGCAACGACTGGCAGGTCATTCTGGATCACGAGGCCGGCCCTCTGGTGCGCAGCTTCGAGGCGCGCCTGCAACGCCTGCCGGGCTCGGTGATCTGGGCGCGCTTCTCTCTCCAGGCGTTCCGCGACGACCGCGGGCAGGTCATGCGCTACGAGGGAGCGCTCGAAGACGTCACCGGCCGCAAGCAGGCCGAGGAGTCGCTGCGCGCCAGCGAGGTGCGCTTCCGCGCCCTGGTGCAGAACTCCTCGGACATGATCGGCATCCTGGAGCAGAGCGGCTCGGTGCGCTATGAGAGCCCGTCGCACCAAAGGGTGCTCGGCCACGCCGTCGACGAGTATCTGGGCCGCGGCTTCCTCGACCTCGTCCATCCGGAGGACCGTCCCCTGGTGACGGCGGCGTTGCGCGGGCTGATCGAGCATCCCGAGGAGATCGCCACCCTGGAGTACCGCCGCCGGCACCGTAACGGCACCTGGAAAGTCGTCGAATCGACCGGGTCCAACCTGCTGCGGCACCCGGCGGTGGCGGGCATCGTGCTCAACTCGCACGACGTCACCGACCGCAAGCAGGCCGAGGCGCGCCTGCTTCACGATGCGCTGCACGACGAGCTGACCGGGCTGCCCAACCGCGCCCTGTTCATGGACCGCCTGCGGCAGTCGATGGAGCGCTCGCGGCGTGAGCCCGACCGGCTGACCATCGTCCTCTTCCTGGACATGGACCGCTTCAAGATCGTCAACGACAGCCTCGGCCATCTGTTCGGCGATGAGCTGCTGGTGCAGATCTCCGGCTCGTTGACCGCGGCGCTGCGCCCGACCGACACCATCGCCCGGGTGGGCGGCGACGAGTTCGCCATCCTGCTCGACGGCGCCAAGGACGCCGCCGACGCCGAGCAGATCGCCGCCCGCATTCACGAGCGGCTGACGTCGCCGATCAATCTGCGCGGCCACGAGGTCTTCCTGACCGCCAGCATCGGCATCGCCGTGCACACGCCGGAGTACGAACGGCCCGAGGACCTGCTGCGCGACGCGGACACCGCCATGTACCGGGCGAAGAGCATGGGGCCGGCCTGCCACGTGGTGTTCAACCGCGGCATGCACCAGTTCGTCATGGCGCGCCTGCAGCTCGAAACCGATCTCCGCCGCGCCCTGGAGCGCGATCAGCTCCGCGTCTTCTACCAGCCGTTCATCGATCTGCGCACCGGCGAGGTGAGCGGCTTCGAGGCGCTGCTCCGCTGGGTGCACCCGAAACACGGCACGATCCTGCCGGACGAGTTCCTCTCCGTCGCCGAGGAGACCGGCCTCATCGTCCCCATGGGCCGCTTCGTTCTCGAAGAGTCGTGCCGGCACATCCGCGAGCTGCAGCGCAAGCACCCCGGCCACCGCCGGCTCCGCCTCTCGGTCAATCTCTCCAACAAGCAGTTTTTCCAGGCCGATCTGTTCGACCAGGTGCGGCGGGCGCTCCTCTCCTCGGGCCTGGAGCCTGCCTGCCTGGGCCTGGAGATCACCGAAGGGGTGATCATCCAGCACGCCGAGTCGGCGAGCACCCGCTTCGCCCGCCTCAAGTCGCTCGGCATCCAGCTCTATCTCGACGACTTCGGCAAGGGCTACTCGTCGCTCAACTACCTGCACCGCTTTCCGATGGACATCTTGAAGATCGACCGCTCCTTCGTCTCGCGCATCGAGGAGGCGGAGGGGAACCTGGCGATCCTGGAAGCCATCGTCACCCTGGCCCATCAGCTCGGCATGGAGGTGGTGGCCGAGGGGATCCAGACTGCGGGACAGGTGAAGAAGATCCGCTCGCTGGGCTGCGAATATGGTCAGGGGTACCTGTTCTCGAAACCGGTGCCCGCCGAGGAAGTGGAAGACCTGATCGCCGCCAAGCCGCACGAGCACGCCACCCTGCCGGATCAGGCCGCCGGCGCCTGACTGGCGATTGATTGGTACAAGCCTTGCAGACCTCCTATTCCGGAACTGAGATCCCGGCTCCGTCCGGCGGGAACACCGAGTCAGACAACAGGAAACGGAGGAAGCCATGAAGTCGAATTGGAAGTCTTTCGTTGTTCTGGCGGCGCTGCTGGCCACCACCACGACGGGTTGCAGAGTACGGCAGACGCAGGAAGGCAAGGTCCCGGAGGTGGAGGTGAAGGGGGGCCAGGTGCCGAAGTACGACGTGCAGACCGGGAGCGTGGACGTGAAGACCAAGGAGAAGACCATCAAGGTTCCGGAAGTCGACGTTCACATGCCGCCGAAGGATGCTCCGGCCGCCAGCGACAAGAAGCCGCCGCAATAAGCTCCGCGCTTGCTCCCCGGCACTTCCGGGTCTATCATCCATCGTAGCCGCTTGGATCCACCGGCCGCCGTTGCGGCGGGCCGGGGACCGAGACGGAGCTCCGAAGCCTGCCTTGCGGCGGGAGTCAACGGTCGGCGAGGGCCTGATCCCCCCGGGGACAGTCACCTGGCGAAGAACCTGAACGGCTCCCATGGTCCGCAGAGCGCCTGCCGAGGCCCTTCCGTCTACAAGCGGAGGGGCTTTTTGGTTTTCCGGAGGGCTCTCTCCGGGACCGGGAAAGGAGCAAGCGCGATGGCCGGTGAGATGAAAAACGTCACAGTGCCCTGGGTCGCCAACGCTCCGCAGCGGGGTGTGCCGCTGGTGATGGTGACGGCCTACGATTTCCCGCAAGGCCGCACGGCCGATGCCGCGGGAGCCGACATCATCCTGGTCGGCGACTCTCTCGCCATGGTGGTGCTCGGGTATCCCGACACGCTGTCGGTCACCATGGACGAGATGATCCACCACACCCGGGCCGTCCGGCGGGGCGTCAAACGCGCCCTGCTCATGGCGGACATGCCCTACGGCTCCTTCCATCTGGGTGTCGACCAGGCGGTCGGCAACGCGATCCGCTTCATGAAAGAGGCCGGCGCGCAAGGGGTGAAGATCGAAGGCGCGCGGCCGGACGTCATCGCCGCGATGACAGCAGCCGAGGTGCCGGTGATGGCCCATCTCGGGCTCACTCCGCAGTCGGTCCACCGCTTCGGCGGCTTCAAGGTGCAGGGGCGGGACGACATGGCCCGCCGCCGCATCGTCGAGTCCGCCGTCGCCGTGGAAGACGCCGGCGCCTTCTCCCTGGTCCTCGAGTGCGTGCCGTCCGACCTCGCGGCCGAGATCTCGGACCGCCTGACCATTCCGACGATCGGCATCGGCGCCGGTCCGGCGTGCGACGGCCAGGTGCTCGTCTACCACGATCTGCTCGGCCTCGAAGAGCGGATCGCGCCGCGCTTCGTGCGGCGCTACGCCGAGCTCGGCCACGCCTCCCGCGAGGCGCTTGAACACTACGCGGACGACGTGCGCGCCGGCCGCTTCCCGGCCGACGCCGAGGGCTACGGCGGACCGGCGCGGCCGGTCGAAGAGCCGGTCGAAAAGCTGTACGGCTAGATCCCGGAACGGCTGATGATCACGGTTCGGACTGCGCAGGAGCTGGGGCGGGAGCGCGCCCAGTGGGAAGTGCTCGATTGCAGCGTAGCGTTCGTGCCGACCATGGGCGCGCTGCACGAGGGCCACATCTCGCTCGTGCGGATCGCCCGCGAGCGATCTGACCGGGTGATCGCCTCGGTGTTCGTGAACCCGACGCAGTTCGCGCCCAACGAAGACCTCTCGCGCTACCCGCGGCAGCCGGAGAAGGACGCCGAAATGCTGGCCGCGGCGGGCTGTGACGTGCTCTTCCTGCCCGACGTGGACACCATCTACCCGCCCGGCCATACGGCGTTCGTCGAGCCGGGCGGTCCGGCGGAAGGGCTCGAAGGAGCTTTCCGGCCAGGGCACTTCCGCGGCGTCGCCACGGTGGTGCTCGGCCTGTTCAATCTGGTGCGGCCGGACGTCGCGGTGTTCGGCAAGAAGGACGCGCAACAGGTTGCCGTGGTGCGGCAGATGGTGCGCGACCTCCATGTGCCGGTGGAGGTGGTGGCGGCGGAGACGGTGCGCGAGGCGGACGGCCTGGCGATGTCGTCCCGCAACGTCTACCTCGCGCCCGACGAACGGCGGGCGGCGGCGGTGCTCCACCGCGCCCTGGTGGCGGCCGAGCAGACCATCACCGGCGGCGAGAGGAGAGGCGACGAAGTGAGAAAAACCCTGCGCCGGGTGCTGGAGTCCGAGCCCCTGGCGCGGATCGAATATGCGGAAGCGGTGGATGGCAAGACCTTCCAGCCGCTGGACGTTTTACGTGGACAGGTGGTGCTCCCCCTGGCAGTACGGATTGGGGGGACGCGGCTCATCGACAACTTTCAACTGGCGATCGTGGAGTAGGAATCATGCAGAGAACGATGCTGAAGTCGAAGATCCACCGGGCCACGGTGACGGATGCCAACCTCCACTACCAGGGATCGATCACCATCGATCCGATCCTTCTGGAGGCGGCGGACCTGTTGCACCATGAGAGGGTGGAGATCTACAACGTGACCAACGGTGAGCGTTTCGCCACCTATGCCATCCCCGGCCACTACGGCGCCGGCGAGATCGTGCTCAACGGCGCCGCGGCCCACAAGGTCTCGGTCGGCGACGTGGTGATCATCGCCTCCTACGCCGTCTACTCGGACGCCGAAGCCCGCGCGCTCAAGCCGTCGCTGGTCTTCGTGGACAGCAAGAACCGCATCCTGGAAGTGACGACCGGGGAACGGCTGCCGGAGGAGATGTTGGCGAGGGCATCGTGATCCGAGCCATCGCCTGGGCGCTCGCCCTGCCGCTCGTCCTCGCCGCCGCGTGCCGCAGCACCGGCTCCAACACGGATGCGCCGGTCGCGCCGGTGCCGGTTCCCTTCGCCACGGTGATTCAGATCGCGGTGCCCGGGCAGACGGGAAAACGGCTGCAGTTGGCGGTGCGCGACGCCGACACCTGGAAGACGATCTGGAGCGATCTGCGCAAGGACAGCGCGCTGGCGGCAGACCCGCCGGCCATCGATTTCGAGACCGAGATGGTGATCGTGGCCGCGATGGAGACCCAGGGCTGCGTCTCGCGGGTGACCCTCCGCTCGATTACCCGGACGAGCGACAAAGCAGCGGTGGACATCCTCGAAGAGCCACCGGCCGCCAACTGCCGCTGCTTCGTCTCCTCGCGGCCGATTCACATCGTCCGCGTGCAGAAGATCTCCGGCGAGATCACCTTCACCACGGCACGCGGCGAGATGCCCTGCGGGTCCTAGCCCATATGATGTCCTTCCATGACCTTCCGCAGGCTTCTGCTTCTGGCCGTGCTCGTGCTGCCGGTCGCCCTCTGGGCGCGCTGGCACGGCTCGCCGGAAGCCGCGGCGCCGTTCTTCCATCCCCGTCCTGACGCCCTGGAATACGCCGCCTCGGCCCAGGCCATCGCGCAATCCGGCCGGTTCTATCTCCAGGTCGGCCCCTACAAAGTCCGCCCGCGCTATCCGCCGGGCTGGCCCCTCCTGCTCGCCGGAGCGCTACGGTCCGGAGTCGACGGGACGGATCTGTGGCGGGTGACGGGGATTTTCGGGGCGGTGCTGGCGTGGGTGGTGGCGGCGGTGGCGTATGGGACCGTTCGATGGATCGGAGCCGGGCCCCCTATTTTCAGAACAGCGGCCGGGGGTGAGGGCCCCTTTCTTCTCGCCGGCCTCCTCGCCGGCTGGCTCTGGGCCTTGGCCCCTGTCGCCGCTGGGGCCGGTCGCACCGTTCTGAGCGATGAGCCCGCGGCGTTGGCAGGCGTGGCGTGCCTGCTGCTCACCGGCCTCGGCCTGCTACTCACCTCGAAGCCACGGACAGCGATTTTCTGCGCAGCGCTCGGCGGCTTGTGCCTCGGTCTCAGCGCAACGATGCGGCCGATCGCAGCCTGTCTGTTGGCGCCGCCACTCGGAGTCCTCCTCATTGCGGTGACCGCAGGCGTGCGCAGATCGGGAGTCCGTCTCCTGCTCCCCCGTCTCGCCGCCTGGATCCTGGGCGCGGCGATCTCTCCAACCGCGGTCATGATCCTCCTTCATCACTCCGGTCTGCGGCCGACCGAGTGGTCCGGCTATGCCTTCTGGGTCCCGGAACGCTATGGCCGGCTCAGCGACACCTTCAACCTCTCCTATGCCTTGAAACCCGACGAAGACTTCAACCTCGGCACAGAGAGCGAGCCGCTGTCGCATCTCGGCATCGCGGCGCGGGTGCTCCTTGGATTGCCAGGCCTGCGCGCCCGGCACTCCCTGGGTCTGGTCTGGCCGCTTCTCGGCTGGATTGCCGCGGTGCCGCTGTTCCGGGCGGCCCGCCGATGCGGACGACGCAAAGGACGCGAAAAAGCCGCCGCCGCGGATCTCGCGCCGTGGATCGCCACCGCGCTCTTCCTCTGGGTCGCCGGTCACGTCGTGGTGTTCTCGCTGTACTTCTATCCCACCTCCCGCTTCTATCTCGGCCCCCTGGCGCTCTGCACCGCTCTCTTCGCCTCGGCCTGCGGTCTCGGCTGGACGCATCCCGGTCTACGGACACGCGTACCCGCTGTGCTGGCCACTCTGCTCGCTCTCCTGTTGACCGTCCGCGGCTGGACCGATCTCCAGAAAGAGCCACTGCCCGAGGAACAGGATGAACGGACCCGATCGCGGTTCGCGCGCTGGAAGGACCGCGGCGACGACGAGCGGGCCGGCCGGATCGTCCCCTTCGATCCGCTCTTCGCGCAGGCGCTCGGCTTCCTGCCACCGGACGTCGTCGAGTCCGTCCACGTCTGGGGAACGCTGCCGCCGACCGTCCACGTCCGCCGGCTGCGCTCGCTCGGCGTCCTGCCGCCCGAGCCGCCTCCCATGCGCTAAGATCCGGAGCGGAGGTTCCGCATGACCATCACGACCGCCCCACCCGTTCCAACACTCGGCGTCGAGCCGTTGACCATCGCCGGCCGCGTCTTCAACTCCCGCCTGTTTCTGGGCACCGGCAAATATCCTGACTTCCCGACCATGGCCACCGCTCTGGAGGTCTCCGGCACCGAAGTCGTCACCGTGGCGCTGCGGCGCGTCAACCTCGACGAAAGGGGCAAGGGCTCGCTCCTCGACTTCGTCGACCAGCAGCGCTACCTCCTGCTGCCCAACACCGCCGGCTGCTACACCGCCGACGAGGCCATCCGCACCGCTCGCCTGGCGCGCGAGCTCGGCGGCTGGAACTGGGTGAAGCTCGAAGTCATCGGCGACAAGAAGACCCTCTTCCCCGACAACGTCGAGCTGCTGCGAGCCACCGAAAAACTGGTCGCGGAGGGCTTCATCGTCCTGCCCTACACCAACGACGATCCGGTCGTCTGCAAGAAGCTGGAGGATCTGGGAGCGGCCGCCGTCATGCCCCTGGGAGCTCCTATCGGCTCCGGAATGGGCATCCGCAACCCCGCCAACCTGCGCATCATCATCGAGCAGTCCACCGTCCCGGTGATCGTCGACGCCGGAGTCGGCACCGCGAGCGACGCCGCCCTCGCCATGGAGCTGGGAGCCGACGGAGTCCTCATGAACACCGCCATCGCCGAGGCGAAAGATCCGCTCCGCATGGCCAAAGCCATGAAGCTCGCCGTCGAAGCCGGCTGGCTCGCCGCCCACGCAGGCCGCATTCCCAAAAAGCTCTACGCCTCAGCGTCCTCGCCGACGACGGGGCTTTTGGAGTAGGCTATCCAGCGGAGACAAGGGGTTGCGTCCAAGCCCGGCTTGCCCTACAATCCCTCCTCCGCACGGCAGTAACCCGTGCAGCCATAGCTCAACTGGATAGAGCGACAGACTACGGATCTGTAGGTTGGGGGTTCGACTCCTCCTGGCTGCACCACTCTAACCTCTCGAAAGACAGTCACTTAGCGCAACTCGCTCTCGCAGCGCGTAGGAGTCATTCCGTCGGTGGGACCACTGGTGGACCATTCGCGCCGGGGTCAGCGGCTCTGGGGAACCTCGTGCCGGGCGAGGTCGAGGAGGAGGCGGAGAGCCCGATTGACCGACTCCGAATCCTTGAAGGCCTGAGCCACGTCGGCATCGAGCAGGACCACATTTGTGCCCTGCTGGTAGCGCTGGTAGTACTTGCCGCGCACCGCGCCCGAGAAGTCGTACTCCGGTTCGAGATCGTCGTCTTCAGGTTCCTGACTCATAGCGCCTTCTTTCCAGTGCGGTTGCCGTCCTCGCGCTGATGATCCGGACGCCCTCCCCTGCATCGGTATGGGAAACGACCAGCAGCCGGCCCCCCGAGGACATCCCCATCGTGATAAAGCGAACCTCAAGCTCGCCGAACACCGTGCTCGCCTCCATGAACGAGACCTTGTGCTTCCGAAGGTTGCGGACCTCCTTTTCAGGGTCCCGTTCGAATCTCACTCTCGAAGTATACCGGGCAAACGAGCGACCGGCGCCTTCCCGTCTTTTACGAACTTGCTCGATAATCCGGGCAAGTCCGCCACGTGGAGGCTGCACCAGCTCCACGGCGGCCCACCCCACCGATCCAATGGGCGCTGGAACCGCCGCTGACAGGCGCGCACCAAGTGCGGCACAGTTGCCGTCGCACAAGGTGACTTGGCGCCGAACCGGGGCACCGGGCGGCTAAATCCTACGGCCATCCTTCGAGGTGGCCGTAGTTGAGCACCCGTTCGTCCAGTACTGCGAAGGACCGTTGCGGACGAGCCCTCGTGAGGCGCGGACCACCTCCCCACTGCCCGAAAGAGGCAGCGCTTACTCCAGACCTGAAGGCAATCCCATATCTCTGTAAAACGATTCAAAGGCTTGCCCCAATAGGGCATGTCTCGAAATTACTCTTACAGTAGAGCCAGTAGAGACCTCGGTGAGTCTATAGTTATTCTCGTCGGCCTCAAGATCAAGCCTCAATGTGTTGTGGATAAGCTGGTTAAGCAGCTTTGCACAAGAGTCGACAGACCTAGCCACCAAGATGCCATTGAGAACGCCCGAGCTAAGAATTACTTGAAGGGCAAGCGGATGTATTTCCCTGAAGACTTTGGCTCGGCGCTCGAAGCGCACGGATACCGCGACTAATATCCCAGTTATCTTGTCCTTGATGTCGCTGTGCAGTTGCGGAGAGGCATCTTCTCTTATGACTTCGTCAAGCCACCAGCGATATTGTTTTCTCAAAGCCTCATCCTCAATCCTGCCCGCTTCCCCGTAGAGGTCGAAATCCGCCCAATGCCGCCGCGCCGCACCCGCAAGAGCGGTAGGGCTTGCCTTCTGAAGTCTCGCCTCTAAAATCCTAGAATAAATCCCCTCATTATCGATGGTCTCATCCACCTCCATGCCAGGATCGGCAATCGTAAGTTGACGCAGCAACTCCGGCCTCCCCAATTTACCAAGCTCTTCGGTATCTAGGTTTATCTCCGGCACCTCCAACTTGGGTACAAAAACGATTACGGGCTTGCCTTGGCCCAAGGATACAGATGCTTCAGAGTCTTTGCCGAACGTATCTTCCTTCTGCGCCATGTAAAATGTGTAGTCTGCTCGCTTAAGCATAAGAGCCTCTACCAAGCCCTTGGCGACTCTATCTTCGATCCATGATTGCGTGGGGTTGAAATACCTAAGGTTTAGCCGCCGCAGCTCTTCATGCTGAAATAGTCGATTAACAAACTGATTCACGGAAACAAAGTCAGCGTCGGTCCTCATTGAGGTAGCGACATAAACATCTAGATAATCCGCGGTTAAGTAGTGCGCGAGATTTCTTAAGGCCATCTTTTGAGTCTCTTCGATCCTAGCAACCTCTGATTCCTCCTTTGGAGCAAGTGTCTGAGCTTCACGGCGCAGAGCGTCCGGGTCGGGCGCAAATAAAGGGGACAGAAGGCCGTGCTCTATTCGCGACCCGAAATGCCGAAGAAGAGAGTCCATCTTTCTCAATCGTTGCTGACTGTAGCTGGTTAAAGCCACACGCCCTTCATTTTCCATTTTGGCCGCCAATTCAACCAAGAAAGTGCTCAGCCCTTGTCGCTCAGAATTCTCCTTTGCTACTCGTGCCGCGGAGATATAGCCAAGGTCGGGCAATCTCTCATCAGGAATCACCTCAATGCTCTCCCACTCTGTGCGATCCGTATATTCCGCATCAGACAGTCTCTCACTCAGGGGTTCTAGGATTTTTCCCAAATCGGGCGCCGAATTGAGCCTCTGATACGCCTCATGAAATGTGCTGAACAGGCGAATGGCAGTCTTTTGGTAATTCTTGACGACTTCAGAGAACTGTCGTGTGGAGATAAACGCACCTGGTCCTATAAATCGGTCAAAAAAGGATCGCGACATTTGTGGAATGCCATAGAAAACGAGGCATCTGTTAAAAGTATCAAAAACTTGTCTTGATGCGTGGTATTTCTTGAAAAGATCAAAAACGAGAGCCTCGGCTGCATCCGCTGCTTGGCTATCGAGATGCTCTAGAGAAATAGCGCGTCCGGTAAGTTCCGTAAGAGAGTCCTCGAATTCGATTCTGAGCCTCACGTCATCACTGAGAAAAGGCTCCCAATGGCGGGCTCTAATGCCCAACAATGTTGCGATTCGCCTAAGCAGATCCGGAGGAGGGACGCGCCGGCCTTGTTCAAGACGTGCAATTGTACTACGGCTAACGTCGGATCCCAACTGTTCAGCTAAAGCTTGCTGTGAAAGCTGGCGGTCAGTCCGAGCGTCTCTTACGACCTGAGCTAGAGATTGGATTGTCTTTGCCATCTTCGGCTGTTGCTCCTTTCGGCGCCGACATCTAGAGATAGTAAGCGCCGGCATATCCGACGCTTGCCACAAGGTTCCTCTTTTAAGTATACAGCACTGAAGGCGAAAGCCTCACTAGGGCGTAAGGTGCCGAGCTCGGCGAGCCTCCAGCCCGGGCTCCAGATTGCGAACCCCATGATGTTCCGCATCTTCGGCTGTAACGAGGATCCGAGCGGCGACCGCGACGATTACGACTTCCTTTCTACTTCTGGGGCTGAGCTCAAGCCGCGGCCCGGCGCCCTCTCGGACAATGTCTGCCCCAA
>Ga0307508_10003777_pt1 | contig 15131 bp, 12 predicted proteins | sample 9_EM_MG_FD_203089 | JGI IMG/M metagenome (GOLD analysis project Ga0307508, IMG submission 203089) | Populus trichocarpa ectomycorrhiza microbial communities from riparian zone in the Pacific Northwest, United States - 9_EM | ecosystem: Host-associated > Plants > Roots > Unclassified | place... | reverse complement strand
AGCCGAGCCCCGACGCTGTCGGTTGCCCGGTCTCGGTATGCCGTCCTAAGACCGTGTGACGAGTTTCCGATACCTTCCTGCCCTGTCCGTATCCGAATGTCCGACCCGTAATATTTAGGGTGTAACATGGGGCCTCTCTTGCAGGCTGGGATGGTGCATGGGTGGTCTTTCGTTTTGTGGACATCCGCACAGACCGCGTAGCAGGATGGGTTTTTGCACAGGGCGGCGGGGTGTCCGTAGCCCTGGCAATTCCGGCACTGGGTGCTTCTTCCGTATGAGATGTAGTCGTCAAGATGGCATTCACGGTTGCAGATGGTAAGGTAGTGTCGTCCAATGTCAGCCTTCTTGGTGCTGACGCTGAGGGTCCTGACTATCGTCGAGGTTGCTTTCTGTTCATGTCGGTCTGCCGGGGTGAGCCAGCGTGGCGTCTGGCACTGGATCAGCTGGGGGTAGTTGGTGGCGATGCTGTCGGAGATGTCGGGCAGTGGGAGATGGGTTGGGACTCCGTGGAGCAGGAACTGGCTGAAGCGCTTCCCGATTTCGACCTTCTTACACTTGCCATAGTAGGTGAGGGCGTCGGCGATGATCGTCGTGTAGTCTTCATAGATGATGTTGTTTTGGGTGTTGGTGGTGGTGAAGATGATGGATCCACGCATGGTTACCCAAGCACGGAGGAAGGGGGGGGCAGTTACGTCCTGGTTGTCGACCAGGGCTTTGTTGCCTCGGTGGAGGGCTGCATCCGCGACGACTTGGCGGGCGATGTAGTCTCGTTCAGCGTGGGTGGCAGCTTTGGCAGGGGACATGGCCGGGAAGTGGCACGTGACCTCGCACTCGGCTTGGGGGTACATGGTCGGGATAAGCTTGGGTGTGGCGGGCTTCCTTCCCTGGGTTTTCTTCTTCAAGTTCTCCCATCCTTCAACGTTGGTGGCGTGTGTGGCATGTTTGGTTGGTCGGTGTGGTTGGGCGATGGGTGCTTTGGCGGCGTCGGCGTATGTGCGGGTGCTGGTACCGTTGTTGGTCGGAGGGCTGTTGGTGTTGTATTTGTTCTCGGTAGCTCCCTTCCCCTTTCTCTTCCTTTCTTTCTTTGGGTTGGGGCCGGTGTTGCTTGGGCCCCCAGTTGGCTTAGCGGTGGCGGCAGGGCCCTGTGCGGCTGAGAGGAGTTGTGGTTGCATTTGGGTGACTCAGGTGCCCAGCGTGGCGATTTGCTTGGTCAGGCTGTTTGTGGCGATTTGGAAGGTGGTGTTGTTCTGGGTGAAAAGCACGGAGATCTCGGCGCTAATGGTTCTGGCAAATTTGTCTAGGAGATTGCTGGTGATGATTTCGATGTCGGCACGAAGTGCGTGCTCTGGGCTGAGTGGGGCTGCCATCTGGGGGGTAGTACTGGTGGGCTCGTCCATGTTGCCCTCGATCGCCTGCGTTGCAGTGACATGTTCCGTGTGTTGGAAGTCCATGGAGTTGTCGTTGTCTTCTTCCCTTCCTTTGTCTTTAGAGTCGTCGGAGTCGGAGTCAGAGTCAGAGTCGGTGTCGTTTTCCTCGTGCACACGCTTTGCGGGGGAGGGTGACCGTGAGGCCGCGACCGTAGGAGGTTGAAGGTGGTGTCGGGAGGGGTGCTGCTGGGAGCGGGCTCTTGGGGTGCTGTGCGCAGAGATTTCGGTGGTGGCCAGGGTGTTCGGGCGGAGGAAGGCGTCGAGGGATCCTTGACCGGGGTTGTTGGTGGACATGAAGCCTTTTAGCGAGATGGGGATAGTTTGGCGACGCGAGCCAAAATTACGAGAAGCAGGCGGCGACAGGAGGGAAAATTCCCAGTAGGGTTCCGGAGGGGTGCAGCCTCTAGTTAATGAACTATTGACCGACTCCTGAGGTGGGTTTCCAGGGTTGTTGAAAACTTAATTGGAAAAGAAGATTTTTGGTGTCGCGAAAACAGTGAAGTTTTGGGGGGTGCTGTGAGGATAATAGATTGCGTGGAGAAGAATCTCCAGATGAGCTACTGTGCCCTTCCTTTATACTTTTCCTTCCCTCTGTGGAATCACAGCTTGCCCGCAAGACTGACACAGTTCCTCCGTCTAACATCATGACTCGATCACCGCGCCCAAGTAAAACACCTGATCGCACTCGGCTGCCACGCGGCCAACACTCTACTCACGGCAACAGGAGAAAGGGCGCGCAAGCAGTAACAGTAAAGGAAAGGACGACTGATGTACAACTTAATCAAGGGAAAACAATACTCGTAACGAACATGGGAGAAGGAAGCGCAAGCTCAATCAATGGGCGACAACAAACATAGCGGACAGGAGAAAGGACGCGCAAGTACAATAATGGAGATGAAGGAGAGAGGTCTAGACTGGCCAGCAGTCGGGGATATCACTACCGGAGCGATATGGCGGAGATCGGTCGAGGCGTTTAAGCGTGGAGGATGACCGCGGCTGCGGCAGCGGAAACGAGGACTAGCCACAGGGTGACAAGGGTGAGAGTGGCACCAGCGCTGGTGCCAAGGAGCCCGTCGCGCCAGGTTCGTGACACCCAGTACGTCTACGATCAAATCCCAAACCAGGAAAACATCGCGGATAGCTGGGTCTGAAACAAGCTGGCAGCCACTGCCAACGCCTACCAAAACTTTGCCCGACAAGTTTGGCAGGAAATCATCGACCGGACAAACAAGGCGGACCTCTGCCAGATACACCAAGGTACTCAGCTGGCCCGCTTGCACGATGCCCTTGCCTTCCTCGCAGAAGCCAATATGGCCCGAAGGCGGCACCTGGTATTGTTCCAGAAGAATGTGGAAGAATGGGCCCAGGGTTACCAGACCTGAGTCGTGACCCGAGAACGACTGGCACAGGCCCAGGAAGAGATACGAAAGGTGGCAGTCCAGGTGGCGCTGCCGACCACGCCACCCCCAGCAGCACCAATACCAACCCGACCCAGCTCCATTCCCGGGCTGAGGTTAGGAACCCCGGCTCCCCAGACCTCGGTACCCTACGTAACCTTGGGAGCCACAGGGGGAAATGGGGGAGGGCGGCCCCCAGAACACCTCGAAGGCCAGCTGTCCTGCCATCACCGTCACCCCCACCCCCAGAGAGCAACAATGACAATGACAATGACCTATATGAACGAAACCTCCCCGCAGGATGACCACCCCCAGGTACACGAGAGCCCACCCGGCCCAAATTATCGACCATGCTCCGACCTGAGGAGATAGCCTGGCTGGTGGGAGAAAGAATCGTGGCAGCATGGCAAGGACAGGTGCCGGAACAGTGACCGAACACCTCCCGCTTGAAGATGAAGAGCCCCAACAACTTTGACGGGAAAAGCTCTACCAACTTCAACCAGTGGTGGGAAGCAGTGGTTATGTACCTTAGGTTCTACCCAGAAACGGTGGACCGTCAGAAGATCGCCTGAGTTGGAACCCTCCTCACTGACACCACCCTATCATGGCACCTCAAACGGTACCAAGAATTGAACGACGCTGACACATGGGTCAACTACTCGGCCGCTCTACGAGCGGTGTACCACAACGATAGAGAGGCAGCCGACGCCCAGCTCAAACTCGGATAGCTCAAGTACCACAGCTGTATCAGAACCTACCTCACCAAATACCATGCGCTCAACAATTACGCAAGGGCCACAGGAGAAGCCCTCCGCGAAAAGGTCGATCTTGCTATGTCCGACAGGGTCTTGGATATGTGGTTCAACCAGAACCCGGAGGACCCGGCGGACGACGAGCACTTCCTGCAAGCCACACAACGCGCAGGGCTGCAGGTGGAAAAAAGGAAGGCTCTAAAGGCCACCAAGGAGGCAATGGGGAGCCAGACGTCGGGGGGGAATGGAAATAGAGGAAAGGACAGCCAGAGCAGGAAGGGCTCCGGTAATGCCTGAAAGGGCAAGGAGCGGGATGCCCCCAAGCAGACAAAGAAGTCTGACTTGGGGGACAAGGCTTAAAAGCCCAGGAAATCATGGACGGAAAGCCGGTGGGGTAGCATTGGCAACGCCTTAAAGGGGGTCCTGCAAAATGAAATCGACTCTCACAAAGCCAGTAAAGCCAACTGCTGGCGATGCGGTCGAGGAACCCACTCGACCAGCGATTGCTACGCCCACACAACGGCCAACGGAACGGAACTCCCGGAGGCACCAAAAGTCCTGGGTGCCGTCCAAGGGAAGAGGAAACGAGAAAGGGAGGAGCCGGACGAGGTGCCTGCCCCGAAGAAGGCCGAGACGGCCACCGTCAAAACTGAGGATGATGACATGAGGGAAGCAGCATCGGGTTGGACGGCCAACCGGAAAAGCTCGCGCGTCTGGGACGATGACGATTCGGATTTCTGAAAGGCCACGACATGGCGCACCCTAAGGCCTTTCCGATAATATGTGGAACCTCCCAAAAATGAAAGGGTCTGGATGAACCAAGTGCTGGAACATCGCAGGATAGACAACGAAGAAGGTTGGACTTGGGAAGGCCAGCTTCACCCGAAAAGTCTACGGAAAAACCACATTGCGGCAACCAACCAATCACTAAAATGGTCACACACAAAGGAACGGCTCCGCATGATGTACGGGTTCTCCTTGACACAGGGTGCTCGGTCCCCCTCATCAGCAAAACGCTAACCGAGCGCCTTAACCTACCTTGAGTCCAACGGATCACCGCAGCACCACTATGAAACTGCTAGGGAGAGGAAGTACCAGGAGCAGGGATGGAGTATACCAGATCCCTCCTCCTCCAACACTGAAAACACTTCTCCCGAGAGGTACTCGAAGTGGCTCCGCTGCAACCCAAGGTCGACATCTTCCTCCCCTTCTGGTGGATCGCAAAGCACCCCCCTCAGGGTGTATGGGACTCAGACGAACTCCACTTCAGCAGCCCAAGCTTCCTGAACAGCTGCACCAAATACGAAGTGGACGAATTCTCCCTATCCCTGGACGAGACAGTATGCCTGGACCCAGAGGCAAGGGTTGTAGGCTATATCTCTGCGGTCGACCAGAAAGATAGGGACCCTTTTAAACTAGTGCCAGGGAAATTTAAAAAATACCTGAACATCATGGGAACAGAAGCGGCCGAGGCACTACCATTGCATCGACTGTACGACTGCAAAATCGACCTCAAGGAAGGAGAAACAGCTCCTTGGGGACCAATCTACCCCCTCTTGGAAACAGAGCTACAAACGCTCAGGGAATGGCTGTAGGAAATGCTGAGAACAGGCAAGATTCAGAGATCCACCTCACCAGCCGGATCCCCCATCCTGTTCGTCCTGAAACCGTATGGACGAGAGCTTCAACTATGTGTGGACTACCGAGCCCTCAACCACATCACCATTCCCAACCGTTACCCCCTTCCTCTAATGCAGGAGCTGCAGGACCGGGTTCAGGGTGCAAAGTGGTTTACTAAGATGGATCTGAAAAACGGGTTCAATCTGATCCGCATCCAAGAGGGAGACGAATGGAAAACGGCATTCTGGACTCGGTATGGGCTATACGAGTTTCAGGTCATGCTGTCCGGACTCACCAATGCCCCTTCAATCTTCCAAGATATGATGAACCATGTCTTCTCTGACATGATCGACTTGGGCCTCCTGATTTACATGGACAACATCTTAGTCTACGCGAAAACAGAGGAAGAGCACCATGGCCTAGTCGAACAAGTGTTGAAAAGGCTGCAGAAAAACCACCTAGCAGTCTCGCCAGACAAATGCGTCTGGAAGACTCAAGAGGTGGAGTTCCTGGGGTACATCATTGGGCAAGAAGGAATCACAGGAGGTGGTGTTAGGATGGAAAACGCCGACCTCTCTGACGGAAACCCAATCCTTTTTGGGGTTCGCCAACTGCTCCCAACGATTCATCTGGGACTACTTGTGAGTCACTAGACCTTTGATGGAGCTCATGAAGGGAGACAGTAAAAGCTGGGCATGGACAAAGGAGGCAGATACGGCCTTCAAAGATCTGAAGGAACGATTCCCAACGGCCCCAGTCCTGGCACACTTCGACCCGCTGTGACCGGTGATTATCGAAACTGACGGCTCCGACTTCGCCATGTGGGCAGTTCTGTCCCGACGAGACGACGAAAACCATCTACACCCTGTTGCTTTCCACTCACGCAAGTTCCAACCAGTGGAAATAAACTACGAAATCCACGACAAAGAACTTCTTGCGATAGTGGACGCCTTTAAGCACTGGAGATGGTACTGCGAAGAAGCGACTCAGCAAATACAGGTGTACTCGGACCACCAGAACGTCGAGTACTTGACCACCACAAAAGTTCTCAACCGCCGGCAAGCTCGATGGGCACAGGAGCTCGCTGGAATCAACTTTCGAATCTATTACCGACCTGGAGCAAAAAACGGAAAACCGGACACGTTATCCAGGCGTTCGGAGTACAGCCCTGAGAAAGGGGGGAGTGAAAACCAGCTGATTATGACGGTTCTGCAGAAAAACCACTTCGCAGCAGCTGTCAATCGGAAAGAGCTAGTATTTGTTTGCTCATCAGCATGGTTGGGATCGCTCCTGGCCAGAAAATGGGTGAAAGAATTCGAGGAGATGGTGAAAGAAGCAGGGAAAAAGGACGAGGAATACCGGCGGACTCGGGAGGAACTGGAAGCAGTGCGGAAGGAATCTGCACTGAATGGCCGTAAGGCCGAGGAGGAAGCCGCTGACCCACATGAGGCACAGTGGAGGAACCGAAATGTTAGGATGGAAGAGGTCCTCGGGATCAAGGACGGGCTGCTCTACCGAAAAGGCATGCTCTGGATACCGGAGGATGGAAACCTCAAACAAACAATCCTCGAATCAGAACACAACCCGAAGGTCGCCGGACACATGGGCCAGGACAAGACGATCGAGCTGATTCCGCGAATTTCTGGTGGCCCAAGATGGACGAACGCATCATCGATTACGTCCGAAGCTGCGACGAATGCCAGAAGAACAAGACAGCACGGCACCACCCTTATGAACTGTCTTCACCCCTGGAGCTTCCTTATACTCCCTGGCAATCAATCGCGATGGACTTCATCACAGAGCTACCCCTGTCGCAGGAATGCGACCAGTTATGGGTGGTCATAGACCAGTTCACGAAAATGGTGCACTTCCTCCCCCTGGGAAAAAACAGAAAAACGGCCGAGGATATGGCCGTTATTTTCACACGAGAAATTTGGAAGCACCACGGACTTCCGACCAACATCGTGTCCAATCAGGACTCCAGGTTCACTTCCGAAACATGGAAGGAATTTCTCCGGCTGTCTGGCATCCGCCCCCGAATGTTGACAGCCTTCCACCCAGAGACTGACAGACAGAGGGAACGCCTCAACCAGACCATTGAGGCCTACGTCAGGGTGTTCGTCAGCCACGAGCAGAATAACTGGGCTGCCCTGCTCCCCATGGCCGAGTTCGCCTATAACAACTCGGTCACAATGGGTTGTGGGATGTCTCCGTTCTACGCCAATTACGGATATCACCCCGTCGCCTCTGATCCAGCCGCCTTAGGACCCCTCAACCCGGTCAGCAAACTTTACGCGCACTTGATACATGCTATCCACGAGGAATCCACAAAGCAACAGTAAGCAGCGCACGAGCGGATACGTCGCTACACGGACCCCAAGCGAACCAAGCCCCCCAAATATCAAGTAGGGGACTTGGTCATGCTCAACGGACGCAACATCAAAACACGTCGACCATCGAAAAAGCTGGACCACAAAAATCATGGCCCCTTCCAGGTGGAAAAGATCGTCTTGCCCCTCACCGTCCGACTCACGCTTCCCCAGAAAAGGAAGATTCACAATGTCTTCGACATCGCGCAGCTCGAGCCATTCTGATCGAGCGAGCAGCGAGCGCTGCCGGACCCCGCGAATGTACTCCGGGAATCCGATGATATCGAACAAAGCAAGGAGTACGATGTTGACGAGTTCCTTGGGAGCTCCAAGAAAGGGCGCCGCGTCCTGTACCTCGTCAAATGGCTTGACTACCCAGACTGGAAGGACTGGACGGAGGAGCCATACAACAACTTTTCAGTAGAAGGTCTGGAGAAACTCCGGGAGTTTCACAGGAAGAACCCAGATACTCCGAGGGACTACTGGCTCACCAAGGGCTAGATCCCGATCCACCCAGGACGCATGATGGAGCCAAAGGGGTTGAAGCACGATCGGTGGGTAGTAGAATGGAGGGGTGGAAGACTCCATCTCAACCGATTATCAGCAAGCAGAAGAGCTAAGGTATTGTAATCCCAGGAGAATGACAGCTGTCCTTTAACTGTAGTGAGGTGTGGGTGACCAGTTAAGAGCCACTGGTTTTGACCAGCTCTGGTGGCGAGACTACCGTATGGCTGGTCTGATCCCCGGCTACACCGGCGTGCCAGGCCAACCCATCTTTTGATCACCTCTTCGAAGGAACGCCGTCGTTACCTGGTTTCCTTTGCAACACTCCGACGTAGGCCCCCGGGTGGATCACCAGGGTGGAGGGCCAGTCGTCAGCCGAAATAGTCCCAAGTTTTTTCCCGCAGGAGGGTTTTCTTTGGGCCAGACGACTGGAGGGATGCAAGGGTGGAGGACTGCTTGCCAACATAACAACGAAGTCAAGAGGTAGAAAAGCTTCGGGACGAAGCTTAGAGAAGCAGGGAGTAGTGTTACACCTTAAAAAGTGTAGCACCGGGTCTAGATAGAAACATAATCAGGTGATCTCACTCTTACACCCCAAGTCTTGGGCCGGAAGACAGTTCGGCAAGATGAAAACAGTCAGAGGGTAGCCTCGGCCGGAAAAAACAGACTCTTGCTTCCACCCCGCCGGGTGGGCCCGATGACTGCCGACTTCTGTAGCCACTGCACCAGGCTCGGAGATAAGGGTCATGCAAGTCGCACGCCATAAGCGGGGCTTCTGTCCCAAGACAGGTCTAAGAGAGTCTAGAGGGGAGATAGGGACCGGAGTTAAGACCTCTCAGCCGTAAGGTATGGGCGAGAAACTATCTCCGGAGCGGGCGCGATTACGAACCACCTAGGGGTGACAGCCAAAGGAGGCCAGCTTTTTTTTTATTTTGATTTTTTTTTTTCAAAAAAAATAAAAAAAAAATAAAAACAAAAGAAAAACTTGATTTACTTATTTAATAAGTAAAGCGAGTATGTCATGCACCGAAGTGGGGCCACGTCAGGAAACCCTGCCTAGAATAGACTAGTCGCAGGGCGGAACACGGGACCAGCGAACTGTAGCTCTCCTCCTTATCGCTAGGCACCGTACAGGACCAATCAGGCCCAAGTGCATCCTCCCGATGATGTTGGAGGACGCGCGTCTTGTAATGAAGCACCTGGCATTGGCTTCGAAAGAATGGAGAAAAGGACTTCCGTACCGGCGAAGCAGAAAAAGACTCTAGAAGATATCATGTGACTATGCACCCGGACGATATCAACGAAAGGAAAAACCTGCGACGAAAAGACTCCTGATGGAATGGACATCCTCACGATACACCGAAACAAACCCACATGACGAACCTAAGATTATTCCGCTGTGAATAACGACTGAATCAAACCTGACTTTTCAATACCTCTACCTCTACCTCCGTACTCGTATACCCAGGTGTCACAGACACACGGCACACCATATACCGTCCAGATGATGAGTGTCAGGGCATTTTGCCTTCCAGACGCAGAGTGTCAGGGCATATTTCTTCCAGACGACAAGCGCCAGGGCATTTGCCATCCAGACGCTGAGTGTCAAGGCATGTGGCATCCGGATGATGTACGCCACGGCATATACCTTCCGGATGACGAGTGTCAGGGCATTATGCCTTCCAGATGCAGAGTGTCAGGGCATATTTCTTCCAGACGTACAGTGTCAGGGCATATTTCTTCCAGACAACCAGTGTCAAGGCATATGGCGTCCGGTCGACACACGCCACAGCATATGCCTTCCTGATAACGAGTGCCAGGGCATTTCGTCTTCCAGACGCAGAGTGTCTGGGTATATTTCTTTCAGACGACAAGTGTCAAGGCATATGGCGTCCGGTCGGCACACGCCACAGCATATTTCTTCCAGACGATGAGTGTCAGGGCATTTGCCTTCTGGACACAGCACGTCAAGGCATATCTTCCGATGCGTAACTGCGCTTCTACCTGCTGGACTACACTTGTCAGTGCCCATGCCACTCGCAATACGAGGTGGCCATGCATATCCGCACTAAACGATGATGGGCATCGCATTAGCCTTCCAGGCGACGAGTTTCAAAGCACAGCCTTTTCTTCCAAACTATATGCGAGTGTTTAGGTAAGTAGTGTCCGGATGACGCCCGCCACGGCATATGCCTACTGGACGACGAATCCCATGGCATATGCCTTCCAGTCACCAAGTGTCAGGGCGTATTTCTTCCTGACGATGAGTGTCAAGGCATATGGCTTCCAGACGATGCCTGCCACGGCATATTCCTTCCGGATGTTGGAATTGCTTCTCGCCGCTCTTGCGTGGCGCGCCAACAGAAGCGACACTGCAGCAACGCTTTGGGGAGCAATGCCATAGCAACAGCAATGGCAAGGGGATCCTGGTAACGACGGCTTGGCACTCTTTCATAGCAGTGTCTTTCGCATTCTTCCTTCTACACTCTATACATACTTGGACATAGCAATAGAAAAAGACCAAAAACACATCTATCTGAGCCGTTCCATCAAACTTCAATGATCGAATCATCTAACTCCTTTTCTCTCTCTCTTCTTTCTCTCTCTCTGTGTACTTGTGAAGACTCTCAAAGGAGAATGGTGATCGGGCAATCTTCAACAAGTTATGAGCCCGGAGCTGTAACAGCTCCACACAATCAAACCTCACCTCCACCGTACTCTCGCGTGAAAAATAGCTCCTCAGGAGCCAGTGGTAAACGTGGAGGCTGGCGATTCCAAGGCCCTTTTCTCTACGTCTCACTTAGACATTTTTTCTCCTCGAAATTGAACACTAACCATCTCAGCGATAGAAGATCTACATTGATACGAGCCTCATCATGAGTGAAGAATCATTCAAACACCCACTGGACAATATCCGCCTCCTCGATCGTACCAACTACGCAGTCTGGAAGGAAGACTGTATGAAGGTCCTACAAGGAATAATGGCTTGGGACATCATGATGGAGAAGGAAGAAGAACCGGATGATCTGGGAAGACCCAACGACTTCACCAGAAACACTGTCCTGGCACGGAAGGCGTATAAGGACTACAAGCAACGGAAACTGCAGGCCTTGGCCATCATCTACGGTTCCTGTACCAATGCTGTCAAGGTGTACATCAAAGGTATGGACGATCCTGTTCAGGCGTGGAAAGAACTCGAGGCACGCACAAACACGGGCAACTCCTCTGTTGGAAGAATGTTGCTCTTTCGGAAATTCAGCACACTTCCTCCTACTCCTGGACAGCCGCTCAATGCCTACTTCGCCGAACTGCTTGATATCACCACTGAGCTCGCTGGCTCCGAAGAAGCAGTCTCCGACGTGGTCCTCAAGAATCCAATCTATATGACTCTTCCTCCTGCCTATGCAGTCACGATCGAGATCCTTCAATCTCGTGCAAGAGTTACTGTTCAAGAGGTTATGGATGCGCTCAACGAATGCGAGACAAATCGATTGATGAAAACCAAACCTGACGCAACTTCCGAAGTTCTCTACACCCAACAAGGAGGAAGAGGAGGACGAGGTGGCTACCAGGGACGATACCAGGGGAATGAGCGCTCTCTGAAGGGGTGGTGTGATTGGTGTAAAACCGGCACCCACTCTACAGCCAACTGCTGGAGCAAGAAGAACAACAAACGAGCTCGAGATCAAAATGACTGCTACTACTGCGGAGAAGAAGGACATATGAAGAATCACTGCCCTACTAGAAGAAAAGGACATATGAAGAATGACTGCCCTGCTAGAAGAAAAGGACAGGCCGTACAAAACAGCAGAGGAAACAGAGGCGATGGACGCGAAGGAAACGGACGCGACGGACACGAAGGAAACGGACACGACGGACGCGACAGACACGAAGGAAACGAACACACTCACAATACCTCTGGTAACCAGCAATGACTTGCGGGATCTACCTCCCTCAGCTCAGAGGTAATGGTGGTGTCATATCGATCGGCAATAACAACAAGAACCTGGGTAATTGATTCCAGAGCATCTCACAATTACGGCAACAATCTTCGAGATTTCCAGAAGAACTCAGTTAAGGAAACGAATATGATCATCAAGTTGGGTGATGACCATCAAGTACAAGCAAAAAAGAAAGGAACTGTACGTCTGGGAGGAGTGGATATTGAAGCGTTCTTCGTTCCGGAATTCCGAATATCTCTCCTTTCAGTAGGACAACTCGACTCATGTGGATGCACAACAACATTCCGATCAGGGATATGCTCGATTGCCGATGTAAAAGGACAAAAAGTTCTCGGCGCCAACCTTGAAGACGGCCTATATATACTATGAACGGATGGATCAGCACACATCTCCGAAATTAGAATGCTTCGAACAGCTCCACATTCACACACGATAAACATGTGGCATCGACGTTTCGTGCACCTTAATCATCAAGACTTGAGACGACTTCTAAAATCCTCAGAAGAACGCATTACGGAGTCAATGAAGTCTTCAGTCAAGTGCATTACCGATTCTCTGGATGTCAAGCCGGTTATGGATCCTATGGACGATGAGCTACCGATCACGGTTGGTCCTGCGAATGAGATGAACAAGCCTCGCTGGGAAACACCGCGATTGTGTACGACTTTTGTTCGTACAAAACAACAACAACATGTCATACATACAAAGGCTTTCCGGTCCTCAATGCCATTTGCACCTGTACACTCAGATCTCTGCGGGCCTTTGAAGCACAGTATCGGAGGCGCCCAGTATTACATCATCTATATTGATGACTGTACGAGATACACTGAGGTGTACTTTCTGATCACAAAAACCGCGGAAGAAATATCGGCCAAGTTTCAACATTATCAAGCCTGGGTGGAAACACAGGGATTCCACATCAAACGTTTCCGAAGCGACAATGGATCCGGAGAATACAACAACTTGATATTCCTAGGTTTACTGGGAGAAAAAGGAATTACGTTTGAACCCTCCCCCCCATACACCCAACCTAAGAACGGTATGGCCGAGCGGATGATCCGGACACTGAATGAGAAGGCGCGAAGTATGATATTAGATGCAAATGTGCCAATAATATTTTGGCCAGAAGCCATCAGGACGGCATGCTACCTGCATCAAAGGTCACCTACATCGAGTCTGATAGACAACCAGTCACCATACGAAGCATTGTATGGCACCATTCCAAAAATCGGACACTTAAGGCGATTCGGATGCCGAGTATACAAACATATTCCACCCACTCAGAGAACGGAGAAGAAATTCGGAAATCGCTCCAGTATGTGCATGATGCTGGGATATGTTCATAACACCACGAAAATCTGGAGAATTTGGGATTTCAATTCGGGAACAACCGGACGAGCAGTGCAATACTCAAGTGTAGTGTTTGATGAAGAAGAAAATGCACACACAGAAAAGCAGATGGAAGCCGTTGAGTTTCCAGACACCACCGATGAAGTGCAGGACGAGACCCATGAAATGAATGACATGCATGGTCTAGAGAATACCAGTAAGTAACAAATATCCGATTTCTTTCATCATGCAGTGAAATCGCTCTATGAGCGGCTGGGCGATATGTGTTATACCTGCCGAATTCAGCGAATGCTGGGCAGATGACTACTGAATTCAGCGAATGCTGGGCAGTGTGCTGAATTCAGCGAATATACTGGGCATTACCTGCTGAATTCAGCGAATGCTGGGCAGATACCTGCTGAATTCAGCCAATGCTGGGCAGAAGAAGTCGAGAATATCTTGCGAAAGCGATAACTGGTGACTTGTATGCTGAATTCAGCGAATATGCTCAATGAGCTGCTGGGCATTACCTACTGAATTCTGCAAATGCTGGGCAGAAGTCGAGAATATCTCGCGGAAAAGTGAGAGCTGGTGACATGGATTCCTTATAATTGAGAACAAGACTGATTGAAATGGCAGACAAGAATGAATATGTTTCTGCAAGGACACGCAGCAAGGCATGCCTTGAAACCAATAAAGCGATTATGAGCAAGGCTCACGAAGAAGGGGGTGATGTGACATCTTCGGAACACCTTGCCTTAGCATTTCTGCTGCTCGGGATTACCGAGACATCGGAAGACGAAATCAAACCAATCATTAAGTCTGCCACCATTGAGTGTGAGAACGAGAGCAAGCCGCTCACCTACAAGGCTGCATTGCGAAGCCCTCAAGCAAGAGAATGGCAGGACGCCATGCGCCAGGAATGGCAGGTATTGATTGAGAATCATACATTCGATATCGTGACAAAAGGTAATACCGTCCACACACCAATGACTGACAGGACAGTAGAAGAGCCTATCGGATGCAAGTGGATCTACAAGAAGAAGATTAATCCGGACAGATCCACTCGGTACAAAGCACGACTGGTCATCAAGGGCGACGAACAAAAAGAAGGCATCGACTACGACGAAACATACGCACCAGCGTCCAAGATGGCAACATTCCGATTGATACTGGCACTTGCCACTCAGTATGGCTGGGACATCGATCATATGGACGTGGTGACGGCCTTCCTAAATCCAAGGATTGACCGAGACAACATCTACATGGAAATGCCACTTGGAATTGACTGGCTGGTGTCGAACAGAAGCACGTCAAACGGAAGTGCATCAAATGGAAGCGCATCAATTGAAAGCATCTTAATCCTCCGAAAGGCACTCTACGGACTTAAACAGGCGCTCAGACTTTGGTATGAGGATATCGATGGATATTTGCAATCCATAGGATTCCGACAATCAGCAGAAGATCCAAATCTGTACCTCCAACAAGGAGTCCTTCTAGTACTATACATGGACGATCTGCTCATTGCGTACAACGGTGCAGAAGGATGGGGACCCCAAATCAAGCAGTTGCTGCAAAAGAAGTACAAGATGTGCGACTTGGGTGCGGCAAAGTGGTTCCTAGGAATCGAGATGGAGAGGACTGAAGATGGAGGATTCAGTATCTGTCAACGAGGTTACATCAACACAATCATACGACGATTCGGACTGATGGATGCAAAACCGGCTAAGTCTCCACTTGATCCTCAGACAGATCTGGCTAACACCCACTG
>Ga0307508_10003776_pt1 | contig 15132 bp, 15 predicted proteins | sample 9_EM_MG_FD_203089 | JGI IMG/M metagenome (GOLD analysis project Ga0307508, IMG submission 203089) | Populus trichocarpa ectomycorrhiza microbial communities from riparian zone in the Pacific Northwest, United States - 9_EM | ecosystem: Host-associated > Plants > Roots > Unclassified | place... | reverse complement strand
CCGTCCAGGAACGGGCTGCCGCCGCCGTGGGCGAGCGGGTTGCCGTTGCGGTCCAGGTACGGTCCGGTGATCGTCTCGGAGCGGCCGACCACCACGCGGTAGGTGCTGTTGACGCCCTGACAGCAGAAGTCGAAGGACGCGAACAGGTAATACCAGTTCCCGTGGCGTATCACGTACGGCGCCTCGGTGGCGTCGGGCGGCCCGGCGCGGTCGACGAGGTTGTAGTGCGCGGGGTGGGAGGTGGCCGGCTTGCCGGCGGGCAGGAACACCTCGGTCATCTTGATGCCGCTCCAGTACGACCCGAAGCTCAGCCAGGACCGGCCCTGCGGGTCGGTGATCAGCGACGGATCGATGGCGTTGAAGTCGTCGGTGGTGAACGACTCGGTGACCAGCCCCTCGTCGGTCCACTGGTAGGCGGGATCTGACGGGTCGAGGGTGGGGTTGGTCAGCAGGCCGATCACGGAACGGTTGGAGCCGAAGGTCGACGCCGCGTAGTACAGGTACCAGCGGCCGTCGTGCTCGGAGACGTCCGGCGCCCAGAGGTTGACGACGCCCGGCACCGCGGCCGTGACCCAGCCGGGGATCGCCGGCGTGACGGTGCCCCGGTAGCTCCAGTGCCGGCCGTCTGGGGAACTGCGGAGTTGGATCGCGCCGCCCCCGATCGCCGGGTCGCCGGTGGAGAACACGTACCAGGTGTTGCCGCCCTGCGTGATCGCCGGGTCGTGCGTGGTCGCGTCGCCGAGGATCAGCCTGGGCGGCGTGCCGGGCGGATCGTTGTCGTCGACGCCGGCGCTGGCCGGGGCGGTGGACGAGGCGATCACCAGCAGGGCACACGCGATCACCCCGAGGAACCGACGAACGGGCTTCTCCATGGCTGCCTCCGGCGCCGTTGACTCGACCTCGGCGACGATGCCACCACAATGGACGACGGTCAATCCGATGTCCGTCAGTTGCGGCGGGCCTAAGGCGATTGTCGCGGATCTTTTCTTCTTGCTAGTGGCACCCCCTCGACTTCCTTACAGTGGATGACGGCAACGTCACTTCTCGTAAGGGGGCATGATGGTGGGGTTCATCCTGGGAGCTGCCATCGCGCTCGTGGTCGGGATGCGCCTCGCCCGCCATATCGACGGCAGTCGTGGCGCCCGAGCCGACTACCGCAAGGCTTCCACCGGCCTTCCCGGGGCCCGCAAGAAGTCCTACAGCAAGATGTTCGGTCTCGTTCGTTTCATCGTGGTGGCCGGGCTGATCCTGGTCCTCGCCGCGTACGGCTGGATCCGGCACAGCGCCTGAGCGGCGTCCACCGCAGGCGGCAGGGACGTAAACCGCCTGCGGTGGACTTTTCCGTCCGGACGCCGTTGTCCGGGTTGTCGCCGGGAAGCCGCCAGCTAACCGACGACACGGAAGGCGATCGCGGACGACTGTCCGGTGGCGCCGTCCCACTGGCTGCCGACCGCCCATTCGGTGGCGGCGTCCACGACCGTGACCTGGGCCAGCGATGGGAGCCCCACGCCGCCGGTCACGCTTACCGGGGTGACCGACCAGCCGGCGCCGGTCCAGTGGGCCAGGGCGGGCGTGCCGTTCGCGTCCGCGCCGGCCACCCAGACGTCGTTGGACGACCGGGCGGTCACGCTGCTCAGCGTGGCCAGCGGCGGCGCCGCCGTGGTGTTCGCCCAGACGTCGCTCGGCGAGAACGCCTTGACCGCCGCCAGCGAGGTGTCCGTGCCGGCCGGCCGCGGCACTGCCAGCCGGCTCCAGGCCGAACCGTTCCAGCGCAGCGCGACCGCGGACTGCCCGGTGTTGCCGGCTCCGGTGGCGCGGCCCACAGCGAAGGCGGAACTCGCCGACACCGAGTCGACGCCGGACAGGATCGCCCACGTGTTGGCGCCCCCGTCGAGCAGGTCGGGGCTGGCGGCGATGCTCCAGCTCGCGCCGTTGAACCTCTGGACCAGGCCGTTGCCGTTGCCGCCAACCGCCCAGCCGTCGGTCGCCGAGACGGCGGTGACGTCGCTGAAACCCCCGTAGAACCCGGTCGGCGCGACCGGCGTCTGGGTCGAGGTCGACGCGTACGCCGGGGTTGCCCCGATGAATATCGCGCCGATGACGACCGCGGAACCGGCCCCTCGCAGTGCCCCGTGACAGTGCCTCATGGTTCTCCTCGCTCAGCTGCCCGTGCCGCGGATCGACAGGGTCTGGTCGGCGAACGCGCCGTCGACGTAGCCGGTCTGCGTGCCGGCCGCGAAGACCGTCGGTCCACTGGTCGCGGCGACCGCGTACAGCTGGCCGCCCAACGCCGGAGCCGGCACCGTCTCGTTGGCGAAGGTCGTGCCGTTCCACCGCTGCGTCAGCGGCGCGGGCCCGCTGCCCGTCGACTTGTAGCCGACGGCCCACACCTGGCCGGACGCGGTGCCCGCGACGCCGTAGAACAGGTTGTTGCCACCGGACCCGCCCGGCGCGGCGGTCGGGACCTCGGCCCACGCGGAGCCGTCCCAGTGGTACGCGACCGGTGTGGAGTAGCCGTTCTTGGAGCCGACCGCCCACACGTCGTTCGCGGAAACGGCCGTCACCGAGCGCAGGTAGCCGCCGGCCGAGGTCTGCGGCATCGGGGTGTTCACCCAGGCGGCGCCGTTGTAGCGCATGGCGAGCGGATGGGTCAGCCCCCGTGCGTCGGTGGTGTCGTTGTAGTACCCGACCGCCCAGACGTCGTTTGCCGCGGCGCCGGAAACCGCGGTGAGGGCGTTGCCCCTGGTGCCGGGCCCGGGCGTGGCGACCTGGCTCCACGCGCTGCCGTTCCAGTGCAGCGCGAGCGCGTCGGCCGTGAAGTTGGCCTCGTAATACCAGCCGACCGCCCAGGCGTCGCCTGCCGAGAACGCCTTGACCCCGTAGAGGTCGCGGGACTGTATGCCGGGCTGCGGCGTGGCGACGATCGACCATGCGGCGCCGTTCCAGTGCATCGCCAGCGGGTTGCGGGGCGCGCCGTTCACCCCCGAGGAGCCGTTGGCGTAGCCGACCGCCCACGCGTCGGTGGCCGAGGTGGCGTCGACGTCGCGCAGCTCGTTGTAGAACGAGGTGGAGTTGGGGCTGGTCACGGTGGTCCAGGCGGCGCCGTTCCAACGCTCGACGAGGGTACGCGGCGCGGCGCTGGCGACGTCGTACCAGCTGCCGACGGCCCAGGCCGTGGTCGGCGACAGGGCGGCCGTGCCGAAGATCTCGTTGGAGTAGTTGCCGCGGTTCGGCGTGGCCAGGGTGGTCCAGGCGGTGGCCGCCTGCGCCGGCGCGGCCACCGCGATGGCGGCGAGCAGCCCGCCGAGAGCCGCGAGCCCGAACGCCGGGCTGCGTACCGCCGCCGGAAGCCTCGATATCGGCATGAGGGTGACTCCGTTCTGTTCGCGTGGTCGAGCCTCCGGCACGATGGCAGCCGGCCCTGACGCGGCCCTGACGTGCCGCTGAAACCGGACCCAACGGCATCGAGCTGCGACGATGCCGCCGGACGAACGAAAATCAGCACCCGGCTTGCGCTGCGAAAGCAACCCGGCCCGCGCCGCGAAAGCAACCCGGCCCGCGCCGCGAAAGCAACCCGGCCCGCGCCGGGGAAGGACGCCGGCCGGCGGCTTTGGCCCGGCGGCCGGGGACGGCCCGGGCCAACCGTCCGGGCCGTCCGCTGGAGACGGGACTTTGTCGAATCCCGTACTTTCCATTTTTTTGACCTTGAAAGAGGAGAGTCAGTTGGCCGCCGGGCAGAACTCCGCGTCCAGCACGTTGTTGAAAACGGTCAGGCCGGCCCAGTCGCCGTTGACTGAGACGGCGATCAGGTGGTGGCCCCTGCGGTCGCCCATCACGTAGGACCAGGAGCCGTACGTCGCGCCGCCGTGGCCCCAGACGGTCACGCCGCAGGTCAGCGTCTGGGCGAAGATGCCCAGGCCGTAGCGGGTGTGCGGGATCCAGCCGGAGGTCGCGACGGTGGTGAAGAGCTCCCGCTGCTCGGCCGGGCGCAGCAGGCGGCCGCCGAGCAGCGCGCCGAAGAAGCGGTTGAGGTCGCCGAGCGTGGAGATCATGCCGCCGGCGGACCAGGCGAACGACTGATTCATATCGGTCGCGTCGTAGATCGCCGGGTGCGGGTCGCCGGAGAACAGGGTCGAATAGAGGACCGGATGCGGTCCGTGGATGGTCGGGTCGTCACCGGGCAGCGACGTTCCGGTCAGGCCGAGCGGGCGGATGATCCGGCGGGTGAGTTCCGAGGTGAAGCTGTGGCCGGTGGCCTTCTCGACGATCATCGCGGCCAGGATCGAGTCGGTGTTGGAGTAGGTGAACACCTGCCCGGGCGGCGCGTAGGGCGGGGTGGCCAGCGCGATCCGGACCAGTTGCTCGGGGTCGTAGTGGTCGTAGCGGTGCACGAAGAAGGCGGCGCCGATGCCGTTGGCGAAGAAGTCCTTGTCGTTGGTGTAGGAGAAGATCCCGCTGGTGTGGTTCAGCAATTCCCAGACGGTGATCCTGGACCCGTCGTAACCGTTGCCGTCGACCAGGCCGGGCAGCCATTTCTCGACCGAGTCGTCGAGGCTGAGCCGGTGCTCGCCGGCGAGTTGCAGAACGACGGCGGCGGTGAACGCCTTGGTCGTGCTGCCGATCCGGAACCGCTCGTCCGGCTGTCGCGGACGCCCGGTGTCCAGGTCGGACACTCCGGCCGAGGAGAAGCGGGCGTGCCGCCCGTCCCGGATCTCGGCGGCGATGCCCGGCGCTCCGGCCTGGTTGACCGCGCTGTCCAGGGCGGCCTGGACGGGGTCGTGGCCGGCCGGCCCGACTCCCATGATCGCTGTAGTGGTGATTGCCATGACGAAATTGAGTGCCCCCATGTGCCGGAAAGTTAGGCGCGATTCAACTCTTCGTCAACAGATCAACATTGACAACCATGACTTATGGCAGATCAAAGGCGGTGAAGATTGCAATGACGTTGACGTCAAACGCAACACGTTGCAATGAACGGGCGGGAAGGTCATACTCGACGCATGCCGGGCGGTCGACTGACCTATGAGGATCGGCGGCACATCGCCGCGGGCCTGGCCGGCGGCCTGCCGTTCGCCGAGATCGCGCGCCGCCTCGCCCGCCCGACCTCCACCGTCAGCCGCGAGGTGCAGCGCAACGGCGGCGTCGCCGGTTACCGCGCCGATCGGGCCGATCGGGCGACCCGGCTGCGCGGCCGCCGCGCACCCGCCGCCGCGCCGCGGCCGCCGCTGGTCACCGGCGCCTACGGGCGTGACCCCGCCGCCGTCCACGACCTGCAGGAGGGCCTGACCGCGTTGATCCTGCAGACCGGCCTGTCGCGCATGCCGGCCCGGATCCTCGCGTGCCTCTGCACCGTCGACAGTGGCAGCCTGACCGCCGCCGAGCTGGTCCGGCGCCTCCGGGTCAGCCCGGCGTCGATCTCCAAGGCGGTCGGCCAGCTCGTCGCGCAGGAGCTGATCCGCCGCGAGCGCGACCCGCTGGGCCGGCGGGACAGGTATGTGCTCGACGACCAGCTCTGGCTCCGCGCGTGGCTGGCGAGCGCCCGGATGAACGAGACGCTCGCCGACGCGGCCACCGGCGGCGTCGCCGTGCTCGGCGCGCGGACGCCCGCGGGCGCCCGGATGCACGAGATGAGCCGTTTCCTGCGGGCCGTGGGGCGCGACATGGTCCGCGCGGCCGAGCGGTGGGGAAGCAACCGGGGTCACTGACTCCGGACGGTCAGCCGGACCCGACGCTCGAGGTCAGGGCGACGGCGCCGGGGTGCCGGACTCCTCCCGTACGCGGCCAGGCCGCCGTGAATGCGGCGAGGAGGCAGAGGGCGGCGCCGGCCAGCGAGAGCAGGTGCACGCCGAAACCGGCATAGTCGCCCCACAACGCCGGCGGAGTGATGGTCGCCGGAAGCGACGTCTCGGCGAAGATCTGGCCCGTCGTCAGCACCGTGCCCGGCAGCAGCAGCACCAACCCGGCGACGCCGGCCGCCCAGGCGATCGGCGGCGCCGCGAGCAGGCGTCGCGCCACGAACCAGCCGGCGAGCACTCCGGCCACCCAGCCGGCCAGCTCGAGCGGCCGCACGGGAGCCGGCCTGGTCCGTCCGAACTCGACGGTCACCGCGTCGCCGCCGGGGGAGACCAGGGCGGCGACCTCGCCCTTGCGCGCGCTGACGCCCAGCGTGGGGTCGGCCTCGACGCGCCAGCCGCCCGCCTGTAGGCCGCCGCGGACCCGGGTCGGCTCGGCGCCGGCCAACGTCACGTCGACGTGGCCGCCGTTGTAGCTGTCGTCGCCGAGCAGCCAGGTCATCGGGCGGTCCTGCTCGTAGCCGAAGACCGCGTCGTGCCGCGCGTCGACCACGACCGGCGCGCCCGGCGCGAGCGTCGCGGCGATCTGCTGCGCCTGGGCGTCGGTCGGCAGCGGGCCGGCCGTGCGCCAGCCCAGCCAGGCGCCCGCGGCGGCGGCCAGGGCCGCGCAGGTCAGTGCCACTAGGACGGCCGCGAGCCAGGCGCCGAGGTGTCGGCGCACGTGGGTCCGCTCTGAGGCCGCAGTCATGACGGACATGCCCGCAGACCCTAGTCGAATCGGGAGCCGAACGGCTGTCCGGACGCCTCCCGGATCGCGATCTGGCACGCCCGCGTGTCCTCGCCGTGCCCCGGTTGGGCGGGTCCAAATCGTGCTTATGCCGACAATGTAGAGCGAGACGCCTAGGCGCGCCGGCTATGCGGGGGCCGGGGGCGGTATCGCGGTCGGATACCAGGTGGGCGCCGACAGGCGACTGAGTGCCTGGCTCAGGCGGGCGGCGCTCTCCGTGCCCAGCTTCTCGAACTCGATCTTCATGACCGGGGTGGCCAGCTTCGCGAGGCCGTGCATTTCCAACTCGACCCGGTAGGTCACCTCGGCGCCGCCCGGAGCGGGCCGGACCGTGACCGTGTCGGTGCAGGTGGCGCCCTCGTTGCGGCCGTGGAAGACCAGCCGCCCGGGCGCCGCCTCGACCAGCGTGTAGGTCAGCTCGGCGGTGATCCCGAAGATGCGGCAGGCCCGGCGCCAGGTGGCCCCGGGGACGAGCGGCCCGGTGCCGTCGCGGACCGTGCGCTGGGCCGCCTGGTCCCACTCCTGTGTGTTGGCGAAGTCCGTGAGATAGCCGAGCGCGGCGGCCGGGGAGGCCGCGACCGTGAACGTCCGTTCAACGACGATCATCATTCCCCCAGGGGCTCAGCGTCCGGGTCCAGAATAGTGGCCGGTTCTGATCAGTGCCCGTGTTTCCTTCGGGCCCTGGGCGCCCGCGCGCGCCGCGGCTACGCCTGGAATCCCCGCACGAACCTGCGCTGCCAGGGCGTCTCGACCGCACGCGGATGGTAGTGCTCGCGCACGAATGCGACGGCCCCGGCGGCCGGCACCCCGTCGAGGATCGCGATGCACGCGAGCGCGGTCCCGGTGCGCCCGCGGCCGCCGCCGCAGGCGATCTCGACCCGCTCACCCTCGCTGCGGCCCCAGGCGTCCCGCAACACCCCGGCGGCATACCCGGGATCGGGCGGCAGGCGGAAGTCGGGCCAGCGGATCCACGCGCTCGTCCAACCGAACTCGGGCGGCTCCTCGCCGAGCAGGTAGACGCCGAAGGTCGGGACAGGCCCGGACGGCAGCGGCCGGCGCAGCCCGCGTCCGCGGATCAGCCGGCCGGACGGCAGCCGCAGCACGCCGGCGTCGCCGGGTTCCCATCGCGGTGTCCGCACCCGGATATCTTGCTCCCGTAGGGGTGTCCGTGCGCTACAGTCGGCGCCATGCACAGCTCCAGCGAGCGACGCCGGCGTTCCGACGACCGCCGCTGATCAGTGCTTTCCGCCGGCGGGTCGACCCGCCGGCAGCCACTCGCGATGCCGATCGACCCGCTTTTCCGCGTCGTCGATGGGTTTGGTCATGCATCTCGAAAGTGTTCTCGCCGGCCGGTTGGCGCCGGCGTTCGAGGCCGTCGCCGGGCGGCCGGTCGATCCCGCCGTGCGGGCGTCGCAGCACGCTGATTTCCAGTCCAATGCGGCATTGTCGCTGTCCCGGGAACTGGATCGCCGGCCGCGCGACCTCGCCGCCGAGGTGGCCTGCCGGGCGGACCTCACCGGATTGGCGACCGTCGAAGTCTCCGGGCCGGGCTTTCTCAATCTGCGGGTGACGGAATCGTTGCTGGCGTCGGCGCTCGGGTCTCTCGACGACCGTCTCGGCGTTCCGCCGGTCGCCGCGCCGGAGCGGATCGTCGTCGACTATTCGGGCCCGAACGTCGCCAAGGAAATGCACGTCGGCCACCTCCGCTCGACGATTATCGGCGACGCCCTCGCGCGGATTCTGCACTGGCAGGGCCACGAGGTGATCCGGGTCAATCATCTGGGCGACTGGGGCACGCCGTTCGGCATGCTCGTCGAGCACCTGGCCGGCCTCGGCGACGCGGGCGACGCCGACCATTCGCTCCGCGACCTCACCGCGTTCTACCAGCAGGCCCGGGTGAAGTTCGACGGCGACGAGGATTTCCGCACGCGGTCTCGGCTGCGGGTGGTCACGCTGCAGGCCGGCGATCCGGTCAGCCGCGCTCTCTGGGAGCGGTTGGTCGCGCAGACCGAACAGGTGTTCCTCGCGACCTATGCGCGGCTCGGGGTCGGCCTGGCGCCCGCCGATTTCGTGGGGGAGAGCTTCTATCAGGACCGGTTGGACGACATCGTGCGGTCCTTGACGGAAAAGGGTTTGCTGGTCGAGAGCGAGGGCGCGCTCTGCGTCTTTCCGGCCGGCTTCACCGGCCGGGACGGCGAACCGCTTCCGCTGATCGTGCGCAAGAGCGACGGCGGTTACGGGTACGCCGCCACCGACCTCGCGGCAGTGCGGCACAGGGTGCACGATTTGGGTGCGACGCGGCTGCTCTACGTCGTGGGATCCCCGCAGCGCACGCACTTCGCCATGGTGTTCGCCGTGGCCGAGGCAGCCGGCTGGCTGCCGCCCGGAGTCGTGGCCGAACATGTCGACTTCGGATCGATCCTGGGCGCCGACGGAAAGATGCTGAGAACCCGTTCCGGCGACAACGTCACCTTGGCCGCGCTGCTGAACGAGGCCGACGCGCGGGCCTCCTGTCCGGCGATCGGCATAGGCGCCCTCAAATACGCCGACCTGTCCGGCGACCGGCGCTCCGACTACCTCTTCGACTGGAACCGCATGCTGGCCGCCACCGGAAACACCGGCCCGTACCTGCAGTACGCCTACGCCCGGATCCGCTCGGTGCTCAACCATCCGGCCGCCGCGGACGCCGTCGCGCCGGGCGGGCCTGTCGCGCCGGCCGCGCCGGCCGAGCGGGCGCTCGCCCTCGCGCTGCTCGGTTTCGAGCCGGCCGTGACCGCGGCCGCGGACGGGCGCGAGCCGCACCGGTTGGCGGCCTACCTGCACGGCCTGGCCGTGGCGTTCTCGGGCTTCTACGAGGCCTGCCCGATCCTGCGCTCGTCCGCCGAGGTTCGTGGGAGCCGGCTCAGGCTGGCCGCCCTGACCGGTGAGACGCTGGCCCTCGGCCTCACCCTGCTCGGCATCGGCCTGCCCGCCGAGATGTGACGGCGTACCCGGTCGGCTTTCGAAAGGCGCCTCCCGTCACTTCGTCTTGACGGTGGTCCAGTGCCCGTCGCGGTCCGCGACGACCCGCAGGGTCCCGGTCCGCCCGTCGCTCAGGGTCAAACCGCAGGCGTACGCCCGCCGGCCGTCCGAACTCCGCGGCGCGGTGGGCGTGCACTCGGCGCGCGTCACGGTCGCGCCGCCGGTCGTCTTGACCTTGCCGCCGTGCACCAGGTCGGACTCCAGCGCCGCGGTCGCGGCGCCCTCCCGGAACGCCAGGTAGAACGGCACGGCCAGGGCCACGCTGACCAGCAGCAGGAACGAGCTCAGCCCGACGGTGAGACCGAAAGCGAGCCAGTACGGGTAGCGGGCGCTGCCCTGGCGGCGGGCCCGGCCGGCCCGGCGCGCCGCGGAGATCGCGCCGAACGGCCACGCCAGGAAGGTGATCACCGCGACCGGGACCCAGGACGGCGGCTCCGGGCGGCCGGCGCCGTGCATGAGCTCGGGGTAGGGGACCATCAGCTGCCCGTGCCGCAGATGCGGGTCGCCGGCCCAGGCCGGGCCGGGCGGCGCCCCCTGGTGGGCCGGCGGCGCCTGTTGCTCCTGCGGCGCCCACGGCGGTGCGGTCGGGTAGACCGCCTCCGGCTGCCGCGGCGCCGGATCGTACGGTGTCTGGGTCGTCATCGCGAATGGGCCTCTCGGTAGCGGCTCGGTTGCCGTGCCGCCCGAGCCCATCGGCCGGGCCGTCGCGAACTTGAGGCTATGCGGCCGCGTCCGCCGGCCCGGTGACCGGGACCTGCATCTCGGTGACCCACTTGTCGAACTCGCCGGGCGGGCAGTCGAGGTAGACCTCGCGGGCGAAGCCGGGCGCGACGGTCCGGTAACCGTTGTCGTCGATCCAGGTCGCGATCCGCTGGCCGGTGCGGAACGCCTCGGACATCGAGCCCTCGTGCAGGGCGGTCGCCGCCTGCTCGACCGGCGGCAGGTCGACCACCTCGAAGCCGGTGTCGCGGGGCTCGGCGTCGCCGGCGATCGGGAAGGCGGCGTGCACGGTGATCGTCTCGTCGCCGGGCCCGGTCGACGCCGGCAGGTAGTAGGCGATCGGCGCGCCGGTCATCGCGACGCCGTGCCGCTCCATGAGCTCCATCAGCCGCGGGTATAGCGGAGACAGGTTCTCGGTGATCGACGACGGGTCGTCGTAGCTGGTGGCGGTCGCGGACAGCTCCGCGACCCAGATGGCGGGCAGGTGCTTGAGGACGACGTCCGTGGTATCCATGTGTCCCTCGATCTCGATCATCCGGAGACGCGCGTCGACCTGGGCGAGGCGGGAGTTGTCCTGCTCGACCCGGGCGGCCAGCTCGGCCCGCCGCAGCCGCAGCATGCCGCGCAGCTCGCCGGCGTCGACCTTCTCCTCGATCATCGTCTTCACCTGCTGCAGCGTGAAGCCGAGGTCCTTGAGGGCGATCACCCGGTTGAGCACGCGCAGCTGCGTCGCGGTGTAGTAGCGGTAGCCGGTGTGCGGGTCGACGCGGGCCGGGCGAAGCAGGCCGATGGCGTCGTAATGGCGCAGCATACGCACCGACACCCGGCCCAGGCCGGCGAAGTCTCCGATACTGAACATGGTGTGTTCACCGTCCGGCCTGACACCGTGTGAGGGTCAAGAAGTCAATGCCGGCGCCGTGGTCGTGGCCGTCGCCGTCGGCGTGGTGGTCGGCGGCGTCGTCGGGGTCGTGGTGGGCGGCGTCGTAGTGGGCCGCGTCGTCGGCGTCTTCGACGGCGTCGCCGAGGTCGAGGCCGACGAGGAGGCGCTCGCCGAGTTGGAGGCGCTGGCGTGGACGCCGTTCGGCCGCGACCTGTGCGTCTGTCCGGGCGGCTGGGTCGGGAAGACCCCCTCGATCGGGCCGTCGCCGGTCGTCGCCGCGGGCGGCGTGGTCGGCGTGCCCTGCACGTTCTGGTTGCTGCCGGCCGACCGGAGCTTGATCGCGACGCCGAGGCTGACCGCCAGCAGCAACATCGCGATCACGCCGATCAGCAGGGCGGTCTGGCTACGCGGCGTCCGCCGGGCGGGCGGCGTCGAGGCGGGCGCCGGCGGCAACTGGCGGGGGAGCGGGACGGCCCGGGTCGGCACAGCCCGGGTCGGGACGGCCCGGGTCGGCGCGGTCTGGCTCAACGGCGAGGTCAGGGACGTGCCGGTCAGATTCTTCCGGTCGGAGGTGCCGGCCGCGGCCAGCGCCGCGTCGGCGAACTCGGCGGCGCTCGTGAAACGGTCGGCCGGTTGCTTGGCCATCGCGCGGGCGATCAGCTGGCGGACCGGCAGCGGCACGTGGCTGGGCAGCGGGTCGGGCTCGTCCTCTAGGTGGCGCAGCGCGACCTGAAGCGCGTTGTCACCGTCGAACGGCGGCCTGCCGGCGATGCAGTGGTACGCCACGGCGCCCAGCGCGTAGATGTCGGTCGCCGCCGAGACGTTGCCCTTGGCGACCTGCTCGGGCGCCATGTACAGCGCCGTGCCGACGATCGCGTTCACCGCCGTGACGCTGGTCACCGCGGCGGAGCGGGCGACGCCGAAGTCGACCAGGACCACGGCGCCGGTCGGCTTGACGATCAGGTTGCCCGGCTTGACGTCGCGGTGCACCGTGCCGGCCTCGTGCGCGGCGTGCAGCGCGTCGGCCGCCTGCGCGACGATCGACATCGTCTCGGCCACGTCCATCGGGCCCTGTTTGACCCGGTTGGACAGCGGCTCGCCCTCGACGTAGGCCATCACCAGGTAGGCGACCTGCTCGTCGTCGCCGGAGTCGTCCGCGCTGGCGTAGTCGTAGACCTCGACCACGCCCGGGTGCCGGAAGGCCGCCATCATCCGGGCCTCGCCGTAGAACCGCGCGGCGAACTCGGCGTCGGCCAGCATCGCGGTACGCAGCACCTTTACGGCGATGACGCGACCGAGCACGACGTCGGTGCCGCGCCACACGTCGCCCATGCCACCCGTGGCGATGCGCTCGTCCAACCGATACCGGTTGCCCAGGAGGTGTCCCGCAGTGAGCACCAGCGGACCTTATCTGATCAGGGGATTAACTGCTGAAGCCGAACGACGCTCAACTGTACAGATCGGGGCCCTCACCCGGGGTCGGCCGGTCGCGTCCATCGGCACAGCTTAGGGCCGCCGGGCGGCAAGGGGCTCCACCCGGCGGCCCGTCCGCGGCGACTAGCCGTCAGTCGGCGAAGGGCGTGACCACGACGGCCGTCTCGGCCAGCTCCAGTTGCTCGTTCGCGGCCTGGCGCTCGAGGGCGGCCCGCACGGTGCCCGCCGCGGCCCAGCCCAGCGCCACGCCGACCAGAGTGGCTCCGGCGATCAGACCCCACGGCCGGCCCGGCTTGCGTCCGGCCAGCGCATCGGCCGCCGCGCTCGCCCGGGCCCAGGCCTCGTCGGCCTTCGAACCGGCCCTGCCTGCTAATTCGGCGCCCTTGCGCCCGGCCTTGCCGGCCAGTTTCTGGCTCTTGCGACCGGCCTTGTCGGCCAACCCCTGGCCCTTGTGCCCGGCCCTCTCGGCCAGCCTCTGGCCCTTGTGCCCGGCCCTCTCGGCCAGCTTGACCGCCGTCTCGCCCGCCGTGCCCGCGGTCTGCCGGCCGGCCTGGACGGCGTTCTCACCGGCCGTCGTCATGGCGGACGACAGGTAGTCCCACGCCTGCGCGGCCGTCCGTTCGGCCTTGCCCTTGCTCGAGAACATCGTCCGTTACCTCCTGCGCTCGCCTTCAGTGTTACCCCTGCCCGGCCGCGGTGCCCGGCAAACGTGCCCGGTGCGGGCCGGGTCACGATTCGAAACGACTAGACAGGCCCGGATAGTCTTGACCCGGTTCACACCAGCCACTCAGGTGGCTACCAGGTTTGCGGCCTAACCTTTTGGTCAGTCTCACCGAACCTTTCGGGGGGAGCTTTACGGCCCCCGAGCGTGCGGTTGCTAGCGGCTTGCAATACGCTGCGTCGCGGCCTGCGCACCGAGGAGCAGGCGCCCGGGACTTCCGGGCGGGTGGAGGGAAGTGGCGTGACGCTGTCGATCATGACGTCGACGCTTGCCGGTGACGTGGTGGAGTTCGCACCCCGCGGCGAGATCGATGTCGAGAACGCGTACGAGATCCGCGAAGCCGTGGCCGCCCAGCTCGCCGAGGGCCACCACCCGCAGCGCATCGAGCTCAACCTGCAACATGTGACCTTCATCGACTCCGTGGGCATCAGCGCGCTGGTCGCGGCCTTCCAGCTCGCCGCGGTCAGCGACGTCAAGCTGGTGGTCACCCGGCCCAGCCGCTTCGCGCACCGCCAGCTGTGGGTCACCGGGCTGCTCGGCCTCTTCGGCAACCCGTCGCCGTTCGGCGACGGCGCCGACACCGCCGAGGAGCCGGCGGTGTCGGGCGCCTGACCTTCAGCCCGGTCTCGGGTGGTGGGCGGGGCGGTCGGACGGCGGGCTCAGATCGCCGGCGACTGCACCCGGATCGTCTCCAGGCTGAAACGCACGTCCGCGGCCTCCACGGGAGCCCGGATCGGCGTGACCACCGCGAAGTGCTCGGCCAGGACGGCCAGGTCGGTGTCCGGCTCGAGCGTCTCGTCGGCGGCCTGCACGGCCGTGCGCACGAAGCCCTCCCCGGCCTCGGCGATGCTCATCTGCACCTGGCCGAACTGGGCCAGCGCCGCTCGACGCAGCCCACGGATCCCGTCCAGGTGCAGGTCGGGCACGTTGAGGTTGAAGACCGTGCCGGGCGGGGTGTGCAGCAACGTCGGCAACAGCCGGATGGCGAGTTCGGCCGCGCTGCCCCAGTGCCGCTTGTCGTCCAACTCGTGGTCGAACGCGGCGGCCACCCCGCCGCGCGCCGGCACATGCAGCGGCGAGAGGACGTCCAGCGAGACCGCGAGGCCGTGCAGACCGGCGTACGAGGCGGTCAGCGCGGCGCCGACCGTGCCGGAGTGCACGATGGCCGAGCCGGCGTTCGCGCCCCGGTTGATGCCCGACAGGACCACCGTGGGGGCCTCGCCGAACGCCTCCCGCAGCGCCAGCAGGACGATGTAGGCCGGGGACGCGGCCACCGCGTACGCCGGAATGTGCTTGGCGCCGGCGAACTCGCGCTTGTGCAGGATGATCTTGCCGTTCTCCTCGATCGCGGTCATCGCCGCGCTGCTGCCGCTCGCCTCGGTCACCGGCGCCGCGACCACGACGTCGTGGCCCTCCCGCGCGGCCGCCCGCGCCAGATGCCGCAGCCCGGGTGAGTCGATGCCGTCGTCGTTGGTGACCAGAATTCTCGTACCGGTTGTCATCGCGCCTTCTTGATCGGGGTGAGCTTGACCCGCTCGGTGAGCACCTGGACCGCGTCGATGTGGCCCGTGCCGAGTCCGTGCCGGGTGACGTTCAGTGCGCCGGCGGCCGCGCCGGTGCGCACGGCCTGGCTCATGTCGCCGCCGAGGGCGAGCACCGCCGCCACGCCCGCGGTCATCGAGTCGCCGGCCCCGCGGTGTTCGGCCTCGGTGAGTCGCGGGATGCCGACGCGGTAGATCTCTTCGTTGATCAACGCCAACGCGCCCTGGTCGCCCCG
>Ga0307508_10003775_pt1 | contig 15133 bp, 11 predicted proteins | sample 9_EM_MG_FD_203089 | JGI IMG/M metagenome (GOLD analysis project Ga0307508, IMG submission 203089) | Populus trichocarpa ectomycorrhiza microbial communities from riparian zone in the Pacific Northwest, United States - 9_EM | ecosystem: Host-associated > Plants > Roots > Unclassified | place... | reverse complement strand
ATCATCGCCTTCAGCACCGCCGACAGCCCGACGGTCACCATGATCACGGCGATCGGGTCCTCGCCGATCAGCGGCCGCAGCACCAGCCGCTCGATCGCCACGCCGAGCGTCGCGGCGACCACCACGGCCACCACGATCGCGAGGACCACCGGGAGGTGGAGCAGCACGAACGCCGAGTAAAACCCGTATGCGCCGACCAGCAGGAGCTCGCCCTGCGCGAAGTTGATGACGCTCGTCGCCTTGTAGATCAGGACGAACCCGAGCGCCGCGAGCGCCAGGATCGCGCCATCGGCCAGGCCGTAGACGGTCAGCTGGATGAACTGCGTCATCCCGTGATCCGTCCACTCCACACCGGCCGGCGCGGGCGGGTGGCCAGCGCCTCGGGATCCAGCGGCGCGCGGATCGGCAGCGTCAGGGTGCGCTCGGCCTGGGAGCCGTCCTGGTAGCGCACGGTCGTGTGGACGGCGACCGTGTCGTGGCCCTGGGCCAGCGCGGTGAGGATCTGGGCGTAGCGCCGGGCGATGACGTGGCGGCGGACCTTGCGCGTGCGCGTGATCTCGTCGTCGTCCGGGTCGAGCTGCTTGTGCAGGACCACGAACCGGCGCACCCGGATCGCGCCGGGCAGGTCGGCGTTGGCGCGCGCGATCTCCTCGGCGATGAGCTCGCCGACCTCGGGCGTACCGGCCAGGTCTGCATAGGTCGTGTACGCCAGCCGCGCGTGCTCGGCCCAGGCCCCGGCGGTGGCGGGATCGAGACAGACGATCGCATGGACCCCGCGCTCCGCCGCGAACGCGACCGCCTCCTCGACGTAGGGCGAGAACTTGAGCTTGTTCTCGATGAACGCGCTCGACCACCGGCTGCCGTCGGGCTGGGTCAGGACGTCGGCGCGGCGATCGATGACCACCAGGTGATCGCCATCGCGGTAGCCGGCATCTCCGGTGTGCAGCCAGCCGTCGCGGTCGATCGCGCCGGCCGTGGCCTCGGGGTTGTTGAGGTAGCCGGCGAACACGCTGGGCGACCGGAGCAGGATCTCGCCGTCGTCGGCGATGCGTAGCTCGGTGCCCTCGATCGGCGTGCCGACCGTGTGGAACCGGAGGTCGTCGTCACGGTGGCACACGGCGATGCCGCAGATCTCGGTCTGGCCGTAGAGCTGCTTGAGGTTGACGCCGATCGCGTGGAAGAACCGGAACACGTCGGGCGACAGCGGCGCGCCGCCGGTGTAGCAGCGCTGGATGCGCGCGAGCCCCAGCTGGTCTCGCACCGGGCGGAGGCCGACCGCCTCGGCGATCCGGTGGGCCGCGGCCAGCGGCGGCGCGGGGGTTGCGCCGCGCGCGCGGCAGCCGGCGACCGCGTCGCCGATCCGGTACGCCCAGCCAAACACCCGCCGCTTGAGCCAGCCGGCGTCGTCGATCCGGACTTGCACGCTCGACAGCAGGCTCTCCCAGATCCGCGGCGGGCCGAACATGACATCGGGGCCGATCTCGCGCAGGTCGGCGCGCTGGGTCGCCGCGTCCTCGGGGAACGCCAGCGTGAGTCGGTGGGCGAGCCCGCACGCCACGGCGAACGCCTGCTCGCCGATCCACGCGAGCGGCAGGAACGAGACGTAGCGCTGGCCGGCGCGCAGCGGGTCGACCTGCTGGAGATGGTCCGCCATCGCGAGCAGGTTGCGATGCGACAGCAGCGCGAGCTTGGGCTGGGCCGTCGTCCCCGAGGTCGTGCAGATGACCGCGGGATCGTCCGCGCCGCCGGCCGCGATCTCGCCGTCGAGCCAGTCCGGCCGGGCCGCGGCGTCGCGACGGCCCGCCGCCGCGACCTCGGCGAACCTCGCGAGCAGGTCGTCGCGGTAGTGCTCGAGGCCGTGCGGATCGTAGTAGATGATGCGCTCGAGCCGGATCAGCCGGTGCTTGAGCTGCAGCAGCTTGTCGACCTGCTCCTGGTCCTCGGCGACGACCACGCGGACCTCGGCGAGGTCGAGGATGTGCGAGATCTCGTCGCCGACGCTGGTCGGATACACCCCGACGACGGCGGCGCCCAGGCATTGCGCGGCGAGCTCGGCGATCAGCCACTCCGGCCGGTTGTCACCGAGCACGCCGATCACCTCGCCGCGGCGGACGCCCAGGGTCGCGAGGCCGCTCGCGAAGTCGCGCACGTGTCCGGCGTACTCGGCCCACGAGATCGGGTGCCAGATCCCGTAGCGCTTCTCCTGCAGCGCGACCGCGGTGGGCCACGCCGCCGCGAGCTCGCCCAGCCGACGCGGAAACGTCAGCCCTGCCGCCGCGACAGCCGGCCGGCGCTCGCGGGGGGCGCCCGGGTGGCGGAGGTGCCTCATGCCACGTCCTTGCCCAGGTACGCCTCGATGACCCGCGGATCGTTCCGCACTTCGTCGGGCGTGCCGTCGGCGATCAGCCTGCCGAAGTCGAGCACGGTGATCCGGTGCGAGATATCCATGACGACGTCCATGTCGTGCTCGATCAGGACGACGGTGAGGCCGGCGAGCTCGTTGACGTCGAGGATGTAGCGGGCCATGTCCTCCTTCTCCTCCGCGTTCATCCCGGCCATCGGCTCGTCGAGCAGCAGGATCGCGGGCTGCATGCACAGCGCCCGGCCGAGCTCGACGCGCTTGGCGAAGCCGTAGGCGAGCGTGCTGACCGGCTGGTGGCGCACCGCCTGGAGCGCCAGGAGGTCGATCACCTCCTCGACGAGCGCGCGCTGGGCGATCTCCTGCCGGCGCGCGGGACCGAGCCACAGCAGCGCGGGCACGAGCGCCAGGCTCATGCGGGTGTGGCGGCCGAGCATGAGGTTCTCGAGCACGGTCAGGTGGCGGAACAGCTCGATGTTCTGGAACGTGCGGGCGACGCCGAGCCGGGCGATCGCGTGCGGCTTGCGCGCGACGAGCTCGACGGTGTCGGACCGGCGATGCAGCGTGATCCGGCCGCGCTGCGGGCGATACAATCCAGACACGCAGTTGAGCAGGCTCGACTTGCCGGCGCCATTGGGTCCGATCACGCCGTGGATGGCGCCCTGGGTCACCGTGAGTCCCGCGCCATCGAGTGCGTGGATCCCCCCGAACCGCAGACCCAGGTTCGCGATCTCGAGCACCGGCTGCCCGGGCGCGAGCAGGCTTCCATTGAGCGGAAACAGGTAGTCGCGGCGGATCACCGGCACCTCGGGGCGTGGCGCCGTAGGCTCGGGGCGCGTGGCGGGTCGGGGTCGGGAGCCAGCACGGGCTCGCGGCGGGTCGCGGGCGCGCAGCCCTGCCGGGCCCTGCCGGGCCCTGCCGGCGTGATCCTGTCCGCACCGTGATCGAACACGGCCCGCCCCCCGCTCCTCATCACCCGCCGCAGTGCTTAGCATTCCGCATACCAGCGCCGCGCCCGGCCTGTGAACCAGGACGGCAGCCGGGTCTGTGTCCGCTCACGGGTTCGCCGTCGACCTCGGAAGCGGGTAGTGTCCAGACATGGTGCCCCTGCGCTTGTTCTTCGACTTCATCTCTCCCTACGCGTACCTCGCGTGGACACAGATCGACGCGCTGGCCGCGCGCCACGGGCGCGAGGTCGAGCTCGTGCCGACGCTGTTCGCCGCGCTCCTCGAGGCCAACGGCCAGCTCGGCCCGGCCGAGATTCCGCGCAAGCGAGCCTACATCTTCAAGGACGTGGTGCGCAGCGCACATGTGCTGGGCGTCGCGATGCGACCGCCCACTGCACACCCATTCAATCCGCTGCTCGGACTCCGGATCTGCTGCATCGATCTCGAGCCCGCGGTGCGCGCCCGCGTGGTCGACGCCCTGTTCCGGGCGGTCTGGGCAGGCGGCCCGGGGATCACCGAGCCCGCGGTGGTCGCCCGGCTACTCGATGCCGCCGGTCTCGACGGCACCGCGCTGGTCGCGAACGCGACCACCGACGAGGTCAAGCAGCGCCTGCGCGCTCGCAGCGACGAAGCGCTCGCGCTCGGGGTGTTCGGCGTGCCGTCGATCCTGGTGGATGGCGAGCTGTTCTGGGGCCTCGACTCTCTGCCGCATGTCGAGCGCCGGCTCCAGGGCAGAGATCCGATCGATGGCACCGATGTCGCCGCGTGGCTCGGCATGCCGGCACAGGCGACCCGGCGCCGGTGAGCTGGTCGTGCTCGTTCAGTGACGATCCATGTCAGTCGCCCGGGGCGCGGGCCGGCTCGGTCACCACGCGGGCAAGCACCTCGCGGTACCCTCCGGCGAGGCACGCGCCTTCCAGCAGGCCGCGCTGCTGCAGCAGCGCGTGCAGCCGCGGCAGGTTGTGATGCGGCACCGTCATCAACAGATGGTGCTCGAGATGATAGTTGACCCGGTTCGGCGCGACGAAGATCCGCTCCCAGGGGCCGGCCAGCACGGTCCGCGTGCTGGCGAGCGGATCGGCAGGGTCGCCCGTCATGGCGTGCTCCGCGATGCTCCGGATCCGCATGCACAGGCTGTACGTGGTGAGCCACGCGCCCATCCAGAGCAGGTAGAGCAGCGGATGGCCGAGGGCAGCGCAGACGGCGATCAGCGCCAGCTGCCAGACCGCTGCGCCCACGAGCGCGGCGCGCGCCTCGGCCGCCGAGCCACCGCCCACGAAGCTCAGGACCTCGCTGCGGTCGAGCTGCTTGCCGCGCGCGGTCGCGATCAGAAACGACGTCTGCGCGACCAGGCGCTTGACCCCGGTGACGCCAGCGAGATCGCGGACGATCTTGCGGCGCATCGACGCGCGACTGACCGGCCAGCCCCGCGCCAGGCCGACGTCGGGGTCGTCATCGGTGCCGGTCCGCGCGTGATGCTGCAGGTGATACGGCCGGTAGAGCTCCAGCGACAGGTACACCGGATAGGCGGCGAGCCAGTTGGCGACGCGGTCGTTCCAGCCGCGGTGGCGGAACAGCGTCCGGTGTGCCGCCTCGTGCATGATCACGGCCATGCCGAGCTGCCGTCCGCCGATGACGAACAAGGCCAGCAACACCGCGAGCGGTCGCAGCGGCGCGGGTGTGATCGCGACCCCGGCCATCGCCGCGGCGATCACGGCCCAGTTGACCGCGAGCGAGAGCGCGCCGTGCCAGTCGGACACCTGGCGGAGCTCGCGAATCTCGCCGGGAGTGAAGGAGTGGACCCATTCGCGCGACATCGAGGGTCAGTGTAGCAGATGGCGCATACGCGAGCGCTCGTGAAGATCAGCGGTCTCGCGGGGGCCAGCGCGGACCACGAATTCCGACTGGTAATGCGTCACTCGAATGCTGGCGCCTTGATTCAACCCATCAGGGGAGGCCGCATCCGTCAACGCCGTGAACCAGGTGACAGCGGCAAAGACCGGACCATTCACCATCGCAGCACCGCGCGGCCCCGGACCGGCGTCGCCCGACCTGGTCTGCCGCGGGAGGTGTCGGCCGGCCGGGCGTGTCACGCGGTCTCGGCTACACTCCGTGCACACGACGTGACGAACGGCTGCGGACATCTTCTCTGCGAGTTGATCGATCACTCGTGCAGTCTCGCCACCGGGCGGTCCCGCGGTTGCCGGCCGAATGTGGTCTCGAAGACCGTCGCGCCGGACGTGGTCGAAGAGGTGCGAGCGCTGCTGGCCGTGATCGATCCGGACGTTCGCGACGAACGGGTCCAGGCCGCCGCCGTCCGCCTGGCCGAGATCATCCGGCGAGAGGCACGCGACGACCGACACCTGCTGGCATATGCCCGCATCGAGGAGCCCGAGCTTGCGCCCGCGCTCGCGCGGCTCTGCCTGCGTCGCCTCTGACCGAGGAGTCCGCCGGAAAGGGCGTCGGCTCGGCGCTCGCGCGGCCGCCTCGCAGCGGGTGCGCGACGCGTGCTACGCTGGCGGGCGGGGCGGCATGATCCGGGGTCTTCGACAGCAGCTCGAGGTGTTTCACGGGCGATCGCTGGGCTCGGCCGTGGGCTATCTGTGGCTCCTGGTGGTCCTCTATGCGGCGGCATTCCTGGGCACGCTGACGCTGCCCGATCCCGTGGTCCGCCTGGGGGTAGGCGTCGCCGCTGGTGTCTGCAGCGGCAGCCTGTTCATGATTGGCCACGACGCGTGTCACGGCAGCTACACGTCGCGGCGATCACTGAACCAGGTGCTCGGCCGGATCGCGTTCCTGCCATCATATCATACGTACAGCCTCTGGGAGCTGTCGCATAACCGAATCCATCATGTCTACACCAACCTGAAGGGCAAGGACTTCGTCTGGACACCGCTCTCCAAGGCAGAGTTCGACGGCTTGTCGTGGCTGTCCCGCGCGCTGTACCGCGCGTACCGGACACCGCTGGGCCTGGCGCTCTACTACCCACGGGAGATCTGGTGGCCGCGGCTGGTGTTCCCGCGCCGGGCGCACCTCGACCGTCCGCGGCGCATCTACGCGCTGGACCGCCTGCTCGTGCTGGGGTTCGGGGCCGTCCAGCTCCTGGTGATCGCGGCGGTGGGAGGCGGCGCGCCCCGGGGCTGGGCGCCGTGGCTCGAGGACGCGGCGTTCGCGCTGGTCGTGCCGTGGCTGGTGTTCAGCTGGATGATCGGCTTCGTGATCTACTTCAACCACACCCACCCGGCGGTGCCCTGGTTCGACAAGCGCAGCGAGTGGTCGTGGCTGGCCAGCGCGGTCCGCGGGACCGTGCGCCTCAAGTTCCCGCGCTGGACGCTGCGCTTTGCGTCGAATATCATGGACCACGTCGCCCACCACGTCGACCCGCGGATCCCGCTGGCTCGCCTGAAGCAGGCCCAGGACCACCTCGAGCAGGTGCTGCCCGGCCAGATCGTGGTGCAGGAGTTCTGCGTCCGCGAGCTGCGCGCGACGCTCCGCCGCTGCAAGCTCTACGACTACGAGGCGCACTGCTGGATCGACTATCGGGGGACCGCCACGTCCGGCCGCCTCGTCGCACCGCCCGCGCCATATGGTAGCGCGGCTGGTATATTGTTGCGGCGCACCTCCAGCGATGGCGAGCGAACGAGTGAAGCGGACGATCCGGGAGCACCTCCGTAGGTCCGGCGTTCAGATCAACGGAGATCGGCCGTTTGACGTCCATGTGAAGGACGAGGCGTTCTACGACGCCGTCCACAAGGACGGCCTCGGCGGCGCGCGGGACGCCTACGTCGATGGGCTGTGGGACACCGAACAGCTCGACGAGCTGACCTGTCGCCTGCTGCGCGCGGCCGTCGCAATCCCCCATGCCAACCGGGCGAGGCTCTGGATCGGGCAACTCGCCGGCCGGTTGACCAACCTCCAGCACGGTGGACGCGGCATCCGGGTCCGCCGCCACTACGATCTCGGGAACGATCTGTTCACCGCGATGCTCGACCCGCTCATGACCTACAGCTGCGGCTACTGGCGGGACGCGACGTCGCTGGCCGAGGCCCAGGAGGCCAAGCTCGAGCTCGTGTGCCGAAAGCTCGGGCTCGGGCCCGGCATGCGCGTGCTCGATATCGGCTGCGGCTGGGGCTCGTTCGCGCGGTACGCCGCGGAGCGCCATGGCGTCCGCGTCGTCGGCATCACGATCTCGGAGCGCCAGCTCGAGTACGGACGGCGCCTGTGCGCGGGCCTGCCGGTGGAGCTCCGGCTGCAGGACTACCGGACGCTCGGCGACACCGAGCGGTTCGACGCGGTCGTCTCGATCGGCATGTTCGAGCACGTCGGCCCCAAGAACTACGCGCGCTACCTGGCGCTGGTCCGGCGCTGCCTCCCGCCCGAGCGGCTGTTCCTGCTGCACACCATTGGCGGCCTGGAGACGAGCCATGCGATCGATCCCTGGATCGATCGGAACATCTTCCCGGACGCGGTGTTGCCGTCGGCGCCGCAGATCGCGGAGGCCTGCCAGGGGATCTTCGTCATGGAGGACTGGCACAATTTCGGCACTGACTATGATCGCACGCTGATGGCGTGGTTCGACAACTTCGACCGGAGCTGGTCCACGCTGCGGGCGGTCTACGGCGATCGGTTCTACCGGCTGTGGAAGTGTTACCTGCTGACCTGCGCCGGGACGTTCCGTGCGCGCGCGCACCAGCTGTGGCAAGTCGTGCTGTCGCGGGACGGCGTCCCCGGCGGCCACCGCTCGGTGCGCTGACCCGGGCGTTGCCGAGCTCCATCGGTCTTCGTGGTGAATGTCGGTGTCCAAGATCTGACGCCGGGGCGCGCGGTTCGGCGGTCGAGGACGCGCGAGGCGCGATGGTCAATCCGTGCGGTCGCGGCGGTGGATCGCCTCGAGCGCGGCCTGGGCGCGCGACGCGACATCGCCCCACGGCGTCGCCGCGTGATCGTGCGCGGCCAGCTCCTCGAGCTTCGCGACGGCTCGCCGGCTGCCCTGCTCGCCGAGCGAGTAGGCCGCCGAGTAGCGCACCAGCGCAACCGGGTCGTCGAGGCAGCCGAGCAGCGTGTCGACGATCGCGTCATCGGGGCAGTGGGCGAGCGCCTCGGCGGCGTCGGCTCGCACGTGGTCGTCTTCGCCGGCGTTGACCAGCAACTCGGTCAGGCGGGTGGTGGCGCGCGGCGAGCTGAGTAGCCCGAGGGCGTGCAGCGCGGCGAGCCGCACCGAGGTGGCCGGATCGTCGAGTGCCGCCAGCAGCACCTCGATCGAGTCGCCGTCCTGCAACAGACCCAGCCCGGCGGCCGCCTCCTCGCGGACCTGCTCGGCCGGGTCGGCGGCGAGCGCCGCCAGCACGGCTTCGGCGCCGTCGAGCTCGAGGCGAGGGAGCAGCCAGCAGATGCTGGCGCGCAGGCTCGGCGCGAGGCTGGGATCGCCGGCCATCTGGACGAGCGCGGCCTCCGACGTCCCGCCAGCTCCGGGCGACGGGCCAGGAACTGGTCCTCGTGGGCGGCTTCGGCGACGGGCAGCGGTGCACACGGCGACCGCTGCGCCGCTTGTGACGGTCTCGTCACCCTGCGCGACTGAGCAGTCGGCGAGATCGTCGTGCTGTTGCGTTGTGGTACCGAGGTGCCCGCCCTTGTGGCCCTGCGTGTCGTTCAAATCCGGAGTGCCTGAGCAAGCTGGTGCCGCTCGTTTGAGCGCACCTGGCGGCCGAACGGCGGTGCGGCGGCCAGCAATCAGCTCGTCGAGCGACCGCCGTGAATAGCTCGGTGGGCCGCTCACCTTCCCTCACGCCACGCCGCACGCGCCCACGACGTGACCTGTGGCACCAGGGACGCGATGACAATCCCGACCGCCTGGTCGGTAGCTTGTGCGCGATGCCGGGATCGCAGACAGGAAGTCCTGGATCCTCGAATCGCGCGTCGCGTCTGCATCCGCCAGCATCGCCGAATAGCGTAATCGCGGACACAGGTGAATAACGAGCCAACTGGCAAGCGTGTGCCATCTCACCTGGTCTCATTCATGGCAACGATGACGAGTGTCTGTGGCGCTGCACTTTCGCTGATTGCAGATGTCGAATGACCTCATGTGCAAAATTTCTTGTTATTGAATCCAGTCATCGAAATGCAGTCGCGGGCCAAGTTGTCAGGCATTCAATGTCACCGGGCGGTCGATGGGGCCAACGGCCAGGTGGGACCAGCTGCCATGACCTACTACCTCATCCAGCCCGCCGCCGCCGCGATCCGGCCACGACGCAGATCTCGTCGCGATCGCCGGCGTGCCGCCCAGCCGCCCACGGCGAGCGAGCTGGACCGTAGCCGCGCAAGACCTCCACGATCGCGGATCGCGCGCGGCGGTCGGGTCACGAATCGCCCAAGCTAACTACGCAACTTCACGATCGTGATAGCAAGTGCAACGAAACAGCATGGGAGGATAGCAGATGAGCGGTATCATTCGTAGTAGAGCACATCATGCGTGGGCGGCGGCGGTGTTCGGTGGTGCCATCATATCCGGGAGTGTCGCCGGATGCAGCGCCTCGCCCGAGGCAGAGGAGGTGACGTTCAATGCCGTCGAGCAAGACGTGACCGCTGCGGCCGCCACCGGCGATCCCCTGTCCGGGATCACCGCAGCGGACTTCGTCGCGGCGAGGACTGCGTTCAACACCGTCGAGGGCATCGATGACGGGCTGGGCCCGATCTTCAACGAGAAGGCGTGCGGCAACTGCCACACCCAGGGCGCGGCCGGCGGCGCCGGCGTGCAGATCGAGCGTCGATTCGGCAAGTTCAACGCCGACGGCACGTTCAACAGCCTGGCCAACGAGGGCGGCTCGCTGCGCCAGCTGATGACGCTGGGCACGTTCACCGGGGCGAACGGTCAGACCTGCACGGTGCCGCTCGAGCACGAGCCCACCGACGCGACGGTCCACAACGTCGGCCGCCTGACCACGCCGCTGTTCGGCGCCGGACTCATCGATGTGATCCCGGACTCGGTGATCGTGGCCAACGCCAGCAACCAGCCGGCCGCCGTGCGCGGCGTCGTCAGCCGCGTGCGGGTCCTGCTGCCGAACCCGGCGGACCCGTCGCAGGTCCTCAACGGAACGAAGGTCGGCCGCTTCGGGTGGAAGGCCGGGATTGCCTCGCTCGTCCAGTTCTCGGCGGATGCCTACCTGAACGAGATGGGGATCACCACGCAGCACTGCATCGGCGGCGTGTCGGTCACGACCTTCGCCACCGAATCCAAGCCCAACGGGATCGCGCAACCGGCGGGTTGCGACGATCGGGGGCCAGGTGGGGCCGGCATCCCGGCCGGCACCGACGATGGCGTCGGAAGCTGCGCCGGTGGGCTCAGCGAGATCCAGGACGACGTCGACCTGTTCTTCCAGTACATGACGTTCCTGGCCCCGGCGCCGCGCACTCCGATCGATCCGAACATCGACCTTCAGGGCGGCACGGCGTTCAGCCGCGCCGGGTGCGCGGATTGCCACCTGCTGAAGGATTACACCACCCCCGCACACCCCGCGAACGGCGTTCCTGGCAACTTCAGCTTCCGGCCGCGGACGGACTTCCTCCTCCACGACATGGGCACGCTGGGCGATCGCATCGGCAACGACGGTGACTCGGTCGCCACCACGCGCCTCATGCGCACCGCGCCGCTGTGGGGCCTCCACCTCCGCACGAACTTCCTCCACGACGGCCGCGCGACCACGATCACGGACGCGATCCACGCGCACGATGGTCAGGCCGCCCAGTCGGTCCGGAACTTCGATGCGCTCAGCGCGTCGGACAAGAACGCGATGCTGACCGCGATGATGTCGGACTGAGGGCCCGGACGCCCGCCCCTGGACCGAGGCGATCAGGTCGCGAGCCAGCTCGCCGGGAGGTGGAGCTCGTGAACGTCGCGGTGGTGGGCGCCGTGGCCGCGGACGATCGATGCGTGGCCGAGGTCGCCCAGGTCCCACGAGACCTGGGTCCGGTTGTGTTGCCCGAGCCCGGTACCCGCGCACAGGTCGAGCCAGCGCCAGCACCATTCCTCGCACAGGCTCGCGGTCGAGGTCTGGCCGTCGTGGTGAGGCGCGCTGAACCGGAACCGGACGGTGCCTCCGTGGCGCGAGCACTCGAGGTGCAACGGCCAGGTAGTTGGTAGCTCGCGCCAGTTCCCGTCGCCGGGCGGGGCGATCTGCGCATCACCCGCGAGCCCGAGCAGGCGCCGCACGGTCGCGAGCGCAGGCTCGTCGCGCCGCAACGCCACCTCGATCACCAGGTCGCGCGAGTCGAGGCGAACGTTGGGCCGAATGAAGCCCAGCATCGCGATCACTCCCTGCCCGGTGTACTCCCGGTAACCGTCGCGCGCGGCGCCTCGGGGCGTCGGCGTCAGCGTGTCGGCGAGGTAGCTGCTCACCCACTCGAACATGTTGTTCCAGATGTCCTCGTCCGGGAACCGCGTGATCGAGAGCATCACGTGCGCGGGGCTCACCACGAGCTCGGTGCGGGGTGGCTCGTAGAGATGCGCGAGGCCGGTGCGGAACCGGACCGCCCCGTGGAGCTCGACGCACGGCGCCGTCCCGCGCAGGGCAATCCCCGTGAGCTTCGCCGCGTCGGCGGGCGTGGGCAGCGGCGCCGACATCGCCCCGACGCCGTCGACATCGATCAAGACGAGCAACTCGCCGAACGAGAACACCGGCTTGCCGACCATGCCCGTCACGCCGACCACGCTACACTGGAAGCCGCCCCGCGTGGTGAATGTTCGTCGTCCGCCGCACCGAGCGGCGGCGGCGACGACCGCACCGGACGTCGCGAACAGGTCAGCCTGGTGAAGCCGGCGCCCGAGGACCTCTGCTGGTCCAGGTCGAGGGCGCCGCCAGGTGCTCACGCCGCCGTCCCGTCAATCCTGGGTCCACTGAAACCGTGCCCGCAACAGCGGGAGCTGGCTGTCATCCCGCAACGTGAGTGACGCAGTCACGCTCGCGTGGTCGAAGGTGCCCCCCAGCTGCAGCTCGGTGCCGGCGCGAGACCAGCGCAGCGAGGCCTCGTGGTGGGTCCTCGGGCACGTGGCCTCGACCGTGTGCGTTGCCTCATCGAGCTTGGAGCGGCAGAACACCAGGGTATCGTCCTCGAGCCGGACGAGGAAGACGTGCGACGTCATGACGACGCGCCGCCAGCGCGCGGCCTCCGCGGTCTGCGTCAGCTCGCGGCCACCGGCGACGAAGGACCGCACCTCCCACGTGCCGTAGACCGGGGACGCCTCGTCGGCAGCAAACTTCGCGAGGTTCTCGCGCATCACCACGGCAGACGACACGATCACGCCGCCGACGATCACCACCTTGACCGGCCAGCGCAGCTGGTTCCACCGGCGAGACCGGAACGGCAGCGTCGGGGGTGGGGCCGCCGCGGCGCGCCGGAGCACGAGCACGTTCACCAGGCGGCGCGCGTCGAAGACCACGATCACCGCAGCGGACACCACCATGCTGCCGGAGAACAGCTTGACCGGCACTCCGTAACACAGGTCCATCACCGTGACGTTGGTCAGCACCGGAATGCAGATCAAGGCCCCGAGCGTCGCGGTGCGCCGGAACGTCAGCAGCACGACGACGGCCATCTCCATGATGCCGGCGAAGGTGCTGTAGCCGCGCGAGTACTCCATGAAGCGCCAGGCCAGGGCGAATGGCGACAGCTCGCCGACGCGCTGCTCCAGGCCGCCGATGAACAGCCGGCCGAACTGCACGGGATACAGCTTGGCCATTCCGTAGCTGGCCAGGCCCAGGATGATGGAGTAGCGCAGCACCACCTGCAGGGCGCCCTCCACCCAGCGCGCCCGTGGCCGCCTCCGGTCGGCGACCGTCCAGCTCACCGCCACCACCAGCGCCACCACGACACCGACGAGCAAGCGGCACCACTCTGCCGCGGTATCGCCGTTATCGCCCTCGAGCGCCTGGGGCATTGGCCCGGTCAGGCCAAACACGTGTCGCGCGGTCCACAGGCCGACCTGGCCAAACACGTGGCCCCAGCTGCGCGCGATGCCTTCGTCGCGAAAACCACCACCGCCGAATGTTGGGTAATCGTTGAGGAACAGCGGCACGTGGTACAGGCCGAACGCCAGCAGCGCGAACCGCCCGAGGAAGCGGCGCACCAGGCTCTGCGGGGCTGACAGCGCAGCCGGCCCGGGTGCGATCGGCGCTGGTCGGCCGATGCTCGGCGCAGCGTCGGGTTCGTCGACCTGAGCGGCGACCTCCGCGCCAGCGCTAGCTGTGGTCATGCAACGCGCTCCATCGACCCGCATGGGGTAGCCGCGGTCGCCAGCGCAACGCCGGAAGCCGCCTGTCGAACCGCCAGCCCGCCCACATGAGATCGCGGGCTACGCTACGAGAACGTCCGTGATCCGTCAAGCCGGTTCGCGGGCGGCATGACGCTGCGAGCCATGTGACCGCGCGCGCGTGCGCGCGCCGGGGCGGCGGTCCGTGGCCTCGTCGAGGCCGCAACGCCGCGCGGACGCGACCGGCGGATCAAGGCTGCGGGTTCCAGCCGGCGCCGCCGCCGAACCGCGCGAAGATCTGCGCACGGTTGGCGAAGCCGCTGGCGACCTCGCTGTCGCTCAAGAGATGTCCGCCCACGCGCGCGGCCAGGTTCAAGGCCACGCCGCTCAGGTTGGTGGTGCCGTGCTCGCGCCAGCCACTCGCCGCGGTCGCGACGGCCGGGTTGGGGAACGGTTGTCCGGCGACGTGGTCGGCCCAGCCGACCGCGATGACGTGGCCGTCCATCTGGCAGTTCACGAACGCGACGTTGTCAAAGGACGTGGTGGCGCCGGGGCTGCGCGCCAGGTAGGTCGCGTGCGCCGGGACGTCGCCGGCCCGCGGACCCGGACCGGGCCCATGGGTGAGCTTGCTGTTCAGGAACACGAACCCCTTGTCGGCGGCGGAGACCGACCGCGCCTGGACCACGAAGCCGCCGGACGTGGCGTTGGCGGTGTCGCCGACCGAGCGGATCTCGGAGCTCTCGAACAGCGACACCCGGTTGCTCCCCCAGATGAAGTCGACGTTGCCGGCGACCAGCGAGTTGAAGAACCAGGCGTAGCCCCGGAGCTGCACCGTGTCCTGCTCGCTCAGGAAGCTGGCGTTCTTGGCGACCAGGCGGCCGGCGTCGTTGTTGAAGTACAGCGTCTCGGCCTGGCTCGATGCGCTGGTCGAGCGAAGCATGGTGTTGCGCAGCGTCAGGTTGTTGAGCGTGAGCAGGTCGGCGCTCTCGGCCAGGAACACCGCGCGGCCGCCGGCCGGCGTCGCCGAGCCTGCGACCTGGCTCGCGCCCGATCCGCTGTTGAGGGTCTCGAAGTTGCGATACTGGATGACCACGCCGCCGCGGCTCTGTCCGACGATGCTGACGTTGTTCTTCGCGCGCAGGAACAGCAGCTCCTGGTAGCTGCCGTTGCGCACGTTGACGGTGACCGGCACGTCTCGGGCCACGGTCTTCGTGAGGTGGTCGAGGGCGCCCTGCACGGTCTGGAAGTCGGCCGGGCCGTCGTCGTCGACGACCACGCTGGTCACGCCGGGCGCCGGCGCTGGTTTTGTCGTGAACGACCAGTTGCCGGCCCTGCCGATCCCGGTGAACGCCGTGCCGTTGATCGCGGTTCCAGTGAACACGCCATTGGCGATCGCGACGTAGTATACGGTGCCGTACGCGAGCCTGGCGTGATGCGGCACGATGGTGGCCGTGTTCCCCGAGATCGCGATGAGCCGCTCGACATTGACGATGCGGACGCGATCCTGGCCGGGAAAGCCGATGGCGTCGGTCTCGCGGCCAAGCTTGATGGTATCGACCAGCGCGTCGTCGCTCTTCCGGAAGA
>Ga0307508_10003774_pt1 | contig 15133 bp, 12 predicted proteins | sample 9_EM_MG_FD_203089 | JGI IMG/M metagenome (GOLD analysis project Ga0307508, IMG submission 203089) | Populus trichocarpa ectomycorrhiza microbial communities from riparian zone in the Pacific Northwest, United States - 9_EM | ecosystem: Host-associated > Plants > Roots > Unclassified | place... | reverse complement strand
CCCGCCGACGATGACCAATAGGTGCGTGTCCACGACGGCGTCGCTGATGTTCGTGAACCGGTAGACGTCCTCCTCTGCGGAGGATGAGCGGTCACTGTCGATGCGATCGACACGGACCTGTGGCGTGACGTCGAGGAACTCGAGACCTTGGTCACGGCGGGAGAGCGGATCGTCGTTGTCGATGGCGCGGCCGCTCAGCAGCTGTCCGTCCTTTGCACCGAGTGCTGCGAGCTCAGGATGGTTCTTCGAATAGCTCAGGTCGGTTTCGTTGGGTTGAAAGGCCTGAGAAAACCCTGGATCGTACAGGCCGTTTTCGAGAAAGTCGGCGATAGCGTCGATCTGAGCTTCGTCGAGCCCCAACCCGCGCGGTGCCTTCTTGCCGCGAGGATGCGTAAATCGGGGCTCTAGCGTGTCGGCTTGGCCTGCATACTGTTGGTCCTGCGCCACGCCGCGGTTGAAGTAGCTCACCACGTCTTTCACGCTGGTAAGCGATCCGTTGTGAAAAAAGGTCCGCGCGTCCCTCAGCTGCCGCAGGGTTAGACTCCGAAATTTGTAGGCGTCGTCGTGGTTCTGCGTGATCTCTTCTCGCCCGGTGTCTTCCCCGTGGGCGAGTGGGTTCCCTTTGCGATCGAACCTGAGGTGGCCTCTCGCTAAGGCGTTCAACGCCTGGACCGGGTGATCGCCGATCCCGATATTGAAGAAGTTCTCCTCGACGAACTTGCCGACGCCGGCGACGTCTGGGTCGCTCGGCTGCTTGTTGAACATGGGGCCGCTGTGACAGGTGAAGCAGCCCGCTCCCCCTTGCGGGGCCGGCGTGAAGAAGAGCCTGGCGCCCTGGCGCTGCCGCGCGGTCAGCGAGCTTTCTCCGGCGAGAAACCGGTCGAACGGAGTATTCCGCGTCACCGCGGTGCGCAGAAACGTTGCCGTGGCACGCAGGACCGAGTCGTCGTTGACGAGTTTATCCAACGCCGCCTGACACACGTCGGTCGGGTCGGCTTTCTTGCAGGCATCGTAGTCTTGGGCCTCGTCAGGGAAGGCTTGCCTGAAGAGCTCGATGAATGCCGGTATCTTTTGGAGCTCCGCCGACTCGAAGTCCAGCATGCGGTGCGCGTCAAGAAGCAGAAGCGTCAGGTTTTCCTGAGCCGGGTCACCTAGCGGGTTGAGCCCACCGGGCAATGAGTTCGACTCTCCGGCGAAGCCGCCAAAGAGCAAACGATTGTTGAACGCAAAGCCGATCATGGAAGGGGACTGTCGCGCGACGCTGTCCAGCTGGTCGAGGCGGCCGGTGGCAAGCAGCGCGTCCGCCAGCGGGTCCGCCTTCTGCCTTGCGGGTGTGGCAATGACCTCAGTACCACCCACGCTATAGATATCAGTAAGCGTCGGGAGCGAGTCGACACCGGTGTCGCCGTCGAAGAGCCGAGCTCGCGGCAAGTAGGCGCTCTGTCGCGGTAGCAAACTTCGCTGGGGACGGCGACGGACAATGTAGTTTCCGTTCTCGTCAGTGTAGCCGCGGCCCTCGCCCCCGACATTGAAGTTCAACACGGCGCCCGCCTTGCCGGCTGCTTCGCCCAGATGGCAGCTCCCGCAGGAGCCGGTGCTTCGGGTGGAAGCGACGACGTCCTGCACATTCGGGTTATCGCTAGGCACGGTTCCGCCAAACGCGGTTCCCTCCGGCAGGTCCCTCGGCTCGCCCGTTCTGATAGGCGGGTTCACGTTCTTGTTGATGTTGACGCGCGCGGTCCTGACTGGATCGTGAAACAGCATCTTCCCGAGATAGCGCTTCGCCTCGGTCGTCTTGTAGCGACCGGGTCGTTTCGGATCCTCGGGCGGCAGTGGGATGGAGGCGTCGTCCGCCGGCACTTTCAGCTTGTCCAGCCCGCCTACTTGCCGGGCGATGAGCTCACGAAGCTCAACGGGCCCGATACCGAATGTTTCGGTCGCTGACGCGATCGAGCTCTCGTCGCTGTCCGGGGGCTCGGCTTGGCAGCCGCCCAGCAGGGGTAGCGCCAGGGAGCAAACGGTTAGATGCGTGAACAGCCTGTGATTGTTTTTGATGCGAAACGCGTTCATGACTTCTCCTAGGCGGTCGACGCCCATGTGCGTATCGCCGCTGTTGCAAACCGGCGGACGCGGTTTTCGCGCCCCCCAAGATGTGACTTAGTTTCTAGCCGCCCCGCCTACGCCGACGGCGCCGTCTAGCTGAGTAGCTCGAGCAGGCGGTCGCCGACGCGAAGCGCGTTGGCCATGATGGTGAGCGCCGGATTCACGGCTGCACTCGAGGGGAAAAAGCCCCCGTCGACCACGTACAGATTTCCGACCTCGTGAGCGCGGCAGTTGCGATCGAGGACTGAAGTCCGCGGATCGTTACTGAAGCGGATGGTGCCATTTTGATGGGCGACGCCGGCCAGGGGAATGCGCTGCCCCGCGTAAAGGCTGCGCGCGAAGACTCCCTGATGACAGTCGTGACCGTGCACGGCGCAGCGAGTGCTGAGCTTCATTAGCTCCTTGAGCCTCGCGGTCAGCCGCTTGTGGGCTTCCTCGTTGTTGGGCTTGTAGAAGAGGACGACCTTGCCGTCGTTGTCGATCTTGACGCGGTTTTCGGGGTCGGGGAGGTCCTCACTGGTCAGCCAGAAGTCGAGCGAATGGCGGGCCATTAGGTCGAGGGTCCAACCGGGAGCGATCGCTGGGGCGCCCGCTCGCAGCGTGTCCGCGTCGAGCTTGCCGACGAAGCTGATGTGACCCATCGGGTGCTGCCATTCCGGCGACCCGAAGTAAAAGTCGTTGAGCGCCAGTGTCTTCTGAAACACCGTGGGATTCGGGCACTTCGAGATGGCCATCAAGACCGAATTGACGTGGCCCATGTAGTGACGGCCGACCATGTCGGAGCCGTTGGCGAGACCGCGCGGGTGGGTGCTGCTGGCCGAGCGGAGCAGCAGTGCCGCGGAGTTGATGGCGCCGCAGGCAACGACCACGATGTCGGCCGAATAGGCGGCGAGCTTGCCATCGCGTTCGACCTCGACGCCGCTGATCTCGCGACCCGTGCTGCTGGTGACAAGCCTGCGCACCATGGCTCGCGTCAGCAACGTGACGTTCGGAAACTCGAGTGCCGGATCGACGGCGCAAACCTGCGCATCGCTCTTGGCGTTGACGAGGCACGGGTGTCCATCGCAAGTCGCGCAGCGGATGCACGGGCTCTTGCGGGCGTTCTTTTCGTCTAGCATCACGCCGAGAGGCACGTGGAAGGGCTTGCAGCCGATCGCCGTCAGATCTTCGCTGAGCTGCTGAATGCGAGGCTCGTGGCTGATGGCGGCGTGCGGGTACGCAGTGCTCGCGTAAGCCTCCGTCGGATCTTCGCCGCGGTTGCCATGTACGCGGTACAGGTTTTCGGCTTGCGCGTAGTAGGGTTCGAGCTCGCTATAGGAAATGGGCCAGGCGGGCGAGATGCCGCCGTGGTGCCGAATCTCGCTAAAATCCTGCGCGCGGAAGCGAAATAGCGCCGAGCCGTAGAACTTGGTGTTGCCGCCGACGAAGTAGTTGGTGTGCGGGTGTAGCTCTTCGCCCTCTCCATCGCGCCAAACTTCCTTCGTGTTGTAGCGACCCTCCAGGTTGACGGCGCGCGTGCTCCAGTTCTCAGGCTCGCGCTTGACGTAGTCGCCGCGCTCAAGGAGCAAGATCTTCTTGCCGGATGCGGCGAGCCGATGCGTGAGCGTGCCACCGCCCGCCCCGGAGCCGATGATGATGACGTCGTAGTGATTCTCAGCCATGGGAAGGTTCCTTCAGACACTCACAACGCACGAAGCAGGTGATGGTTTCGTCGTGATTGAGCTTGCCGCACAGTCGCTCGTGGCGCGTTGTTAGGCGTCGGTGCAGCTCGACGCCGGTCAGCATTCCGAGGAGCGGCGCAGTGAGGTAAATCCAGAATCCCGACCACAGATGGGCCCAGACCGCGGAGCCGAAGCTGCGCGCCGGATTGAGCGACATGCCCGAGATCGGTGCTGCCACGCTGATGAACAAAGCCACGAGCACGGCCGCGCAGGCGCCCGTATACGGCGCCAGGCGTGGCGAGCGGTTCACGGTCATGACCGCGGTCTGCAGCACGAATGCCAGGCCGAATTCGGCTAAGAAAGCGGGGCCAGCGCCTCCCGCTGGCTTCGTTGCAACATAGTCGACCGCTGGACTGCTCACGAGGCCGGGCAGTGCCGAGGCAGCCAACAGCACCCCGAGCACACTGCCGACGAGCTGCGCGGCGATGTAGCCGAGAGCGTCCGGCACCGAGAGCTTTCCGAGCCGCACGAAGCACACCACCGCAGCCGGGTTCATGAACGCGCCGGAGCGTTTGCCCCAGCGGCTGTAGATCAGGCAGACCGCGGTCAATCCCATCGCCAGTCCGATGAGTACACGCCGGGCCGGAGCTGACGCGATGGCAGCGTGCACCGGCGAGGCCGGATGTTCGAGGATGACCACGTTGACGCACGCCGAGAGCATGAAGAGCCCGAGCAGCGCTCCGTCGATGGCGTAGACGCCGAGCCTTTCGCGAAGCTCGGCCCTGGGCGCGCTCGCTCGGTTGCTGGCCACCCCTAGCCTCCGGTCTCGAACCCGGGGTACAGCGTCATGCCGCCGTCTACGTACAGGGTGGCGCCGGTGATGTAGTCAGAGTCGTCGGAAGCGAGCCACACCGCGGCCCGGCCGATCTCGTTCGGTTCCCCGATGCGCCGGTAGGGGATCAGATTCATGAGCGAGTTGTAGGCTTCGCGGCTGCTCCACGCGTCCATGTTGATGGGCGTGCGGACGGCGCCGGGCGATAGGGCATTCACGCGAATTCTGAGCGGTGCCATCTCCTGGGCGATGCTCTTCATCATCATCGACACTCCGCCCTTTGAGGTGGCGTAGTTCACGTGGCCAGCCCACGGTATGACGTCGTGCACCGAGCTAATGCAGATGATCTTGCCGGCTGAGCACGAGACCTCACGCACCACTCCGCGACGTTTGAACTCGCGAATAGCAGCTCGCGAGCACAAGAACTGGCCCTTGAGATTGACGTTCATCACCAGGTCCCAGTCAGCTACCGTCAGCTCGTCGAACGGCGCGTCTTTTTGGAGGCCTGCGTTGTTCACCAGGATGTCGATGGTGCCAAACTCGGCGATCATGGTCGCGAACATGCGCTCGACTTCGGCCTCGCTGCTGACGTCGGCGCGATGGGCGTACGCGCGTGCGCCGCAGCGCTGAATCTCGGTCACGACCTTCTGCGCCTCGTCGTCGCGTGACACGTAGTTGACAACTACGTCGGCGCCGGCGTGGCCCAGCGCCAGCGCCATGGCTTTGCCGATGCCTGAGTTGGCTCCGGTCACCAAGGCTCTCTGGCCCTTCAAACTTCGCACGATTGGGCACATTGGCAGCGTGTCCGCCATGGTCCCTTGTTCACTGAAATAGTCCCTCATGGTCCTCGTCTCCTGCCCAGCGCTACGCCGACTCCGACTCCCGGTTACCGAGGTCGCGCACTTTTCAGGAGATTCAGAGTTTGTGTAACCGGACGCCCCTTCTCGGCGTCTAAGCCGGCCATGGGACACGAACACTCGCCGAAATTTGGGACCAAGGGACTATTGCCGAACGACTGCGACGATGCGGAGACCACCCGCCTGGCCGAGGACGCGCGTCGTGAAAAGAATTGGAAGCGCTGGGGCGCCTACCTCTCGGAGCGGCAGTGGGGCACCGTGCGCGAAGACTATTCCGAGCATGGCAATTGCTGGGACTACTTCCCGCACGACCACGCCCGCAGCCGTTCGTACCGCTGGGGCGAAGACGGCTTGTTCGGTTTCAGCGATCGTCAGGCGCGCGTCTGCTTCTCGCTAGCTCTGTGGAACGGCAAGGATCCGATCCTCAAGGAGCGGTTGTTCGGTCTCACCGGACCCGAGGGCAATCACGGCGAAGACGTTAAAGAGCTCCATTACTACCTCGATGCGACTCCGACCGGCTCGTACTTGCGTGGGCTCTACAAGTACCCGCAACGCGAGTATCCGTACGCACGCCTGGTGAACGAGAACCGCTTGCGTGGCAAGCACGAGGCCGAGCTCGAGCTCGCTGACACGGGCGTACTGGACGGCGATGCCTACTACGACGTGAGCGTCGAGTACGCCAAGGCGGATCCGGAAGACATCTTGATCCGTATCACCATCGATTCGCGTTCGCCTGATGCCGCGCGCCTCCACGTGCTGCCCACCCTCTGGTTCCGCAACACCTGGAGTCGGGGCGGCGAGGGTGCCAAAAGGCCGGAGCTCCGAGTCAAAGGCGCGGCCGGCGTAGACGTGATGCACCCGGAGCTTGGCGAGTACGAGATGTTGTTCGAGCCATCGCCCGCGCTCCGTGAGCTGCTGTTCACGGAGAACGAGACGAACAGCGAGCGCGTTTTCGGCGTCCCCTCGGACTCGCCCTACACCAAGGATGCGTTTCATCGCCGCGTGGTGAACGGCGACCTCACCGCTACCAATCCCGAGCAAGCGGGTACCAAAGTCTGCGCTTGGTACGAGCTAGAGGTGCCGGCGCGTGGCAAAGTCGTGCTTCACGCTCGGTTGCGCAAGCGAACCGCGCCTGTGGCAGCCGCTTTCGGTGCTGGCTTCGAGCGCACGCTCCGTGAGCGGCGGGCCGAAGCCGACGCATTTTACGATCGCGTTCACCCCGATACCGCGACCCCGGATGAACGCGCCGTCGCCCGCCAAGCCTACGCCGGGCTCGTCTGGTCGAAGCAATTCTTTCACTATGCAGTCGGAGAATGGCTGAACGGCGACGCGGGGCAGCCGCCGCCTCCCGGATCGCGTCAACATGGGCGCAATAACGACTTTCGGCACGTCTACTGCCGCGACATCATCTCGATGCCCGACAAGTGGGAGTACCCGTGGTTTGCGGCGTGGGACCTCGCGTTTCATATGTTGCCCTTCGCGCGCATCGATCCTGAGTTCGCCAAGGAGCAATTGATCCTGTTTCTGCGCGAGTGGTACATGCATCCGAACGGCCAAATTCCAGCCTACGAGTTCGCGCTCTCGGATGTGAATCCGCCCGTACATGCTTGGGCCGTGTGGCGCGTCTACAAGATGACGGCCAAGCGTGGCCAACGCGACCGCGTGTTCTTGGCGCGCGCGTTCCAAAAGCTACTGCTCAACTTTACCTGGTGGGTGAACCGCAAAGACCCGGAGGGCAACAACCTGTTCGCTGGCGGCTTTCTGGGTCTCGACAACATCGGCGTCTTCGATCGCTCGCAGCCACTGCCGACCGGTGGACACCTGAAGCAAGCCGACGGTACCGCCTGGATGGCGTTTTACTCATCAACGATGCTCTCGATGGCGCTCGAGCTGGCCGAAGGTGACCCGGCCTACGAAGACGTCGCCTCCAAGTTCTTCGAGCACTTCGTCGGCATCGTCGACGCCATGAATCGTTTTGGCGGCACGGGCCTATGGGACGAGCAGGACGGCTTTTACTACGACCAGCTGGCGATTGACGGGCAGAGTATTCCACTCAAGACGCGCTCAATGGTCGGCGTGCTGCCGATCATCGCGGTCGAGGTGCTCGAAGACCATGTGCTCGACAAGCTGCCCGGCTTCAAGAAGCGCATGCAGTGGTTCTTGGACAATCGCAAGGACCTAGCGGGGCACATCGCCTACCAAGAGCTCGCCGATGGCAAGCACGGTCATAGGCTTTTGGCGGTGCCGTCGCGCGAACGGCTGGCCCGCGTGCTGCGCTTCATGCTCGACGAAACCGAGTTCTTGTCGCCACATGGGCTGCGCTCGCTGAGCCGGGTGCACAAAGACGAGCCCTACCGCTTTCAGGTTCATGGCAACGAGCATCGCGTGGAGTACGCGCCCGGTGACTCGACCACTGGCCTGTTTGGCGGCAACTCAAACTGGCGCGGTCCGGTGTGGTTTCCGCTGAACTACCTGATCGTCGAAGCCCTCGAACGCTACCACCACTACTACGAGGACTCGCTCAAGGTGGAATGCCCCACGGGCTCGGGCAGGTTTCTGAACCTGCAAGAAGTGGCTGCCGAGCTGGCTAGCCGGCTCTCGAACATCTTCTTACCCGGCGCTGACGGGCGGCGGCCGTGTCACGGGGACGACGAGCGCTACGCCTCCGACCCCCACTTCAAAGACCTGGTGCTCTTTCACGAGTACTTCCACGGCGAAGACGGTCGCGGCGTTGGCGCCAGCCACCAAACCGGCTGGACGGCGTTGGTGGCGCGCTGCCTCGAATCGATGGCCAAGGCGCGCTCGGCCAAGGAGGAAGCAGCATGACCACGCAAGCGCTTCTGGGCCGAGACCCAAAGCGGTGGCGCTGCATCAGAAGCTCTTGTACTTTCTGGCCTGCAGCCGCTGGGATAACCGGGCGGTGCGCCTCGACGCCGCGCGCTACGCGGTCGAAGCCGTTCGGGAGCGTGAGCCGGTCACGACTTGGATCATTGACGACACGGGGTTCCTCAAGCAGGGCGAGCACTCGGTCGGCGTGCAACGGCAGTACACGGGTTCGGCGGGCAAGATCACCAACTGCCAGATCGGTGTGAGCCTCGCGGTCGCCAGCAGCTCCGAGGAGATCGCTGTCGACTTCGAGCGCTACTTGCCCGAGAGCTGGGCCGGAAACGCCGCGAGACGGCGGCAAGCTCGCGTCCCGAAGGATGTGGAGTACAAACCAAGATCGAGCTTGCGCTCGAGATGATGCGGCGAGCCAAGCAAAACGGCATCCCGGACAACATCGTGCTGGCCGACGGCGCTTAGGGCGACAGCACCGACTTCAGAAATTCTGTGCGCGCGCTCGGCTTCGACTTCGCCGTCGGCATCCTGCCGACGCTCGGCGTCGTCCGGCTCGATCGCAACGATCGCATCAACGAGAAGCCGCGCTCGGTCGCCGCTGTGGTCGCCTCGCTGCCCAAGGCGGCGTTCCGCAAGGTGACGTGGCGCGACGGCACTCGCAGAAAACGCTGCTCGCGCTTCTGCTTCGTGCGCGTCCTGACCACGCACGAAGACGCGCTCCCACTCGAGGCACGCGAGCCGCTCTGGCTAGTAGCCGAGTGGCCCGAAGACGAAAAAGAGCCCAGCAAATTCTTGCTCACGACGCCTCCACGCCGCATGAGCAAAAAGCAGATCGTCCACCTGCTCAAAGAGCGCTGGCGCACCGAGCGCATGTACGAAGACCTCAAGGGCGAGCTCGGCCTCGACCACTTCGAAGGCCGCTCCTTCCCCGGCTGGCATCACCACGTTTCCGTCGTCCTCTGCTGCTACGCCTTCGTGGTCGCTGAAGGCGTCCGCGCTTTTTCCCCCCTCGACCGCCGGGTCGCGTCGCAACCGTCCGCTCCAAGTCGCGGCCTGAGCGCCACTTCAAGGACTCGTTCATCACCACTCGCGTCGCGATCGCTCTACACCTTGCCCGCTGGCTCCCACGCTGCCCAACCTGCCATCAACCACATACCCCATTACGCTGCTCGATCAAACGCTTCACGAGTGTTAGGGCGGTCTTTCGCGAGCACCAGCGTCACACGGACGTTCTCGATCTCGATGAAGTGGTTGCCAGGTTCGTCCGTATGGATTTGCATGGCTGTACTAGACGTTGGCGGCGTCCGTTTCGGCATGGAAATCCACCGGACCCTTCAGAAAGTGTACGGGGCTGGCGTCCACGAGCCACCGCGCAACGGAGCGTACGTGCGATCCTTATGGTGCCAAAACGGGTGCGTGTTCAAAACAAAGAAGGAGCCACGAGTGAGTTGGCGGCTGAAGGTGGCGCCGTACTGCGCGAACAGCAGCACGTGCACGGCCGCGACCGCCGAGAGGGCATGCTCCAGCGTGCCCAGCTCGAAGTTCTGTAGTTGGTCGTGCTTCACCTGGTTGTAGGCGTTGTACCAAGGCAACGAGTCCGTGCCGCCACTGCCCGGAATGTTGGGGTCCTTCGGAATCCACCCTTTAAAAGGGCGGATTTCGCCATAGTCGGCGTAGCGCTGAAGCCGAACCGAGTACTGGTCGAGCTGCATCGGTGCGCAGAGCTTCACGTAGTCGGCGGTGTTTGGGCGCGTTGGGAGGGCGTAGTCGTTGGCCCTGAGGATGCCCTTGCATTGGGCTTCGACCTCGATGCACGCCGTGGTCAGCACGTTGCTGATCTTGGCGCCGAAGACGTCCTTGGTTTTGGGGCTCGGCGCAACCGTGCGAGCGATCTCAATGAGGTCACCATCGAGGATGTCGACCTTTTCTTCGGCCATCATCGCAGCCTTGGTTTCAGCCTCGCTCAGCGGGAGCAACTTGTCCCAGGCCGGCAAGAAGCCACCCTTGTAAAAGCGCGGGTGGTAGTTTCCTGCGTCGCGCTCAGCCCAGCCGACCTCGGATTGGAGGTAGTCCATCTGGACGCGGTCGACGGGGTCAGTCGTCGGACCCAGGTGGAGCAAGCGCTCCATCGTGGTCGCTAGCATATGAAGGTAGCCGTCTGGAGCGATCTGAAAGCCGATGGTGAAGTTGGGCGAAACCATGCCAAGGCCCTCGAGCGGTCCAAAGTATCCGAGCTGGGCCGAGTACGGGGAAAGCGCGTTGGGCAGCTTGACGTAGATCGTGTTGGTGCTGGGCATGAGCCACCGGATCGGTAGTCCACTTGTACGCGCCGATCGACATGGATCAGTTCGATAGCTCCGGTTCCTACCGGGCCGCTCCCGACACCGTCGTCTCGCCAGCCACCAAAGAAGCGCTTGATCGAGTCTTCTCCGTCCAGGCGCCTCCGGCGTCGGCCAAATCGCCCGCGCCGCCAAGCGGCTCACCAGCCCGTTCTTCGACCTCGGCACCGGCCGTCCTCGACCTGAACGCCGCCACGCCTGGCGGAATCTTCGACCCCAGGCCAACGCCAGCAGGAACGTCAACAACGACGCCCTATGCCGGTCCGCCGGAGCACGGAAGGCGTGGGACACAGCGGCAGCCTGGTGCAGGTCCAAACGGCGATGGGGGTCGTGCGGGATTTGGAGCAGATGGTTGCTGATATGGTGTCCTCGCTAACCGGGGTGGCCGTGCGGGATCCTGACCAGGACGAGCTCGAATGGCACCGCTCGTGGGCGTCGCGTCCTTCCTGAGTCAAGCCAAGCGTGCAAGAACGACTCGCAGTTCGGCTACCCCCGAGTCGCAACAGCCGCAGGCGCGCCCTCTCCTTGCGCCTTAGCGCGCGATTCTGACGTGCGCTCTGCGGCCGGGGCAGAATCGTGGTGTTGGTGGCTGGCGCCAACCTCGAGCAGCTCTCGGCTAGCGTGGATTTGCGAGCTCGAGCGTTCGACGAAGAGATCGAGCGACCAATCCAGGACGACGCGCACCTTGTTTCCGAAACCGACGAGCTTGCTCAGGTACAGCGTGCGCCACACGAACCACGCCAGGAAGCCTGAAAGACGAACGCCGAGCAGCCGCACGGCGGCGAATTGGTGACCAACGCTGACGAGCTGCCCGAAATCGAAGTAGCGGAACGGTCGCGTCTGCTCGCCACGCAACAGCCGAACGAGATTTTTGCCGGTCTGCGCACCTTGTTGGAACGCGACTTGACCGAGCGGCGGCAGCGGTCGCCCGTCCTTGCCCGGAAATGTTGCAGCGTCACCGAGCACGAACACGTTGGCGCGCCCTGGTACCCGACAATCCTCGGCTACGGCGACGCGTCCAGCATGGTCGAGCGAAAGTCCCGTTTTTGCGAGCAACGGCGATGCTGCAACCCCCGCGCACCAGCAAGCCGTGCGGGTATCGAGTTGCGTGCCATCCTTTAGGCGCACCCACTCAGTACCGATCGCGGAGACTCGCGCCTGATGTAGCACCCGCACGGAAAGGTGTGCCAGCTGCTGTTCTGCGCTGCTGGCAACGGCTGCATGCCAGCCGTTCAGCACCCGGTCGCCCGAATCGATGAGCACCACATCGATCAGCGAAGCGTCGATCTCCGGGTAGCGCGGCAAGAGGACCTTGTCGATCAAGTCGCGCACCTCGGAAGCGACCTCGACACCGGTCGGACCGGCACCGATCACCACGAAGCGTAGCATTTTTCGAGTCAACTCGCGGTCCGCCTCGCGTGCCGCTGTCTCGAAGCAGTCGATGATGTGGTTACGTAGAGCGATGGCGTCGCCGAGCTCACGCATGAAGAAGGCGTGCTCGGCGCCTGGAGTGTTGAAGGTTTGCGTCGTCGAACCGGGGGCGAGAACCAAGTAGTCGAACGGCGTCTCGTCGTGGCGCACCCTCCGCGTGCCGCCGTCGGCATCGGCGTCGACGTCCACCTTGGAAAGGATCTTGCCGCCCTCGACGTCGATCTGCTCCACCGTTTCTTTCTTGAAGCGGATGTTGGTGGCCTCGAAAATGCGCCGAAACGGGTAGGTCACTTGGCGGGTCTCGATGGCTCCCACCGAAACGCTGGGCAAGAGCGGGGGGAACAAGAAGTAGTTCTTGCGATCGATGACCGTCAGCTCGAGCTTGCTACTCCAGCCGAGCGCCGCGTCGAGTCCCATCGCGGTGTCGAGCCCTGCGAAGCCGCCGCCCACGATCACGACGCGCACGGGGCGCTCGGGCTCGTTCCAGCGCCGCGTTTGCCACATCGCGCGGAGCGGCGCCCCGACCAAGTAACCGAGCATCGGCGTGAGGATCAGAACGAGCGCGCCCAGCATGCTTTGCGCGAAGCCGAGCACGGGCAACAGTAGCCACGCAGCGACGTCGGCCAGCCCCAAGGCGGTCGCGACCGCGAACAGGGCTCGTCTCGTCAAGCGCGGCAGGGGCATGCGTCGCACCAGCGTCAGACTCAGCGGCAGCAGCAATGCCAACGAAACACAATGGGCTGCGAAGAGCAGCCAACGCAGATCGCTACCGAGCATGCCGACGCGCGTCCCGAGATTCACGAGGCCCATCCAGGACAAGTCCCAGTTGATGGCCGTCACCGAAACGAACCAGCCGGACAGAAATAGCGAGAATCCGAGCACGAGGCCCAGGGAAATGGCGAGCTTCGTCGCCGTACCGAGGTTTCGAAGCACGTAAATGTTGGTGCGCGACATGGCGCACGCCCTACGCCCGCGGGGACGCCTCGGTTACGCCGCCAAGAGCAAGTCAGGCGGCGCAGCCCCCAATAACCACTCTGTGCGACTCGACGTAACCAATCAGGCCTGACCCCGTATTGAGCTTGCCGGCCCACTTGGGCCCCGAACAAGGAGTAGGCCGTTGACTGCCTCTACGCTCGTTTCCGTCGTGCGCACACGCGCGCTTGATCTCACCACCAAGCTCGATTGGGTCGCCCCGCTGGTGGCCCGCGTCACCCTCGGCGTGCTGTTCATCAGCACCGGCTGGGGCAAGGTCCACGACCTTCAGAAGGTCACAGGCTTCTTTACCGACCTGGGCATTCCGATGCCGCATCTGAATGCCGTGATGGTTTCGTTCGTGGAGCTGATCGGCGGCACGTTGCTGCTGATCGGCCTCGCCTCACGGCTCGCGGCGCTCCCGCTCATCGCCTCGATGGCGGTCGCGATTGTGACTGCGCAACGCGAGCAGGTGCACGGTCTGCCCGATCTGTTCGGGCTCGTCGAATGGACCTACTTGGCGCTCTTGTTGTGGGTCGCGTTCGCTGGGCCGGGCAAGGTCTCGCTCGACCACTTGCTCCTCCGCAAAAAGCGAGCCGCGCCGCTGCACACTTTTCCCGAACCACTCATCAATCACTAACCACTCATCGAAAAAGCAAAGGAAACGCAGATCATGACCTCGATTCTCATCGCAGCAGCCATCTCCGGCATCGTCTCGGGCGCTCAAGCCGACCACAGCCAAGGCCCTTCGTTCCAAGCCGACCTGAGCGGCAGCGGCGCGCAGCAACTCGACGACGCGACCAAGGGCAAGCACGCCTGCAAGGGCAAGAACGCCTGCAAAGGCCAGGGCGGTTGCAAGACCGACACGCACGGCTGCAAGGGCCAAAACGCCTGCAAGGGCCAAGGCGGCTGCAAGGGCTGAGCCGTCCCGCGCCGGACAGCCGCGGAACCACTGCGGCTGTCTCGGCGTTGACTCGTGTTTTGGTGACTGACTCGAACGAGAACCACATGCAAGAGCGCTTCGGCCTTCGGAACTTGGGCATCGGCGTCGGGCTTCGCACCACGCACTATCGCGAGATTCTCGAGCACTCGCCGTCGGTAGATTGGTTCGAGGTGCTGAGCGAGAACTTCATGCAGACGGCGGGGAGGCCGCTCGAAATCCTGGACCAGATCGCCGAGCGTTACCCGCTCGTGATGCACGGGGTCTCCTTGTCGATCGGCTCGACCGATCCGCTGGACTGGGACTACTTGCGAGAACTCAAAGCTCTGCGTGAGCGCACCCGGGCCCATTGGGTCTCCGATCATTTGTGCTGGACGGGCGTTGCCGGTCGCAACACCCACGATCTTTTGCCCCTCCCTTTTACGGAGGAGGCTCTGCTGCACACCGCTCGCCGCGTGCGCGAGGTCCAAAAGTTCCTTGAGGCCCGGCTGGTGCTCGAAAATCCTTCGACCTACGTCGAGTTTAGTGGAACGCCGCTCAAAGAGTGGGAGTTTCTGAAGGGTGTCGTCGAGATGGCTGACGCCGGCATCCTGCTCGACGTCAACAACGTCTACGTGAGCGCGAAGAACCACGGCTTCGATCCTGAAACGTACTTGAGCGCCCTGCCGATGGAACGCGTCGTACAGATCCACGTCGCCGGCCACACCGACTACGGCACTCACGCTATCGACACGCATATTGGCCCCGTTCCGGATCCGGTGTGGCGGCTTTTGGCGCGAGCACGAGAGCTCGGCGCCAATGCCCCGGTGCTGCTCGAATGGGACGCCGAAATTCCGTCGTTCGCTGTCGTGCATGCGGAAGCCGAGCGCGCCCGGGAATTTCTGGGCAACGTCGACGTTGCGGGGGCAGCATGAGCGCCGCCAGCGCGCCCGGGCTGCGCGAGCTGCAGCGTTGGTTCGCGTCCGTCATCACGCACCCGCAAGGCGTGCTCGAGGGCGGATTCAATCCGAAGCGGAGCAAGCAGCTCGAGCGCCTGGTCACGCCTGGCCCCCAGCTCTCGGCCGTCGAACGCCTTCAGATCTACAACGACGGGTACTTCGCGCGTTTGGTCGAATGCCTGACTGACGATTACCCGGCGCTAAGCTACGCCCTAGGCGAAT
>Ga0307508_10003772_pt1 | contig 15136 bp, 9 predicted proteins | sample 9_EM_MG_FD_203089 | JGI IMG/M metagenome (GOLD analysis project Ga0307508, IMG submission 203089) | Populus trichocarpa ectomycorrhiza microbial communities from riparian zone in the Pacific Northwest, United States - 9_EM | ecosystem: Host-associated > Plants > Roots > Unclassified | place... | reverse complement strand
ATGCTCAGATTTTCCGCTACCGGCATTTCGGGTACGTCCAGCTATTACGGCGCAGTAAGGAATAATATGGGCAGCTACCGCCAGTCGGCCTATATCGCCGACCTGATGTCGGGCCGCAATACCGGGGCTTTTGCCGGCGTAACCGACCCCAGGCTCTGGTACATGCTGCGTGAAAATACAGACAGCACTTTTTATGGTGTCCTTCCCGGCCAGGAAGGCACGACTACCCTGGCGGCCAATCTTCGCCCCCTGAATTTCTGGGGCGGGCCTTTCACCTCCATCGCCACGGCTACCACTGGCCGCTACCTGTTCAGGGACTCTGCGCAAACCCCGCTGATGACGGCTTCAGAAATACTTTTCATGAAAGCGGAAGCTGCTTTCCGCAAGGGTGATAAGCCAACGGCGCTGGCGGCTTATACCGATGCTATCCGGCTGAACTTTGACATGCTGGTAAATAATTACGGCGGCGGGATGCCCACCACGCGCGTAATAACGACCGCTACCCGCGACGGCTACCTGGCCAACACGGCCATTGTGCCCGCTACGGCCGCCAACCTTACACTAACACATATCATGCTGCAGAAATACATTGCGTTGTTTGGCTGGGGACCGCTGCAAACCTGGACCGATATGCGCCGTTACCATTACCAAAAGGATCTCGACGCCGCCACCGGCAAAGCCGTGTATGTGGGTTTTATTCCTGCCAACGGTAGTCTTTACATCGGCAACGGAGGCCAGTCCGTATACAGGTCAAGGCCCCGTTACAATTCGGAGTATATCTACGATATCCCTTCGCTGGCATCCGTAGGCGCTACCGATTTAAACGGCAACCAGGTGGCTAATTATCATACCAAAGAAACCTGGTTTTCGCAACCCTAATGCTATCACCTTAAATACAAAAGGATGAAAAAATATAGTTTGTTTTCTATAATAATCGTTGCAGCAACTTTTATTACACTCTCTGCCTGTAAAAGAGACTTTATTATCAATACCACGCCCACCATCGCCGACTCAAGCTTCGCTTATATAAAACTGGTCGATGCCTCGCCTTATTTCCGGCAGGTGACCGGTGCTGCCGACAGCTTCAACGTGTTTTTTAACGGCGCAAAGGTGAATGGCCCGGCGCTGAGCTATAACTCGCTCTTCCCGATAGCTATCAACATCGGGTCTACCGCCACCAACCTTATCGTCAATTCTTACCTGGCGGTAGCGCCCGGTACGCAGACGATCAAGCTATCGGTGGCCGGCGTTGTCAACCCGGACTCCATTCCCATTTTCTCGCTCACCAAAAACCTGGTAGCCGGCCGTATGTACAGCCTGCTTATTACCGACTCGATCAAATCGACACGGGATTCCGCCCAGATATTCGTACAGGATTTCTGGACAGCACCTTCGTCGGGCTTTATCAATGTGCGCCTGATGCATGCCGTATTAAACGATACAGTAGGTAAAATGGTAGACCTTTATTCATATGCAAAGAACGCGACCATCTTTACCGGTATCAAACCCGGGCAGACTACCGCGTTCAGCACTTTAGGCTATAATATTCAAACGCCGGATACTTTTTATGTGACCAGGTCGGGCGTGGCCGCCACTACACCACTTTCCAGCAGAACAATACTGGCCAAGCTCCTGTTTAATCCTATTTCAACAGGCGCCGTGCCGCAAAGAACATTTACACTGTATTTTAAAGGCGACGGCAACCTGACCTCCGGTACCAGGGCCCGATCGCTGGCAAGCTATATTAACCAGTAAACCGGTTCGTTCCCTATCACAAAGCCCCCCGTTCAGTACAGCCATTGCTGCGCCTGGCGGGGGGCTTTTTATTTGCCCTATATTATCAGGAAAGCCTATATTTAGGTGGCCAATCGGCCCTCCTTATCATCTTTCCTCTCTGACCCGGTAGCAAATACCATCATTTACAGGCACAAAACCGCAAAAACAAACACTTCTATGGTTATAGCAGAAGTTTTTTGCAGTTTTTAATGCAGACTTTGCTGCTTTTTGCGGTTTTTATACTAATTTGTTAACGAATACCAAAACAACATGCTTAAAAGAGAGCGGCAGGCGTATATTCTGCACCAGGTAAACCTTCACAACAAGGTATTATCATCCAGCCTGAGCGAGGAAATCAATGTATCGGAAGATACCATCCGCAGAGACCTGCAGGAGCTGGCCGACGAGGGCAAAATCATCAAAGTGCACGGGGGCGCCTTGTCGCAGTCATTCAATTACATCAACTATCCTTCGGCTAAAGTCTATTCGCATACACAGAAAAGGAGCATTGCGCAAAAAGTAGTGCCCCTTATCAAGGACGGCATGTTTATCCTCACCACCGGGGGCACCACCATTATTGAGCTGGCCCGTATACTTCCCCCGCAGCTCAAAGCCACTTTTATATCGGGCAGCATACCGGCGGTGCTGGAATACCTGCACCACCCCAATATCGATGTGATACTGATAGGCGATAAAGTGTCCAAGAGCTCCAAGATAACCGTGGGCGGCGACGCCATTGCCAAAATAAAACAGCTGCAGCCCGATCTCTGCGTAATGGGCGTAAATGCCATCAATGTAAAGAACGGCATCACCGACAACGACTGGGACATTGTACAGATAAAGAAAGCCATGATTGAAGCCTCCCAAAAAACGATCTGCATGACCATATCGGAAAAAATAGATTCTTTCCAACCGATACAGGTATGCCCCATTACCGGCATTGATATACTGGTAACGGAGCTTGACCCGAACGACCCGGTATTGGATCCCTTCCGGGAAACCGGTATAGGACTGCTATAACCAAACCTTATTCTTCCTGTCCATTCTCCTTTGAACTACCCCTAAAAAGAACACCGCTCTAAAGAGCCGGTGATGGCTTTATAGTATAACCCATCATAATAGATAAACCAAAAACGACTCTTATGCGGAAACCTCTATTCTTCCTGCTGGTTCCACTGCTATGCATTTCATTGATGGCCAGCGCCCAGGACAAAAGCGTGAGTGGCACTGTCCTGGCCGACGACGACGGCTCTCCCCTTCCGGGCGTAACCGTGGCCAATCAAACAACCGGCAAAAAAGCCCAGACCAACCTGGCCGGTTATTATACCATCGTGGGTGAAAAAGGCCAGAAGCTCGTCATATCCTATGTGGCTTATGCCAGCAAGGAAATTATCATCGGCGATGATAAGCTGATCAATATCAGGCTGGTGGCCAGCAACAAAGAGCTGGGCAACGTAGTGGTGACCGGCTACGGACAGGCAAAAAGCAAACGTGAGCTTGCCTACCAGGCGCCCACGGTGAGCGGGGAAGATATAGCCCAGACCAAAAGAAGCAATTTTCTGAACGCGCTTGCAGGACGTGTACCGGGCCTGACCGTTACCTCCACCTCGGGCATGCCCGGCGCCAGCGCTCAAATCATCCTGCGCGGCGGCGCCTCCATCGGCGGCAATAACCAGCCCCTGTTTGTAGTAGATGGTCTGCCGCAAAGCAACAGCTCAATTGATCAGAACGACCTGGCCACCGCGTCGAGCACCGCAGTAGCAGGGGCCGGCAACCTGTCTTTGGCTAACAGGAACAGTGACTATACCAACCGTATTGCTGACATGAACCCCGACGACATCGAAAGCGTCGTCATTCTTAAAGGACCGGAAGCAACGGCCCTGTACGGTTCCGACGGCGCAAGCGGCGCCATCGTTATCACCACCAAAAAAGGAAAGGGCGGCGCTACCAAAATTACGTATTCGAACAACTTTGCCATCTCGGAAGTATACCGGTACCCGCAGATACAGGAAGTTTATTCCCGGGGCTCTAACGGTGTATACGACCCCGCTTCCAATGGCTTATACGGCCCCTTTTATTTCGGCCCCAAATATGCCGCCGGAACCAAATTCTATAATAACATTAAAAACTTCTTCGAAAGAGGTTTCGCCCAGCAGCACAATCTGTCTGTAGAAGCAGGCTCTGCCGAGCTGAATTACCGGTTCAATGCCGGCTATCTCGACCAGGGCGGCGTAGTGCCCAACACCCGGCTGGTACGGTATAATTTCCGGCTTACAGCTTACGCCCAATTGGCTAAACGCATTAAGATGACGACGACCATATCGTACACCTCGTCCAATAACGACAAGGCCATCAAAGGCGCGGGCAGCTTTTATACCAACCTGATGACCTATCCCATCGATATCGATGCCAGCAACTACATCAACCCCGACGGCACCCGCAAGCTTATCAGGAACGTAGCCTTGTCCAGTGAGCTCAACAGCCCCTTCTGGGATGTGAACAAAAACAAGGGCAATGATAAGTCCTATAATTTTACGGGCAATGTCAACATCAGCGCTACCATTGTCAAAGGTCTTACCGCTACCGGGATCGTAGGGCTCAGTCAAACGACTACCATTGGCTCGCTGGTGTATCATCCCTATTCACGCGAAGCCTTTTCACTGGGCGGGTTCCTGTCTACCTACAACCTGGCGTTTAACAGCCTGACCAGCACTTTCCGTTTGAACTACAATAAAACCATCGCTAACAAATTCACCAATGATTTCTATGTAGGCGGTTACATGGAGGATAACAAGGTGAATATGACTTCACAGCGCGGTGAAAGGTTTTACGAAGCAGATATAAGTAGCCTTAATAATACCGACCCCACTTCAAGGTATGCAACGCTTATGCAAAGCGAAGTTAGAAAAGTACGGGGTTATGCCGGCTATACCTTTGGATACGATAACCTGCTTTACTTATCGTTTACAGGCACCCGTGAAGGCGTATCGACCCTTACATCGAAATTCAGGGACAAGCAGCCGTTTTTTAACTATGGCTCGGCCTCGGGCAGCTTTATCCTGTCAGACCTGGACTTTATGGAGTCGACCAAAAAATGGCTGAGCTATGCAAAGCTCCGGGCATCCTACGCCACCACCGGCAAAGCGCCGCTGAACCCTTATGTAATTGACTATTCCTTTAACAGCGTCGCTTCCACCGGCGGTGGTTACGCACTCGGTGTAACCGGCAATAATTTCAACCTGCGCCCGGAGATATCCAAGAACATGGAGCTGGGCGGCGAGCTAAAGCTCTTCAAAAACAGGATTGGGGTGGACATTGCCTGGTTCAATAACAAGGTGAAGGACAATATCATCAGCCAGCGCATCAGCTATGCTTCCGGTTTTATATTAAAGTACTTCAATGGCGGCCAGCTGTCTTCCAAAGGCTGGGACATACAGGTTACCGGCTCACCGGTTAAAACAAAGAATTTCACCTGGGACGTGGTAGTCAATTTCGACAAGGCGAAGACCATCATAGATAAGCTTCCCGGCGATGTACCTTATTATTATGATTCTGACACCTGGGTATTCGGCAGCGTTCGCTCACAGGTAGGTGTAGGCCAGTCACTGGCCAACCTCTCCGGTTTTACCTTTATGAAGAATAAGAATGGCGATCTGCTGATATCGCCGTCCACCGGTCTCCCTATCCAGGCTACGAGCGAGTATACACCCATTGGCGACCGGCAGCCTGATTATAAGTTCGGTCTTATCAATACATTCACCTATAAAGACCTCTTCCTTTCGTTCAACCTGGACATCCGGAAAGGCGGCGATGTCTTCAATGCCAACGAAATGATGATGACCATCAACGGCATCAGCAAACGGACGCTTGACCGCGAGCAGCCCCGGGTGATACAGGGCATTTTGCAGGACGGCCTTGAAAATACCGACAAGCCGACTGTTAACAATATCGCCATTACACCTTATTTCAGGAGCAATTATTACAACGGTAATTTTGCGGAATCCGATTTCATCGAAAATGTAAACTGGCTCCGCATGCGTGACATCACGCTTGGCTACCAGTTGCCCGCCAAGCTGTTAAAAAGACAAAAAGTATTCAAGACCGCTTCTATCGCCATAACGGCCACAGACGTGTTCATGATTACCAATTACTCGGGTATGGACCCTAACGTGAATGTCCTGAATTCTTCCAATACCAAAGGGTTTGGCGGCTCAGGCATCGACTACGGCGCTATACCCACGCCCCGGGCAATCAATTTTGGTGTAAAATTCAGTTTCTAATTTCTAAACAATCGACCATGAAAAAGAGTATTATATATATCGCCGGTCTTGCAGTGCTGTTTGTCGCAGGCGCCGGTTGTAAGAAATACCTCGATATCAATTCCGATCCGGATACCACCCAGAGTCCTTCCAATAGTTCTGTATTGCCCCAATGCCTGGCAGCCATGGCAACGGGCCTGCAATCGGACGGCGGCCTGTACGTGGCCAAGTATACCCAGAACTGGTTTACGTCTGCCAGCACCAGCGCTTCCATCCTGTACGACCAGCAGGGTTATAGCTGGAGCGGCGGCACCATGGCCGCTACCTGGACCTTGCTATATACGGCTATGGGCGGCAACCTGAACTATATGATCGAAAACGGCATCAAAGGAAATACGCCCGTATTCACCGGCGTAGCGCTGGCGCTCAAAGCCTGGTCTTTCCAGCATGCCACCGACTATAACTCCGATCTTCCGTTCTATGACGCGTTTAAGGATACCACCGCCTTCCACTATGATACCCAGGAAGCTATTTATAAAGGCGTCGATTCGCTTTGCCGGCTTTCATTGAGCTACCTGAACCAGGTAACCGACCCCACAGTTTCTTCCAGCAAGCTGGCCATCGGTGATATGGTCTACAACGGTGATATAGCCAAATGGAAGAAATTTGTATACGGTGTCCTGGCAAGGAACTGGCACCACCAGACTAATAAAGCCAGCTACAATGCCGATTCGGTTATTAAATATTGCGACAATGCCATGGCGGCCGTGACGGACGATTTCTGTGTGCCTTTTGATGCAACCGTCAATAATAACTCTAACTATTTTGGCACCTTCCGGGATAATATGGGCGCTATGCGTTTCAGCAATTTTATCGTGAAACTGCTGGACGGCACCATCCTTTCGGGCAGCAATGCCTTCAATAACCGCGACCCGCGCATGGCCTTTATGCTGAGCGCATCGCAGGACACCACCAACGGCAACGGCGGTTACCGCGGCGTGGACCCCGCACAGGGAGACCCGTATATCACGCTGACCGGCACCACCTATACCGTTGGCTCCGCCAACTGGATCAATGCGCGCAAACGCGTGGCCACGCCCTGGGGCGACAGTATCTATGCGAACCCCAGCGCGGCCATATTTAATAATGCTACCGGCAAATACCTGTTCCAGAACAAAGCCGTATTTCCCATTATGACCTATGCGGAAATGCAGTTCATAAAGGCGGAAGCCGAATTGAGGAAGGCCGACAAGGCGGCGGCCTATACCGCCTATCTCGCCGGCATCAACGCCCATTTCGATTTTATCAACCGCAGCTATAATGCCGTCCGTGGCGCCAACAACCTGTTTTCCACCACTACCCTGACTGCGGCCGCGAGGACAAAATACCTGGCGGGGTTAAACGTGAAACAAACCTCCACGGCGCTTACATTGAGCGATGTTATGCTGCAGAAATACATTGCCCTCTGGGGCTGGGGCTTCTTTGAAACATGGGTGGACCTCCGCAGGTTTCATTACATAGATCTTGATCCGGTAACAGGTACCGGTCAGCAGGTATACCTGGGCTTCTTATTGCCTTCGCCGCTTTATAGTCTCAATGCCAGCAAGCCTGTTTATCGTGTGCGTCCGCACTTCACCTCGGAGTTTACCTACAATCTTTCGGAGCTTCAGCGGCTGGGTATAAATACGAATACGTATCATACAAAAGAAATGTGGTTCAGCCAACCCTGATAATATCCTGGTACAAAAACGGCTTCATTAATAAAAAAAGAACACTATGACAAAGAACCTCTATATAAAACTGCTGGCCGCCGCCTGTTGCCTTGTCATCTGCTGGGCCTGCAAAAAGAACGTATTAACGGTTTCTCCTTACGATTATACCGAAGGGAAAGCGCTGTTTAAAATCAATTATTCCTGTCCCTATGCCCTGAATCCCGGTGTTCAGATCAAAATCAACGGGGTAAGGGTCAGCAATAATATCACCTACGCAACCCCGTTTCCCGGGGGCGGCCTCAATACCGGGGGTGGCAATGCTGCCGACTACCTGGCAATCAACGCCGGTGTAGACACCGTAAGCCTTAGCATTCCAAAAGCCGGTACCGATATCGACTCTATCCTGCTCTATAAAACGACAGTAACAGTCGACGCCAACGCCTACCAAACCCTGCACGTATCAGACACTGCGGCCAATATACAAAGCGTGATGATGACGGACGCTTCGGCAAAAGCCGATTCGGGCATCGCCAAATACCGTTTCGTCAACCTGATACCCAATGGCGCAGTAGACCTGTATTTCGGCACCGTAAAAATGGCATCCAATGTGGCCTTCAAAGCCGCTACCGATACCTTCTCCGTTGCAGCAGGCAGCACCGGCGCCTGGTCGCTGCGGCTGGCCGGGGGTACATCCACTATCGGCGCTACCTATACCAGCACCTCGACAACGGTCAATCAACGGGTGTTTACCATCTACGCCCGCGGCTATGTCGGCGTGACCGTTACCACCGATGTGCGATTGCCGAAAGTCTCATTCCTATATAATAAATAGTTGCTAAAAATAAAAAGCCTGCATTCCTGCAGGCTTTTTTTACGTAAGTTCACGACCTTAATATCATTCCATGAAAAAAGCCCTTCTCCCTTTGCTTATCTTGTTAAGCGCCTGTCCCGTTTTCAGCCAGTCTGCGCTTTCCGCCGATACAGCCCTGGCCCGTCTCAAAAGCAATTATCCGCAGGAGAAGGTATTTGTACAAACCGATAAAACCTATTATTTCCCGGGCGAAACCGTTTGGATGAAAGCCTGGTGTACGCTGGATGGCGCTCCCAGCTACCTGAGCCGTCTCCTGTACCTGGAGCTGGTCAATCTGCAAGGCGATGTTATCCAGAAAAAAATGTACCGGCTCGATAGTATGGGCAGCACAGCCGCCGACCTGGATATGCCCGCAGATATCAAAACCGGCCAGTATGCCATCAACGCCTATACGCTGTGGATGCTCAATTTCCCCGAATTTATTTTCCATAAAGACATCTATGTCTATAACGCCAATGATTATGACAAAAATGCGCCCCGTTCCGCACCCGGCATCAAACTGCAGTTCTTTCCCGAAGGCGGCGATATCATAGTCGGCGTCAGCAACAGGATTGCTTTTAAGGCCACCGGCAACGAGGGGTTGCCCATCCTGCTCAAAGGCGCCATAACAGATAACACCGGAAAAAAAATAACCGACTTCAGCACGGAGCACGACGGCATGGGCAGCTTTGACCTCAACGCCGAGCCCGGCAAAACCTATACCGCCGTCACGACCAGCGCCACCGGCGCCACACTGTCCTTCAAACTGCCTGTTCAGAAGGAAGAAGGCATCGGACTGCGCATTGAAAACACCAATCCCAACCGGATCTTTATATTGCTCAGCCGGGCAGAGAAAAACAAAGAGAAGTACGGTAAGCTGAAAGTGGTGGCCCAGATGCACCACCAGCTGGCATTTCAGGCCGACCTCGATTTTGACGCCGGCCAGACAGGCGCGCCCATCAGCAAAAAAAACCTGCCGCCCGGCATACTGCAGGTAACGGTATTCGACGAACGCAATACCCCGCTGGCAGAACGCCTTGCCTTTGTAGAGAACTACGCACTCACCGCGCCTGCGCTGCATGTGGATATGCTCAATACAAAAAAAAGAGGCCGCAACCAGCTCAGCTTTTCAATAGACGGCGTCTCTACACCCGCGCTGTCCTGCCTCGTGACCAGCGATCTGCTGGATACCGCCATGAACAGGACCGATAATCTTGTCTCCGCACTGCTGGTGACGACCGACCTGAAAGGCTATGTCAACGAACCGGGTTATTACTTCAAAGACAAAGACCCGCAAACCCTTCATCACCTCGACCTGCTCCTGATGACACAGGGCTGGAGAAGATTTGAATGGAAAAAAATCCTGCACAACGAGTTTGCCACCATCAAATACCCGGTTGAATCAGGCATCACGTTTCGCGGCACGGTTACAAAAAGCGATCGCAAAGAGCTGGTGAAGGAAGGCAACGTGAGCTTTATCATCAAAGGTGATGACTCGTCTTCCGTGCTGGCCGATGCTACCCTGACCGATAAAGGAGAGTTTTTGCTGGACAACGTCAACTATATGAAAGGAGCCAGGGTAGCTTATATGGGCACCAATAAGAAAAAGGCGGACTATATCGTAGACGTGCATTTAAACCCTAACCACATCGATTCGCTGAAACAATCCGCCTACAGGCCGCTGGTAGACCTGGATACAGTGTCCATCTCGGCCAGCCGCCGGAACTCGCTGGTGGCGGCTTATATATTCGACCGCATGACACAGGGAGATAGCTCTTTCAGAAATGCCAAAGTACTGCAGGGTGTCACCATCACCGCCAAAAAGATCTCGAGGGAAGACTCGCTGAACAAGGCGTATGCCGGCGGGCCCTTCCTGATGGGTAAGGCCATCGACCCTTCCTCCTACCAGTATGCGCGCAGTATCTGGCAGGTCATCCAGCAAACCGTGCCCGGCGTTACGGTAGAAGGCAATCCGTTTGATCCCACCGTGTCCTTTAACCGCTTTGGGGCATTTGGCGGCGGCAATCAAACGGTCAGCGTAGGCAGTTCCGATGAAAGCCTCAGTATAGACATCGTGGTGCAAACAAACGGCATCGCCTATTACCTGAATGAGGTCAACGTATCCAAGGACGTGATCAATACCCTCGCCGTAGAGGACGTGGCCCTGATTAAGGTATTAAAAAACGAAGGCGCCGCATTGGGCGCTTCCCAGGGCGTTATCGCCCTCTATACTAAAAAAGGCGTAGTGGTAGGCAAAACACCTTATGACAAGGCCTATGCGGTCGAAAAGAAAGAGGGATATGCCATCATCCGTAGGTTTTTCAGCCCCGATTATGCCAATTACCCCGACATAAAAGACGTGGATACCCGCACCACCCTCTACTGGAACGGGCATATCTCACCTTCCCGCGACGGCAAATACAGGTTCCGTTTTTATAACAATGACAAGGGAAAAAGCTTCCGCCTGATCGTACAGGGCATCGACCGGGAGGGAAAACTGGTATTCACCGAACAGCTTATCAGGTAAGTTGTACGACCGCTAATGCCCGAAAAACAAATAAGCTAAAAATATCGCCGTAATCGCGCCCGCCAAATCGGCCAGCAGCATGGTGCCGATGGCATAGCGGGTATTTTTGATGGATACCGAACCGAAATAAACGGCTATAACGTAAAAAGTCGTTTCCGAAGCGCCCTGGAAAATACCCGACAGCCGGCTGGCGAAAGAATCGGGCCCCATGGTCTGCATCGTGCTCACCATCATGCCCCGCGATGCGCTCGCGCTCAATGGGCGTATCAGCGCGGTAGGCAAGCCATCCACAAAGCGCGTATCGTTGCCCAGCCAGGCAAAAAAACCTTTTATGCCGTTGATCACCATGTCAAAACTGCCGCTGGTACGCAGCATGCTCACCGCCACCAGTATGCCCACCAGGTAGGGTATGATACGGATGGCCGTTTCAAAGGCGTTTTTGGCGCCGTCTATGAAAGCATCGAAAATATCTATCTTCTTATACAGGGCGCCCAGCACAATCAGCAGGAATATCAGCAGTATCAGGCCATTGCTCATCGTGCCCGAAAAAGATTGCAGCGCCGCGGCGCCCAGCCCCACAGCATACCATACCAGCAGCCCGATAAGCAAAGAAATGCCCAAAACCCAGGCAATGATGGCAGGCTGCAGCACATTGATCCGCTGGCGGGCAGACACAATCAGCAGCGCCGTGAGCGTGCCCACAAACGTTACTATCATACACGGCAAAAACACATCGGTAGGATTGCTGGCATGCTGCGCGGCGCGTATGGCGATAATACCCACGGGAATGATATTGAAACCGGAGGCATGCAGGCACAAAAACATAATCTGCGCATTCGACGCCCTGTCCTTTTGCGGGTTCAGCTCCTGCAGGCTTTGCATGGCCTTCAGCCCAAACGGCATCGCCGCATTGTCCAGCCCCAGCAGGTTGGCCGAATAGTTCATAATCATATGCCCCATGGCCGGATGCCCTTTGGGCACCTCCGGAAACAGTTTTGACAAAAACGGGTCCATTATCCTCGCCAGCAGGCGTACGCCCCCCGCCCTTTCGGCAATGCTCATAAAACCCATAAACAGGGCCATGACGCCAATCAGCTTCAGGCACAATTCAACGGCATCCCAGCAGGTGTCTATGATACCGTTGGCCTCCTGCACTTTCAGCATCACTATTTCCTGCCCTTCTTTTTTATACGTAGGCCCGGTTTTAACGGGCGTGTAGCGGGCGCTGGTATCGAGGTGCTGCAGCACTACAGGGTCGGCCGTCGCCAGCGACCATGTCCTCACCTGCACCGTATCGCCTTTTTTACCCACGACCATCGAGCTGAACACCTGTTTCTGCCCGCTGAAATACTGCACCAGGCCCATGGCCACCGCAATAACGATAAAAGCGCTCCATATCCTGCTTAAAGCCATAAAGCATTGATTAAGCGTTGAAGATAATGGATTCATTGGAAATTTTTCGCAACCCGCAAACCCTTATCTTTGCGGCCCGGAAAATGGTATTTGACGTCAACTAAAAATTATCGTATGGGTTTGCAAGCAGGAATTGTAGGATTGCCGAACGTGGGTAAATCGACTTTGTTTAATGCGGTGAGCAACAGCGCCAAAGCGCAGGCCAGCAATTACCGCTTTTGTACCATCGAGCCCAATGTAGGGCTGGTAGATGTGCCCGACGAGCGCATATCCAAACTGGCTGAGCTGGTTAAGCCCAACCGGACGGTACCCACACAAATCGAAATTGTAGACATCGCCGGCCTGGTACGCGGCGCCAGCAAGGGAGAAGGCCTGGGCAATAAGTTCCTGGCCAATATCCGCGAGGTGGATGCCATCGTACACGTGATACGCTGTTTTGAAGACGAAAACATCCTGCGCGACGAAGGCCCCATCAACCCCGTCAGCGACAAGGAAATCATCGATACCGAGCTCCAGCTGAAAGACCTCGACAGCGTGGAAAGAAAAGTAAGCCGTACCGAAAAACAAGCCAAGATTGGCGATGCCAAGCTAAAGGCGGAATTCGAAGTGCTGAAACGCTGCCAGGCACACCTGGAACAGGGCAAGAGCATCCGCTCCCTGGGCCTGGACAAAGACGAAAGAACGGCCATCGCCGATTTATTCCTGCTCACCGAAAAGCCCGTGCTCTATGTGGCCAATGTAGACGAGCCCTCCATGCATACCGGCAACCGCTTTTCGGACGCCCTGAAGGCCGCCGTAAAGGATGAAAATGCCCAGGTGATCGTGATGAACAATTCCATCGAAGCGCAGATAGCCGAAATGGACAACGAAGACGACCGCCAGCTGTTCATGGAAGAATACAAAATGACCGAGCCCGCGCTCAATAAGCTGATACGTTCCGCCTACAAGCTGCTGAACCTGTATACCTATTTCACCGCCGGCGTACAGGAAGTAAGGGCATGGACCATCCACGAAGGCTGGAAAGCACCCCAGGCCGCCAGCGTCATACACACCGATTTTGAAAAAGGGTTTATCAAAGCCGAAGTAATCGCCTACAACGACTTCGTTCAATATGGCTCCGAAGCCGCCTGCCGCGACGCCGGCAAGCTGCGCATCGAAGGAAAGGAATACATTGTGAAGGACGGAGATGTGATGCACTTTAGGTTTAACGTGTAAATACAAGCCGCGAGCTTCTCACAGTTAATCCTTCTTCACCGACCGGTATTTCGTCGGCGACATGCCGATAATCTTTGTAAATCTCCTGGAGAAATAATAGGGATCGTCGAAGCCCATGCTGAAGGCGATGTCCTTGACCGACTTATCGGTAAAGTCGAGGTGCTGGCTGGCCTTCTGCATTTTCATTTGTATAAAATAATCGATGGGCGCATAGCCGGTTTTTTGCTTGAACAGGCTTGAAAACCGCGAAGCCGAATAATTATACCGCCGGCTCAGATCATTGAGCGTAATATTTTCATTGATGTGCTCCTGCATATACAGTATCGCGCTGTCGATGCTGTCCAGCTTATCGCTGGCGGCCGCAGTATGGTGGCGCGGGTTGTATACAAACAGGGTGATAAAATGCGAGAGGCACATATTGGCAAACATCAGGTTGTCGATACTATACCCCAGCTCCAGCGTCTTGTATATCTTGGAAAACAAATTGAAGATATCGCTGCTGCTTTTTATATAAGCCGGTTTAAAATGCTTTTGCACCGTATGCATGGCATTGAAATGCGGCAGCAGCTCTCCGCCGAAATGTATCCAGTAAATGCTCCAGGGGTTTTCATCCACGCTGCCATAGGCATGCTCGGTATTTTGCGGAAGGATAAAACATTCGTTGGGACTCACCTCATAGCGCTTGTCGCCTATCTTATACCAGCCATAGCCGTCTACGCAGTAAAATAAAAAGTTTTCGGGCAATCCTTTTTTGCGGTAGCTGTAATGCCCTTTGGCGCGGGGGTAATAGCCCAGGCTGCATACGTACAGCTGTTTTAACCATTCATTGTTTTGCACCCGCGATTTGAGCACGGATTTGGGGATTTCAATCCGCTGGCGGCCGAGGCCGTGCCAGATGTTTTTATGCGACCCGGTTTTATTCTGCTGATCCATTGGTAGTCGGTTATAGCGATATAGGTTAGAATGGTCCAAATTACGGGATTTTTTATCGGATGATATTTGATTTTTTAGTTATACCCGGGTCATTGAGGTACAGGATGGACCAGTAAAGCAGATGCATTATATTGCAAACCGCGATCCCAAAAAAGCTATATGAAAAAACAGTTTCTTCCTGCGCCCGGCCTTATCGCCTTATTGCCTTTTTGCCTCGTTGCCTTACTGCCTTGTTGCCTTACCAGCACTGCCCGGGCGCAACAATCCGCCCTGGTCAATACCAGCGGCAGCACACACGCCCTGCTGCACGGCGTGAATATGGGTGATGTACAATGGACCAGCGGGTTCTGGGCCGAGCGGTTTGCCGTATGCCGGGATTCGATGGTGCCGCATTTATGGGATACCTATACCGATGCTCATACAAGCCACGCATTCAAAAACTTTGAGATAG
>Ga0307508_10003770_pt1 | contig 15140 bp, 12 predicted proteins | sample 9_EM_MG_FD_203089 | JGI IMG/M metagenome (GOLD analysis project Ga0307508, IMG submission 203089) | Populus trichocarpa ectomycorrhiza microbial communities from riparian zone in the Pacific Northwest, United States - 9_EM | ecosystem: Host-associated > Plants > Roots > Unclassified | place... | reverse complement strand
ACGGTGGGCTGGCTGCGTCGGCATGGGCAGGAGAGGTCGGTTTTGATGCGGTGGTCGAGCCCTTCAAGAATGCGGCCAAGGCCGCCGGGGGCACGTTCTACTACCTCCCGGACGCGGAGTACCAGCGTTGGGTGAAGGCCACCGACGTGGTTGACGATGAATGGGTGAAGGAAGTCACTGCCAAGGGCGCGGACGGCGGCAAGTTGCTGAGAGAAGCGCGAGCGCTCGTCAAGCAGTTCTCCAAGTAGGGCTGGTGGCAGCGTGACCTATCCACGAACGGGCAAAGAGTGGCGAGAGGCAGCACGCCGCGCGTTGCCGCGTTTCGTCTTCGAGTATGTGGACGGTGCATCCGAGGACGAACTCAGCCTGCGAAACAACCGTGCGGCATTTGAGGCCGTGACACTGCGGCCCCGGATCTTGAGGGACACTCGCCACGTCGATCCCTCGCTGACTCTGCTGGGGCAACGCTGGGCCCAGCCGTTTGCCGTGGCGCCAACGGGTCTCAATGGACTCATCCGGCCAGGCGGCGACATCGCGCTCGCGCGGGCGGCCGCGCGCATTGGTGTGCCGTTCATCCTGTCGACGGCTTCGAACGAGCGACTGGAGGCCGTGAGGGCCGCAGTGCCGGACGCAAATCTGTGGCTGCAGCTCTATGTGCTGGAGGATCCTGGCATCACCGAGCAATTGCTACAGCGCGCTCGGGCGGCGGGCATCGACACGCTGGTGTTCACCGTGGACGTGCCGGTCAGCGGCTTGCGCGAGCGCGATGTGCGCAATGGCTTCAAGCTTCCATGGCGCATCACGCCCAGACTCGTCATGGACTTGGCGACGCACCCGCGCTGGGCCTTGCGCCAGGCGCTGGCGGGGCAACCCTCTTTTGTGAATCTGGTGGCGAGCCCCGATGCAGCGCTCGGCCCGCAAGCACAAGCAGCACTGCTGACCCGTGCAATGAACCGCGGCCTGAACTGGTCGTGGCTGGCGCGCTTGCGTACCGAATGGGCAGGGAAGTTGGCCCTGAAGGGCCTACTGCATCCGCATGACGCGCGGCTCGCTGTTGATTCTGGAATTGACGCGCTGATCGTTTCCAACCACGGTGGCCGGCAACTCGATGGGGCCATCGCGCCGCTCGCAGTCTTGCCGGAGATCGTCGATGCTGTTGCGGGCCGCATTCCTGTGGTCCTGGACAGCGGTGTTCGCCGTGGCGTCGACATCGTGAAGGCGTTGAGCCTCGGGGCTGCCGCGGTGCTGATTGGCCGGCCAATCCTCTATGGTCTTGCTGCTCAGGGCGAGGCTGGTGCGGCCCACGTTCTCGAAGGACTGCGCGGTGAACTGCAGCGCTGCATGATTTTGATGGGCGCTGATGCCGTCGCGGCCGTGGGTAGATCCAATTTCTAATGGAGAGTTTGATGAAGTCAAAGTACATGTTCTCGGCATTCTTGTTGGTCCTCTTCAGCATCACCTGTGGTGCTGACGCGGCTTCTTCGCAGCACGAACTGTCCGCCAACGAAAAGCGCAACGAGGAAGTCGTGCGTGCGTTCTATGACGCTGCGATAAACGGGAAGGACTTCGATGCCGCCGCGCGCTACCTTGGGGATCGCTACGTTCAGCACAACCCGACCGCTGGCGATGGCCACGAAGGATTGAAGAAGTTCATCTCATTCTTGAAAGCGAATCTCCCGAATTACACGAGTCGAATCGTTACCGTCTTCACCGATGGCGACTACGTGATTCTTCATGTCCACAATGTCCGCGAACCCAACAGCCGGGGCTTCGCCATCGTCGACATCTTTCGCCTGGAAGACGGAAAGATCGTCGAACACTGGGATGTAAAGCAGGAAGTACCCGACCCCGCGGTTGCGGCCAACAAGAACGGCATGTTCTAGATTCCGACGCCCTTGCAAGGTCCGACAGACACGTCGGACGCGCGGGAAGCGTGGCGTCGCCTGATACCGCCGACTTGAGGGCCGGCATGTCTTCGTAGCGGTCCTGCCCGACACCACGGAGACATACACGCTGAAGTTGCCGCCCGGCGATGCTGGGGAGCCAGGCAATACCTGACCGCGGTCTCGAAGGCTCGAAAGGCGATGGATCAACCCGTGCTTCGGCCAGTAATGAGCCGGTAGAGGACGACGATCGCTGCCAGCACGAGCAAGATGTCAGTCAGTATCTCGCGACCGAAGCGTCGCGACCAACAACAACGTGTGTACCAGGGGCAGAGGACGCCTTTCAGGGTTGACGAGTGTGGCTCAGCGAGAAGATGGCGCGGCCAAGGCGTGATTCAGCGTCGCGGCCAATCTCAGGCCTGCGACGTACGGGCGCTGCTCTACAACCGGCTCGACGTGGTGAGGTACTCGGCCGATAGCGTTCCGGCAGGATAGAAGTCGGGCCTGCTGACGATCTTGCAGCTCTCACTGTAATAGTCCGACGAACACCCGCTGATCGCGGCTGCCCGTATCAGGCATCGACGAGGTGACGCAGGAGTCCGAAGCCGACGCGCCACTGCTGGCCATCGCAGTCGAGCGTGGCGGTGTGTTGGTTGACGCGCACGATCAGGCCGACGCGGTGCTGCAGGTTCTTGTCGGTGAACTTCCCCGGTTACCGACGCGGAAGTCGGCACGACCGGGAACCTCCGGTGGCGGGCTTGGCCTGGTGAGTTCCATGTCTGCCGGTGCCGCACCGCTTTCAGTCGACGCGTCGGCCGGCTCGGTGTGGATCGCCGCGTAGTGCACTTTGAAGGCCTTGCTGTAGGCCGGATCGTGGACCGCAACGTGGTCCTCGTGCATCCCGATGACGCGCGCCGGCCGCAGCTTGCCGTCGTTCCAGCTGAGGTATCGGATCTGCTGTCCGGTATGCAACTGCGCGCGCATCTGGACGAGGCGCCGTGGGTCGGCCAGCAGTTGCTCGATGACCCAACTGAGCTGGTACAGCTCGGCGCTGCTCGCCATGGGCAGCTCTTCGATCAGTTTGATGCGCATGAGCACATTCTGCCCAGGGCGGCCGGGGCCTGCGCTCAGGCCGCCAGCGGCATGTCCTTCGCGCCGGCGTCGGCCTCCCACTTCGCGGCAACCACCCAGGGCAGCAACTCATCGGTGCGGTTGATCGGGTGGTCGGCGATGCGCTCGAGGACATGGCACAGGTAGCGCTGTGGGCTGATCCCGTTCAGCTTGACTCGCTGCGATGGACGTGCAGCCAGTTGCGCGTGGCGCCCAGCATGCCGGCCTGGTTACCGGTGGAGGCGATCATGATCCGGGTCATGCAGCGGAAGTCAGGCCGCAGCTGCTGGTCGAGCGCCTGGGCCAGTTCGCGCTGAAAACGCGGCCCGCGTGCGCAGATGCCGCCGCCGACGACGATGGCCTCGGGGTTGAACGCATAGATCAGGTTGGCGATGCCGATGGCAAGTCGGCCGAACCACCGATCGAGCGCGGCGGCGGCTTCGGAGTCGCCGGCGTCGGCGGCATCGAACACCTGCCGCGCGCCCCGGGCCTGGCCGGGCATCGCCCGGTCTGCCAGCATCGCCAGGCCGCGCAGCGAGGCCACGTCCTCCCAGACTTCGCCTTCGATCAACGCGTAGCCCCACTCGCCGGCGGCTGCGCCGGCGCCGCGATAGAGCTGGCCGTCGATGACGATGCCGCCGCCGATGCCCGTGCCAAGCGTGATCGCGAGGTAGTTGCGCAGGCCGACCGCCGCGCCACGCCAGCCTTCCGCCAGCGCCACGCAGTTGACGTCGTTTTCCACCGTCGCCGGCAATCGGAACTGCCGCTCGAAGTGCGACTTCAGCTCGAAGCCGACATAGCCGCCAATCGCGTCGGCCGCGGCGAGGATGCGTCCCCGCTCGCGGTCGATGATTCCGAGCGTGGAAATCGCGATGCCGACCGGGCGCCGGTCGGCGAAACCGGCGATCAACGTGTCGACCCGCGCCAGCATTTGTTCGACACCGTCGGAGCCGCGGGTGTCGATCTGCCCGAAGTCGAGCGTGGTGCCTTGGGCGCTGATCAAGCCGTACTTGACCTGCGTGCCGCCGATGTCCACGGCGACGATCAGCTCGTCCGCGTCGGGAGTGGTGCTGGATTCGGTCTTCGCGCTCATGCTCGCCTGACAGACCCTAGTGAGTGCGTGTGACCTTGCTCAGGTGCCTGGGCCGGTCGGGGTCGAGCCCGCGGGCTTCGGCCAGGGTGGCGGCGAACCCGTAAAACGCCTGCACGGCGGCCAATGGGTCGAGTTCCGGCAGTGCAGTCGTCGGCAGCGTCAAGTCGCGCTGCGCCACTTCCTCGGGCGCTGCCAGCAGCACGCGGGCGCCGCGCTCGCGCATCTGCTGGGCCAGGGTCACCAGGCCTGGCAGCGAGGGGCCGCGTGTCGCGAAGATCAGCAGCGGATAGCCCTTGTCGATGAGGGACATGGGGCCGTGCATGATCTCCGCGCCGGAGAACGCTTCGGCCTGGAGGGCACAGGTTTCCTTGAGCTTGAGTGCCGCTTCCTGCGCCGCCGGCAGGCTGAAGCCCCTGCCCACCACCATCAGCCGGTTCGCCGGCGCCAGCACGTCGACGGCTGCATTCCAGGACAGGCGCTCCGCGAGATGCAGGGCCTGCGGCAGGCTGCCGAGCCCGTGCCGAAGTTCCTCGTCGTGATGCCAGTACGCCGCGAGCAAGGCGCCCGCCACCATGCTGGCAATGAAACTCTTGGTGGCCGCTACGCTCAGTTCGACGCCCGCTTCCAGGTCGAGCGCCCATTCGGACGTGCCCGCCAACGGCGAATCGATGTCGTTGACCAGCGCCAGCGTGCGTGAGCCGCCGTCGCGGCAGCGCTGCATCGAGTCGATCAGGTCCGGGCTCTGACCCGACTGGGAGATGGCCACGGCCATCCAGTCGCGGGTGTCGACGGGCGCCTCGTGCTGGGTCATCAGCGACAAGGGCAGCGGCCAAGCCGGCCTGCCACAACGCGCCATCAGCAAGCAGCGCAGATAGTGCGCAGCACAGGCGGAGCTGCCGCGCGCGATAGTCAGCACCTGCGTCGGCGGATGGGCGCGAAGCCGCGCGGCCAACTGCGTAAACGGCTCGCGTGCCGCATCGAGCTGGCGCATCACGATCTCCGGCACGCTGCGGACTTCCTTGAACATTTGCGAATTCACGCGGTGGCTCCTTGGAGGCGCATCACAGCGTCGCCCGCAAGCCGACGAAGAACTGTCTGCCGTTCGAGTAGAAGGCGCGCGGCTGGTCCTTGTTGTCGCCGTAGTACTTGAGGATCGGGTTGTTGAGGTTGAGCGCGTCGAACTGCAGCGAGACGTGGTCGTTGATCTTGTAGTTCAGCGACGCGGCGAGGGTGCCGACGCCAGCTTCGTACTGCGTGGTCGCGCGGTCGAGCCCAACGAGGTAGTCCGAGCGGTAGGTGTAGGCCAGGCGCGCGCTCCACACGTCGTTCTCGAAATAGCCTTCGAGGTTGTAGGTGTCCTTGGACGATCCGACGAGCTTCTTCCCGTCCGAATCGCGGCCGCTCGCATAGGTGTAGTTGGCCGACACGCCGAAGCCACCGAACAGCGCCTGTTGGTAGCCGAGTTCGAAGCCCTTGTTCTTCGCCTGCACGTTGACTGGCGCGGTGATCGTGTAGGTCTCGATCGCGCCACCGTTGCTGGTGTTTGCGAACTTCTGCTTGGACGTGCCGTAGCCAACGTACGAGGCCATGTCCATGTAGAACACGCCGACAGACAGCAGCGCCTTCGGCGCGAAGTACCACTCGAGCGTCGCGTCGTAGTTGGTCGAGCGCACCGGCTTCAGGTCGACGTTGCCGCCCGTGCCCGAGTGTGTGATGTTGTCCAGGCTGGTAATCGCGCCGGCCAGGGAGCTGTAGTCCACGCGCGTCATGGTGCGGGCCACCGATGCGCGCGACACCAAGTTCTTCGAGAGTTCGAAGCGGAAATTGGCGCTCGGCAAAGCATCGTTGTACGAACGCGAATCCATCATCGGCGTGTAGTTGCCGAATGTGGGCGACACGACAGTGTTGCCCGGGACGTTGTAGTTGACGCGCTGCTTGGTGTTGACCAGCCGCAGGCCGACATTGCCGCGCCAACTCTCGCCGGCAAGGTTGGCCATGGCATAGCCCGCCGTCGTCTTCTCGTCGACCGAGAACTCGCCGGGCCAGTAGGCCTCGGTCGTCGTGCCGTGCGCATGGATGTAGTCGCGCACTGCGTCGGGGTTCTGAAGCCACATCGGCGGGACGGATCCCGCGCCGAGGCCGAAGCCATGACCGAAGTCCGATGGGTACGTGGCGCCATCCCAGGCGGCCTTGCCCGCACACGGGTTCGGGCCGGGCGAGCTGCAGCTGCCGTTGTTCGGATAGCGCACCTGGCGCTTGTGCTCGGCGAAGCGGGCGCCGAATTTGGCCGACTCGAGCACGCCTTGGTCAAGCTGCAGCTCCGCATCGGCCTGCCCGTACTTTTCTTCGTCGACCACTTTGACCACGGCCCACCATGTGTTGGCCAATGTCGCGGCGCTGTAGTTCGCCGTGTCAACGCCGGGGAAGGAGACGCTGGCGGGGCTGCCGATGCCGTGCATGTTGTACTTCAGGCCACCGGTTGTCGGCAGGGTCGACTCGTAGCCGAGGTCGCCCGGCGTGTCGCCCAGGCCGCGCGTGATGCCCGCCTTGCCGGTGACGACGAGCGTGTCGCTGGGGCGGTACTTGCCGTTGAAATCGACATACCACGACGCCGATGCGGCACCCGGTCGGGCAATGCTGTCGACCAGCCCTGGGGCCACGCCATGAGCATTGGCAAAGTCGGCACGTACCAGGGTGTTGTTGACCACCAGCGTGTTGGTCGGCACGTCGCCACTGTCCAGGAGAGCCCCAGGATTGGCAAGGTAGCTGTGGTCGAAATTGTCCGCCGACATGTGCGAGTAGAAGCCGTTCACGTCCAGCGTGAGATCGCTGGTGGGCTTGAACTCGATGTCGAGGACGCCGCCGTTGCGCACGCGCTTTTGCGTGAAGAGGTTGGAGTTGATCAGCTGCGGATACCAGACGTTGGCAAGCGTCGGATTGGCCACCGCGGCAGCACTGGTCGGACTGATCTGCGCGTAGCCCAGAAACTCCTGCCCGTCGCGGCGCTCATGTCGCGTTTCCGAGAAGACCTGGAACAGCAGCCCTGCGTTGCCCGCCTCGTTCTTCCAGTTGAAGAGCGCGTTCAGCTGCGGATCGGTCTTCTTCGGCAGCGACGAGTAGATCGCCTGTGCCGAAACCTCCGCCGTGAACGGCTTCTTGAAGCTCAGGGGCGTGCGCGTCTCGATGTTCACCGCACCCGCCACGCCGCCTTCGACCAGGTCGGCCTGCGCGCTCTTGTGCACGGTCACCTTGCTCACGATTTCCGAGGGCAGGAGCGAGTAGCTCACGCTGCGGCCCACTGCTTCCGTCTGGTTCAGCACGAACCAGTCGCCTGTGCCCACCGCGTGGCCGTTGATCAGGGTCTGCGTCAGGCTCGCGCTGGTGCCGCGAATGCTCACGCGGTCGTTCTCCGAGAAGCCGCCTTCGCCGCCCGCGCCCGAGCTGATGTTCACGCCCGGAATGCGCTGCACCGCGTCCGCGACGTTCTTGTCGGGCAGCTTGCCGATGTCTTCCGCCGTGATCACTTCCACGATGGAGTCGGCGTTGCGCTTTTGGTTGACCGACGCTTCGCGCGATGCACGGATGCCCGTCACCGTCACCGCGTCCAGCGCCGCGGCGGGCTTGGCGTCCGTCGTGGTCGGCTGCGCCTGTTGCGCATGCGCCGAGAACACGGCGTTGAGCACGAACAGTGCTGCTGCCGCGGCGATGGGGTTCGGTTTCAGCTTCATGAATCTTCCTCGGGCTCGACCACTTGGGGATCTGTGCCGCGTGAGCCGGCTCGGCTCGCGCTGCGGCAACGTCGATGAATTGGAATGCAGGCCTGCCCGACATGACCATTCAGAGATGTACCTTGCGCATGGGGTAGTTCTACCTGGTCGGCGAAGTAGAACCCTCTCTTGCTCTTGGGGGCCGCCTGGGCTGAAATCGAGCGTCCCCGAAAATGGAATCAACGATGAAATATCTGGCCGCCCGATCAGTCGTCGCCGGCTTGCTGGGCAGCTGCCTGCTGGGTCACGCCGGGCCGGCAAGCGCGGCGGAGCTCAACCTGTGGGTCATGTCCACGACCGAGCAGCAGCAGGCGGACATGCGCGAGCTGCTCAAGCCGTTTCTGGCCGCCAACCCGACGCTGCGCGTCAACGTCACGGTGCTCAACTGGGAATCGGCCTGGGCCAAGATCACCGCGGCCGCCGCCTCTGGCCAGGGGCCGGACGTGCTCGAACTCGGCACCACCTGGGTGCCGGCCATCTCGTCAATGGGCGCGCTCGAACAGATCGGCGAGCCGCAGCAAAGCGAAGTCGGCGGCGCCAAGGCCTTCTTCCCCGTGATGTGGGGAACGACGCACAAGTACGACGACGAGAAGATCTTCGCCATCCCCTGGTATGCCGATGCGCGCGCCGCCTTCTACCGTACCGACGTCTTCAAGAAGGCCGGCATCGATCCGCGCGACGCCTTCGCCAATTGGGGCAGCTTCAAGCAGGCGATGCAGAAGGTCAACGGCACGGAGATCGGCGACAAGAAGATCGCCGCGCTCGGCTACCCGGGCAAGAACGACTGGAACGTGGTGCACAACATGGCGCCGTGGATCTGGAACGCGGGCGGCGATCTGCTCAGTGCCGACCGCAAGAAGTCGGGCATCAATTCGACCGAGGCGGTGCAGGCCATCGTCTACTACACGAGCTTCGCGGCCGAGGGGCTGGTGCCCAAGAGCGCGCTCGAAAAAGACTCGGGGCAGATCGAGTCAGGCTTCTTCAACGGCCAGTACGCGGTGATCTTTACCGGCCCGTGGATCCTGCGCCAGATGGCCACGCCGAAGGCCCGCGGCGGCCAGCTGGAGACGGTGGCGGCGAACAACTTCGCCATTGCGCCCTACCCAGCGGGACTCAAAGGCAACCAGACCTTCTTCTCGGGCTCGGACCTCGCGATGATGAAGTCGTCGAAGAACAAGGCCGAGGCCTGGAAGCTGCTCGCCTACCTGACCGGCCGCGAGCCGCAGGTCGCCTTCAGCAAGATGTCGGGCATGCTCCCCACGCGGCTCGATGCGGCCAACGACCCAAGCCTGATGGCCAATCCGCATTACGCGCAGTTCATCGCGCAGGTGAAGAACGGCCGGCACTATCCGTCGATTCCCGGCTGGGGCCCGCTCGAATCGGTCTACCTCAAGAACCTGGGCAACATGTTCGACATCGTCGGTGGCCTGAAGGGCACTTACTCGGCCCTGGCCATCAAGCAGGCGATGGATGCAACGGCGCAGGAGGCCAACCAAGTCCTCTATTCCGCGCGATGACCGCCGTGCTCGCGCTGCCCGCGAAGCACCCCCTCAGGGTGCGCAAAAAGAATAAGCCGGACGCCCTCCCGTACCTGCTGCTGTTGCCCGCCGTGCTGCTGATGGCCGCCGTGAACCTCACGCCCATCCTGCAGGGCTTCTACATGTCGCTGCTGAAGCTGAACCAGTTCACGCTGACGCAGTACCTGGACGCACCCTTCATCGGCCTGGAAAACTACCGCCAGATCCTGTTCGATGCGGACAACCCCATGCGCGCCGGCATGGGCTATGCACTGCGCAACACAGTGCTCTACACCTTGACCGTGTCGGTGTGCGCCGTGGGCATCGGCCTCGGGGTTGCGCTGCTGATGAACCGCGATTTCCCCGGCAAGGGCATCGCGCGCACCCTCGTGCTGCTGCCGTGGATCGTGCCGTCTTACGTGGTCGGCACGCTGTGGGGCTTCATGTGGCAGCGCGACGTGGGCATCGTCAACGTGGTGCTCGTCGACTGGCTGCACTTCCTGGACGAGAAGCCGTTCTGGCTGCTCGGCTCGAACAGCTTCTGGGCCATCGTCATTCCCACGGTGTGGCGTGCTTGGCCGGTGATGATGCTGATCTTCCTGGCCGCGCTGCAGGCTATCCCCGAAGACCAGTACGAGGCCGCGACCATCGACGGCGTGAGCCGGTGGAAGCAGTTCCTGCACATCACGTTGCCACTGCTGAAACCGGTGATCGCGATCCAGTTCATGTTCCAGATCATCGACAACGTCTACTCGTACAACATCGTCTCGATGATGTTCGGCAACGGCGCAGGCTACCCGGGCGAGTGGGCCGACCTGCTGATGCCGCTGCTCACGCGGCAGTCGTTCAGCTACTGGCTCTTCGGCCAGGGCGCGGCGGTGTCCTTCATCATGATGACGCTGATGCTGGTCTTCGTCGGCGTGTGGATGAAGACCTTCCGCAAGAGCATGACCGGCCATGACTAAATCAACTTTGCGCTCGCGCGGGCTGGACTTGCTGACCTGGGCCATCGTGCTCGTCTCGCTGCTGCCCATCGCGTGGATGCTGCTGTCCTCGCTGCGCAACTACAGCGACATCGCAGCCGGCGAGCAGCTCAGCGCGAGCGTGGAACTGCGCTGGCAGAACTACCGCGACATCTGGACCAACGTCGACTTCTTCAACTACTTCAAGAACAGCCTCATCGTCTGCGGGCTGACGACACTGATCTCGACCGCCTGCGCCGTCTGCGCGGCCTATGCGCTTGCGCGATTCCGCTTTCGCGGTTCGAACGCATTCAGCCTGTCGATCACCGTCACGCAGGTGATCCCGGGCATGCTGTTCTTCCTGCCGCTGTACATGCTCTACCGCAACCTCGGCCAGTCCTACGGCCTCGTGATGCTCGACACCTACCACGGGCTCGTGTTCCTGTACGTCGCGCTCTTCACCCCGGCGAGCATCTGGATCATGCGCGGCTTCTTCGTGTCGATCCCGCGCGAACTCGAAGACGCGGCGGTGATGGACGGCTGCTCGCGCTTCGGCGCCTTCGTGCGCATCGTGCTGCCCATCAGCGCGCCGGGAATCGTCGCCACCGCGACCTTCGTCTTCCTGCTCGCATGGGACGAGCTCTTCTTCGCGTGGGTGCTCACCAGCACCTCGGACGTGCAGACGATTCCGGTGGGCATCCGCCTCTTCATCAGCCAGTTCCAGCACCGCTACGACCTGATGATGGCCGCCGGCGCGGTCTCCACATTGCCGGTGCTGTTCGCGTTCTTCGCGGGGCAGCGCTATTTCATCAAGGGACTCGCCGCGGGCGCAGTCAAGGGCTGAGGCCTCCGTCTGGATTTGCATGAGCGCAGTCACTCTCAGGAACATTGAAAAGAACTTCGGCCCCGATGCGAGGGTCGTCAACGGCGTCGACTTGACCATCGAGTCGGGCGAGTTCGTCGTCTTCGTCGGCCCCTCGGGCTCGGGCAAGTCGACCCTGCTGCGCATGATCGCGGGGCTCGAATCGCAGTCGGACGGAGACATCCTCATCGGCGACCTGCTCGCCAACGACGTGCCCGCCTCGAAGCGCGGCATCGCGATGGTGTTCCAGTCCTATGCGCTGTACCCGCACATGACGGTGTACGACAACATGGCCTTCGCGCTGCGCATGGCGGGCACGCCGAAGAAGGAAGTGCAGCAGCGTGTCGAGCGCTCTGCCGCCATCCTGCAGATCACCCACCTGCTGGACCGCAAACCCAAGACCTTGTCGGGCGGGCAGCGCCAGCGCGTGGCGATCGGCCGCGCGATCGTCCGCGAGCCCCAGGTGTTTCTGTTCGACGAGCCGCTGTCCAACCTGGACGCCGCGTTGCGCCAGGACATGCGCGTGGAGTTGTCCAAGCTGCACCAGGAGCTTGGTGCCACCATGATCTATGTGACGCACGACCAGGTCGAGGCGATGACGCTCGCGAGCCGCATCGTCGTCTTCGATGCCGGCCTCGTGCAGCAGGTCGGCACGCCGGTGGCCTTGTACGAGAACCCGTCGAACCTCTTCGTCGCGGGCTTTCTCGGCGCGCCCAAGATGAACCTGCTGCAAGGCACGCTCGTGGCCGCGAGCGCTACCGTGGCCGAGATGATGCTGCCCGGCGTGGGCAGCGTGCGAGCGGCAGTCGATGCCACGCGCAGTGCGCCGGGCGCCGCGGTCACGCTGGGCATCCGGTCCGAGCATCTGCACTTGACGGCAAGCCACGATGGCTCGGCCGACAACGCGCTTGCGGCACGCGTCGACCTCATCGAATACCTCGGAGACCACCTGCTCGCCTACACCTCCGTTGCCGGCATCAAGGACGGCCTGTGCGCCAAGCTCGCGGGCCACGCAACGCCGCTTCGCACGGGCGACGCTGCGCGCGTGCACTTGCCGCCCGCGCAATGCCTGCTCTTCGACGCGGCAGGCGCCGCTTACCCGCGCATCCAGTGAGGCCCGCTTGAAGATCCTGCACAACCACCTCGGCTACACCAACTCGGCGCGCAAGGTCGCGCTGGTGCAAAGCAGCGTCGACCTGCCCGCCGACTCGTTCACCCTGCATGCGCAAGACGGCGGGCAGGCCGTCTTCAGCGGACGGTTGCGTCCGCGGCAGGGTGTGAGCCGATGGCGCGACTGGAATTATTGGGAGGCCGACTTCTCCACCGTGCAGACGTCAGGCCGCTACGTGCTTGCGGTCGACGGCATCACGCCCGCGCTCGTCTCGCAATCGTTCGTGGTGTCGGACACGCTGTACGACGGGCAGATGCTGTCGGACCTGCTGCACTACCTGAAGTCGCAGCGCTGCACCGGCGTGTTCGACACCGCGGACCGCCGCTGCCCCGTGATCGACAGCGACGAACGCGTGGACGCTCACGGCGGTTGGTACGACGCGTCGGGCGACACGTCCAAGTACCTGTCGCACCTGTCCTATGCCAATTTCATGAATCCGCAGCAAACGCCGCAGGTGGTGTGGAACCTCATCGAAGGCCGGGCCAAGGCACCGGTGGCGCCGCTCTGGCTCGACGACCGCATGGTGGACGAGGCGCTGCACGGTGCGGACTTTCTGGTGCGCATGCAGCACCCCGACGGCTTCTTCTACATGACGGTGTTCGACAAGTGGAGCAAAGACGTCGAGCAGCGAAAGATCTGCAGCTACGCGACGCAGAAGGGCAACGTTTTCAACACCTACCAGGCGGGCTTCCGGCAAGGCGGCGGCAGCACCATCGCCGCGCTGGCGCGCGCGAGCGGCCTGCCGCGCGACGGTGAAGCACGGCGTGCCGACTACCTCGCCTGCGCGGAGCGCGGCTTCGCGCATCTGCAAGCGCACAACCGCGAGTACCTCGACGACGACCAAGAGAACGTCATCGACGACTACTGCGCCTTGCTCGCCGCGACCGAACTCTTCGCCGCGACGAACAAGGCCGCGTACGCCGTGGCCGCACAAGGCCGTGCAGAACGCCTTCTTTCGCGCCAGCATCCCGAAGGCTGGTTCTGGGCCGACGACGCCAAGCAGCGCAGCTACTTTCACGCCGCGGAAGCGGGGCTGCCCTTTGTCGCCTTGATGCGCTTTCTCGAAGTGATGCCCGACGGCGCGTCGTCGCAGTCGGTCCGCCAGGCGGTGCGGCTCGGCTTGCAGCACGAGATCGACGTGACGGTGCGAGGTGTGAACAATCCTTTCCGGTACCCGCGCCAGTTCGTGAAGATGCCGGGCAAGCAGGGGCGCGTGCAGTTCTTCATTCCGCACGAGAACGAGAGCGGCTATTGGTGGCAGGGCGAGAACGCGCGGCTGGCATCGCTCGCGGCCGCGGCGATGGCGGCCACGCAGCACTTTGCGCAAGCCGAAGAGCTTTGCAATGACCTGCGCTCGTTCGCTCAAGGCGCACTCGACTGGATCTTCGGCTTCAACCCCTTCGACGCTTGCATGATGCAAGGCCACGGGCACAACAACCCGCGCTACGAGTCGGGCTACTGGAATGCGCCGGGCGGCGTGTGCAACGGCATCACCTCAGGCCTCGCGAACGAGGACGACCTCGACTTCAAGATGCCGTGGGAGACCGAGCCCATCCACTCGTGGCGCTGGAGCGAGCAGTGGATTCCGCATGGGGCCTGGTTGTTTTTGGCGCTGGCGCATCAACAGACGTAGACCGGGCACGACCCGGACAGGTATCACGCCGGCATCTGCCAAACGCTCGGCGGGATCTCCCTCAGCTTCGCGGCCAGCTCCATGCCCGTGCGTACATTGAACTTGTGGCAGATGCGCAGCCGGTGCGCCTCCACGGTCTTGGTGCTGATCTGCAGGTGATCTGCGATCTGCTTGCTCAGGAACCCGGCCACCATTTCGGTCAACACCTCGCGCTCGCGCGGCGTCAGCCCGGCGATCTCCTTGAGCAGCGATTCGCGCGATTCATGCAGGCCGCGCGCTGCACGGTCGACTATCAGCGCCTTGCGCACTGCGTCGAGCGTGGTGCGCGGGTCGGCCGGCTTTTCGAGGAAATCGCTCGCGCCTTGCTTGAGCGCCTGCACCACCATCGGGATGTCGCCATGGCCGGTGAGAAACAGCACCGGCGGCAAATAGGAGGGTTTGGCGCGCGCGCGCCGCGTCAGCTCCTCGAAGAGCTCCAGCCCGCTCATCCCGGGAATCCGCACGTCGATCACCAGGCAATGGAAGCTGCTCGGGTTCGCGCCGTTCAGGAAGTCGACCGCTCGCTCGAAGGGCTCCGAGGACCAGCCGCGCGTGTCCAGCAGCATGCTCAGCGAATGGCGCACCGCCGGGTCGTCGTCGATGATCGCCACGCGTGTCGTGTCGGCGGAAGGGTGAGCGCTTGCCTGCATGGTCTTGTTGAACTCCGGTTCGATGGCTGCTGATCGGGTGGGTGTGAAGCAAGGCGCGTGCGCTGAGCAACTCAAGCCGCCATCAAGACCGATGCGGGCAGGCGAAAATACAGTCTCGCGCCGCCGCCCGGGTTGGGCTCGGCCCACAGGCGCCCGCCGTGGCTTTCGACCACCGTGCGGCAGATCGCCAGGCCCAGCCCCATGCCTTCGCTCTTGGTCGTGTAGAAAGCCTGGAACAGCTTGGTCGGGTCGCTGATTCCCGTGCCGCGGTCGGCCACGCAGATCGTCACACCGTCGCCGGCTTCGTCGATTTGTACCGTCACCGAATCGCCGGCGGCAGGCACACCGCGCGCGGCCACTGCCTCGATCGCGTTGCGCAGCAGGTTGAACAGCACTTGCTCGATCATCACGCCGTCGCAATCGATGCGCGCGAGTTCGCAGTTGGCCTGCACC
>Ga0307508_10003768_pt1 | contig 15144 bp, 9 predicted proteins | sample 9_EM_MG_FD_203089 | JGI IMG/M metagenome (GOLD analysis project Ga0307508, IMG submission 203089) | Populus trichocarpa ectomycorrhiza microbial communities from riparian zone in the Pacific Northwest, United States - 9_EM | ecosystem: Host-associated > Plants > Roots > Unclassified | place... | reverse complement strand
ACCCAACCCAATAATATTTTTTTAAAAGTCATCAATCAATTATGGAAAATCCCGAATTGAATCAAAGGTTTTACGACTTGGCCAATACTCATTGGACATTAAAAAAAAAGACGTGTTCGGCAATTTTTTTTTGTCGACAATCATTTATTTATTTATTTAACCGATAGTGTTTTTTCTTTTTGGTCCAAGCCTTTTCAGTTATATGATATGATCTTTATTTTCTTGGTGCTCGCCGCGTGGAATGTAGCTGCAGTTAAAGGGAATATATATATCTATATATATATATATATATATACCGATTCTGTATTGGAAGCTTCTGTTGAGCAGAGGGGAGCATAGGGCCATAGGGTCCAAGAACTTTCTATTCATCCCACCACATCGGGCAGTTCAAAACTCATCTACTTCGAGAATTTAGCACTGACTTTGAAGATGCTCAGCTTTCGTTAGGTTAAAAAGTTAATTTGCTGCTTTCGTAACCACACTCGATGCTTGAACAATCTATAAAGAGGACATGGCCCACTTAGATGACGAGTAGATATGGAAAATTTATGTCTTGCTTTTTGAAGGGCTTCAAAGTCCTAAATTCCCATTAATTAGTAATTAACAATAGCACCCTACAAAGACTTTTTGGTAGGGAATGATTTAGAACGTGGTATTAGTTATTTTTTTAATTTAAAAATATATTAAAATAATATTTTTTTATTTTTAAAAATTATTTTTTAATATTAGTATAACGATATGAAAATATTAAAAATAATAATTTTAAATTTAATATTTTTTAAAAACGTTTTTAAAATACAAAATTACGGAGAATAAGATTCATTGCACCTTTCAACATAAGACTTTAAGTGCAGGGGAAAAGGAGACCCCATGAAAAACTTCTTCACGTATGTCAACATCTGTATCTTTTCACCAACACCACCAAATAAAATCCCAAGCAACTCAATATGTGCTCATACAAGCTGCAAATACAGTGGTTGAAATTGCAAGATCTGTAAGCCAGAGAATTTGGAAACAGCTGGATCATTCCGAGCCTCAACTATCTCAAGAAATCAACTGCATATGTTTCAAATAATTACCTCTCCGAATTATCAATGCCATCATCATTATTTCCTTGTTAGATTTGATTACAGACCATTTCAGTGGCCATTGTACGTTCATGTAAATGTACATATATACTACTTCCGCGTTCAGCAGGAGCACACGGCTGCAGCAATCGACTCGGGGCGTGAAATGATCGGAGGACAAATCTTTTTGCCTTTATTTCAGCTGAAGATGAAAATGACTTTAGATGATATCATATCCTTGTTTATATGCTATTTTTTGAATTGATGCATGAATATGGAAATAATCCCAATTAATGGCCTATGGGTGATACATGACCCACCATAATTTACTATTGAAGTTTGAAACATATTTATTAAACCTGATATGGAATTCACTCAGATTATGGGTTAGACAGGTTAACTCGAGTTGATTAAATTTTATTTAAAAAAATGTTAAGCCGGGTTTTAAACTTGGTAAATGGGTCATGGGTTGACCTATTGGTTTGACCGAGTCAAATCATGTCAACTCCGAGTTAAATTGTTTTACACCCAGATTGGGCCAGAAGGCAAGACGACTAGGTCTCGGGGCAACTTGCGAAGTTGGTCTGAAATAATTTTGTAGATTATTAAAAATAAAAAATAGTAATATAAAAGACATGGACCAAATGCACAGGAAAAAGAAGTTGAATGGGCTCGTCTGAAATTTTGAATGGGCAGACATGAATTTCGAGGAGAAGAAAAAGAAGAAGAAGAAATGGTTGCCGACACCAAACCACAGGTGCGTTGGGAGCACGTTTTGCCCCATCGTGTAGGGGTCATCTAGGCCTTTCAAATGACTTCGTGAAGGGCAGCATTTGGTGATCGAATGACACCACACACGCCGCCTATTAGTTGGTGCGTGCTATACACGCGCCAACATGTTTTTTTTCAAATAATATTTATTATATGGTTAAACACATTAATGCCCTTGAATAACCTTCACATTAACAATAAAACCAATATAAAAGGGTAAAAAAGTCCTTGTAAGAGAGTTATGTTAATTTTGTCTTTAGAAACAACAAAATAATTTTACTATTTTGGAAAAAAATTAAAAAGACCATAATGCCCTTGATTGAAAGATCTTGATTTTTTTACTCTAGGTTTAAATTAGTGATTTCACTATATATAAAAAATAAAATTACTAACCTAACCATGCATAAATTGCTAAAGATAATTGTATCACGATGAAAAGACCACCTTGTGCCCAATGCCTAGTGTAAAGTTTTTTAGGCCAAGGATGATTTGTCAAATCACTATTTTAATGAATAGTGATTTATATCTAAGGGTATAATAAAACCTCCTCATTTAATGTTTTTGTTAATTAAAGGTTTTTTGGGCCAAGGATAATTTTATCAAATTATTATTCCAATGAATAGTGATTTGTAGCTAGGGGTACAATAAAACCTCATTCTCCTTCAGTGGTTTTGTTAATATGATGAAGTTGTGAAAACAATTCACATAAAAATTAGGCTTTTCATGGCTGGGTTGATGGAAGGTATGACTAGGCTAGCTATGGTTGATGGGCTTGACTAATAGTTTTGCTATTCATATGAAAAAAAAGGTCCCTTGAGGAATATGAAACTCTCTAATGCTTAAGTTAATGGGTGTATGTAAAGAAAAAATAAAGTGAAGGTTAATGAATGCGTATCTACGTGTGTTGGACTAAAAATAAATTGCGCGCATCAAAAGACACATGAGCAATCACAGAAAATAGAGAAGGATCGTTGATCCTTTTAGAGATAGGTTGTCTAGAGATCTAGAGAATTTAAATGGAGACATGAAGATTTCACCATGGAAACATTTCATTGGAGACAATATGGTTTTCATGTAGACATAAAGAAGCACCACTATTTTTTATTTGAAAAATCTAAAAGACAATAAAGATATAATTTTAGAAAATTATCTTATCCTAGGTAATGCATCATAATGATTTTTTCTTGTTTGTTCAAGTTGCATTTATTTCTTCAAAAATTATTGAAGATATCATCTAAAGGTCAATCTTTCTATCTGTTTTTCGAGTGCTTGACACTCCTTAGTGTCATGCCAATGATCATGGTGAAAGAGACAAAATATGTTATGGTTCCTCATTTTTGAACCACTTTTCATGGGGGATGGGTATTACATGAAGTATTTTCCTTTATTGACGATCAACACCTCAATATATATGGTGGTAAGAGATGTGGTTAGGAGCTTAGAGAATGTCAAATGGTCATAAATGTGCCCCTTGGTGCTTATTTTTATACTTTATTGGGTGATTGGTGACATTGTGGAGATTCTTCCTTTTGGAAATGATGGTGACCCTGCCAAGTCACGCTAACTTTATTACTCGAATATGGTTCTCCATTACTTGTTTCACATTGATAAGAGTTTTATCATGAAGAGTGTACAAACTTTTCTATAATAAGTAGTTAGCCTCCAATGATTAGGGCTTCAATGATAACGAGTTTAAGCATATTCTCATCGCTTAACATTTCCTTATTGAATCTTTAGAATATGCCCACCCTAATACTTTCATCCTCTTATTATGTAATGGCAAAGAGCTTAGTTATGCTCTTTTTAGCTGGAATACTAGTGTTGAAATGGGATACGAGCTTCACATAGAGATCTTGAAGACTTATGATGGAGCAATGATTGAAGATGTGATACCACACCCAAGAAAATCCATGAAAAGTTGTAGGGAAAATCTTGCACATGGCGTCACTCTTTGTTCTCACTAGTTCTATGATACTTTTGACATTTTATATGTATTTTTCTAGGATCTATAAGGCCATTGTAATTATCAAAATGATGTTTATTTTTAGGAGTTGATATTGTCTCATATCTAGGACTTTTTTTTATCAGGGAGCATGCGAGTGAGAGTCAAAGGAGGATTGATGAAGATAGCCATGCTTGTGGCTAGGATCTGTGAAGAAGTGCTCTTCATAGCAAGAACGACTTCTTCACAGAGTTGGAGTGTTGTGCATACTTTGCACATCATTTCATCTTGTTCCTTCATGGAATCGGAGTTGCCTTCATGTATATTTTGCATATAATGAAGCTGTATATTGAATTTCCTATTGATGAGATGGAATAATGAACTTGTTGGGAGAGCTGTTGGAAACTTGGGGGGAACTAGAGTCCATGTGGTAGGGCAATCACTCTTCTTTATCCTCAAGTTTTGTTAGCTATGAAAAATATTTTTGATGAGAAATAGAGGAAAAGAACTAGCTTCTGTTTAGTTTTTTATTAATGGTGCCACTAATAAAGTTGTGAAAAAACTTTACACAAAAAATTAGGCTTTTAATGGCTAGGTTAGTGGATGGTGTGACTAGGCTAACTATTGCTTATGGGTTTGAATTGTAGCTATGCGATTCAACTAAAAAAAAAATCCCCTAAGGAACAAGGACCTCTATATTGTGTAAGTTAGTAGGTGTATGTAAAGGAAAAAATATATAGAAAGAGAAAAACATAAAGTTAAAGTTAGGGAATACATATCAGCATGTGTATGTAGGTGTATGTAAAGGAAAAAATATATAGAAAGAGAAAAACATAAAGTTAAAGTTAGGGAATACATATCAGCATGTGTTGACCTAAAAATTGAATGGCCTAGCTTGGTTGGGCCAAACTTTCAATGGTGTAGCTATTGTTGGCTTTGGCTGGCTTTTTTACTAGGAATTTATCTCTCTTCCCTCGTGACTAGGTGTATTTATACATCCAAGTCTTGGAATTCCTTCATGGAAAATAAGACATATCATTGGTGAAAAATAGGTGTTGGTCCTTGGTTTGGTCATCCATTAGAGAAAAATGGTGATTTGCTAGTGCTATCCATGTTTTTTGCACAGAAAAAACCAGTGGCTAGCCATGGTTGCTTGCGTGTCATGCCATGATTATTATGTCATGCATGCTATTGGTGAATATATTGGTTATGAACAATATTATTGGCATATAAAATGGTATATGCCCTACATGGAAAAACATTATTAAATAAAAAATTATATGTATGAAAAGTTTGTGTGTATGGCTTATGAAAACCTAAAAAAAATTCATAAAAAGAATGTGTTAGACCCGGTCTATTTGGAGTTTTTGAGCTAAAATTCCAGCTGTTTAGATCATCGCTAAGTGATCGGAAAAAACATATTATTTTTGGAAAAACTTCCCCTTATATATTACTTTTATTTAAAAGAGGAGATAACTAACAAAATTAATGATGTATTAAACGATCATCTATAATTGAGTGCACGTACTCATTTTTGTTCCTATTGAAGATACCTAATATCATATTGTGATTAATTGAGTTCTTCTCTTAGTTTCCATTAAACATGTTTGTTAAATGAACAACTGTTGTTGAAAAAATGGGTTCTATCTTGAGGACTTATTAAATGTTTGTATTCATATGTTTCTATCAAAGGAGTAAGTCAAAATTGATCAATTATCTACATGTTAGATTTTCTTTTTGTTTTATATCAAAATTTCTGAATATTTCTTCTCATTTATAATAAAAATATTAACTTTGAAATCTATTAATGTACAGAGTATGATATCTATGGATTAAGAGAATTGTTAACCGTTTTAATTGAGAGTGTAAGTTTTAATACACAAAAAATTAGGGGCAAAGCTCCCATGCTCGAACCATAGGATGGTTCACGTAATTTTCTTGATTTTTTTTTTTTCCTTCTTCTATACATATCTTTCTTCTAGGGTTAGAGTATGTAAAAGAGTATGAGAGTTTTACCTATTGGTTGTATAGTTATACTAATCCAACCTTCGATCGGTTTAGAGTGTCCTTTGTAGTTCCTGCTAAAATGTTTTACATTAATGATATTGTGGTAAATAATGAATAAAGTTTTAGAGATTATTTTAAAATATTTTTATTTTATATTGAAAAGATATTTTTTTATTTTACATTAAAAAATCAAAACTTTATTATTGTAAATATAAAACATATAGATTAACGAGCTTTCAATTTCTTATTGGAAAAATAAAACATTTTTTTATTATTTATATAACGAATTTTAATATAATATAATAAATAACAAGAAAAAGATGGTTTTGGACAAAAAAAAAAAAATTCAAAATGATGAAATTTTAATAAAATTATTTAGCCTTTTTTCCCATAAAAAACCTTTGGAAATTTGGTACAAAACTCTACAATATGTCTAATAAGATCTTCAGCATTGGAACTAGAAAACACCCATATTTGGGCCCCTATCAAGTGGAATGAATCTAATGTTTTGTCTCAATAGTCTAAAATATTATATTAATTGTTTCCTTTTCTATAATGAAACAAAACACAAGAATTTCTGGTAGAAATGGTAATACCTTAAGAGGTGAGGAGATCCCTTCAATAGTATCCTCATGTACCTCAACATAAACATTTGTAGCCTACCAGCATCCATGGCATAAATTACCTTTATCTTTCAGCCTTAAAAGCCAGGACTCTATCACGATATTGAACAAACTGCTCAATGCAGCTGGTAAAAGTTTCTCTTTCCTTCTCCTTCATTTGCTTCCTTCAAAGCGTCATGAGGGCAGTCATATCTAGATTCCATTGTCACCCTAACCAGCAAAAGAACAAGTCACCTGCTCAATAATATCAGAATTTGTCAAGCAGCAAGCAGTATAAACGGATTCCCCCTTTCAATTATCAGAAGAAGTGCGTGTGTACATATATATATATATATCTCCCTTTGCGATGTCATATGATACATAAAATTACAACTCAACACAATTACACAAAAGTGGCAAAGAATTAGCACAAGCGTCGTAAATTTGTCACGATAATAAATTACTCATATCTATAAACCTTTGAGCTGCCCTAGTGCGACCAGAACGGTTGAGAAGTCCAATGATGATAGCGTAATGATCTCCAGATATCTTAACTTTATATCTCTTAGACATTAGTTCAAAGATTCTGCAAGCATCATCTGCGAATCCGGCTTCATCACAGATTGATAGAACCACTTTGAAAGTGAAATCATTAGGAGTAAACTTCCTGGATCTCATCTCATCAAAAAGTTTGATTGCATCTTGCCACAGGCTATTATATCCATAAGCCTCTATGATGGCCGTCCATGTCATTGAACCCTTGACAGGAACTGCATTGAACACTGATTCAGCACTATGAACCAGTCCACAACTCCCATACATCTTGACAAGCTCAGATGAAACAAAAGGAATGGACTCAAAATCTTTCTTCAAGATATGTCCATGAATCTCTTTTCCAAACTTCAAAGTTTTAATTTTACTGCAAATACTCAACATCCTTGCCATTGTAACAGAGTCTGGCCTATGCTTCGACCACTGCATAAACCTAAACACATTGAATGCTTCATTTATGCACCCGTTTTCTACATATGAGTCAATCATGGCTGTCCATGCGATCACATTCCTAGCCTCCATACCATCAAACAACTTGACGCTATAATCCAAAACACCACACTTTGAGTACATTTTTATTAGAGAAGTGGTGAGAGATACATTTGGCAAGAACAATTTCTTGACAGAAAAAGCATGAATTTCCTTCCCATGTTTCAGAGTCTTCAACTTAGCACAAACTGGAATTACAGTTGCAACCGTGACCACATCAGGCCTACACCCTTCTTGCTGCATCCAAACAACTGATCTCAACGCCTGCTCAAGCCTCCCATTAGACACATAACCAGACATCAAAGCAGTCCAAGAAACAACATTCCTTTCCCTCGATCCATAAAACACACGCCTCCCTGAACCCATGTCCCCACATTTGCAATACATATCAATTAACCCAGATTGAATCGATAACTCCCTTGAATAACCCTTCATCTTCAAAACATAACAATGAACCTCCTGGCCTAACCTCCTCGCCCATACTTCTCCTATCACCGGAAGAATACTAGTTATAATAACAGAATTAGGATACATCCCTTCACTTACCATCCACCTAACATAATCCAAAGCTTCCCATTGACGCCTATTATGTGCAAACCCAGCAATCATCGCACCCCACGCAACAATATCTCTTTCAAGCAATTCTTCAAACACGTTATGCGCAAGCCTAGTCTTGCCGCATTTAAAATACATATCAATCAAACAAGTCCTAAGAACTGCACTACTAATCATCCCATTCTTTATCATAATGGCATGAGTCTTAAACCCTTGTTTCAGCGCCGAAGCGCCTGCAAAACTCTTAATGACATTGGAGAAAGTATACTCATTCAATTCAACACCATTTACTCTCATTTCTTGATAAGCACTAAGCACGTCCCCGTATCTTTTTTTACCTGATATCACAGTCCCTCTAATCAAGGCATTCCATGGATACACAGTAGCAGTAGAAGTGCACTCATCAAACACGCTTTTGGCATCCTCAATAGAACCACAGGAAGTGTACATGTGGACAAGTTTTGTACGCAAGAACTCATTGTTTTGAAGCCCATTTATGCGTAAATGCGTGTGTATTTCTTTGGCTTTGGTTAAAGATTTCGATCGAATACAAGCAGCTATAAGGGCAGAAAAAGTAGTGGGGTTAACTGGGATGCCTTGTTGGTCCATGTAGTCCATAATGATGAGTGCATCTTTGAGCTGATTTTTCCTGGAAAATCTTTGAATATCTTTGTAAATTGCTTGTGGGTTTTTCTTGTGGAGTGGTAACGAAGCTGGAAATGCATCTCTTTCATCGAATTGTTGATGTTTTTTGTTGGGATTTTGGGTTTGGACTGGTTGGGTTTGTGTAGAAGATTTGATTTTGGAGAATTGTCTGTGGGTAATATTGATGTTGAGAGGATTTTGAGGGAAACAATGGAGGTGAAGAGAAAGCGAAGGGGATTGCATGGCTTCCATGCCCGGTTTCTTCCTGTTGGAAAATGAAGGGAGGAGATGAAACTTTTGGTTTTATAAATGAAAGATTATTGAGGTACAAAACAACGCAGGACATGATAGCCCATGAAAAGGCAATAAAATGAGGAAAATATTTTATTTTTTCTTGGGTAATTGCTTAAATTTAGAAAATAAAAAAAATTAAGAAAAAAAATTATTTTTGGAATTTTCATTCTAAAGTTTGAGTATGTTTTTAATTAAACGGTAGAGACTATCTTGGTCATATGTCTTCTTTGTGACTATAGCAACAATTCGAAGTAAATAGTTAGTTTAATAATATAATAAAATTAAAAATTCTAAAAAATATTTATAATCTGTTTTTTTTTTAAAAGTGTGATTTTTTAATTATAGATATTTAGTAAATATCTTAAATTGAAAACTCTTGTAAGAGTTTGAGAGGAAACAAAATATCATAAATCATCAAATATGAGATATAATATTTAAGTTTTAATATTACAAAATTAAAATGTATTTTTCTACCATGGTTACAATTATATTATGCTATTTTGAATTATTATGTGTAATATAATCCTTTTTTTCAGATAAAACCTATTTATACTAATCATTAAAATCATTAGCATTATATTATTTATGAATATTTTTATTTTGGATTGTACTTTTTAATTATATGTTGCATGAAAATAAATTAACGATTCAAACTTAAATAAACTTTCATGAGTTTTTTTTTATGCATAAATATTTTTTTTAATATTAGTTGGATTCAGTTTAGTAATTTGACAATTTTTTTATGCTATTTAGAGTTTGAGCGGTGTATAATTAAAAATAATGAAAAAAACAAAAATAGAATTAACATATTTTTAAGGATTTATTCTAATAGAAACCTATTTTTGAAATAACATCAATGAAGCAATCAAGATTTGGTTAATTATTTCCTTTAATAAGAGATTCGACTGTTAGATTAAGTTTAAATTTTTACAGTCGATTTCCTCGGACAGCCACTGTGTCGCTGAACGGAAGACATATCATTCTTCACTCCAACTGATAAGCAACAATTTAGACATATCACTCTTCACTCCCACTGATAAGCGACAATTTAGGCAGATCGATAGCTTATAGGAAAGCCTGGTTTCTGCTGTGATGTAAGGCCAGCTGAAGGGGTTCTTTTTAGGATTGCCTCTTTTTTTTTTTTCCTCTATTGTCAATCTTGGAGCATGCCTCCAAGTTACTAATAATATGAGGGATAGACATGACGAAGTTTCTTTTTACTATTCATTTCTGCAAGTTTCCTTTTATGGCTATGCGATGCTTTTAGCTGAGAAGGCTAGATTTTGGGGCTAGCCGTTGGCCTTTCAGATTTTAGTTTTGAATTTCTACAACTCTAGCGATGTTGTGTTAGTAAAGTGGAGACAAACAATGCCCATTCCCACTTTATGCTAGTGGGAACAACTCATCTCCCACTTAGCATAAAATGGAAGCACATGGTGGGAACAACTCATCCCACTAGCACAAAGTAGGAGTTCATGATGGCCATGATTTCTTGCCCCCTGCTGTGTCTATAATTAGACACATTGAAGAGCTGAGGATGAGTGCAGAGAATAGAGAGAACGAGAGTAGAAGAATAGAGAGAGCTTGAGTGAGTAGAGTTGAGTTGAAAAGAGTTTTCTCCTCCTCTTTGTTTGTATTGTTTCTTTGATTGATTAATACAAACCAGTAGCTCCGTGGAGTAGGCAAGTTGCCGAACCACGTAAATTTGTGTGTGTTTGATTTCTGGAATATCCTAACATGTTGTTCTGCCCCTCTGTTTGCATCTCCATTGCTGCTGTTTGCTTTGCGTGGAGTTTTATCTCACCTTTTGATTAGCGCTCGCTTGGTTTCTATACGTTTCTTTTTCTGCAGCTGCTTCCACATGCCTTGATAGCCTCTATTTTGAGATTCTTTAACAGGTTCAGTTACAAAGCTGCTTTGCTGTTTTCGAAGCAAGGATGACAGTGTTTTAAGATGTCGTTCCTTAGTTTTGCTTGCGGTTCAGACATTTTCTGCAGTTGTTCGTTTTTTGCTTTTCTCTTTAATGTTTCCAGACAAATGTTGGGCTTTTCTCTTTAATTCAGACACGGCAGTTATTGCTTCTTAGAAATGATATGTTTCCTACAGCTACTGATGAAATGCACGTGTATGAGATGGATGTATGGTTAAGAGAGTAGATGCAATTGCAAGAGATTAATGAATAGATGTTGCTAACCAAGTTGAGTGTACAATGGTAGTGAGAAGCTTTGTAGCAAGAGATTAATGAATATTAATTTTAAGCTTTGTTGAACTACAATGGAGTAAGAAGCAGATTTTTCTTGATGTTGTATGTTTTCATAAAGGACAGGATAATGCATGGTGCAAAAATACTTGACAGATGTGGCTTCTTTCCAGCAATCAGAACGGAAGTTCTAATTGAAAAATCCAGCATTAACATTTTAAGAAACAAGATTCAAAAGCATGATTTGTTGTAAGAAATGGGGAGGGAAAAATTGTTCGGAAGCTGGTTGTGGATTTACGAGGATGCTATCATGTAAACAATTTGGAGTAATTCCATTGCAGAGAGATTCTATGTTTATTTGTTTGACTGTTTATTCTTCTTGGATTCCACGTGAGGTTGAACCTAGACGTGTTGCACCAATTTGATATCAGAGCATTCCATGCCTATAACCTGGAGTGGTGACTCATATAATATGTCGAACATGCACATACTTGATAATTCAAATCATGAGCAGGCCAACTTACAGCTGCAAATCTCCTACATCATTATTGTTTTGGAACAACTTTCTCATTGAATAGATGTCATGTATGAGCGTCGGGCTCGAGATGGACTGAGATCTCCCAACAGGAGGAGGCATGGTCAATTTCATGAGGAGTCGCTTGATGAAAATAATAGGGATGATGAGGAGAATTTGGAAGATGAAGTCGCCAGAGATTTTGAGAATTATCACCCTCAGTTTCAGCATTACCGAGAAGACTTTCGTCTAAACCATGATAGGCATGGTTTGGGTTATCAACCTCTTGATGAACTTACTAAGAGGATGAAGGTGGATATGTCTGATTTTTATGGAAAATTGGAGCCCGATGCTTTTGAGGATTGGTTAACAGCCATTGAAGATTATTTCGACTAGTTACTCTGCCTCTAGTTTGTAGGAGCAGAGGAATGGAAGCCATGAAAGTCGGACCTATTTTGGTGGTTGTGATGATTGTTGTTGGGATGTTAGTTGCTACGAGAACGACCCTTATTACGGCTGAAATTAGGGTTGTGCTGAGATATGGCAAGATAAGCAGATTGTATGGGTAGCGAAGGTTGCTGAGGCAGCAGAGGTGAGTTGGCATCCATGGATTAAAGGAAGGTCTTGTGCAGAAATTCATGGGTAAGGAGATGGTTGTGAAGGTCGACATATGACAGTTGTTCTGCCTTGGTCACGAGGCTGATTACCAATTTTTAAACTCACCACGAAGGCCATGAAACACATAGAGGTTAAAGTCTTCAAGGGAGATAGGCCGACCAACAACAACCAATTCATTAAATAGCAATTTTGCTTGCTGCATGTACATAGCAATCGAAGCATCACCTTGTCGAAGATCTGAAAGGACCCGTAAAGTTGCATGATGCAAAAATTAAACAGAGATGCGAGAGCTTTCTCAAGAGTGCGCCAAACACAATGCAAGATATGACAATCTACCATAAGGTGTAATACATCCATAAAGAGAGGAGAATGACGCACTCAAAATAAGTTGATCATATTGCTTCCAATAAAGAAAAGAAGGGTTGATTGTCGAAGAAGAACCAATAGAACTGTCAGAAACATGAGAGGGAGGACATGACATTGAGCCATCAACAAAGTGGAAGACGTTCTGACCAAGAAGATATGACTTCATCTGTATATGCTAATAGAGATAATTTGTGTTTGTAAGTTTCAACGAAACAACTTGCTAAGTGTTGGACAAAGCAACTATAGCTGGAGTTGATGTCCCCATAATATAAAGAGGAATAACAGAAACATGAGAGGAAGAATCATTGTTATGCTCTGGAAATGAAGGAGGCTGCTGCTTGAGAAAGCACCACCGACAGCAGCCTATGAGTGGCAGGTCGACTGGGCTGCAACACTAGTTTGGTGGAGGGAGAAGTCGGCGACAATAGTAGAGTCTGTTTGGGAGAGGGAGAGAGGATTTCTGATGGTAGAAGGCTTTGATACAAAGTTGAGAAGAAGTAGGAGGCTTAACCTATTAGTTAGTCAACCCTTTCCTATTTATATGTGTAGGACAATATACAATAGTAAGAGTAGAGATTACAGTACTAGAGTAGTACTGCCTATAATATTTCCTATATATATACATTTTATAATAAGCTTAATGAGTTGTTGGGAAGTCTTTGTTTTTCTTTATGGAAGAAGGTTGTTTGGAACTTTGATAACACACGAGAACAAATAATTTTTTTTAATCATGGTGTTATGACAAAATGTTCCTATATCAACTTGCTTCAATATTTAGATCAACATATATATGTGCTGATAATGAAGTGGTTAGGACATAAAATGTTCCTATGTCAATAACTAGAGTAGCCCACATAAATCACCATTGAATTTTCTTAGTGTTGTTAGAATCATCTCATTAAGATCTTTTTTTATCGTACTGGTAGTGTTGTCATCGAAACTTCAGTGTGCTTTAGAGGCCTTTTTCATTCTTTGTTTCTCTCTCTTCTTTTCTCCTTGTAGTTTGTAAAGATAAAGGAGAGAGAAAAAAATAAGAAAAAAAAAGAGATCTTAAAGGCTCCGAAACTTCGATAATGACACTCTTATAGGCATACCGAAGCTTCGATGATGACACCATTGATACAATTGGCAAGGTAACCAACAATGAATGAAGTAGGCTATATGAAACATCCAAAGATGGCGGAGCTCACTTGTCTTCGAGCGGCTCATGTGACCCACTATATTCACCATTAGTGATATTTTTTAATGTTGTTGAATTTATCTTGTCGAGATTTTTTAACAATACAGGTTATGTTATTTTTAGAATTTTAATGTGTCCCCAACTAACAATAAATACCTGTCCACAAAGCTTGAGAGGACAACCTTCAATTATTACATGCAAGCAGAGGACCCAACACGATGAATGCAAAAGAAAGGAGTTGCAAGCCACTTTCCAGATCTACACAGTCGCTAGTGGTTAGACCCACAACTGTTTTCCCGAGGCTAGGGTGAAAGAAAAGAATTGCATGGCACTATTTGAATTCACATATGTGTAAGTACACAGTAGTTTTCCCACATCTTATCCGAGGATTTCTTGAATTATCATAACTTACTAACTACCCTGCTTTAAACGTTTTAAATGATTTGTCACACTGTACCTAAAAGACTAGTAACTGTCAATTTAAGTTTGCAAACAACCACTGTCCTTAGACGCTACTTGGAAAATCGTGTTGTGGTTATATATATACCCTCTGAGATTGAAATTAACAAATAATATAATATTTTTAAATTTTTTATAATTTCTATGAAATGTTTTTCACTTAAAATAAAAGAAAAATACTTTTCTGAAACTAAGATAAAATTTTTTTTTCATTGAAAAGTATTTTCTGTTGATTAATTTTTCTAATAGCAAACAAATACAGAAAAGTTTGGAAAGGGATATCCAGAAAACCACTTTCCATGAAACAGATGGGCGTAGGTACACAATCATTTCCCACATCGTACTCGAGGATTTCTTGAATTATCATCACATCTGATCCATGCATATTGCATACCAACACAGGTAATCCTCCATGAACCCTTTAGTTAGAAGATGCATCTTTACAACATCTTGATGCAGAAACTTTTTATTTTTACACTTCCTGCATGGACACCTAATACCGCCATCGGTAAAATTCATCGGAATAGATGTTGCGAAATTACTAAAACCCTGAACCCCGTTACAATAATCCATCCTTCACATTCATTGGGGTGAGTCCCGATACATCCATGAACAATCATCCATGACTTCTATCGAACCTCTAAAAAATTATGACAACATGTATTAATTAACTATGTTACGTAAATAAATTTACAAAAATATTGGTTTGCCCCGACATTATCCAACAAATTAAAAAAACACTTATGTTAAATATTCATTATCAATTATCAACTATTAATGTCCATACAAATTTATACATATATAAATTTACAAAAATCACAACTTCGCAATAGAATTTATAAAAATTAAAACGGACCCGTTAAACAAGCTATTATTTATTTCA
>Ga0307508_10003767_pt1 | contig 15145 bp, 18 predicted proteins | sample 9_EM_MG_FD_203089 | JGI IMG/M metagenome (GOLD analysis project Ga0307508, IMG submission 203089) | Populus trichocarpa ectomycorrhiza microbial communities from riparian zone in the Pacific Northwest, United States - 9_EM | ecosystem: Host-associated > Plants > Roots > Unclassified | place... | reverse complement strand
TTGATGATTAATGATCGGCTTGGCGAAGGGTCGAGCGAGACTACGCAAACCCCCCACTTTTTTTCCTTTTTTCTTTTTTGTGAATTAGAATTTGCACGCTTTTGGGTCCCCCCCACCACATCCCATCAACAATTTCACCATCAGCATCGATCAATGCTTCTCCGCTGCCGATATCCTAGCTGGTGATCCCGTGCCACCGGCCCCAGACCCCCTGCTCGCGCAATACCCAGCCCGACCTTCGCAGAGTTCACTCCCCTCGACGGCAACACCGTCTCCCGTTTCAACGGTTACATCGCCAGGATAAGACGTGCTGTCGACTTCACTGGCTAGATATTCTAGTAGCCAACCAGCCCCTGCCAGTGTGGGTGCCAGTTTCGGCCACGGCATGAACAACAAAGCCGACGTGCGGACGTTTACCAGCGCAATGATGGTCGACGCAGTGCTACCTGTGATCCTGGATCTCGACCTTTCAACCTGGGTTATTACGGTCGAGAGGTCCCATTGATGGCACGCTGGCCGGGCATCGTGGGATCCCAGATATGTTGTTTTGCCGGCGTTACGACAGCCCAGCGGGCACGATGGATACATATCCCAGACGTGCTGGTGGAGTTCAAGGGTTCCAGTGTGGTGTGGGGAGCTTGGGAGTCGGCATGCGCCGCTCAGGACTAGTGTGCCAACTGGATCCGCACAACGGAGCAGCTGGGGAAGTACGGCCATCTGCTCTGGCTGCCCGCAAACTGTCTTGATGGATGAGCGCTGCGCATTCTTCTTTTCTCTTATGGGGGACTACGAGAACGAGGCCGAGGAGATCAGATATACCGCTGCATCGGCGCCTGCTGCGAACACGGCAACCCCCGCCGAACACTCAATGTCGGGAATGGCTGCACCTACGATCGCACAGCCTGCTGGCAGTGGATCCACTTCCCGGACGTCGACAGCTGTCGACACCCTGCCTTCCCCGATCGAGCGAACCCAACAATGGACGATCCGACGCCACCTGGTACCCGCAAATTGGCGCGAACCTAAAAATGACCTCCGCCATATCTTCCTCTCGGCCATCTGGTAGCCGTCCGGAAATTCTCCTACACTCGGGCATTTGGTGGTGATCTCAAAGCTACTGCAACTCGTTCGCACGGACACACGCGGTCGTACAAGATGTCAGTAGAGTTTTCCGGTGGTGAATCAGTCTGCTGCTCACATTGCTCCTCAAGACGGGTTTCATCTCTCTTTCCAGCGCGCCACACGGCCCAATACTCGCTGTTCCAGGGCTTCTTTTGATGAGGTGATTGTTGATGGGGCGCCCCACCAACGAGGGAGATCTCATGATCCACTAGCGTCTTACCATATTTTGGGCGGGGAGTAGGTTCCAGGCCATTACTGGGAGCTTTCGGCCGCCACCACAGCAACAGACAGAAAATCATACATGCCCGGAAGCGCACCGGAAAGATAAGGCGAACAAGATTATCTAAAAAAATTCTGTTAATCGGAGAAGAGACGGTGGGCATTTCTTCGGTTGTGAGGGTAGTGGCCAAGCGGAGGTGAGATGGTCACAGATCCCAATCCTGGCTGACGAAGTGGCGAGAGAAGGAGATGTCTGATTGGATTCTCCGTTAAGCAGACTCCGAAGGTGAGTACTGTACGGATATTCGGACCCGCGTCACAGTTCACCAGCTTCCACACATCAACACCAGATACGAGAGACTTACGTCTCTTACATCGCCACCTGATTCTACAACCTCCGTGTATACCATTAATCGGATGCCACCCAAAGCTCCTTCTATTGCGGCTTGAAGCTGAAGCTGCCGAGTCCCCGAACGAGGGTTCCACTATGGGTGTCACACCAGTCAGTTGGCTGCTTTTACCCGAAACATTCACATCTAGCTCGGGGAGCGAGGCAGCTGTTGGAAGGCAGAATGATTTGGGTAAAGTGTAATGCAGCCAGGGGGGCTCAGTGGTGCGTAGGGAGCATAGCTGGTATCGCTGTCTGGCGTCGTGGAAACATAGTGACTGCTGGCGGTGATGGCTGCTTGGCGACTGTCTGCTCCCGGGGCGGCTGGTAGACCGGCCGGACTAACCAGACCCCTGGACCCACGATTCCCCGGGTTTGGTCGCGTCGCAGCTCCCATCCGGACATGGCGACGGACTGGATGCAAGCTGTCATGACCCTCCTGCAATCGGCTGGCGAGAGGCCCATCTGTCCTGCGTGCCGGTGGAGCAGTGTTATCGCGTTCTTCCTGTCCTTCAGCCAAATGGCGTGATGGTCCTTAAGCGAGCTCGGAGTCCAGCCGGACCCCAAGCCAACGCGTCGTCTCCGCGTTGAATAGGATAGTGTTGGCGCCGGCCTTCACCGCCGCCGTGAGAAGGGGTCTTCTTCCTGCGAGAAGATTGTCGCCTCCATTCTCCCGTGGTCGAAGGACATACCATTGCTCTCTGCCTAGTTGATGGATGCCGCTGCTGCCTCGGACAGCTTGGCCGCCACTGCTTCGCCCCACGATTGCTGAGTGCGGTTCATCGGGACAGCCACTGCATCCACAGTGTTTTCAATAGTCCAGTCCGTCCGTCCTGGGCCCTCTGGCGGGACTGGACTGCCTATCTCCAGTCTGTTTATAGTTAGGACGGGACTAAATACAATTTGCACCGTCCGTCCAACCTCTGGACTGGGACCGAGAGTGGTCGACTGCCAAGAGGCCGCATAAATGGTGATATTTCCGGAACTCAGCGAGATCTGAGTTATCTCATCAACAAGGCCCCCATTTCTAGCGGGAGTTTGGCAGAAGCTGCATTACCTGGTTGTGGTCGGGGTGCAAACCTTCGCCGAGTAAGATTTAGGGAAATTTTCATTCACCAAGTGCTATCGCTCGCCACATTACATAACAATACTTACTACTGCCGTCTGTCGCATAGCGTGGACGAGTGAAGTATTCCAAGTTCTGGTGATCCGAAAAGACTTGGACTGGGTGCATCGCTCCCTCGCAGTATCGTCTCCAGTGTTTGAACGCATCCACCACAGCCAGTAGTTCTTTGTCGTGGATCTCGTAGTTGATTTCCGACGGCTGGAATTTCCTGGAGTGGAAGGCTACTGGATGAAGGCGATTCTCCCCATCCCGTTGTGACAGGACTGCTCCGATGGCGAAATCCGATGCGTCAGTTTCGATGATAACCGGTTTTGTTGCGTCGAAGTGCGCTAGGATTTGGGCCGTGGTGAAACGAGTTTTTAGTTCTTTGAACGCTTTTCCCGCTTCCTCCGTCCACGCCCATTTCGTTCCTGTTTCTTTTTTCGTGAGTTCGGTCAAGGGTCGGGCTACCTTGGTATAGTCCTTGATGAACCGTCGGTAGAAGTTGGCGAACCCTAGGAACGACTGGACTTCGGTTAGGGAGTTGGGTATTTTCCAGCTGAGCACTGCCTCCACTTTGGTCGTTGACATTTTGATTCCTTTCCTTCCTATCGTATACCCTAGGAATTCTACCTCCTCGGTCTTCCATACGCATTTTTCGGGTGCCACTGCTAATCCATTTTGTTGCAACCTTGTAAGCACTTCCTTGACTAGCCTATCATGTTCTTCTTCCGTTTTTGCATAGATTAGGATGTCGTCCATGTAGGCTAGTACTCCCACGTCTAGTATGTCCGACAGGACGTGATTCATCATATCCTGGAAGGTTGATGGTGCGTTGGTGAGACCGAAAGGCATTACCTGGAATTTGTATAGTCCGTATCGAGTCCTGAAGGCGGTTTTCCATTCGTCGCCTTCTCGGATTCTAATGAGGTTGAATCCGTTCTTCAGGTCCAGTTTGGTGAACCATTTTGCTCCTTGTACTCGATCTTGTAGTTCTTGCATCAAGGGAAGTGGATAACGGTTCGGGATGGTGATTGCGTTTAATCCCCGGTAGTCCACGCATAGTCGTAGTGCTCTTCCGCTAGGTTTAGGAACCAAGAGGATTGGTGAACCAGCTGGTGAGGTAGACCTTCGTATTTTCCCGGACTTTTCCATTTCTTTTAGCCATTCTCGGAGGGTTTGGAGTTCAATCTCGGAGAGGGGGTAAATGGGTCCCCACGGGGCTGTCGTTCCTTCTTTCAGGTCAATTTTGCAATCGTATGTTCGGTGCTCTGGTAGCGTATCCGCCACTTCCTTTCCCATGATCCCCAGGAATTGCTGGAATTCCCCGGGAACCTTATCCAGCGGGTTGTCTGAGGCCGCTGCTATGTGTCCCAGGAGTCGCGCTGTTGGGTCGATGGCTACCGTTTCGTCCCAAGTTAGCGAGAATTCAGCCGTTTTGTGTCTTGTGCATTTTTCCAAACAGCCGCTACTGTTGAACCGTATTTCTTCCGTAGTCCATGTTCCCTGGTGCGGGTGCTTCATTATTCATTCAAATGGGAGGAACACATCGATTTCTGGGTCCATGGGAGTTACTTCGAATTTCTCCCGTGAGTAATGTTTTCGGTGTTGCAAGCGCATTGGCTTGGTTTGAAATTGGCCGGCTCCTTTTACTATTTCCCCAGTGTAGTTTTCGATACTTCGCACCTGAGCGTGGCGTTCGCATTCGATGTTCCACCTATTGATGGTTTGTTGGTTGATCAGGGCCACCGAGCATCCCGTGTCTAGTAGGACCTTGATCCGCCTTTCCTGACCTTCTTGGTGCAGGACCATGTCGATTATCAGTCGGGTACCACTTAGGATTTTCTTCGCTTGACAAGTGTACGTTTCGCCGTTTCCAGCATTTTTTCATTTTCGTGAGAGTCCGCATACAATCGTATAGGCCTTGGGTCGTGGTTGTCCCTGGCCTATCAAAAATCCGATTCTGAATCTTCCCATGGGAGGAAGCTGGCTTCCGTGTCCATGGTTTCTACCGCCGCTATTTTTTTAGTTTTTTGCAGTGGGTTCCTGGGTCGGATCGTCGTTTTCCCTTGGTCTTTTGGGGAGGGGTGCCGGGGCGAGGCTTTCTCCTACCGCCGCAGCCTTCCAGGGGGCTGCTGGTAGCGCCGTTCCTTGTACTGTTTGGAACGAGAAACATTCGAAGGTTTTATGGCCGGTCCTTCCACATCTCCAACAGCCATCCTGGTTCTTTTTATGGGCGTCTATTTCCTCCTGAGGTACTCCTTTCAGGGCTGCCGCCGTATTTTCCCATTTTGTCGATCGGCCTCTGTCCCTTCTTGCTTCTTGCCTATCTTCCTTGCGCGGTGGTCGAGGGTCCTTTTTCTGGTCGTCCCTTCGCTTTTCTTCCGTTCGGATTGCGCTGCCCGTGGGTCTTCCTTGCTCCCTAGCCTGCTTCAGGGCTTTTTTCTTTTCCACCTGTAGTGCCGCTTGGTAGGTGGCTTCTAGGAATCCTTTGTCGTCCCCGAATTCCCCCATGTAAAGCGCGAATCGCATATCCAGCACCGCGTCTGTCATTGCTAGGTCAATTTTTTCCTGTAGACTTTCGCCGGTGGCTCGGGCGTAATTGTTAAGGGCCCGGAATTCCGTCATGTAGGCCCTTATGTCTCCCGAGTACTTGAGTTGGCTTAGCTTTAGCTGGGCGTTGGCTGCCTCCCTGGGGTCATGGTACTCTGTCCGGATATCTGCTGCGTAATTGACCCAGGAGTCGTTTTCTCCCAGCGTGTCGTAGCGGTGTAGGTCCCAGGCTTTGGCCGTTCCGGTCAATAGTGTCCCTACCCAGGCTATTTTCTGCTGGTCACTGGTTTCCTGATAGGAGCTCAGGTACTTGGTGACCGATTTCCACCAGACGTTGAACGGGGTGAAGGGCTTTCCGTCGAAGGTCTCGGGATTCGTCATTTTAAAACGCGACGTTCGTATCGAGACTGGCGCGGGATTAGGCTGGGTGGCTCGTGCTATTCCTTCTGCTACCACGCCGGCTACCGTCCGGGCGAGTTCCTCCGTAGTCACGGTTCATCGTGCCGGAGGAGGCGTAGGTGAATTTCGTCGCGACCTTGGAGGCGGCGATGGTGGTGGTGGAGGCGGCAGGGGCCAATTTGGCGGTCGCGGGGGTTCTCCTCCTCCTCCAAACATTGGAGGCCTTGGTGGTGATGGGGACAGCGCTGGGTGGCGAGTTCTTCGTCCCGGCCTGGGTGGCACCGTTGGTCGCTGGATCCTTGTGGATTGATCGTCTGCAGGTCCTACGCAGAGTTGTCGCAGGGCGCTGGCCAAACTGGACGTGGATGGTGGGGCTGGACTGCGCCAAGCTCCTGGTTCTGGCGTGGTGCGAACCGATGCCTGAGCCGGGGGAAGCGGAGTCTCTGGAATTCGAATTTGAGCGGCCAACTGCTGTAACTCTGCTGCTTGGCGCTGCGTTTCTTGCCGGGCTTCTAGCAGTTGCTGCTCTAGGTATCCCACTCGTTTCTGGTGTTCTTCAGCCCACAATTCTACATTACCTTGGAAATTAGCCAAATGTTGGCTTCGCGCTATGTTGGCTTCGGCTAGGAACGAGATGGAGTCGTTTAGTCGGGTCAATTGGGTGGCTTGGCCGGCCTGCTTTTGCGTAGCTTCCTGGGTTCATTCGATAATGGCCCCCTAGACATTTTGCGCAAAGGCCTGGTATGCCGTGGCAGCGCTTGCCAACTCGCTTCGTATCCTATCTCCTGTGATTGTCTCGTTAGCGCGGAGTCGGTCATATATATACCTGGTGCCCTCCGACAGGTCGTGATACGCCTGCTCGACCTGCTTGATTCTTAGGTCCGTTCGATCGACCGTGTTGTCGCAGAGGCGGACTAGCTGCGTTAAATCCTTTTCTGCCTGTCTTTGTTGTTTGACCAAGGCATGGAGCCATGTCGCCGGGTTGGAGATTTCGAGGGCTTCTTCCTCAGGGGCCGTTCCATCCGTAATCTGTAGTACATCACAAGGGGCTTCCAAGCGGAGCATGTTGAAATCGGTAGACGCCATTTCGCGGGTTCAGTATAGGTCAAGAAAGTGTCCTGTGTGAATGGTTTCGTCGTCTTGAAACTCGTAGTCGCAGATTTCTCGGAATTCGAGTCCGTTGAGATTGGCGCTTTGGCGAAGCAGGGCGCAAGTGGACCAGTATTGGGTATACCAGTGCCAAGGCGTAATGTCATCGAGTACGACAGGGGCCGGTCCGTTGACATACTCGTTCCACTCTTTTTCTTCTCTTGCGGCGGTTGCTATTTCCTCGTTGATTGAGCCGAAGGTATAGTCAAATTGGTAGCTTGACTGGGGTTCGAGAATCGTGGCTAAGTCTAGCAAAAGAAGTTATCTTGTTCGAATGAGGGCATGAAAGTAGGGTGATTTTTGAGATCAAGATTATAGTGTGACACTGGGGTTGGATCGTAACCGGAGTGTAGAGAGAATCAAAGGTAATCAGGCTACTTTTGATAATTCACAACGGAATAATCTTAGATCTTGTGTGTGGGTTCGGTGGGTTCGGGTCGGTAATGTTTTTCAGGGTGATGTGTCCTGGTTTTCTCTCGTCGGGGTGAGAAAACCTCTTTCTTTTATCCGAGAAGAAAGGGTGTGAGATCTGATGACTTCGGCGTGAGTAGTGGTGACTCGGGTTCGGATTCCCCCAAGGTGCATAGACCCTGTGGGTGTATCATTGGCCTTGGCCGGGGTGTAGATAAGGGAGATGAGTTCATCATGCAACTGGGCGGGGAACTCTTGCATCTAGACTCGTACGTGGCTCCCCCCGCAAGGATCCAAGCCAGTCCCCGCGATGACTCAGATTCTCTGCGTACATGGTTCCTCCCTGCAAGGAGGCTAACCAACGTCTGGCCTCTCCCCGCAGGGAGTCAGACCATATCTGCTAAGAATGCTTCGTTTGCACTCAGACCCCTACCTCAGAGTTCCTTCGTCCGATCCCCGCAAGGTTCGATCTCTCCCCGCAAGGTTTGATCTCTCGGCCGTAAGCTAACTCCAGCTCCTTAACTTCCTCCTACACTCTTGATCCATCATCTGTCACCCGCTAGCCTCCCTACTACTCTGTCGCTAAGTAATCTCGATACTCTATGTACTTCGTGGAATATTCAGGTGTAACATCTCGTTTGACCACATTACCGCTGACCTACGTTCGGACGTGTGCTCGAAACGCCGTGTTAGGCATCACTGGCCTACATCTCATACGCGTTTCACGTCTGGCCTCATTCTCCTCGCTCACTAACGTCTCGTAGGTGTTCCTCGTCTGCCGTAATTCTCCTCGCTGGCCTACATCTCGTACGTGTTGCTAGTCTTGCCTCATTCTTCTCACTGAATTTCATCTCGTACGCGTTGCTCGTTTTGCCTCATTCTTCTCACTGAATTTCATCTCATACGCGTTGCTCGTCTGCCCTCATTCTTCTCGCTGGCCTCCTGCTTGTACCGGTTGCTTGTCTGCTATCATTCTCCACGCCGGCCTCATTCTCCTCGCTCTCCTACCTGTCCTACTTGTAATACACGTTGCTCGCCTGCCCTTATGCGTTGCTGTAGCTGCTCTGTACTTCGCGGCGAGATTTGGGACGTTGGACATTGTATCATAATGTATATAGTGATTTTAAATACAATAATTGATTTTCTGTACGATCGAAGAGCATAGCCAACTGCGTGTAGTAGCATTATAACTAGTAATGAAACTGCTCACAGTGCACACTCGTTGCTCCCGTAAGCTTCCCTAGCTTTCCTAGCTTTTCTAGCTTCCCTAGGTCCCGTAAGGTGGTGGTTGCGTCGGTAAGGTTGGTGGTTGCGTCGGTAAGATTGGTGGTTGCGTCGGTAAGATTGGTGGTGCGTCCGTTGCTTTGCTAGCTTTTCTAGCATTTCTAGCTTCCCTAGCTTTCCTAATGTGGTGGTTGCGTCGGTAAGGTGGTGGTTGCTTCCCTAGCTTTGCTAGCTTAGCTAAGAACAAAGTTATATTTTACTTCCGGTGCTCCCGTAAGCTTCGCTAGCTCCCGTAGCTCTGATAAGAATTAAAATTTTTGCTGATGTATGTGTTGCATGCCATCGTAAGCCTCGTCTGCCATTTGCATTGACACTCCACATCTGTACGACGCGCTGCATCCGTATGGTGAAGACACTCCTCCTCCAGAAGGCAGATGCCATGGCACGCGTCGTCCGGATGACATTTGCCTTGACACTCTGCGTCTGGAAGAAATTTGCCTTGACATGCTGCATTTGTAAGAAACGCGCTGCGTTCAGAAGTCAAATGCCCTGACACCTCTCGTCCAGTCGACATCTGCCTTGACACTCGGTGTCTGTAAGACACGTGCTGCGTTCAGAAGGCAAATACGCTGACACCCCTCTTCCAGTCGACATCTGCCTTGACACTCCGCGTCTGTAAGACACGCGCTGTGTTTAGAAGGCAAATGCCCTGACACTCCTCGTCTGGAAGGTAGATGCCATGGCATGCATTGTCCGGAAGACATTTGCCTGGACATTCTGCGTCTGTAAGACATGCGCTGCATTCAGAAGGCAAATGCCCTGACACCCCTCGTCCAGATGACATCAGCCTTCACACTCTGCGTCTGTAAGACACGCGCTGCGTTCAGAAGGCAAATGCGCTGACACTCCTTGTCCAGAAGGCAGATACCGTAGCACTCGTCGTCCGGACGACATTTGCCTTAACTACCTACGTTGGTAAGAAACGCGCAGTGTCCAAAAGGGAAACGCGCTGACTCTACTCGTCTATAAGCATATGCTGTGACCGTTACGTTTGCACATACAATGCCGTGGCGTGGTGCGCCGTGACACATGGTGCCATGGCAAGCGTCGTCCGAGTTAAGCAGGATGCGTCCGAAAAGTCTAGTTTATCTCGAGCATCCGAACGCTCAGGACACAATTTTTTTTTTCCTGATGCAATCATATCGGCCTATCGGTATCTTATGATACAATACGAGCTGTATTGATCCGAAATGCTGATGAAATTCTAAAGAAGGTCATTTCTCGGATCCACAATGGGGAACCTGTGATTCTCACATATGACAATTTGGCAAAAAAGCACCATGTGCAAGCAGAAACCCTTCTGAATAAGTCGGTAATGTATACATTTACTGCTTCTGCAGTTGTCTTCCGCACTATGTCAAAATCCTTGGCAGCACATCTCGGTAAGGATATCAACAAAGTCCGAAATGTTCAACCCGAACAGAAGCTACCAGATGAAAGTTTGCAAAGTTTTCGTAGTAGAACTTCCCATACCCTTACGGCTACAGATTGTTTACCAGGTATAGGTTGGGATTTATTGTTCTGACCGAATCCAGACTGGAAATCACGTCGGACATCCAACCTTCAGGATATCGCAACGACCAAAAGCAGTTCAACAGTATGGCAGCTGCTCTGATCTGCCGGGCGCTAAGGAAGCATTTCACCAAAGAGATGCAAATAAGTGAAGAGAATGGAATTCTGCAGATTGCACTCCCAAAAATCTTTAAGATTCCACCAACAAACCCCGATAAACGTACACTTGCTACGATGGAGATTGATGAGAGTTCCATTGACGGTAATCTGGAAGTTTTGCAGGTTATAGCGGAGCAGCAGTTTGGTTTAACTTTGGAGCAGCTTAATGAGCGGGTTATTCCTGTTTCAGGAGATCAACTTACGGTTGTACGTATCGCTTCCAATCAGCAGCTTTGAGTTCGGGATCAGAAAGAATACCAGATGGAATGGGCACAAACAGTTTCCGGTCTCCTACATACAAGAATGGCAATGATCCATACGATATACCTGACTCATATGGGAAGTTCTGCCAGATGAGATCCGGCATCCTTATGGAAGTTTGTGAAGATGCTTGGCCATACAGAGATCAGTGCAAAGTGTCCGAATCTCTATGCTGCGCATGATCTTTTGACACAAGCATCAGATACCCACATCTTTGCTGCTCTTATTGAATGGTGTGGAGTTGCCGATTTCAACTCACTTAGTGAGATAGTTGCCAGTGGTCGATGGCATACACAAGTAGAAGAGATGGTTGCAGACTGGTTACAACTAAATACTGGAGACGACCTCGGGAAAAAAGCTACCTTGGAAGTTATACAGCGACTACACGTGACACAAAACGTTACCTCTCAAACACTAAGTGCAGTTTGGTGGAAGAAACTCACCAAGAGCGATGTTGAATCAAAGAACTTAAACCATCGAGATATTGTTTTTGAGAATGCGATCCTGTTTCTCATTCATTCTCTCATTTATATCGACTTTCACGATGCTACCAGGATTGGAGATTCCGGACGAGTCGAAAAGAGCCTTAATATTGCAACTGTAATGTTTCAAGGTTCAGGATCCAGCAAGAGCAACTACCACAACTTAACACTCGATTTAAAAGCTTCTCGAGTCAAAGAGTGGACACCGGAGATGCATGAGCTATCGCTGTAAGTAGATAAAATACTCCAGTTAGAGACACCTGACTGATTATTCATTGCTAGCTCCAACTGCCTGCTAAACATATCAGGCCAGCGCCATAAATTCATCACTGTCGATGAATTAAACGAGTACGAAGTAATGTGTCTTAAGGCAACTTACAACCCAACTGGAACACTTCAATCTACTCAGTTCACATGTGATGTGATTTTGCCAAATATCATTTCACTCCGCAATTTGACTCACCAAATTCTAGAGATATCAGAAGTATTTTCAGGGAGTTATGCACACACACATCCGAACGACAACAAGGACATATTTGCGATTCTCAGGCAGCTGCTAAAGGAACTAGTGTTTCACCATAATCCTGGTCGACGAAACACCAACGATACAAAACCGAGTTGGGATTTGTAAAGGGATGGAGTTACTGCATTCTGTACGACAAATATTTTGGCAAAATATGTCGCCAAGAAGACACAACGTCACCGAATACCAGGAGATGGAGCTGCTGCAGATACGCAGGAAGAGGAGAAAAACTCAGGTAATGGATTTTATTCTAAGAACTTCTGGTCATGGGACTTCGATGCTGGCGATGATTGTGGGGAAGAGTTTGAAATTGGGTTGTAGATAAGTGGTGTCGGTGTTTTTGGGGTTTGGAAATAATTGTTTGAGGACGCAGACCTTGTGTTTATTTGAGAATTTACCTGTGGAATTCTAGTGTGTGTAATGTTGCTGTTTGTCGTTCTGTAATAGTTGTAGGGTTTTTTTCGTTGCGTCGGGGGTTGTTTTTAATATGTTGGGGGTCGTATTTGTCATGTCGGGAAAATTTCCGTGCTATGTACATTTTGTACGGAGGTAATAAGAGGTTGTCTCGTGACCAGGCCCTATCCTTAGCGGCGCCAAAGCGACACCGGATATATGGTCTGGTAGTAAACTCATCTCTAAAACCATCCAAAAAAAGTTTTGCCCCACCACCAAGCACATCTCATGGAAGATAGAGAATTTGAAGCCGAGTTCAGCACAAGTTTCTCAGTGTCCATAGCTGTCGTGGTCGTGAAATGCACATCGATTTTGTCTTAACAGAATCGGGTGTATGTGTACGGGCCTAGGTAAGCGCTAGTCTGTTGGAAGTGGTGAGGTCACATGTCTAAGATAGAGTATGCAACCGCAAACGACAGGCTAAACTATCCACAACATTTTCTGTCACACAATTCACTAAAACCTATACATATCATCCTCAACCTTCCACTTCTTCCTTCGGTCTTTTTTTTTTTTGGTTTTAATGATGAACGACACCGAAGGAGATTGGATGGCATCATCATCGCAGCAGTCACATGATTCAGTGTCAGGGAGTGACTACAGAAGGGAACATCACACTCACTGGTGCCCAAGCTGTGATAGAAATCTGGAGACCCTAACACAAGATGGCCGTATCATTGCGGTTCTCGAGTTCATGAAGCGTGCTGGATTTCATATATTATGTGGGTTCGTTCGGACATTCTTTAGCAGTGATGAAGACACAGTCAAACGGCGAACTGGCAAATTCTTCCAACATGGAGGCTTTGGCACATGTGTCAGGGCAATGCTCCAGCACAGGCAGTTTGGACCTAGTAGGAGAACCACAAAGGGTGCGACAATGTCATTTCACAAGGAGCTCGGCGAAGAAATAGGAGACCTCTTCCTAAGTATCATGGAGACCAAAATGGATGAGCTCGAAAAGGACACTTCATTGCAACTGAAGCCAGACAGCATAACAGCATCTAATATCGAGGATTTCTCATTTGCAAAGTATATGGACCATTACGATTCGCGTGCCCCAACTCTGACCTAGCTTATTAAAAGGCTGTGTAAGGTAACTGAGGGCAATTCGGTTGCACAGTCAGACGAGGGGATGCTGTTGGCGACAGATGAGGAGAGCGAGGTGGCCAAGGGTAGTGATGAGGAGGAGGAGGTGGATATTTCCAGTAACGACGATGATGAAATACTCAAATTTGGCATTCCATACCAGCCTATCGTCTTTGACATTCCCGAACAGATCCCACGACAGAAGAAGAGATGGCGGAAAAAGAACACCTCCTAACTAGTCACAACAATCATCGCAAAGATGTTGTATGCAAGAAATCGTTCAGTCAATAGCCTCCAGGTATGTTACTCAATATGTCAATAGTATGATTATTAAGCTGAACATAAACAGACAGTTCTTGGCTTCTGGATGCAAGGCGGTGCTGTATCAAGGAGGGTGCAGTCTGTGCTAAACCAACTCGGTATAATTTGCACCTACGATACGAGTCTAAGAGCTATGCGCAAGTTTGGCTTGTCTCAAGTGCAAGAGATGCAAGAGAAGGTGGCTGGTGGAGAGCCTTTCATGCTGTGCTGGGATAATCGAGTACGCACAGAGAAGAAGGAAGAAAAGACTCTATACAATAGACGTGAGCTGCTTTCCATGACATCCGGATATGTGCAGTTTCTGCATATACCTCCACCCCCCTTATCTGCAACAAACCAGAACAGTTCCAACCATTGGATGGTAAATGCCGATAAAAACATCATGAATGCCATGCAGAGCAACCAAAACCGTGGCATTGGCCTGCCAAAATGCCTCCTTGAGGTAAAGGAACCGCAACTCGATACTGTTATCCCATTCGATCTGTTATTCGTGGATTCCATCCAAAAGCACCAACCTCTAATTGCATATGGCCATACCGCGAGGATACTTCAAAGGTTCTGCGGCAGCTCTCTCAGTGTTTATCAAGCCCCGAATGGAAGGCATCCTGTACTACCATCAGTACCTGATGGACCAGAGTACTATACAATACCGGAAGTCAAATCATCGTTATATGTTCTACGTATTTTTGTAGGAGGAGGATTCTGGGCGTCGTGGATGCTACGCCTAGAGTGGCTAGCATGGCTGCTAGCATGGCTTCTAGAGTTTGTGGGACTTAGCAGATGGCTGCCCTAAGGGCTTCTGTAGATAGACAGTCACACACTAGCGCTAGCACACGGACACTTGTATAAGTGTCCGGTGCTCCCCTCTTTAGAATGGACATGTTTCTCGCGACCCCTCTACTGGTAGCAACACTTTATTTTCTCTGCCCTGCATGACCAGTGGCAAGCATTCTTTAATTTCCCTGCCCCGTACAACCAGCGGCGAGCATTCTTTATTGCACTGTGTGATGAGCAGCGAGCAGAAGAAGGGCGCAGAAACATCAAGATCCCGAGAGGACAACGAGAAATTCGAGAAAATGAGGAAACCGAGCGACGAGACATGGGATGGCCCAACAAACGGACTCTCGCGTGAAAAGTAGCTGCGGGAGGGCGTGGCGAGCGGTAAGCATGGGGGCTGGCGTTTCGGGGCCCATACCTTACGTCTCACCAAGCTGTTTCCAGTCACATACAGCGCGCTGACCTTCAAAAAAAAAAAAGATACTCACACGCCGTATTCACACGCTGTATTCACACACCATATTCACACGCCATATTCACACGCCGTACACACATGCCAACCCGTTCATCAGGTGGATTCGAGAAGAATTTGAGCAAATCGAGTGGATTCGGGAAGAAACCGAACGCCGTACACACACACCGTATACAGACGCCGACCAGCAGTCTCAACTACCCGTTCACCGGGCTGAGCTACTGCCTATATAACCCGTTTATCTGTAACGGCGGCGGTTCTCCAAGGTACTCGAGTGAGTTCGGGTGACGCAAGCGGGAGCGGGAGCGGAAGCGGGGGGGGAACGGGAACGGGAACAGGAATGGAACGGGAACGGGAACGGGAACGGGAACGGGAACGGGAAGGGAACGGGAACGGGAACGGGAACGGGAACGGGAGACAGAGACGGACAGCGTCAGACGGACGTGTCGGACAAGAACAGACAACGTCA
>Ga0307508_10003766_pt1 | contig 15148 bp, 9 predicted proteins | sample 9_EM_MG_FD_203089 | JGI IMG/M metagenome (GOLD analysis project Ga0307508, IMG submission 203089) | Populus trichocarpa ectomycorrhiza microbial communities from riparian zone in the Pacific Northwest, United States - 9_EM | ecosystem: Host-associated > Plants > Roots > Unclassified | place... | reverse complement strand
TGTATGTACCAGTAGCCAAGACAACGTACCATGCTCCCTGAAAGCTTACTAATTTTTGAATGAGTGTGAGCAGACATATGAGTCAGTCACTGAAAAAGTATCAAACTCGTGGAAAGGGATAGTAAGGCAAGGAACTGCGACTGGCGGCCGAAATCTTGGTTCTTGATAATGATTTCAGGTTCCTGCTTCTCGGGTCCCCGTCCCACCGCCGTTCTCGCCGAACTGCAGTGAGGATTTCTCAGGCTGTGGGTCAGGCCCGTTAATACAAAGCAAAGGGGTTCCTAGATCTCACGTTCGAGAGAAAACTGGATACCTTGGAAAGTTTAGCTACTAGTCAGTGGTAACACGGCAACTGAAGGATGAGCTGCCAACCTCGAAAGCTCTGTGACCGCCCTTGTGGACGCCGCCACTGGTCGATCGGCGGATCAACGGCCATCAACGGCAGGTCCAGGACGCGGTCCCCGGGGCACAGCGAATCCGCCTAAGTACATCATTGAATTGTTGTTGAATTGCTACTACAGCAATACAGTAAGACGACAAGAAGCCTAGACCACAGGACTCTACACTATGGACCACCAACTCTGATAGAATTCATTACCAAATAGGCAATACTGAGTAATTTACCTCCGATTCCCGAATCCCTCAACTTGAGGGTAAATTACCAGTGGTACTAACATATAAAAAACGGTCTGGTCAAACTCTCTTCACCACCCTAGTTACTAGGCGCATACGGCATGATTGGATCCCTCAGGATAGGTTAATGATACACCAGGTAGACGGCAAGGGGTTTCTGTCCATGTTGGTTTAAAGGGGTGTGCAATTCGAAAACAGCCGACCTACTCAAAATTGTTCACATCCTAGGAACCCGAAGAATTGTTTCTCGTATTCGCAATCTCTACCTCAGATGTATTGTCCAACTGGAACTTACCGTCATGTGAGAGGTAAGAAGAACAATAGACTTCGCACCATTGATCCTGGGATTTAGTACTGGTGCGTCGTTTCCGACAGCCGAAGGCTGTGGTCAGTCATAATGGAGGCGACCGCCGAACTTAAGTATTTAGGACTGAACTTCAGGTCGTAACTGTACAGTACCACAGAAAGTCCGAAGCCAAGTAGGGCGTCCTGAGTGTCAAATTTTGGTTTAGCCTAATGGCAATTAATAATAGCCAAGTGATTTCGGCAGATGGACCTGGGACGATGCACAACAGTTCTTATTTCATATTCGAGACACATTTGGCAAACTTTCGAAACTAATAGCAATAAGGAGACACTTTTTATGTAATCACGATTTGAACTTCGACAGTGATGGTGACACAATTGGCTCTAAACATTAATATTTTAAGCGCAGTTTCCATGATATCGAAGGGAAGGCTTACTAAATGCTGAATATTTTGGTTCTGTCGAGGTCGACATTCCCGAAGGGGCTTGTGATATGAACCTCAAGGTATACATCCTTCAATTGCAGGGACACCGTCACATATCCTGTTGCAAGCAAGAGGTCGACGCTGGCAGTCACAACCGGCTTCTTAACGTCGATACCAAGATCAGCAACGTTAATGGGCCCAAGAACTGGAACGGTGATCGAGACAGTAAGGTTGGCGATTCCTGAGGTGTCGACGGTGCCTCTGACCTGGGAAAGACGAATCAGAAAGACTCTGTGTGTCTTCAAATAAATGGTACTTACTCTCACGGGTCCCATGCCCCACTCAAACGCAGTGATCTGGACGTTCTCATCGTCTGGGGAGCTAATAGGCTTCTCCACAGAGAGATAGCCTGTAATGACCTCGGAGCCATCGGCCTGCGTGGTCTTGACAGCATGGTTCTGAAGCCAAGCATAAGCGTCTATCATAGGAGTGGGTAAGTCTTTGGGCAGTATGACCTGAAATAGATAACTGACAGTTAGCCTGGATGGTGGTCATCTTGGAGCTGGGTAGTTCAGATGTGTTATGATGGTGGTGGAAATTCGTGGTATGCAATGGGGAGACTTTATAACACTTTGGCACACCCCAATCATTTGACCAAGCGTCTAAATCTTACTTCCTATCGCAGAAAATCAAGCCCTAACCTGTGGGGCGGTAGCGAGTCTATACACCAACTTACATTGAGTGTGGTGGCACTCAATACATCCATGGTTTCTAGCCAATCACGGCACAGGATTTGTATACACGTTTGCTGACTCTAAACTGGTGTTTACTTCCAATCACACGGAGATTTGGTCTAATTCGATCCTAACACCAATGGGACGAGCCGGGAGGTACGAAGGACCAAAGCTGATTTGCTGGGCAGAGAACCGGGACCTCCTTATTTCCACATATATCAGCTGGTACTATATCCCTGTATTTCCGTGCTTCTCAGGGAGGCTCGTCCTCAGAGTCTCTAGGTGCTTGGACGTGGTTCTACGATCCTCTGTGGCCAGAAGCCATGGTTTGTTGACGGAGACCCTGCTAGACATCATGTCGTTGACTCCTACTTCCAAAATTGGCATCAAAGTTGGGACCCATGACACGACTTATTAAACTTCTATACGATGTTGAGAGATAGCACCTCGCCCCAGATCTTGGGGCCCCTTCTGATCCGTTTCAATGCTGCCGCTTGTACCCTCAGGCTGAATTACAAGGACGCTTGAATGTCCCTATTAAATGATGCGGACGGGCTACAGTACTGCTTTCGTCACATCGATTGGACAATGATCTGACACCAAACTCAGACCAAATCCCCATCGGATTGTCTCGGCGCTACACAATTAGGCTAATGAAGGAACTTCAACTCTCAGATCGTTTATATCAAGGTCGTCCAGGGCGCTTTTGAATGGGACCTAATGGCGGCGTGCCACTGTCGAGAGTAATTCATCGCATTGTAAACTGGTAGTTACTATAGTACGGTTCCAGAGAAAGTCAACTTGCCTTCTTGAGCTATTTTCATGGACCTCTTCCAGAGTGAACCCTTGGGCGTACCGTGACTGTTGTGGTCCGCGATGACGTGTGTTAAGTTGGTCCACTTAAAGCTTTTTTAAAAGCTATTATAATTTTAGGTAAATGGTAGCGACCTTAAATCGGCCTGGTTGAATTTTTTTTGATTTCCAGATCCGCGAATTGGCATTCTGTCATCATCATTAATCTATCATTGCCTTACATAGAAATTATGTGCAATCCTTGCGTCCCAAAAGAAGTGCGAAAGTATATTGTTTCTGCGAAATATTTGGCCGGAACTATGTCATCGACTCAATCTCGAATTTCAAATGTCACTTTCAGGGAATCCAATATTCGATTGAAGAAAGTAGGAATGGAAATAAATGACAATAGAGTCAGCTCCGAAAGCCGGAGTTATTCAATTTCCCACTTCATTCCTGGGCCTGACACTTTGTTTGAATTCTTTCAAGTTGGTCCATCCGAAGGCGATCCGAAGGCCGATTTTGGCTTGAAGAATTTCATTTTAGTCACCGGATGTTCAAAGACGAAATCTATTCTCAATGGCTATTGAATTCTAAACTGCATTTTTGTTTTGTTGAAATGGTCTATCCGAAGGCTGATTTGATGGATTTCACTGAGTAGGATGCTCAGCAAAGACGAAATTCATCTATCCTCAATAGCAATTGAATCATACAAAGATCCGATTCAGAAACGGTCTTGGTGTAGTGATCACTAAACTTTGGTCCATCCAAAAGCTGATTTCCGGAAATGGTCTATCCGAAGGCTGATTTGATGGATTTCACTGAGTGGGATGCTCAGCAAAGACGAAATTCATCTATCCTCAATAGCAATTGAATATGAGAGTCCGATTCAGAAACGGTCTTGGTGCAGTACTGTATTGTGATCACTAAACTTTGGTCCATCCACAAGCTGATTTCCGGATCTCATTTCTTCAAAGACGATTGAAGACATTTCAAACAGGTGTCAAACTGTATTTTCGCGGTATTTTGCAGGTCTCAGAAGTCTATGCGGCCATTGATTAAGAACAAGGATTGAACAGTATATTGCACCTTCAAATTTACACTTAATTGTCGATATTATATGTAGCTGCAGTGAGTGAGATACTTACACTGCAGTTTTAAACTGACGGATATCGCGGGATACTATAGCTACTAGACTACTCTCAATGGCTACTGAACTCCACTTCTGTTTTAATTAATTGGTCCATGAGAGAATCTCAGTCCTGGCAGTCTGGACTGGATCGAGATGTCCTCCTTAAGCGCGCGTTACAGCCTTCGGACATTGCCGACTCCTCCTTGTTCCCGATCACAATTTGACGTTAGTACATGAGTCTATGGGTAGATGTATATGATCTTTGATGATGGTCCTTGTCCTTCGTTTCACCCGGGATGAAGGGGTCGACTAGGTCTGGTGTCATCCCGAATTGCGAAGATCAGGTTTCAAGTTGAATTGACAATTTCTAGGGTCACTCCAGTATCTGAGCGCCTGACCAGATGACTGTAACCCCTTTGTTAGCTATAATACAATCTGATGGACTCGGGATGTCAGGAAATTGAATGAAGATTCCCGTCGTTCCTTTCAATCCTTGTGGTCGGACCGAGCAGTGTATCTAACTAACCCACTAAGTAGTATTCCAGTGTTTATTCCAACAAAGATTTTGATTGGTACGTGCCATTATCTACCTGAGTAACTACTTAACTGCAATCTATTCACCATAAAGCACTGTTTCTTGCAAGTCAAATCAGATACGCCGTACTTCTACTGAGTATGGACATCATCTTCTCGAATGGGATGGACCCTAGAATTTTTTTTTCAAACCTTACATTATCGCAATTCTGGTGACCCGAGACCTCCGCGAATACACTATTCACCTTCCGTGTAAAACGGTGGATTGGCAATAGATTGGTTGCTTTCATTCAAGTCTAAGTTCAAAGCTGCTTTAGCTGCGTTTGGAAGTTGATGCCGTTGTAACCCTAGAATCCGCAAAGCCATCAATCGTAGTTCTCTCCACGACCACACCTTGCCACAGGTTTGCATATGCCTTTGTTAAATTGCAGTTGTGTATGATTACGTAGTGTCAGCAATGAATATTGTGAGCATGTTATCATGGAAATTAATTTATCGCGACGACGCCAGGGCCTCCTTTCCATCCCCATGTTGCAGTTGTCCCGTTGTCCGGGAGGGCAAGACCGACCTTGGACATTGGTGCGTTTGATGATAGGCTTTCAGGGTCTTTAAACGAAAGGTATGTGTTATGGATAGGCTTCAGTGGTCATTTAGGGTCCTTGCAGTGCCTTTCAGTGCTACGGAGAATGGATCAAAGAAACACAGACGCTCGGAATCCTCAGGAGATTATGGATTCAGGTAGTAGGTTGTGTACTAAAAGTAAAGATACATGTCCAAATGTCCCCATAGAAAGTAAAAAATATGTCGATAATAGTACCAACTATGGATGACCATGCATCCCTTATAAAATGTCCCAGCCTATTAATATGGAAGTCGTTGAAATCGTAATAATAAAAAAAGTCGAAAATCCGAGTCCATATACAGTGGTCCTTTAAACTCACCAGCAAGTCCAAAGGAAACCCATTGTCAAAAGAGTGATCCAGTTTCACGTATCCAACTTGTCAGCAAAGGTTCCCCCCTCCGTCCATAGTGTCAGCCTTCACGGCGAAAATCCCCCAGCTCCACCTCCTCAACTTCCCCGCAAACCTACCACTACCACCACCGTCCATAGTCAGGAAACCTTTTCTCCATTCTCTCTCCCTGTTCCTCGAAACAGTTAAAGGCGACGGAACAACAGGCACTCCACTCGACCCACTGGTGGCTACCACAACCTTTGCAGAAAACCCTGCAGCAGCAGCAGCAGCAGCAGCTTCCTCGCCAGAATCACCACCACGACCATCACATCCCACAAAAGAAGAATTTGAAGCGCCGCCGCGCCGTCCTATTACTACGTTTGGAGATCCAAGCTCGAAGCTGCCAGTGGGCAAATGAACAGCTTCCGGGAGGCTAACTTCAACGTCCAACGAAAGAGATGTCCTGTCTGCTCTCCTACTTTCGCTAGATCGAGAAGAAGAAGAGGGCCCAGTAGACCCAGAAGAAGACGTCGACGATGTAGAGGAGGTAAGGCAAGGGACTGCGACCGGTGGCGGAAATCTTGGTTCTTGAATAATAATGATTTCAGGTTCCTGCTTCTCGTGTCCCCGTCGGGGGTAATAATGGCCTCCCTCAATCTCTGCTGCCCTCGTTTTCGTTTTCTCTTGCGAGTCCGAATGGATAGCGACCAAATCATCCACGCCTCCAATCCAACGACAGTTCCTTCCACAGTGTGCCAAGTCTAAAGCCCCAAGCAGAACGAGCTCCCCGATCGTCATCTTTCTTGCACGACTTTCCTTATCATCATCGTCGAGTGCGAGACGGTTAGGAAAACCCTGGATTTCATCCTCCTCCCCAAGGCATCCCGATGCCATAACATACGGAACAACCACAGACCCAGACATATTAGTACTAACACGCTGTTCCGAACCCGCCAAATAATAATCCGACAGAAATTGGCACATGTGTTCCGCTAGTTTTGGTTTATCTCTTTTTGAACTCGGAGAGGCAAGTTCACGTCTAATAGAAATAGGAGGCCCACGAGGTCGCTTCTTCTTTGACATAAGAGCACGGTGGAGGTGGGCATTATGGAGCAAAGTCGCGCGCCTGAGCAGGCTTCCTTGGACCCGGGCATGCACGAAAGCAGAGCTAGATGACGATGCCGGAAGAAGGGACCCTACGGGCATGGACTTCCGCCTTCTAATAGTATCTCTCAGGGCAGCGCTTCTGGATCGACCACCAGAAACAGTCGGAGATGGAACAGTCAGTGTTCTATGCCGGGCCAAAGGAGTATTCTGTATTTTCGCAGCAGCTTCTTCTTCTTCGGCGGGGACGACCCAATGTTTCGGCAAGATATGAACCAAGTGGGCGTTGTTGGGTCGTCTCCTCTTCTACAAAAAAAGAAAAGATTCAAGATAAATAAATGTCTACATTGACCAAAAAAGTCCTAGACATACGGCTTCACGCTTATGAGGTCCTGGGTACAAGGTCACACTGTCCTGCCTCGTACCATTGGGGGCCGAAATCTCATTGTCAAGTTCGACGTCACTGCGGCGCGGCGCAGGAGGTGAATTACCGAGGAGATGAGATAGACGATGCGTCCATGTTGGTTTGCTATCATTAATGCTCGAGTTCCGAGACCCTTGTGAAGTGGACGAGAGGAAAGACAAAGTGGAGAAGCGGTGGGGCCCCCTGTTGTTGTTGCTGTTCGTCGTCATTTCATTCTGCAACGATGACGAGGCTGTTCGGCGATGATAGTTCGGTGCACCTCCGACCCCGGAGCGATTATTACTAGTCGGATCACCCTCAGAAGCCGCAGAGGGAGGTTCTCGAGTTACGTCATTCGAATTAGAATAATGGTGGGCTTCGACGTCGGAAAGGTACGGCGAACAAAGCGTGGTTACGAGGATAGTTTGTTTCAGAAGAACTTTTTCAGATAAACCGGCAGGGGAAAAGTTCAGAATGGCGTTGAACGGCGGCTGGCGCTGTGAGCTAGACGTGGCAAAGTTGAAGGGAGTAGTAGTAGGTTTAAATTCTGATTGACTGCGTCGATGGTCGAGGTGGTTGGGGTGTGTCTTGGAACGCGTACAAGTGTGGGCAGGTAAAGACGAAGTTGATAGAGAGGTGGTGCCGAAGCATGAGTAGGATCTTCGACTGTTCGTCGCTGCACTCGAGGATGGTTGCCTAGAAGAAGGCTTGTTGTCGTGTACATTTTTGAAAGGCTCAACCACCACCATACTAAACTCCCCTCCAGGAGTCGACTCTGAGAGATGAACGATCCTCTTACGATCAGATGAAGAGGCATGGCGTGGAGACGGAGACGGAGACAGCGGGCACTGCTGCAAATCCCGCCAGGCCTTTACGACGATGCCCGCCCTCTCGAGCAAACTGACCAGACGCACGGAACCTGACTTTTCGTCCAAAGCCAATGGTTTAGACATGCAGAGGACACGAACATCGGGACCTGTCGGACTCTGCAGAATCGCGTTGGGGATATCAAGTGGATTGTGTGTAGCAATGACCAGAAGAGAAAGGTCGAAATAATAGGATGTAATGAGTGCATGGAGGTCCGCCGGGGATGGTTCTGTCAAGATTTACATAGTTAGCTGAAAGATCCCCATAACGCGATTAACTCGCCTCCAAGGATGAGTATGACCTGCGAATCCTGCGAACGCGGAGAGGCGATGTCGATTGGCAACCGTCGTCGACTATACGGATTGGCAATGGACATGGCGGGATGCAGAAAACTAATAAGAAACTGGTTTATAAACACAACTGGCTGTATCATGATCGACCCGATCGAGGATAAAATACACATGGTGCTTTGATTTGAAACTCGATAAGCATACGGTCAAGCGTCATTTGCACCATGATGAGTGATGAAAAGATGAAAAATGAATGGCCTTCTGGCCTACTCAACAGCGAACTTGAGCTGCTGCCATTATAGTTCATCGGCACCATTTGTCGTGGTAAAAAGTAGGGAGAGAGGTAACATAGTGTGTTGATTTACCCACGGCAGCCCGTACCAATTCGGTGCGGTCAACGACATTTCATATATAACGCCTTGAAAGCCATTATTGATAATCTCAATCAAGTCCCAGCAGCGATGGCTTCTTATTCTCTTTATGTATCTCAACAAATCTAAAATCAATGACTATATGAACCAACTTGCAACTGCTGTAGAGAAGTTTAATGTATGTTTGATTCTTTCTCTGCCAAGTCGAATGTTAATATGACTTGGAGACTGAAAATGCCTCCTAAGCCCCAGGCTTTCCATGGCAGAGACGATTTGGTGCAAAAAAAAAAAACATTGCTCGATTTTTAGACTGACCGGGCACACGGAACCCGAGCTGTCGTCCAAACGCAATGGTTTAGACATGCAGAGGACGCAAACATCGGGACCCGTCAGACTCCACAGAATCACGTTGGGGATATCAGGTGGACTATGAGTAGCGATGACTAGAAAAAATGAAAAGTCAGTGATGTACTTCTTCAACTCACTGTTCGAGAGGACATGCATCGTCGAAAGGCCTGGCGGGATTTGCAGCAGTGCTCGCTGTTGCTGTCTCCGTCATGTATGTCTGACTGTGAGCGGACCCATTCCGCCAGGATCAAGGATGCAGACTCGACATCCATTTTATCAAGTCAGCTGATGACGATGCGAGGAGCAGAACCCCCGTGCGGCGACATTGAGTGGAAATCCAAGAACCTCCTTCCTTCAGACAAGGATGTATCCATTTTCCGACGTCGAAGGATGACCAACACGTCGAAAGTCTGGTAGCTGCAGTGGGGTGCATATGATGCCATTTGCCGTGACGCTCGTGTCAAAGCTTGGGAGAGGTCCTAACAGCAGAACGGAATGGACTCAAGCTGCATACGGGACTGTTTTCCCCATTTGGCCTCGAAGCATCTGTCTATCAGTCGATCGGGAGTATATCCCGAACGCGCTCGAATTGCTGGCAATATTCTCCTCACTCCCAGCTGGCACGTCTAGAAGAAACCCTCAGTGATGGGCACCAAATCTTAAGGTGGTATCTTCCACCATTCAACCCTGTCAGATGCAGTACTTCTCCTGACTAGTAATGGAGGAGGTTCTGTTGAATCTACGTCCTCCCTGTTTCCCAGTTGTTCACATTCATCACCGATCTGATATACTTCTACGCTTTGATACAAGGGTCAGCGTTGACGTTGCTCAGCGTACTCTGGACAGAACTGTTGGGGTCCTTGCTCCTTAAGCTTGCTTGTCAGCATTTTCCCGCTGCGAGCAGTGTTCGTTTTCGGGTTTCTGCTTTGTCCCTCTTCAACCTCACTCAATCATCGGGCGAAGAAAAATACATTGCTGAGGCATTGACCGTCCTGGCTCATATCAGATACTCAAATTCAAACTTGCTAGTCGGCATTTATTGGAAACCTATGGAATCTTCAACAAACCGAGTGGTGACGATGTTCCGAAGCTCGGTGGTTTCTTTCTTGCACAATCTAGAGAGAGTTCGGTCGGCTACCTCAATGGCGGGTGATCAACTTCATTTGCGAGCTACAATTGGAATTCGATGCCCGCCTGGATGCCTTTTTTTTTTTCGAGCTTGCATTCTGAAGGAACTTGGACGTGCGCCTTCATATCCTCGACGAGATTCGGAGGCTTTAGAGACCCTACGCCAGGCGAAGGATATGTTCACGGAGTTGGGACATCCGGATACGATGTAGCCGAGTCGTTGTTAAACATGTCAAGAATATATCGCTGGACTTCTCAACTTACAGAAGGCCTGGGAGTGGTAATGAAGCATCTAAAGCCATCGATTTTGTTGATAATCATCTCCATGTTACTGTAATCTGCGTCGTCTGGGCAGTGCTTGGACAGAAGACCGGGAAAGACTCTTATGCAACAGTGAAAGAATTGCCAATCAGGATTGAGTTGTGTAGATAATGTGAAGGCTTTAGGTTAGGCGAGGCTGAACTTCCTTCCACATACTAATAGGTTGACTGGACCTGCTGACCGTTTGTTATTATCTTACTGACGTAGTGCTCACACCCCATGACTGTATGCCGCCATTCAATCGACCGGTCTATTGTCGTTCCTTCAGGTATAATAGAAGAATAGACTCTATTTGTATGCTCTGCGGTGACCGCCGTACTTCCATTGCCCTGAACATTTTTGGGGTGGCGTACCCGATGGTATCAACTTCTTTCTAATTCGTATGTATTCCGCTTGAAAGATGCCTTGAGCAGTACCTGCGTAGTGCCGCAGGCGACGGCTTTGCATGATGAGCACCCACGGTGCCTTATTTCCCAGTGGTAAATGTTTGGCATGCTCTGCCGCTCTGGACAGCGTGACGCAATAAGTCGTTCTTCTTGAGTTGAGAAATGGAAGCACCACAAAAATGCAATGATCGATATCACCAGTTTAGATATATTGGTACTTCCTTATTAAAGGTCAATGAACCATGACTTCGGCGACGTCTAAAACTATGTATGTGCGTTTATATAAATGCCCCCACTGATAGCCACATGAATTCTACGTACCACTGCGAAGTTCTGTCTCAGGCTTGATCCGTGTCACAAAGTCGCAGTGGTTCAATATATCGGACTCATTTTTTGTTGATCAAGCTTGTAGGGGTGTGAACATCGCTCTGCAGTCAACATCACGGCACAAATTCAGTTGGCGCCGTGCCATCACTTGGCCATCACTAATTATGGCATTGATTCAAGTGTCAGTATATTCCGAAAACACCAAGTTGTGGAGCGGGTACAGACTATACAAATTTTAGGCCATCAAGTAAATACCACCATTGGCTTTAGCAAATATGTAGAAAACCAGAACGGCCCTGGATAAGAACCGAACCACAGTCCCCAATTAAAATGACATCAGCACGTGAACTTCCTGGTTATTATAATAATAGTGTCTGTTTGGATATATGCTTATCAACTCAATTGACCCTACGAAAGGCTGACAAGCAATAGATACTAAGCTCCTATCTACCCGTGGCTATCATATTTCAGGGTCATTTATATGGGCCAAGGGAAATTCGCGTGGCGCAGAAGTGCGTCAAGTGCATGTGTTGCACGCAAAATTCTACACAAGCCCGCAACTCCTAACCCATGCACGCAAAATCCAAAAGTGACAATACTGTGTCACGTCGTCACATGGCACGCACACGGCATGCATGAACCACGGAATTGATAGACAGGTATTTTTCACAGACTGACTCATGATTATTGTTATATTAATAGTAGAGTAGGTAGGTATGCATCTAACTTTAAGTACATCGAGCTCTGTTTCAGTGTGACGAGTGACAACGACCGGAAATATTCAAGGGAGGTACCCCCAAAACTGCGCTATACATCTTGATACTCCAAATTAAATACAACAAATACTGAATAATAGTACACATGCTGCAAAAATTATTATTATGCCCAAATACAGTCGAGGATCTTGCGAAACCAAGTGAATAAGTGCTCCAATTCTTGCACTGCAAATGCGCTTTGAGTTGAATTACTTAATTAGTATGTGTACCCACTTAGTTATATGCATCGCAAGATGTAATTTGTCAGGCCTTCAGGCGCCAATGTCGTGTGCATCATAAGTTTAACAGCCTACCCATTTGGCTTGTATAGCCTTGTAATTTGTAAAACTAATGCCCCGAAATTGACCACACCCAAGTCTTTTGAACTATGCACTGGCACTACTTGTAGTAATTACTAATGACTCAACTCAAAGAGAAACTGGCGAAACTGGGCACTTCTCGAAGGCCAAGTGCCATACTACCTTTGGTGTGACATGCACTTAAAGAGTCCACGCGGCTGCACTTGTGTGCACGCGACTGCACGTGTGGTACACACTAACTGCACTTCAGTAGCACGCGAGTGCACTCAAGTGCACCTTGACTGCACTTCTGCTGCACTCAAGTGCACTTGAGTGCACTCGAGACACTAGCAATTACCCTTGCGTGCACTCGAAGGCACTCCAATGCACTCAAGCGTAAATATGTGCGCACTTGAGTGCACTGGAGTTGCACACAAGGAGTTCAAGATGATGGTAATGGAGGCGCCACGAGGACTCATTAACCAATATGGGTTCTAATCAGATCTCTGACCAGAAAGATTTTTTTGAGAAATTTAAATTGTCGTACTCTTTATCATTCCGCTCTCCAATGAAAATAGTTGACAATGGTTTTGGTAAGTACTAAGGATGGGTTTATGTTGTTGATTATATCTTATAATTCAAAAAACTAGAGCTTCATTCGTCATATTTATGGATACTTTGTCTCAGAGGGCGTCACACCACCTGTGGTATCAAGCTCGGACCAGTCTCAGAACCATAATAACTTGGTACTGGAAAATCTTATTCCGATTTTTGGAGAGGAAGGTAAATAATACACGGCCATTATCCCCTTCGATTAAAACTCTTAAATCAGTTCTGAACGATCCCGAGTCATAGGACAACAGATTCGTACCTGCGAAAGCATGGCTCGAGAGTCGGAAGATAAACGTTAGGACTGGGCCTGTGCCGTTTATGGGAAACTTACCCGTTGTCAAGCGAGCACGATTGGCTCATTGGTTCGAAACCCATATCACTGACGCAGACAAGAAGCTACGACTCCAGTGGTTCGGGCGCCTTCCCATCGCACACACGTGTACGCTTTATATCACAGCTCTTCTCCGAAAGGGCGCAGGCACCCGGACAAAGGCTACTTCTTCTGATGAGATCGAGATGCTACAAGCTGCATGGAACATTCAAACTGACGACCCACCACTGGAACAGATATTTGCGAATGTTGATGTTGACAAGGAATGTTTAGAGCATTTGGAAGAGGAAATGTTTGAGCGGTCAGCGCTAGCAGGGGTTGCAGGAAACTATCAGTGGGGTTTGGTGATCATCAGGAAGGCTGGAACCCATATGATGGCACACCTTTTGAGTGGAATCACGAAGATAGAGACAGCAGCGAGGGTGAACACGAGGTATGTTGAGATGTTTGCCATATAAATCCAATGTTCATGGTTGCTCTGCAGCTTGGACCAAACTTCATAACGGTCCCGAAGCCAGTCAAAGCGGTCAAGCCACAGCCGAAACCAAGGCCTATCACCAGAAAAGGAGCAGGATCAAAGAAAAAGAAATAGTAATACAACCTACATAAAGCGAAGTTAGCGAACTGTGAGGTACTAAAGAAATCACTTACTTTCTGTGGTAGCCGTTGTGCACAGAAACGTCGGGTTGTGTAACAAGTGTCATTCGGAGGTGACATCGGAGTGAGTGTCATCATATATTTAAGCTCACAAGCCGGCGTACCCAACTGCCGACAGCCCAGGGAAGAGCACGCAAGATAGAGATGACACAAGTCACTGGCAGTATGCACGCAAATGTTGTGTACCGAAACCCAATTTCCCAAAGGTGCACGCAAAAATCAATGTATTGCACGCAAAATGTTGGCCCGCAAGGTCGGCCCGCAAATCAGCACGTAAGAGTGTACACTTTTGCCTGATTTGCGTGGCACTCGCACTCGACACACTTGCGTACCACGCAAAAAAACCTGTGCCCCATTTATATGCTTAATCCGTCTGATCATTTCCTGACATTGGCAACTTCAAGTTGATGGATTTGGAGTCAGCCCACGGGAGACTAGCTTCATCTGCATAATTGTGTAAGAAGCTGCCAGATCCAGCCGGCCGTTCTGAACAAAATTTCGAGGGAATGAGCAATCCGGACAAATTGATACCATTGCACGGGGTCCTCGAATGCAGTGAGTCAAGCCTGAATTGGGATGGTCAAAAGGAACGAATCACCATCGTAGAACACCGTACTATGTCCTATGTATATGCAGCTTTGTTCTCGTGATGCTAGATTCGAAACGACATCAAATTTGACCCGCGGGCCGCGATGTATTGTTACAATTGTTATTTACAATTTCGTTCAAGAACCCACCAATCGTAGGTGTCGTTTCGAGCCACAGTGCGAGCTCCGTTTCCTTGCATACCGATTGGCTGTCATAGATCATGAAGCAGTATAAAACCCCCCCCCTGCTCGACACCCAGCACTTAAATCACCCTCAATCACCTACTAGTTCAAACTCTTGAAATATGCACTTCTTCACTGTTGCTACTTTCTTAACTTTGATAACTGTGGTGGCTGCTTCCAAGCCAATGGTACCTATCTTTTTCCACTCCACCTTATCCCCAGCCAGCGCTTCACATGAGTGTGCACCCATAAAACCATGCCACCAAGACATTGAGTGCGGGGATCCCAGGTTCTGTGCTTGTGTTCAGGTGAGCTTAGATATATTGCTCGTTGGAAACATTGGTCCTTATCGCACTAATGTCAGGTCCTGGAAAATCGTCCGGAGAAGCAATGCGCTCAGCGCCCGCCACCTACCGATCTCCGCGATCGTCTTTTCGACGCCGTCTACTAGTAATTTGCGGGCAGACAAGGGTGAGCCTCCATCTCGTTGATGCATTGCTAGTTTGACATCATCGTACAGCAATGTGTGTCTCATTAAGGTGGAATCGGATTGAAAGAAAGTCTGGAAATGTCCTGTCAATTGTATTGGAATGCTTGTTATTCTTTTTGTGAATTGATTATGTAACTCTGTAAAAGGTGGAATACCATCCCCAACTTTGACCCGATGTTT
>Ga0307508_10003765_pt1 | contig 15162 bp, 22 predicted proteins | sample 9_EM_MG_FD_203089 | JGI IMG/M metagenome (GOLD analysis project Ga0307508, IMG submission 203089) | Populus trichocarpa ectomycorrhiza microbial communities from riparian zone in the Pacific Northwest, United States - 9_EM | ecosystem: Host-associated > Plants > Roots > Unclassified | place... | reverse complement strand
GCGAGACTCCACCCACCTTCCACCTTTCGCTCTAAATCATCACCAGCCAACCGACAAAGTCGTCAAGTCATTCTCTAGCAAATAAGGCTGGTTATACATCCGACTACGCCGCTTTCCTACGGCATATTATGCGTACAAAGCATGCTATCGGTCACCTCGCAAATGGCGGGAATGTCGATATTGAACCTGCTGTCGACATCTTCTTGCCGCAGAATATGATCCAGCCCGCAACTGCGTTCCTATTTGACGCTCTCAAAGATAATTAACCAGAGCAAGGCCATCTACAGACTCGACGCCTCGAGCTCAGCCTCGTTCATGCTCCAGGTCGCTGTGCTATTTTGGGCAGTGAAACGCTCACTCTTACGATCGTCCAAGAATTGCCAATCAGTGCAAGAAGGCTTGTTTAATACAACACGCATGTCAAGCTCTGCAATGCAAAATTCCTGTCCCATGACCTGGATTTAAATCCAGGCTCTTGGACATTAAGCCTACCATTGCTCACCCCTCTAGTGGATCCAGAGTGCGTTGTGTAATTTTTTCATTGCCGGATGATCTCTGTCCCGTCAAACATTAGATTCCACAAAGAAAGCCCTCCCCTTTTGTCGCAGTGTGTTGTTGATCTAATCGGGGAACTGGCTGATGAGGATATTGCGGGTGAAGACAGCTGGGAAATTGGACGGAGTTGAGGATATACTAAAGAGGTTTGAAAATGGCTTTCATGGTCGGTTTCGTTTTTGAAACATGTAATTCGAAGTGAAATTATGCTGTAGGTGAACTCATGCCGTTTTGTTTGCCCTCGCGGTAGACTGTAGCCCTACAAAAATTGGCAATGCAGGGACAGAGGGAAAACTATTATCCAAATTTCAAAATCAAAGCGGTAATATATGCAGCATTGGCTGCTCGATACCTAGAGTGTTTACAGAAATAGATGTAAAATGGGACAAGATGTTCGAAAGGGGGACTAAAATCAATGCTGATTCCACTTCTGCACTTGAAAGATAGCCAGCAGCATCTGCTAGACCCAGGGTGAAATCAAATTGGCGATAGGAATCGTCAAGCTGCCTAAAAGGACGGATAATTGCAAATGTATGGGATAAATATGAAAATAGGAGGTCAATCTGACCAGCTTTTGAAGCTGTGTCAGATGGAGAGAAGAGTATGAAGCTATTTGGACCATCACTTTGATAGCGTCGGCCATTGCATTCGACATGCTGCAGAACTATAACGCGCGAGAGAATAAATTCCTTGATGCCGAGGTCACTAGAGGATAACCAATGTCGCATGCACGCAATGTGACCCTCCTCAACATTTAGTTTACGTCTATCCCCATGCTTCACTGGCCGTTCAACTCCATATGAATTGAAATCATCAAGGAGTGTGCCACGTATTTTGACCCTGTAACGGCTTTCGAAGATATCAATCATGGGGTGGATCTCATCAGGAAGCTGTGCCTCAGTAAACAGATGTCGGAGGTTCTGACCTCTGCAAAAACGAAGAAACTTAGACTTCTCAAGTTCTCCTGCGATAGAGTTCAGATAATGTTACAAATATTATGGATTTACTGACCAAACTTATTGTTGGTAGGCAAACCTTGAAGGACACCATTGTAACGCTCAAATGCAAAGCATCTCCATGAATGTGTTGGCCCCCATCGGCGGAGATGAGTTGAGAAGTGTAAAGAAAGATGCTGATAGGGTGTAATATTTGCGAAAGGGTAGAGGGTAATGAAGCCTTTCAGATATGCAGCTATATGGGAATGATACTTGGCAATCTGTTCTTCAGTGATCGTTCGTTGATTTGCATAGTTGACAGCAGTGACCAGGTGGAGAAAGTTGTCCAGCATATGATAGTGCCTGTCTACTTTAGGCCTCTTCCCCCACAGTCTTGAGAGAGTGATAGGAAGATTGACAGTGCAGAAGGATTTCCATTCATCTGCCTTGAATTTTCCCCATCGAATTTCTCCTGGGTGTTTCGGAGCTGCTCTAAACCATGATGGTAGCTTGAGTTTCTCCATATCGCTGCGAATTTCGCGCAGGGTATCCTTTCCCAGGACATTTGTTATCTTGGGGGTATTTTGGCCAATAAGTGTACCATCTTCATCCACTATTCCATCTGCGAGTCGCTGGTACCAGAGTGTCAGTCTGAGCCATTTTGAGGGGAAAAATAATGACTTGCAGCTTCATAAATCTGATCCAAGAGCTCCTTTTTCTTCATATTATCACAATTCCGACCAAATTTAACCGAACACAGTACAGCCAAAAGTGACTTTCGGAGTTTATTGAGGGCAGACTTTGAACCCTTTTCATACTGCTGCATAACATATTCCGTAACACCTTCGGGGATCGATGCCTCAGATATTGGCTGCATAACTTGTGCAAATACAGCCTCATCGCTGTTCCCCATTGATTCACAGATGCCTTCAGTGTGGCCAGCTGCATGCTAGCAGAACACTCAGTTGCTGCGAGCATAGAACTGGAGCATACAACATACACTGGAAGAAATCGCCTGAGCCTTCATCCCACTAGCCCTGATGTCTGTCGAGCGCTGCAGATATGTTATTAGTGGCACTTGAACTACATAGCTCAGCTCACCAAATTATAGATTAATTCCAGCAAGTGATCTTTCCTTAGCTTTTCGCACTCTTCAGCCTCCCCTCCAATCAGATACACATATAACTCAACCAATTTCTGTTTCTTTGCCCTGGAAATGGCCGTCTTGTTGCCAGTATAGAAGTCATCAAGCTCTTCATCGCTGTGCAGCCTTCTTGATGATGAAGGTTCGGGCAAATGATAGCCAAGTCTTTGTCTTTCCGAGGATGGGTTCTTTGACTGCCTGATGCCCTCGACGGCTAGTGAACTTGGCAGATTTGTAGGTAGGGATAAATTGGAACCATTATCCTCGCATCTTGGCAGTGGATTCGATAATGGAGCCTCTTGAGGTACGGGGGTTCGAGAGGGATTAGTGTCCTGCGAGTGATTAATCCATTCTTGACCGTTTCGCTGTATAGTGACACCAGTCAGTGCCAGGTTAAGGTAAAGACACTGCTCACATAACGCATTAGAAGACCTATCAATGTCGATTTCCTCCCACCATAGTGGAGTCCAAGGTCGCGACAAAGACACTGCAGGTGATCATAGGGAAGCACCTTGAGTGCTTCTCGTTTCCCACCTTGAAGAATGGTGTGTGCTCTAGAAAGGTCCCCTTCACTCATATTCAGGTCAGGAAAGCCGTCTCCATCATTAAGCTTGACATTCATCCCCCACACATCACGGACATGTCGAAGGTAAAGGCGAAGATAGAATCCGTGCATCGAGTCGATGACAACATACTTTGTTGGGTCCCAGTATGGTAGACGCAGCAGCTCAGACCACTTTGCACCATATTCTTGAAAGATGCCTGTGCGTTCCGATTCTGTTGCCGCATCCTTCCATCTTTGTGCGTGCTGCATATGGCTTGTGTAATCCCGCCTTTGCCAAGTATGGGAATCCAAATTGTTGATGTCTTCCAATGTCAGCAGGCATTCAGAGCAGAAGTGGCCAGAAGTGTGTCCGCCAAGACCAGCAACGCGACGCGCGGCAGGTAGATCGCATATCACAGGAAGAAGGGCCCCTCTGACTAGGCGACCAAAGGGATACTGCGCCGTTCGAGTCAAAAAAATACCCGGGTTCCAAAGGAGCAATAGATCATCGACCAGCGGTCTCAAGAGGTGATTGACTTGATGGGTTGAGGGTTCTTGAGGACCAGGGACAATGCCAAGAAGGAAAACATTTTCCATTTTGAAACGTAAAGCTGGCGGCAGATTGAAACAGACGAGATAAATCCCACAAATGGCTGTCCTTTTTCCGGCTTCCCGACTGCCATGCGGATGAAAGCCATCCATATTGAGTCCAAACACTAACCGACCTTCTTCCTTGGGTTTTTGCATGAATGGAAGCCCATCAGGGCCTGTAAAGTCCCGAAGAACCGTACCATCCCAAATATCCTTCATTTTATTGGTTGCTGTCCCCGTCGGGATCTTATCAAGGTGGGCCTCAATATCGGGCCGAGAGTACATGCGTGCCAGCCAATGGTGTAGATCCTGATAGAAGAATTGACGAGTAGGGGTTGGATTCGTGGTATTCATGGCACGCAGTCTTCGACCACAAATACTACTATCCGGCGTATCTTGGTGGACACAAAACTCGGGGCATGGCTCCTGTGGATCAGAAGGCTTCCATTCGTAGGTAGCAAAACATTTCGGGCAGCATACGAGGGCATGTGTTTCTGGGTCGAGGTTGAGAGGCTGTAGGACTGTGCGAATGTCTGAAGGAATTGAAACCGAAGGCGTCTCAAGGTAGCCTGATTTCGACAATGATAATTGGAGCATAAGACCCAAGCAAGGAAGAATGAATCCCAAGTCGGCAAATGATAAATTCGAGAGGAGATGCAGAGCGGCGGAGAAGAGAGCGACCAGACATGACAGGGGTTCTAATCCTTCGCGCAATGGAACCGGCATATATTTACCTGAAGTTCCCAGATTCAAAGAATCAGCTGTTAATCGGACCTGAGCAAACGAATAACAAACCGGTGTCTATAATCTTCCCAGTTGTTTGGGAAGCGAGAAAATTTTGATGTTGCCAAAGGTCCTCCTTTAGCTGCGAAGCACGTTCTTGCTCTTCAGATACTTGAGTCTGCAATCGTCTCAAGCGAAGGGAATCGAATCGGGACAATTTTCCTGGGCAACCAGCGCTGCGGCAAAGAAAATCGGATGCTTCGCGCAGGGACCTCTCATATTGCAGGAATGCGTTATTGGACGGGGCATAGGGATCAAGCTCGAAATTTCGGATTTCGGAAGCTGGCCCATGGGGCTGAGGTGGATGGACAAAAACCGCTGGATGGCGTTGGAAGCCATCTCTGAAGCTGTTAGAATTAATGACGGCGAGGGAATCAGCGAGATCACGTAGTTGTGTGGATACTGGTGGCGATCTTGATGGCTTTTTACGTCGGCGAATCTTTCTGCTTGGCATTGAAATGGTCTCTTCTGACTCATAACTGGTGTCATCTTGATCTTGATTATCGACAGCAGATGCGGCTGGTACGGCTTGTGGCTGAAGAGTCGGCGGTTGTAGCACTGCTTCAGCAAGGTAATTTGCTGCCGCGACCTTCCGCTGGCGTTCCCGTCGAGAGTGAAGCCTGAAGAGAGCTTCTGTAATATATTGCCCTTTTTGAACTTCCTGTGTCTGTGCATTGTAGTAGGGATGCTCGTTGCATTCGCAACATGTACAGAACCACAATGGAGAAGGAACACAAATTCGCCGCTGTTGTCGGGGCGTTCCTCGAGATATATGCGGTGGCATGGCGAATCCTAGCATCATTTTGTTGGATTTAGCTGAACCAAAAACATATACTTTCACTTACAAGGGGGCAGAATGAAATCGTGAGGCGAGGCCTTGAGCTTAGACTTAAGCTTGAAGCTCCCAAAATGGTCTGTGTTGTATTATTTGGCAACTCGACTCTGTGAGGCAGAAACTGTGAGCACAGCGTCGCTCTTTCATGTTAAAATACGTGCCGTTCTTGAAGCTGGAAGCCAGGAACATCTCCAGTCTGGATTTTTCTAAGTGTGGAAATTTTTTAGCTGTTGTGACCTTCAGTGGTGAAATCAGCCTATGGGACGCACAAACGGGAAAGCAATACAATCCAGCTTTGAATTCTGATTCTGCGGGAATGTCTACAACCACTTGGATTGACGACATGATCTTTATTTGTGGTCTCTCAGACGGATCTCTTGTTACCTGCAAGCTCATTGATGGCGGCCCTGAAAGCGCAGAATTTGTAAGTGATTTTGGACTTGCGAGATGACCAGCACTCAATCGTTACAGCAAGTCAAGTTTGATAAAGAACAAGTAACTGAGAAGGAAATCACCAGCCTATCTTACCATCACTCTCTTCGAAGGCTTGCCGTCTGCAGCCAGGTAAAGGTTCGTCTGTATTCGCGAGGCTAGTTATTTTTCTGTTATTACATATGTAAACTAACGCTGAAGCGCTACCGATAGGCGAAACATGGAAACACGAATGTCGCCTTCTTGAACCCTGCTTTTTTGGAACGATGCAGAACCACCCAGTCCACATCGTTGTATTAGCATGGCTGCCGCACTCCTCGAAAGAGCTAATTGTAGCTTACAAATATCATGGAGTCATGTAAGTGCCCAATGCCTTTCCATTGACGCTACACACTACATTGGTCATTCCAGCATTGTCGATGTTCATACGTCGGAAGTTGTGCGATCATTTAACCACGAAGACATCATGTGCGTGTGCTCTTGTAACTTTGTGATTGATTGAACATTTTTGGTAATCCCAGATGCAGAGGAGTAGTATGCTCAACGGTAGAAACATTCGTTGCGATAGATGACCACCAACGTGTTATTGTATACGACCTTCCAAAAGGCCTTCGCTGGGCATTACCCCTTCTTGAAGACATTAATTCCGTTATTCCCATCCACCGAAACACCGGATTTGCAGCTGGAGGTCAAGGTGTGGCCCACGTTGTGGACATAAGGCATTCTCTTATCACTCAAGTCCTCAAACAAAGTATGGCTTAGCACGTGCTTGTAAAGGGTTGCTTACATGATAATCCAGGTGTCCCGTCACAGCAAAAAATTATAGCTTTATCGGTATGCATATATCCCCCTTGTAGAATTTTCTAGAGATTAGCTCTGTCTCAGGCCCATCAAGATGACAAAGAAGAGAATTTCAAGATTGCCATTGCCACCTCAGATGTATGTACCATCTGGAAGACAGCGACAGTCGGTATGGTAGCTACTTTTTAAAAACCATGGTCCCTATGACGGTGTGTAGGTTGAACATTGGGGCTGTAGGCTGGTGGATCTGTTTGTTCTGCTAAATGCAAGGTGATCAAAGTTCTATGAACGCAAGACGGCACCAGCTGAAGTTAATCTATGATCTGGACCGCAGAAATCCGTTCCACACGAATACATTGAATAGCTGATAATGACGTTGATTTCGTCGTATGGATTTAGGCAATATATGCGGTTCAAGATGGTCTCCTAAAAACAGTTTGTGGATCAAGTGCGAAAGCAAAAAAATAGAAAGCAGATAAAGACTGGGCGAGTCAGAATTCCCCAGCAACTGAAAACCCCTTGGATATTCTCGACGGTGCGTGTGAGCACTAGACAATGCGAAAAGGGAGAAAGATAGTATGATGTTTTTTCGATCGTGTGGCTGCTTCACAAGCTCCGTTTGGCAAGCAGCTCGCGTTGAAATCCTCTCATCCTAAGTCCAACTGCTGCAGATAAAACAGAATGAGGCACTTGCTCTATCAAACAGCCATCTTCCGTGCCAACCTGGATTTTCTCAGACAAAGCTGTTCAATAGGAGCCAAGCTTCAATGTCAAATATCCGATACCATTTGTACCGTTTTGAACACATTCAAGGCCAACAACTATCAAATTCATCCTATCCTCCAGTCCATCCAGCTGCGCTGAAACACCACTTTGAAATGCATTGTGGTCCCTAGGTTCCCGTTGGATAGATTTTAACCCAAAAGAAATCAGGAATAGACACACTGTGCTATGCCGTTATATAAGAGTGGAACCGCAGGCCAGCCATTTATGCGCAAAGAACGCGTTCTATAATCACAGGTGAGGACGGCGAAATCTAAAATATTTGCCCAATCAGATCGAATTCAGATAATGTGGATTCCACGAATGGTGCAGAGGGAAATCGCCGGCATTATCCTCCAACCAGACTCTCCATCAGACACCAATCGAAGTAAAACCGTACTGCAGTATCCAGGAGTTCCGGCCGGGATACTGTACGTTTGCTTTGGGGTTTTGGTGGTGGGATTTTTCTTAAAAACATGATGGGGCCCTTCTCGACGGATGATGGATAATGGGAAAGTAGCGGGTGAAAGAATTTATGTAGGGGTTTCTCATTAGCATTGCCGAGCATTTGGAGCGGGCATACAGTAAATCCCCGTCCGTATTTCAACGGACACTTTGTAACCATGAAATGAACGGAGAGGATAAGTATACGCTGTAGGGAAGCTTAACTATGCACACGGGCCCTATCTCCTTAAGCAGGCAGTGGCTTCAGACGCTCTGGCCCCGCATTGAGCGTTGGGTGAAGCGACCCTTTGGACTGTGGAGAAAATTGTCTGGAAAAAGGCGAGTAACCTCGGCTGTCCTAGGCCTAAAAGAAAAAGAAACAAGCATTCCAGACCAAAGCGGAGTCGCCAATGGAGGTGGTGATTTTGGCCGGCCTATCAGCTGAGGGAGGAACATGGGGACGATCCGCAGCACCATTCTAGCCAAGAGAAATAACGCCAGAACCATTGACATGGAGCTGAAGTATCCGCCAGTCTTGATTCTTTCCGAACCAGATGGAGGGTCACAGATATCCCCCGCATATGGCTCTCGTTCCACTGCTACCGCCGGTGGCCCAGGCAAATAGTGCGATGCAGGCCGGGTAGAGCCCGTTATTCTGAAAAGATGAATGTAAGCCATCTTGCTAAGTCCGGGTTTGCTTGCAGTCTAGCAGCAGTAAGCTGTAGCTGGGCTGTTTCTGGCCATCGTGCGCCGAGCAAGCAAGGAGGCATCTGTACCATAAAATGCCCGACACAGCGTCCTTCCCGATGCTACATCCTGCAACTTTTGCTCCCAGGGGTCAGATCTTCAGAAGTTTCTCTGGTAGTTTAGTGCATTTCGAACCACCTCCCGCCACATCGCGGGATATGTTCCCAATAGAAAAGTTCCAAAGTACGGAAAGACGTGGGGAATGCTCGCGATCTCATAGGGCGTGAAAAAGATTTCTCCTGGCAAATGCATACGGGGATATAGGGTAAGTCGCCCTTGTTGAATTTGTTCTTGCCATCCTCTTCAGCCCTGGACCTTACACGGATTTTGTCGGCGAAGAGGGTGCTGTCATACCAGGGAGATGGGCAAAAACTGCTGGATGGCGCTGGAAGCCCTCTCTGAAGCTGTAGGAATTAATGACGGAGAGGGAACTAGCCAGCCCACGAAGCTGTGAAGAAGAATGGCTGGCTGGCTATCGACAGTAAGCCCAGAACTTTGGGGTTCTGGGACGACAGTGGTCTGCCAGTGTTGCTGGCGTCCTGATCGGCTTGGATTGATTCTGAGTGGGGATGCGTTACACTCGCAGCATGCGCAGAAAAACAAGGGAGGGACCACGTATTCGCCGTTGCTTCCACAGTAAGTGCAATGCTTTGTGAGAAGAAGATTTATTCCGTCGACAGCGGATCTGGGTATCAAGCTGCCATGCTTACTAGGCGATAGATTCGGAAACCACTTCACCGGCACCATTCAATAGATACAGTGTATACAGGGCTGCAAGTACAAACGGGACAAAGGAAATACAGAGTTCGCACTAAATACGTGGCTAAAGGAAGGTTACAAAACATCATCACCCGTCCGCGTTACTCATAGACTCGCTAATCTTCTGGTTCATCTCCTCCGATTCCTGTCTAAATCGCCGTCTGAGTTCTTCCTCATGCGCCATTTCTTTGATCATCTCAGCATTTAATGTATCTGCACTGTCCCGTAACTCGATGACCAATTTCTGTGTTTTTTCTTCGTACCTGCTCAACAACCCCTCCAGGTCATCCTGTAGCGAAGCTGACGGCCTCTTCTGGTATTCAGAGAGATCCACCTTCTTATCAGGAATTGCAGATGCTGGCAGGTTTATGGCAACGAAGGCATACATGTCACCTTCGATACCCTCTGCAAGGTCTCCAAAGGCTTTGGGATTTTCTTGTATTTAGAAGGACGTGAAAGATGGTGGAAAAACTCACTAGATGCATTGTAGGTATGCTGGCGTCGATTTCCATCAAGACCAGCTCTGAGATAAATGGCATCCGTGTAAGAGGGTGCTGCAGGTCGGATCGTTAACGGGATAGTCTGAGTCTGGGTAAACGGCATCATGGTACAGAGGCAAAGTGCTGCAACACAATGCGATCCGCACATCTGGAGCAATTGATTTCTTGATATGGTCCTTTGATATGGGACAAATTTCAACCAGTACTGCGTGTGTACGGGGTTGGTACACGTGATCTTCATGTCTGATCTGTTTATATAGATAGATGTTCACCTTGAAAACTCAATAGAAAATTTAAATATACCCGTAAAAATCCGAGAAATAATTCCCAAATGTGTTTGGGCAGAAAGCCACCATTTCCATGACATTTTTCGGGTCTAATTTCTGCAGAGTGAGCCCAAAAATTATAATGACAAATCGGAATTAGACAGCCGCGCGGTACAAGGGTGGTGTTATTTGATTTTGGCAGCCATTCAAGACGCTGGCGTCTGGTGGGTGATTCGATGTCCTCAGTGTGGCCCCGGACCATGCAGTTCTGGAGGAATGGTGCACGGGCGAAATGGGGAAGTGTGGGATCGATTGCGTGGAAGATCGGAGATAGGCTGGTGCTTTGGAGATACAGGGAAAGCAAGGTATCCAACTTTGGCTAACCGCTGTCGGATCGCGGTTCGAACGTTCATGTTTCCCAAATTGACCTGGATCGTGGTAAGGGACATGCGATAAGGCTATGTCCATAAGTACAGTTATCTATGTGGTTCGGACATACCTTTTCGGGATCTAGTCAGGTTCGTGATGCTGAATACTACACATCGGACAGCATGCCCCACCGGCCAACCTCTATTTTCTTCCTCCCCCCACACTCAATCTCCTTGATAATCTCAGGGCCCACTAATGTAGTCTGTCGGAATATATTCTTACGCACAGAAAGTGAAGTGGTAGAAGTCTCTAATTTTGGCCATTGTCACCGCTGTCCGACTCAGGGCTCAGGGTTAGTATCTATATCTAAAACACCACCGTCAGGTGCTGTAAGACACCCAAATTTAATGCCAACCGTGCCGAGCTCTCTAAACCTTAATTCTAGAAGGAGCTGTGTCACATTTACAGATCAAGTCACACTTTATGCTATCAATGGCTGAGAAGTCTGCACAGGTAAACCTCAATTGAGGATGTGGAGGCAGAATGTCCCAAGCCAGTACATATTGTGTACGTGTCATTCAATATACATGTAAAGAATAAGAGTGAGCGACATATCAGCCATATATGATACAGAAAAAACATCTGCACTACTTTGCAGCCAGACTCTGCAGAGTGTCCGAAAACCCTACCTTGACCTTCGCTGAATCCTCGTGATCCCCCCTGGTCAGCAAGCCCCTCACACCGCCCCCGGACCATTGAGGACTTTCAGCCTCTCAAGAGCGTCAGTGTTTCCTTGCTGAGATGCGAGTGAGCCCAGTGGATGGCGGAATCGAGAAAACGGGCTGGCCTACGCCGACTTCGGCATAGTAGCCCATTGCAAATTGGGCGGAGGAGAGACCTCAGTTCGCGGCCTTTTCGGCGAGGAGGAGGAGGGCTAGCTGCTGCAGCTGGACAGATAGAGGGGGTCAAAGAAAGGGCTCTGCGAATCCGTATGCATGGCCTAGGAAGGCAACTCTTTCTAGATGCTTTCGAGCTTCGAGATGCGGGGAGGAGTTTGGGAGTATGCAGGGTATGAAGGAGGGGGCAGTTGGGTGAATTCGGAGAGGGCGTAGACGTATGCTGGTTGACAGGTTAGGGATGCGAGGGCTGCTGTGCAATGGAGGAGTGGGAGAGCTTGGGTTGGGTTCTGGGGGAGGGAGAGTTGGGCGAGGAGATGGGCTATGCTCATTCGCTGGAGGACAAACGCTGAGAATGAATATATAATAATAAAAGAGATGGACGCACGTAGACAGCTTTCGACGTTGAGCTTGACGCCTCAAAGAGTTTGCATGTGAGTGATCGTTGAAGTTCTCATAGTCTCTTCCACGTAGAAACCAAGCGCTGGAGAAGCCGTTCCTTGCTGCGGTCTGAAAGTCACGAAAAGCAGTGGAGTACGTGCTCTGGGAAGGCACCGGTGAAAGAGAGGGTGGCACGCATGGCGACGGCTTCGGCGCATACAAGGGCAGCTTTTGGCCTTGGGAAGACGAGGCAAGCTGGAGGACGACAGGGACGGCGATGTGGGCGAGGAGTGCGAGAGAAGGGTCAGGGATGGGAGACAGGACCGACGGGTGGATCTGTCGTGGAGGATGCGCAGCTGGAGCGAATTGACGGGCGCTCTGCACCAGGTGACTCTGAGCGCTAAATCATGCCTAGCCTGCTGCACGATTGGAGCGGGGCGAGTACCGGCAGAGGCGCCGTCAGCGAAGGCAGCACCGACATCGGGTATGGCTCAGCTCTTAGATGGCGGTTCGTTCAGTCTCTATCACGGTATCGTCTGCTCAACCCGATGCGGTCGAGGCACCATCATCATCGGGGCAGTCTCTTCAACCTGATATCGACTTGCCGACTGTATATCTCATTCTGTGCCCGTAGGGTCGCAGGCAGAGGCGGCAGTGGTGGTGGTGGCGGCATATCCCCTTTGATTGACGCGGTGGTGGTACATTCCAAGCCTCGTGCATCCACGGCAGCAACAATCCAGCTGCCACAAGTCGCGAATGAATGTTTGTCCATTTTGTTCATTACAAGCATAACAAGAGGAATTAAAGCAGAACCTAATGAAGAAAACAGATAAACTTAACAAAGAAGAAATATGGCAGAAATATAACGGATAAATACATGTATGGATACATCTGACCAGGCTGAGGTTACAGCAATCCGCCCTGACCCATAGACCCACAAATCTTTTGCATGATCGTTGCCCATTCCTGTTTGAAGTATAGTCTGAGCTCTTCCTGATGTTTTGTTTCATCGTTCATCTCATTCATTAATGTCGCTGCTCTGTTCCGTAACTCAATGATTAAGCTGTCTTCCTCGGCTTCATGCTGGCCCAACACCTCGGCCAGATTACCTTGTAGGCAAGCTTTCAACCTCTTCTCGTATTCAAAGAGATCCACCTCCTCATCAGGAAATGCGGATCCTGGCATGTCGGTTGTGGGAACGAGGGCATACATGTCACCCTCGACAACCTCTGCGAGCTCTCCAATGGAATTCTTTTGCTCCTGAATAGCTTTGGCATTTTCTCGTATTTAGAGGGACTTAAAAGTTGGTGAAACACTCACTAGATGCAAGAGTAAAAGATAAAATTGGAGGTACTTGTAGTTCTTGAGTGGCTGTCACGGTGTCGCAGATCTGCTGAAGTCGATTTCCATCACCGAGATAAACGACCTTCGTGTAAGAGGTAGGCTGGAGAGTTATCTGAGTAAACGACATAAGCAGAAAGTGCTGTGAAGTTAGAAGCATAAAGAGTGTGTTCGTAGCGGCTGATGATGCCACACATCTGAGGTACTTGTGTCACAGCTGTCACAAGTAGGAATTTTATTTCAAATTATTTGCGGCAGATGAGGTGCGCAGGGCAGATGGAATAAAGGGGGTGTTGTGGGCGCTGTTTCTTCCAATACAGATCTTGTGCATATGGACTTTGGGTGGCGTGTAGACCCATTCAGATTTCTGTCCTCCCGTGCTGCGCACCGCACCAGCAGACACGACAGAATTTCAATGACCCAATGGCAAATTCCTCCAATTTCATTCGACAGTGGCATTAACATCATTTCGGCATCGTGAAAGTGTGCCTCAGTGGGGTCACCTGGACAGCCGGAAAATAATTTCGCGGCGCCGGCATATTGCTGCAGGAATGAGCTCCCACATCGGTCGCGATTTGCCATTATGAAGATATTCTAAATTGAACTAGTACGCGATTCACATATGTAAAAAAACAGAATCGACTACAGGTGGCTGCTAGGTCGACAGAGTGGGATATTTCCAACTATTGCTGTTCTACATTTAGCACTGCGAAGAATTCTTAATGTAGAAGATAGATACCTTTCCCCCTGTCCCTGGTGACATTTCTGCTGGAAGAACTGCGTGGACAGCAAAATTGCCTCCCCCAGTGAGTTGGGTGTTTCCCTCAAACTCTTTCGTGGCTTTATGGTCAGGGTAGTGAGTAAGTAAAGGTAATACGGACAAAATCTTACCTGATGCAATAACGATTGGCGAATTTGGTTCTATCAGACCACCCTCGGGTATGTGCTGCTTGACTGCAGAGCGTATGGCCTCACGAGTTTGTTCAAGAGAAAAGTGAGCGGGGACATAAATGACCCTCGCAAGCTGCTTGTATTCTTGTTCATAATCAGCGGGCATGGCGGGTTGGTGAATGGGAATTTGTGGATCGGTCTAAATACCACCCCGAACCAAATTGTCACAAATCTGTGACACAATGTAGGCTCCGCAAGCCTAGAAAGAGTACTATTTTTTGCTTGCTTCGTAAATTGAAGTGATCTTCAGCCATAAAGAGGTAAATACCCTGTCTTCACCAGAATTCTATTTGATTAAAAATTGACCCCATTCACGATTTCTGCAACGTGCCATGGATTTTCATATCATGGCTGTTTCAATTTTTTCTAAAATCTGTCCAGATCCATATATGGCCTTCCTGGTATTGTCAGGGGTCCAGTCGCACATAAATTTGGCGTTAATATAACTCCAGTGAACGTGCCTGGCCCAGAGTAGGTGAACTATTAATAGCCACTATCTTCTATATGAATCGCCATTGATAACATTCAATGGTCCCTATAGAATGGCCACAATAGCAAACGAACGAGATATGGGCGCTATTCTAACATTCCGTTACTCACGTTCATTTGGATTTCGGTTGAAGCGAGTCTGTCTGCAGCAGAATTTTCCCTTACCTCCTTTCCGTCATGTCTTCCAGTCAGACTGGCACTAAAGTTACTTTTCATTATACAAAACCCACTCATGCAAAATCCGTTACCAATGTCCTCAGTACCCTCAGTCTTGATGACACCTATGCACAAATACATGCGGATGCAGCACAAAAACTTGCAGTTCCGAAAACCGTTCTAAAGTCTACTATTATTGTGGGAGGTAAGTTTTATTAACATCAGACTAAATTATGCATATATCCAAATATTTGAAGAAATTGATAAGGAAAATACTTCCGGTCTGGAAGTAGCGCAGGATATACATGCCATCATTCCTTTGGTGGATAATAGTATATTTCAAGCCGATGAAGAGGTGTGGAAGCTGTGGGGGGCTTTAACACCACAAAACAGAGAGCGGATGAAAGAGTGTGTAATGAGGACGCTCAGAAGTGGTGGAGCCCGACGGAGTTATATCGAGAACATGCAGGCAGCCGTCAAA
>Ga0307508_10003764_pt1 | contig 15164 bp, 8 predicted proteins | sample 9_EM_MG_FD_203089 | JGI IMG/M metagenome (GOLD analysis project Ga0307508, IMG submission 203089) | Populus trichocarpa ectomycorrhiza microbial communities from riparian zone in the Pacific Northwest, United States - 9_EM | ecosystem: Host-associated > Plants > Roots > Unclassified | place... | reverse complement strand
CGTCGGGATTACGATTGAATTGTCTGAATATTATGGATGTCGATCAAATTACTGTACAAGAAACACCGTTATGTATACACAAATGTGAATGATATTTGGGCGACAACGGAGGGACGAGCATCAGTTGAGCTTCAGCGTTCGGTTACGCCAGTTGATGGCCGGCGTTCATGTAGAATCGTACTTGGAACCGGGGATAAGTTGTCATCACAGCCAGACTGAGCCAGTGCACAACTTGCCATCAAGCGTGTGTGCATAGGACTCGTGACCTGTTCGTCAACTATTTAGTGGGAGCTTCGTTTCCGCACCGACGCTCGTCAAGAACGGTATACAGGCGGGATTCATCGAGAAGAATTCTGAGTGCAGAACGGGTCAAGGGGCACCGTATAGTGTACTAAACTCTCGCCAGTGAAGACAATAACATCCATTGTCAGCGCCAAAGTCGAATGTCTTGCCAACGTCGCGCGCAACAAGCAGCCCCTCCGATCGTGTTGCTCGGACGTGAAGAAACGGATGCGCACGAGTCGATAGCCGAACCAAAGGAGGCACGCCATAAGAACCAGAAGAAACCCGCATCCCTCACCCGCATTGCTGGTCATGAAAGAAAGGCAGATCGGCGGACGAGAAATCATACGCAAAGACCGCACGGGTCGCGAACGATGAGAGGACGATGCCCTAAACTGAGAAACTAACAGCTCGCGCATCCGGGGGAAAGATTGCAGACGCCGTCGAGTGGTCTCATCGCTGGCCGTGCGTGTGAAAGCGCTCGTCGCGGACGGCTGAGGATCAGCGAAGCGGGTGAGGCGATATAATCCGTGATCAAGGTTGTCCTCTTTGTCTGCCAGCATCAATGCTGATACACATCTAGGACTTGCGGAAAACTTGCGGGTCAAATCCCGGGATCAAAGTTGGTGACATAGGTGACGAACTTTCCTTTCTCTGAAGTTCTTTTGTAACACAGCGCTCAGCGAGAACTTATATCAAGATCGGAAAGGCTTGAAGCGGGGTGCTCACTGTTCACCAGTACTACTTGCCAGGAAGAGGAGGACTCAGGAAACGGTTGTGCGGACTGCAAGGTTTGAGCGTGTGAAAAAAAAAGTACATTTCCAGTGGATCAATCGAAAGACGAAAATCACTGTGACCATCATCATTTACCAAACAGACTTTTTTTATTGCAGGTGCCAATGTTCGGGAATCCAGTCACAGACCAGGATTGAAATCTGTCGCCAGCGCTCATGAGCACCATTGAACTACGTACAATGATAGAGCTCTGAAATAGTCTTGATCTATGTTCTTGTGGAAGGCCGGTCAACTTGAAATTCGTGTCGTATTGGTGTGCCCACCGGCGCACCGGATCTCCACAGATGGCCTGTGGGCGAGGCACCACTGAACAAGGCTATAAGCAATCCATCTCATTGTGCATGTCAGTATCTGTTTTTCTCCCTTCTCTTCTCCCAGCTTTTTCAGTATGCCTTGTCCGTACTGGGTCAGTCGGACTCTTCCAATGGTGGTCCTATCATGACCGTTCTCGTCAGCGATTTTTAGGAGATAAAATGACTAGTGGGGCCAGTCGTCGCTCTGCGGTTTCAGGGTATGAGTCACCCGTGTATCGACTCCAGCATATTCATCGAGCGCAAGCGCATTTTTGAGAATTTCAGTTGACCTTATATCAAGAACTGAAACAGTAGTCAGGTATGTCGTTTGGTCCAAAGAAAATGTCACTGACCTGTTGGCTCAGGGTATAATGAAGGTCCTGTTCATCTGCTAGTGGTGAAGTAGCACCGGGAGACCGTTTGACTCGATGGCCATAATTGATCCGAGTCCCATGGCCTGTCTCCGACCAACCGGTAAACCGCATCCGTGCCTCTGGAATTTATTCCAAGACAACCACTTCTTTTTGTACTGTTTTCCGTTGGCCTTCTATACCCTGCGATGGACCCTAGCAGGATACGAGACTCAGATACCTGGTACCAACCAGAGCAAGTGCCGTGTTAGGATGATTTGTAACTCATCACCTGATCAGAGATGATAGCCTGAGGCATGTGGTATGGGGCGATGGTCAGTCGCATCAACTTGACTTTGTGGATCATCGGAATGGCGCATATCTACAGGATACCCTGACGTCGAGGAAACATTCGCGTATACCGTTGTCATTTTTCCTTGGCGCGGACGGAAAGAAATGTCTGAATCTTCGTGGTTGAGTCTGCCGGGCGAGAGAAAACCAGGTCGGCAAGCATATCAAAGTGACATTCGACCATGTAACCCGAAAATACAACCACCCTTTCACCCGAGTTGGCGCCGACGCGTTAGAGCTGTCCATCGCGTGGTCAAAGGGCATATTTAGAACGTCCATTATCAACTTCAATATCGCCTTACTTGGCATAGATCGAACATGCACTACTTTTCCCTGGTCATCCCCTCCGGGCCATCGGAGATCAACCGCTCTTAGGCGTGACCATTCAGCAGACCGTAACTACGGGCTGTTCTTCCATTGGGTCGGCATGAGGTGAGTGAGCTGCTTCCGCCGATCGTTCCACTCTCACGTCCATCGCGGAAAAGGGGAAATGCACCTGTCAAGCAATCGTCAGATGTATTTCACGGATCTTCTAGATTAGCCGTGTCGCGATCTGGTTCTTTGATATCGCACCCTGAAAGAACGGAAAAACATGGCGTACGAATCTACCGACGTCAATTTGGGTCAAAGCGTCAGCGTTACTTCATTCCGGAGCATCGCCCATTGTAGGTCCACAGACATGAGTAAATTCTTGACTTCCTTTTTCAACGATCCTGTGCGATGGATGCTAGGTACCAGTCACACGACGCGTTTCTGATTCCAAAGACTTGCTGTGATGGACACTACGTCCCCCCAATTCACGGAGTCACGCCCAGAAATCGTACCTGATGGTGCTTTGGCATACAGGTGCGCCACTTGTAATCTTTCGGACAACAATGGATGTTTATTCTAGACTCTGTCTGGTGACTATAAATTCGGTTCGATAATGGATTACTTGAGCTTGTGATTGCTCATCTCGAGACCTCTGTCCGTCCGCTTTCTCATGTCACCCGACATCCCAGCCATGACGTCTCAAATTCTTCCCAGTGCCTCAGAGTCGGTACCGACGCGTTTGGACGCGTCCAATGATGCTCACATTCCTCTCACTGCGTCCTTTGGCTTGGAATCTGACCACTCCAGCATGTACCCAGTGCTGGGATTGTCACGTCCACCTTTGACCTCGTGCCCAAATGTCACCCTTCCTGCACCTCTCTTGTTCTCAGAAGACTGGTATGGCGCGGTCGGTAACTACCAAGGTCAAGGCACTATTTCTCCCCCTGCGGACCCCTCGTTCTCCCCAGATTTATACGGTGCAGGTGGCCCTTCTTTCGTGCCAATTTACCAAGGACAAGGCATCATCTCCTCCAGGGAAAACGCTTCGTTCTCCACTAACGTATGCAGTGCGGGTGACCTTTCCTTCATGCCACACTACCAAGGCCAAGGTACCATCCCCTCCTCGCCGGATACCTTGTTCTCCGCTAGCGTGCTTGGTTTGTGTGGCCCTTCCTTCATGCCGTACTACCGAGGCCAAGGCACCATCTTCTCCTCGGCGGACCTCACCCCACCCACGTTTCCCGCCGGCGGTGTTTTTTTCCAAGACGCTGACATGCTTCCCAATAATACTACCACCGACTCCCTGCCGTCAGAGGACAGTGGTCATCACGAACACCTTGTCCCGCTCGCCTTTCAATGGACGCTCCCTATGCAGCCTCTGGCAACTGCGACTCAGCAGCAAGATCGATACCAAGTCCCACAAGGAGGTGTTGCAGAAATGGAACCTCCCCGGGGGCCTGGATCGGTCTACAGCCAAGATTATCAAGCCAATGTAGCTTTACATGTAGCTCCTTCCGCGCCGGAGGTACGCGATCAGTGGGAGAACAAGTCCGGTTTCCAACTCCCGGTGGAAACTAGGATGTCGGAGAATCATTGCAAGGCGCAGATAGGCGCGAATCGGGTAGGTCCGATAGTATGGTATACATTCCGTCACTTAATACTCTATCCACAGGGGAGCTCTGAGCAGTATTATTGCGAGCCATGCGATAAATGGTTCCCTGTTCACAAAAGGAAGAAGCATGAGAAAAAGCACGAGGGCGTCTGGGCATGTAGAATATGTGAAGTCCTTGGAAAGAAATGCAGGCCGTGAGTTCTTGTTTTGGTGTTATATTTCTCGATTGGATTGTTCTTGCTGATGACGATTCATTCAGGTTATCTCGCAAGGATGCTTTGAAACGCCATGTCTATCAGACACATGTTAGATATCGGCAACTATTAAAGAATGTCGATCTCAAGATCCTTGTCCCTCGACGAAAGAACGTGCCTGAGGACCTCAGACAGTTGAAACGAGCAATGTTTCCAAAAACATAGGGAGTCGTAGATCTATACTCTCACATCAATTCGCTGTTGTATTCTCTACTATTCCATACTCTCTGATACACATGGACTCTTCGTCTTATTCCCTGTATTCCTGCCCTATACGATATCCAAACTTCTGTATACCCCATCGCATAGTTAGTACAACGAAATGTGTAGATCGCCTGACTGTGGTTTGAATATGTTTGTCCCCCGCTGATCATGGCCAGACATGATGCATGATGCATGATGATGATTGATTAAACCACCTTGCATGTGAATAATTAGACTAGTATTCTGCTAGTAGCAAGATAAGCCGCGGACTGATGTTTAGTGTTTCAAGGGGTGCCGATCACTTCGAGTCAGATCGTCAGTTTACTTGAACCTTGTGAAAAAAAAAATTATCGTAGAAGAGGCTCTTTGTGATTCCTATGATCGTGGTCCGGGTGGAAGTTTGCGAGATGCCATGCGTCCGATGCGGCACTCGCATCATTGATCTGATCCAACCAAAAAAGAAGAAAGTAAATAAAAAAATGTATAATGTATAATTTACCTCGGAACCGAAGGGGGGCTCCAATCGGGGCTCCAAGTTGACAGCGCCCACGGCAGTTCTTATGTACATACGCCTGGATTCCCCAAGGCCCGAGCATCATAAGTAAGGTATCGCGCACAAAGCTTTGACACTCAGTCACCGGCTCGCAGGCTGGTTAATATTTGGGAGTTGGTCCCCATCTTGTGGTAGGTGCGTGTTGCGGCAATTGTCTCCCGGTAGTTTGTCGTTTCGGAGTTCATAATGTGCCAACAACAACGATTGCCTCGGAGCCGCTGGCCCTTTGATTTGGTCCCACGGGGGTTGTCTCTCTGGACATTACTATTGCACCCGTCTCGTGAAGTCCCTCACGTTGCGTGGTCAGCCTAGTAGGAGCGTTCCAACATCCATGCGGTAACCTTTGCGTTTACCGGAGTTGTTCCAGATTCTCCCTCCGTCATAAGGACGACTACAATCACTGTTTTCATACCCTTTGCTCGCTGCGCCATACACCTGAGTATCCCTTATGCATATGAAAAACTACTCTTACAACCACTCCACTAATGGAATCTGTGATTGGGTGGCAAGCGACAGTGGGGATTTTAGGAAACTATTGACACCAGCGAGTTACCTTCATTTGTAACCCACCATGTCCTAACTAAGGGTGAGTCATCTGCGTTGTGATCACCAAGACTTTCTGAGTTTTGGCCATAATGAACATCAGGGAGCGAGTGCGCACTCTCATCTGAGAAGTTCAGAAATCGATTATCTAACACTGTATGCGCTGCACGGTGATCAACCACTCGTGTTCATACCGTCGAACGTGCTACCGTGGATGGATCCTTGAGCAGCATTTGAGCCAGTGTCTGTATTTCCCCCGTGGGTGGAGATCTGGTTTGTGCTCATCTCGGTTTCGTTTATCTCCATACTAGCAGGTGCCGTTCTAGACGATGAGTTCTGATTAACTGCAGCCGTAATCCTTCTTCCAAGGTCGAATTTTGTCAGGTACGTGTGCTAGAGCACGCCAGACGCTCTTCCAGGGCAATAAAGCTTACACTATCCCGGTGGAATATCTGTTCCTGAAGGACATCCTACCGTGTAAGGCACTTGCTCTGCGGAAACGAACTCGCCGTTCACCACCAATGATTGCGCTGTGTGCCCTAGTCAATATAGTCCAAACACGCTGGGCCTCTCAGAAACGCTTGGGGTGTTGATACACTTCAGAGGTAAGTGTCTGGGAAGAAGACAACATCGATGTCCTGTTCGAGACGGGCCAAAAAATAGCAGGCAGATACCGGGAGCTCCATCGACGGATCTCGCTTCAAAGGGCCCAAGCTGGTGCGAAACACGGTTCACAAACCCGAATGGGTTATTGATGAATGGGCCAACGACAAATCTTTGGTCGTCCAGTCTCTTTACATCCCATAGGCGTAAATTCGAACCGTATCGCTAGTGCAATGACAAATTTTGTATTATATGAGGTCCAAAGGGGGGACGACGTTTGCCACTGGCGATGTCTAGCGGCATCAAGATCACGGTTTCTCAAGCAGCAATACACCTTTCGCTGAGCGAAAGCTAGATTGCTCACCAGACACATTTCATCCCTGCGTTTCATTGACATGTAATAATAGGCACTGGTACGGGATACATGCGCATTGCTAGAGAGGCAGTCTTCGGGGTTGAAGACATCCTGAGGAATTCCCAACTTCAACAACTTCAATGCTCCATAACGCAAACACGTGATCGCAAACAAACAATGCGGCACTATTGGTTGTTAGCCGGTAGTTTTAGTCCCATGTACCACTTTCAAAGTGCGCCAGCATGTTTCATCCTGACAGTGAGATCCGGTGTCAAAGGCATTGCACTACAACACCACGGAATATCTGAACGTCCCAATGACCTCTAAGTTCTAGTGTTCAAATGTTCAATCTTTGCAGACGTGACCGTACTAACGCAGCTCTCGTTCGAAAGCAGAGTCAGGCCGTAACTCATACTGCGAGGGTATTGTCGTCGGGTGCAGATCGAGTCCTGTGGTGAATTGGAAGGCCCCACCATTCCAGATCTGAATGCACATGGCATGTGGGTCGAATCTCAGACATCAAAACAAGACTATAAGTAGCCCTCTTCCCAATATCATGGGATGTCACTGCTTGCATTTCTCTCGTATTCCGTCACCCCTCCTTGATATCGTTCGGTCTTCCTCTTCCGCACCTAGCCAATTCCTGGGATCATGAGCATGTCCACCCATGTAACCGCATTTCTTACGAGGGTCAGTCGTCACCCAGCTGTTTCATCGATATGACTTGTCCATCAACTCCAGGGTCACCCTTTCAGGACTCTAGAATACAACATATTTGCGTTGTCCTTGTACTGTGGACTTGTGAAATGGTAGCCAGGTTTGTTGTTTGACTCCGAGCTAGAGAAAAAAAGTCCCCTACCTCTTCGTGCAGGACATATATCAGCCAAAAATACCGGCGTCGCCAGGGCCTGATTCATCTTGTTCACGCTGAGCGTGTCGGGCAGCAACAAGTGGCTTTTCGGGCCGGTGATCATCCTGGTCTGAGGTGGTTCGGCCTGGCCTAACCCACCGATCGATAAACCCGTCTCTGCGAGCTTGTGGGGAGTGTCGTTGACCGGTCGTACTAGCCTTGAGATGCACTGGGCTTCGGCCACTCGTGTCTGTGTCGTGTTTCGAGTTTTTCATACCCTTCTGATGGACTTTGGCAGACACGATCCTAAACTCACCTGGGGCGAGTGTAATGTTAACATGGAATGCAATCCACTGGCCTTAGTATTTGAGATGGGAAGCGGAGGTGTGTGTGGTCTGGGTTGATACCCGTGCTGCGTCAATGCTTGGAGAACCGAAGTGGTGCTTATCACAGGTTGCAGGGGCGTGGAGGGACTGTTCAAGTTATACTTGTGTTCTATTCCTTCGGGAAGCCAGACCGACTCGTCTACATTGGCTCCCCGGTCGGAGCTTCTGAACAGAAAGAAAGCCAGGTCGGCAAAGCAGCTTTCGACCATTTGACCGTGCAAATAATCTTCCCATTCATCTGAGCTTTGGCATCACGCTGTGGCCACGTCTAAGCTATCAATCACGTCTTCAGATCCGGCACATCAATTATCAATCCCGATTTGATCTTCAGGGACGGTCAAGAAGCTGGTGCTTGCTTGGCGTCAAATCCAACGTGCACTGCCTTCCTCTGGTCATCTCTGACTCCATTCCCCGCCGGAAGTCCCCCGATCTTAGGCAGGACCATTCAGCAGGCCATAGCTACGAGCTGTTCTTTCATTTGGAGCACGAGGTAGGCGAACTACTTCATTTCGTTCGTTCCACATCTCACGTCCATTCGGAAAGCGGGAATGCCGTTGTCAAGCGATCCACGGGTGTATTGTAACAGATCTTCCAGATTAACCGTGTCCCGATATACTTCTTTGATGTTGAATTCCGGAAGTGACCCGAAAAGATGGCGCATAGAACCTGTCTACGAAAATGACCCGTCAATCTCGGCCAATTTCCGCAGTCACAACGTTGCTTTGTCCCGGAGCACCGCCCATTGTAGGTCCACAGACGGGAGTATATTTCTTCAACTTAGTTTCCCCTTTTAGACGTGATGGACATCACGGCGCTTGTCACACGACGCGTTCGTGATTTCCAAAGGTATGCTGTGATGGATACCGGCCCTCGATTTACGGAATCACACCCAGTAATCTCCCCCCGGCGACGCTTTGACTTACGGTGCACTACTCGTTAATGACAGACAACAATGGATGCTTGTCTATGTTGATTCGGACTCCAACGATTGGCTATAAATTCAGTTCGCTGACGATTCTCCCCCCTCAGAACCAACCGTCACTTCGCGACATTTATCCACCCGCTCCCTCGTATCATTTGATATTCTAGCGACGATGTCTGAAAATATTATCCCGACCCCGATACCCATGTATCCGGACGCGTTCCAAAGTACCCAAGTTCCTCCCCCCGCGCTGAACATGATGTCGTTCTACCCCACCATGTACCCAATCCCGGGATTGGCACGTCCCCCTTTAGCCCCGTTCCCGAATGCCGCCATTCCTGCACCTCCTTCATTCCCTGCAAACTTGTACACTGCGGATGGTCCTGCCTTCGTGCCGGATCGCCAAGGTCAAGGCGCCATCTCCCCCCCAACGAACGCGTTGTTCCCCTCAAATTTATACGGTGCGGGCGGCCCTTCTTTCGTGCCAAACTACCAAGGTCAAAACACTATCTTCCCCCCGGCGAACGCTTCATTCTTCCCGGACACGCATGATGCAGGTAACCCTGCGTTCGTACCGAACTACCAGGGCCAAGGCACCATCTATCCCCCGGCGAACCTCCCTCCGCCCATGTTCCCCACCAACAACGTCTACTTCCAACAGCCACCTTTCGCCGGCATATCCAGCGATGCTACCGCCGATTTCCTACCATCATCGAACGGTAGTCCCTGCAAACAACCCTTTCCGCCCGTCTACCAGTGGCCGGTTCCCAGCCAGCCAGGGGCGGCTGCCACCCAGGTGCAAACTCTGGATCAAGTCGCTCAAGATCCCTTTCTAATGGACCCTTCCCAGTCGGCTTTCGCCGGCATATCCAGCGATGCTACCGCCGATTTCCTGCCATCATCGAATGGTAGTTCTTGCGAACAACCCGCCCAGCTCGCCTACCAGTGGCCGGTTCCCAGCCAGCCAGAGACTGCTGCCACCCAGGTGCAAACTCTGGACCAAGTCGCTCAAGATCCTTTTGTAATGGATCCTTCCCAGTCGCCTTTCGCCGGCATATCCAGCGATGCTACCGCCGATTTCCTGCCATCACCGAATGGCAGCTCTTGCGAACAACCCGCCCGGCTCGTCTACCAGTGGCCGGTTCCCAGCCAGCCAGAGGCGACTGCCACCCAGGTGCAAACTCTGGACCAAGTCGCTCAAGATACCTTTGTAACGGATCCTTCCCAGGGATCAGGATCGCTCCACGGAGGGAATTACCAAGGCACTGTGGCATCCCAAGCAACTCCCCCCGCGCCGGAGGACGATCAACGGAAGAACCACATTCGTTTCCATCCCCCGGCAGAGGCCAAGATCTCGAAAAAGAAGCGCAGGGCACGGACGTGCTGGAACGTGGTAGGTGGTCCTCCGATCCTCGATACACTTCACCAACCTCACACACGGCCCAACCCACAGAAGGGCCAACAGCTCTATTATTGCGAGCTGTGCGACACCTGGGTCCCCGTGCACAGAAAGCGGTACCACGACGTGAAACACTCTCCCGAGACGGGCGCGTTCGTCTGCAAGATGTGTGAGATCATTGGGAGGCCGTGTGAACCGTGCGTGCTTGTTTTTTGGTTTTTGGTTTTTGGTTCTGTATCCCCCTTTGATCGGGCTGACGACGGTTCGGTCAGGTTGTCTCGCAAGGACGCGTTGAAGCGCCATGTAGACAAGAAGCATCCCGACTATGTGGTGCTTTTAGCGGACCTCGATCTCAATATCCTCGTTCCTCGGAAAAAGAACGCGCACGAAGACCTTGGGGTGTTGAGGCAAGCGATGCATGCACTGAAACCACTGCCCTCCGAGTCAGTTTGATACCCTCTCTTCATCGTCGCGTTCTTCATTGTCGTATTCCTTTTCTAGTCCTGGATTCATTGTAATGACGCTTGGTTAACATTATGGATCGCTCTATACAATGTTTCTCTATGTACTTGTTTCCTGGCCATTGCGATTTGACACGATATGACTACTTGCAACGAAATAAATTGTTTATCTCTCCTTCCGATCAAGAAAGCTTTTGTCAGAAATGTCCGCGGCGAAAGGAGACACCAGAGTCAGTGACGTCATGCTCATTGTCAACACGTGTTCTCGCTTGTTTCTGACCAGTAGGCCCCGGCCAGGAGTCGGCCAAGTCTCCTGGATGGTGTTGGTATGCACCGCGGGTGAGCTCAGAGTCACCATGCCAGTCAACAACGCAAACGTTAGGGATCCGCGGCGAAAGCAACTCCCTCCCGGGCCGAGGCCCGAGGGTAACACGACCACATCACAACCACCAAATTTTAGAGTGACTCAGAGGGCTGGGCGTGGGTCATGCCCAGCAGCGCTTGGAACTGAGACGTTCCGAGTCTGAACTCTTGACAAGGCAGAACGCCATTCCGAACGCTTTACGGTCGACCGTTGTGTGACCCATATGACACCGACGCGCACACGAACGAAGCGACGGTCACGCGGACGTGCCATCGAGGTGAGTACTTTCGTATATTCGCAGCGAGCGCTCAAGCCAAGAATCAGCATGTACATTGTAAATCTGTTCGGTGCGTTGCGTCTCCCCAGAGAGAGAGAGCCAAAAGCAAGATGAAAGAAGACGAAAAAAGGTACCCCCGCCGAGACGGAGGTGGAACGAGCGTCGGTGTCACGTCGAACAAGGACGGTACTATACTACCAGAGGGGTAATGGAAGAAGCAGAAAGAAAAAGAAAAACATGGCATTCATTCCGAGGAACATGAGAGAAAAAAAGAAAAGAAAACAACGAGTGTGGTATCCTGTGTGAACGAAATTGAATTGAAAACACGAGCGTTCGATGGAGGGAACAGTGCGACAAGGACAACGATGCGAACCTTGGGACGAAAAAAAAGAAAAAGAAAAAAATGCAAGCATGCAACGGATTACGATGGTGTATGAGAGATTAGTTCCAGCAACGAACCCGATAAGGACCGAAGGGAATACTAGGAAAAGATATGGTCGCGCGCGTAGGGTCACACATCGTCGCGGGCAAGAGGTGGGTCGTGTCGGTCGTCAACAAGAAAAAAGACGCACGGGACCTACTTCAGAGATCTGCGCCGACCGCGTCCACCACGTACAGCACCTGCTGCGGCCTCACGAACAGCCCCATGGACTCTGCCGACATGTCGCTCGCAGCAGGCGATGCACTCCGCATCCGCTTCATCCTGTCCAACCCCACGTGTAACTGATCTCCCTCTCTCTTCGTACCACCCGATCCTTTGAGTATCGACGGGCCATTGCTCCACTCCGTCTTGCGCCGTCGTGGCGCACGCGTGTCTTCGCTCGCACCAAACTCCCATTCGGAGCCATTCCCTCCAATGTCAAAGTACCGAATGCCGCCCCAAGAACCATCGCACCAGGCACGGCCGTCCGTGACGTCACCGACCCACGTGTCGATAGGTACCTCGACGCCAACCCAAGGTCCACTCTCGCCAAAGACCTCCCCGATATATCTCGCAAACGCACGGAATCGTTTGCGCTTGGAAGAGATGATACAGGGAATGCCGATGTCGAGCGTTGCCCCTGGGAGGGATGCAGACGCGAGGGTTGATTCGGTGAGTGTTAGTTCAGGCGACGATTTCGTCTCGGGCGTTCGTGTCGAGGTGGTGATCGTTTCAGTGCTGTCTCGCCCGGCGAGGGTGTCGTCGGAAGTCTGATCGTCCCCGAGGGGAGGGGGGGGAATGACGGGATCTGTTCCCGCCTCTAGACCCTCTGGCGCAGTGTAGACGGTGTACAAGTTAGTCTCCATGTCGTCGTTTTCCCCCGGCAACTCGAGCGGTGGGACGGAGGGCGTATTTTCCTTGTCGATGGTCTTTGGCCCTCGTTCTTTCCCAATCTCCACACGACCGATGCGCGGGGAGGGCGTAGGAGAGCGTTTCTGACTCCCGTTCTTGTCCGCGACGTTCTTGCCCAGCGACTTTTTATGTGCGACAGGCGTCGTACGTCCTCCAGACGGTAACCGTTTGGCCGCCGACGCGGGGCTGATCTTGGTCGCGTCCTTGTCCGGATGTCGCACAGAGGGTCGCGGAGTGGTCATGGAGACGCCAGACGCGACGCGAGTCCGGATTGTCGATGAGCCCCCCGGTCCTGACCCTGCTGCACCAGACGTGGTGCCCCTTTTGGTGGTCGTCCCGACGGTGCGGGTGCTGAGGGTCGACAGAGTAGACCCACCAGAGGTTTTGCGGGATCGTGCGCCGTTGGAACCTGCTGAAATCGGCGTAAGTTCCGATGGTGCGGTGCGGAAGGTTGAATCTGATATCGCCGAGGAAAGACTAGAGCTTGGACGAGGCGTGGACGATGGTATTCGGAGGTTGGACAGACCATTTGTAGTATGATGGGACGGGTGATGGGAAGAACGGACAGTGGGATGTCGGGAACGAATAGAATGCGCAGGTTGCTTGGATGTCGAGGAACGTGATGACGTGCTGTTGGTGATGATCTTGGACAGAGTAGGTCGCCCGTTTGGGGAGGTCGAGACGGACGGTGTTGGCGTTGAAGTGCTGTCATGGTCGTCGTCCTCCCCATCGCCATCCTTTTCGCTCGCGCGCGATGCCCGATCGTCCACGCTGTATACTGAACGTGAAGAACTCGTGTTCGTGGACGGCAACCTCCGATGGTGAGCACGAGCCTTGTCCGCCGCACCAGTTCGAACGCTTGTGATGCTGGCAGAGTCCGGTGTGAGCTTAGAGTCGGGTCGCTCATTTGCACGAGACGTTGTGCTATGGTTGCGCACCCTCGCAGAACCGGGTGGTGTGAGGGTAGAGGTACTCCGCGCGACACTGCGTATCGAACTGCCTGAGCTCGCAAGGTTCCCATCCCTACCCTGAGATTTCGAAGCGGGGATAGTGCGTGAGAGGACGGAAGCACGAAGCGAGTGGACCGAGAGCGTGTCGGAGTCTGTGTCGCCAGACCCGCGGATCAGGGACGGGCGGAGAGCGCGAGACAGATGAGGATTTCGGAGCGTGTGATGCGGCGCAGGAGAGATAAGATCTTCGACGGGGACTTCGATCTCTGGCAAGATGATGAACACGCGAGGGGGAAGTTTCGAGGACAAGTCGCACCTTGTGAGATCTCCTTGATGGACCACCCCTCGAGAGCGTCAAAGCCACCTTCCTGGCGTACCCCCATCCACCGTTTCCTGATCCATTTTACCAAATCGACGCGGGCGTCTTCCACCTGTGCACGGATGGGCGACGTCTGCGGGAGCATTGTTGCGTCTGTTTCTGTAGCATGCGGACGAAGCAGTATGTTGGACACAAGGGTCTAGAGCAGAAATCGATGAGATTCGTTAAAATAGAATGGGGTGGACGGACGCACCTGATAGACAGTCGCGGCGTAGCGTTCGTTCATTCCTCTCTTGAGTGCCTCCATGACCCATCCCACTCTCTCTCCATCTTCAAACCCAACGCCATCACCTTCCAGCATCTCGACCCATTCCGACTGCTCGAAGCACACCTCGCTTTCCCTGACAAGACACTCGTCGATCGATTTCTGCGCTGCGAGGACCATCTCCCTCGATATATCTGCCCACGCATCGATGGCGGCATTGAGCTTTTTCATGGCGTGCTGAGCGGCGAACAAGAGTGGGAACACGTTGGTGGGTGTCGTACGCTTTCCAACACCCTTGACGACGCTGTCACGTATTTTTTGAGGTAGAGCAGCGAATTCGGCGTTGCACCAGCCTTCACCAAAGAGACCTACGAGTGCACGTCGGGCACCTCGCTCGAGGTAGTTGTTCGCGACGTCGTCGGAGAGTGCAAACTCGAGGACGCGTGGAACTCTGCGGGCGCACTGACGGCAACGGCACCCACCGATACCCCACTTGGCGTTGGTGATGCGCTCATACTCGTCGAACTCGAGGAAGGCGTGGAAGAGGCCGTGGAGCATCTCGTACACGATGCGGGCTTGGATCTCGTTGGCGAGGTGGGAGAGGGAGAGATAGTTTGCGGAGCGAAGAATGGCAAAGGCGGTATCGAGGTCGTACGTGCGATGCGAGAACACGAGGGTGCCAGTGTAGATGTAGCCGAGGGTGAAGTGGAGAGACGCGGGGGTAAACGGTGGCGAGGGGAGGGTCACCGTGAACGGTTCACCGGGTAATGGCGATCCGGCTGCGGGGGTGGGTTTAGGGCCCCAAGTGAGGAGCTGGGTGCGGAAGTAGGGAGAACGCGAGATGAGAATGAAGCGATGAGAGGAGAATATTGCGGTGGTGTGCTCGGGATTTGACGTGGAAAATGTGCCGGTGAGGGAGATGCGGATGTCCGAGTAGAGACGAGAGCGCCACATGTAGACGAGGTCTTTGCGGAGCTTGTCGATGCGGTTTTCCTCGGCGTCGGCGAGGTCGCGTGGTTCGGAGGTGTCAAAGAGGAACTCGAAAGCCTCTCCGAGGCCCTTTCCTGTGTAGAGGTACTCGAGCTCGTTGGAGAAGAGGGCGGGGGATATGTGCTGGGCAAGGCGGAGGAT
>Ga0307508_10003763_pt1 | contig 15169 bp, 10 predicted proteins | sample 9_EM_MG_FD_203089 | JGI IMG/M metagenome (GOLD analysis project Ga0307508, IMG submission 203089) | Populus trichocarpa ectomycorrhiza microbial communities from riparian zone in the Pacific Northwest, United States - 9_EM | ecosystem: Host-associated > Plants > Roots > Unclassified | place... | reverse complement strand
CCGGCTGCGCCTGATCCGCGGCCGGACACTCGTCTGCGAGGTCTCCGACGGCAGCGCCACCACACCGCGCATCCGCCGGGCCGCCGAGATGGACGAGGGAGGACGCGGTCTGCAACTGGTCGCCGCGATCTCCCAGCGCTGGGGCACGCGCTACACCGCCGACGGCAAGTGCATCTGGACGGAACAGCCCATCCCGCCCCGGCGCTCCTGAACGTCCCCTCCGCGAAGGTCAGTTGACGTAACCTCCTGGTTGACATGTCCGCCTCCACAAGGCAACCAGGAGGACACAGTGCGGCCAAGCTCCCGCATCCGCAAGGTCTCGTTCATCCTCGGCACCGCCATCGCCCTGGTCGTCGCATTGCCCGGAAGCGCTCTCGCGGACCCGCCGAAGGCCCTGCCCGGCAACGCGGAGGCGCTGGAGCAGACGTTCCAGCCCGCCTACGACTACGACACCGACGGCTGCTACCCCACCCCCGCCATCGGCCCGGACGGCACGCTGAACGGCGGACTCAACCCGTCCGGGGCGCCCAACGGGCAGTGCCGCGACGCCCCGGACCTCGACAACACCAACGGATACGCGCGCTCCAAGTGCAACAACGGCTGGTGCGCCGTCATGTACGGCCTCTACTTCGAGAAGGACCAGGCGTCGGTCGGCGGACACCGCCACGACTGGGAACACGTCGTGGTGTGGGTGCAGAACGACCAGGCGCGGTACGTCTCCACCTCCGCCCACGGCGGGTTCACCACCTACGGCCGCGACCAGGTCCGGTGGGACGGAAACCATCCGAAGATCGTCTACCACAAGGACGGACTGAGCACCCACGCGTTCCGCCTCGCCAACACCAATGACGAACCGCCGGAGAACCACTACCACGCCTGGCAGTTCCCCACCCTGGTCGGCTGGAACGGCTACCCCGCGGGCCTGCGCGACAAGCTGAGCCAGGCCGACTTCGGCAGCGCCAACTTCGGCCTCAAGGACGCCAGCTTCGCCGACCACCTCCAGAAGGCCAAACCGTCGGGCATCCCCTTCGACCCTGCCGCGTGACCGGATAACCCCAGGTCAGCCCAGGGCACGGTCGAGGTTGAAGGCCGCGCTGATGAGCCCGAGATGGGTGAACGCCTGCGGGAAGTTGCCGATCTGCTCACCGGTGCGGCCGATCTCCTCCGCGTACAGCCCGCAGTGGTTGGCGTACGTCAGCATCTTCTCGAACGCGAGCCGCGCCTCGTCCAGCCGTCCGGCCCGGGACAGCGCCTCGACGTACCAGAACGAGCAGATCGAGAAGGTGCCCTCTTCGCCGCGCAGCCCGTCCGGGCTGGCCTGGGGGTCATAGCGGTAGACCAGCGAGTCGGACACCAGCTCCTCGCCCAGCGCGTCCAGGGTGGACAGCCACTTGGGGTCGGCGGGGGAGATGAACTTGGCCAGCGGCATCATCAGTACGGAGGCGTCGAGCACATCGTCGCCCTCGTGCTGCACGAACGCGTGCCGCCGCGGCGACCAGCCGTTTCGCATGATCCGGCGGTAGATCCGGTCGCGGGTCCGCGACCAGCGGGGCATGTTCGCGGGCAGGCCGCGGTGGGTGGCGATGCGCATCGCCCGCTCGATCGCGACCCAGCACATCAGCTGCGAGTACAGGAAGCACTGGGGACCGGCGCGGGTCTCCCACACGCTCATGTCCGGCTGGTCCCAGTGGTCGCAGACCCAGTCGACCAGTTCGCACACGGTGTCCCAGTGGTCGCTGGCCAGTGGCTTCCCCCATTTGTCGTAGAGGTAGAGGGAGTCCACCAGCGCGCCGTAGATGTCCAGCTGGAACTGGTCGACGGCCCCGTTGCCGGCCCGGACCGGGGCCGAGCCCAGATGGCCCTCCAGATGGGAGAGTTCCCGCTCGGTGAGTTCGCTGCGGCCGTCGATGCCGTACATGATCTGCAGCGGCCCGCCGGGGCCCTCCCGCAGCCGGATGTTCTCGGACAGGAAGCGCACGAAGGCTTCGGCCTCGTCGGTGAAACCGAGCCGCAGCAGCGCGTAGACGCAGAACGCGGCGTCACGAATCCAGACGTACCGGTAGTCCCAGTTGCGTTCCCCGCCGATCTGCTCGGGCAGACTCGCCGTCGGCGCCGCCACGATGGCGCCGGTCGGCGCGTAGGTGAGGAGCTTGAGGGTGAGCGCCGAGCGGTGCACCATCTCCCGCCAGCGTCCGCGGTAGCGGGACTGGGAGAGCCAGCGGCGCCAGTACCGCACCGTGGCGTCGAACAGCTGCTCCGCCTCGGCCAGCGGACAGGGCCGCGGCCGCACCGGGCCGCCGATCCGGTCGAGCGCGAACACCGCGGCCTCGCCCTCGGCCAGCTTGAACGAGGACACCGCGTCGAGGCCGTCGGTCTCCACCGTGACGCTGCACGTCAGCGCCAGGGACAGATCGGGGGAGTCGAACACGGTGAGGCCGCCCTGCCGGACGCTCACCGTATGCGTCTGCCGTCCGTAGTCGAAACGGGGCGCCACCCGTGCGGTGAAGGGCAGCGAACCGCGTACGCACAGCACCCGGCGGATCAGCCGGTGGCGGTCGGCCTCGCGGGAGTCGTCCTCGACCGGCATGAAATCCTGCACCTCGGCGACACCGTCGTCCGCGAAGAAGCGGGTGATGAGGATGTTGGTGTCGGGGAAGTAGAACTGCTTCGTCCGGGCGGGCGCGTCCGGGGCCAGCTCGAACGCACCGCCACGGTCGGCGTCCAGGATCGACGCGAACACACTCGGCGCGTCGAAGCGGGTGGGGCAGTACCAGTCGATCGTGCCGTTCGTGCCGACGAGCGCGGCCGTCCGCAGATCGCCGATCAGGCCGTGTTCCGCGATGGGCAGATACCGGGGGGTGTCCGCCCTGCACGGGCGAAGGCTCTCGGCGACGGTCATCGCTACCTCCCGCGCTCGCCGGTCGCGGTACCTCGGATTTCAGGATACGTCCGTAGCGATACGCGTGTGGATATGGACGTACGGCACCGCCCCGCGCGGGCCGCCGTCACTGCCCGTCGGTGGCGATGGCCTTCAGCATCGGCACCCGCGCGGCCTGGCGCCCCGGCCACAGGGAGGCGAGCACACCGATCACGGCGGCCGCGACGAAGAAGAGGGCCGTCCTGACCCACGGGATGACCAGGGGGATGTCCTCGCCGAGTACGGCCGCCGCGCCGAGGACACTGCCGACGGCGACGCCGAGCGCGGAGCCGAGGAGGGAGATGGTCACCGATTCGATGCGCAGGACGGAGGCGACACCCCGGCGGTCCAGGCCGATGGCGCGGAGCATGCCGATCTCCCGGACTCGTTCGAAGACGGCCATGCCCATGGTGTTCACCACTCCGAGGGCGCCGATCAGCACGGTGACGCTGAGCATGGCGTACATGATGTTCAGGAACGGGGCCGTCTGCGCGGTGGCCGCCGCCCGCGCGTCGGCGCGGTCCTCGACCAGCAGCGCGGGGTTGTCCAGGGCGCGCCGGATCTCCCGCTGAAGCGCGTCCGTACGGCCGGGGGCGGCCTTGACCAGGACCGATCCGACATAGGGCCGGTCCCCGGCGCCTGCCGGGCGCGGCAGGGACCGGTCGGACACGAGGGCGGACGCCATGCTCTCCGGGCCGTCGTAGACCGCGACGACGGGCAGGCTGGTCCGCCCGCCCGTGCCGGTGAAGGCGCCGCCGACGCGGGAGCCGAGCCGCCAGCCACGGTCGGCGGCCAGCTCCTCCGTGATCGCGATGCCCCGGCCGAGGCGGTCCAGCGAGCCCTCCCGCACGGTGATCGGCGCCAGCCGTTCCACCGTGGCGGGGTTGACGGCGGTGACCCCGATGGAGCCGTGGCCGGACAGGTCGAAGTAGGTGTTGACGACAGGCGAGACGGCCTCCGCGTCGGTGAGCCGTGCGACCCGGGCGGCGGTGTCGTCGCCGACCTCCGCGAAGGGGACGGCCGTGATGCGCAGGTCCGACGTCATGGACTGGTCGACCTCCTGCTCGTCGTGGCGATTCACCGAGGTCACGGCCACCGTGACCGCGGTGACCATCGCCAGGCCGACCATGAGGGTGGTCGCGGTGGCCGCCGTACGCCGCGGGTTGCGGCGGGCGTTCTCCACGGCGAGCTTGCCGCGGACGCCCGCCAGCCGGGTCAGCGGGGAGCGCAGCAGCGCGGTGACGCCCAGGGCGACCAGCGGAGTGAGGACGATCAGGCCGATGAGGAGGACAGGTACGGCGGCGTAGAGGAGGTCCGCCTCGCCGACGGCGGCACCCAGCAGCAGCGCACCGCACGCCGTCACGGCCACGCCGATGACGCCGCGGCGGCGCAGCGAGGCGGCCGTCGAGGGCTCGACCGTACGCAGCGCCGCCACCGGCGGCACCCCCGCCGCGCGGCGGGCCGGAAGCCACGCCGACAGGACGGTGACGCCGACGCCGACCGCGAACGCCGCGGCGAGGGGCGTGGCGGACAGCAGCCGTATCGGGGCGGCCGGTCCTCCGGTGGCGCCGAACAGGCTGCCCAGCAGCGTCGCGACACCGGTTCCCAGCGCGTATCCGGCGATCGAGGCGACCGTTCCGACCAGGGCGGCTTCCGTCAGCACCCGGCGCATCACCTGGCCCCGGGTGGCGCCGACGGCCCGCAGCAGCGCGTGTTCCCGGGCGCGGGCGGCGCTGAGCATGGTGAAGGTGTTGGCGACCAGGAAGGTGGAGACGAACAGGGCGACCCCGGCGAAGCTCAGCAGCAGCTGCGTGAGCTTGTCGCCACCTCCGGTGGCGGCGGCCGCGGACTCCAGCTCCGCCCGGGTGGCCGCCTCGACACCGGACGGCAGCACCTTCCGCGCCTCCTGCGCGAGCCGCGTGTCCGACGTGCCGTCGGCCGCGGTCAGGGTGATCGCGGAGTAGCTGCCCCGGGCGGGCGCGAAGTACCGCTCGGCGGTGGCGGAGTCGAAGGCGGTGAGCGTGCCGTCGGCCTCCAGCCCGCTGTCATGGGCGGTGAAGAGCCCGACCAGCTCGGCGCTTCGGGCCGTACTGCCCACCACGACGCGCGCCCGGTCACCCACCCGGTATCCGGCCCGCTCGGCGGTCCGCCGGTCCATGGCGACCTCCCCGGACGTCACCGGGCCACGGCCCGAGGCGAGCGGATAGCGGACGTCCTCGCCACCGTCGCCGGGCACGTAGTTGACGCCCGCCGCCCGGGACAGGTCACCCACCAGGGAGCCGTCGGAGCCCGCCACGAAGGAGGGGCCCTCCACCACACCGCGCGCCGCGGCCGCCGAGGGCAGCTTCCGCAGCCGGTTCAGCAGTGCGCCGTCGAGCAGGGAGGCCTCGTCGGGGGAGTACGGTTCGATCCGCACCGACACATCGGGCTGGGAGTCGGTCTGTGCGCGGGCGACGGCCGCCTTCACCGAGTCGCCGTAGAGCAGCGAACCGGTCACGAACGCCACACCGAGCAGGACGGCGAGGGCGGGCATCGCGAAGCGGAGCCGGTGGGAGCGGAGGGTGCGCAGAGCGGTGCGGAGCATCGACGGCCTTCGGGATCGGTTGAGCGGTGCGAGCGGTTCGCGCGGTGTGAGCGGGGCGAACGGCGTGAGTGGTGCGAGCGGTTCGATCCTGCCGCCGCGGCCCGGGGCGGCGAATCCACTGGATGGCCGAAACGGCCGGTACCCCGCCCGCCTGCCCTCGACCGAAAGGCTGATGTGGCGCGGGCCGCACGGCCGTACCGTGAACCGTCATGATCACCGAGTTCCGGGCCCGCTCCCGCCCGCGGCGAATCCAGCTGTGCCTGGGCGGCGCCGTACTGGTCGCCCTCGTGGCCCTGGAGGCGCTGAACACCCCTTATCCGCCGACGGCGTTGGCGACGGTGGTGTCCGGGACGCTGTGTCTGCTCGCCCTGGCCGTGCCCGAACGCCTCTTCGTCCGGTACGCGCTGCTCGCGACGGCCGCGTCCTGCGCGCTGACCCTGGTGGAGACGGGGCTGTCCCGGCGTCCCGAGAACACCCCGGGAATGATCGAGCTGTGCGCCCTGCTGTGGCTCATCACCCGTGCCGTGCGGCACTGTTCCCCGCTGATGGCCGTCCTGCTCCCCGCGGCCCCGGCCCTCGCCGTCGTCGTTCTTCCGCTACGGATCGCCGAACGGAGCGAAAACCTCAACAGCCTGATCACCGTGATCGCGGCCTGTGTGCCGTTCATGGTGGTGCTGGGGCTGTGCCTGCGCCTGTACGACGCGCTGCAGGACCGGCGGCGCGAGGCGATTCTGCAGACCCAGCGCCTGGAACACGCCCGGGAGCTACACGACTTCGTGGCGCACCACGTGACCGCGATCGTCGCCCAGACCAAGGCCGCGCGGTTCACCGCGGCGGCCGGTCACGCCCAGTCCCCGGAGGATCTGGACCAGATGCTCGCCCACATCGAGCGGGCCGGATCGCAGGCGCTCGGGTCGATGCGCGCCATGGTCTCCAGCCTGCGGGACACCACCGCGCCCGCCGCCACCAGCCCCACCGGCGGCCTGACCGGACTGCGGGACCTCACCCGGGAGTTCTCCGCGCTGGGACCGACCACCGAACTGACCCTCGACCCGCGGCTCACCGACCGCCCGCTGCCGCCCGAGATCACCACCGCCGTCCACCGCGTGGTGCAGGAGTCCCTGACCAACGTCCGCAAACACGCCGCCGGAGCGGGCCGGGTCGACGTACGGATCGGGCTGCGCCCCGGCGCGCCCGAGGAGTTGGAGGTGTCGGTGGCCGACGACGGCCGCGGCGGCGCCCCGGCCGCCCGCGCGGAGGCGGGCGGCGCGGAGGCGGGCGGCGCGTGGACCGGGGGCGGCTACGGCCTCGTCGGCCTGACCGAGCGGATCGAGCGGGCCGGTGGCCGTCTCGCCGCCGGACCGGGCGAGGGCGGCGGCTGGCACGTCCTGGCCCTCCTGCCGCTGGACGCCGTCTAGTGTCCTCCGGAGGACGGGCGGGGCGCCTGCGATCATGGCGGGTATGACGATCCGGGTACTCCTCGCCGACGACCAGGAGATGGTCCGTGCCGCGTTCCGCATGATCATCGACTCCCAGCCGGACATGCGGGTGGTCGCCCAGGCGGCGGACGGCGCCGACGCGGTCGATCAGGCCCGGTCCTTGCGCCCCGACGTCTGCCTCCTGGACATCCGCATGCCCCGGCTGGACGGTCTGGAAGCCACCCGGCTGCTCGCCGGACCCGACGCTCCCGACCCGCTGAACGTCCTCATCGCCACCACCTTCGACCTCGACGAATACGTCTACCGTGCGCTGCGCAACGGCGCGTGCGGCTTTCTCCTCAAGGACGGCGCCCCCGGGCTGCTCACCGAGGCGGTACGGGCCGCGGCGGCGGGCAACTCGCTGATCTCCCCCTCGGTGACCGTCCGCCTCCTCGCCCGGATGGCCCCCCACCGCCCCGGCCCCGCCGCCCCCTCCGAGGCCCGGCCGGACCGTAGGGCAGGGGGCGGCGGGCGTCAGGCGCCGACCGAGCCGCTGACCCAGCGCGAGCTGGACGTCGTACGCCGGGTGGCCCGGGGCCGCACCAACGAGGAAGCGGCCGCCGACCTCTACATCACCCTGTCCACTGTCAAGACCCACCTCGGCAACGTGCAGCGCAAGCTCGCCGCGCGCAACCGTGTCGAAATCGCCGCCTGGGCCTGGGAGAACGGGATCTGCCAGGGCGACGCGGGCTGACCGGGCCCGGGTCAGCCACGGGCGAGCGCGTGCGCGGGCGGGATGCGCAGCGCCTGACGGGTCGGCAGCTCGACGGTGAGGAACGCGATGCCCGCCACCACCACCGCGACGACCGGCGCCAGCCACGGCGGACCCGCGGGCCACGGCCGGTGCAGGAAACCGGCGGACAGCAGCACCAGGGGGACGACGGACAGCACCAGCCCCGTGACGAGCGCCAGCCCGGAGATCAGCGCCGCCTCGCGCCGCATCATCGCCAGGATCTGGCGCGGTGTGGCGCCGATCAGCCGGAGCGCGGCGAGTTCGGTGCGCCGCTGCGTCGTGGTGGCGATCAGCTTGTTGGCGATCCCGAGCAGCAGGTAGCCGAGCAGCACCGCCAGCACCGCGATGTTGATCCACAGCTCGGGCGCGGTGCCGCCCACACCCCCGAGCCGGGGCCCGGAACGGTCGTCGTCCAGGGCCAGACCCGGCCGGGACGCGGCCAGCGCGGCCACCTGACGCCGGGTCTCCTCGGCGCCGTCGGTACGGATCAGCACGCTCTGGTCGAGACCGGCCGTGGTGTGTCCGGCGGCCAGATCCCTGGAGAGCACCACGGGACCGAAGCCGAGGCCGCGCGCGTACGTGGCCACCACCCGGGCGGTGACCCGGGCGCCGTCGCCGAGCACCAGGTCCACCGTGTCGCCCACGGCCGCGCCGCGTGACCCGGCGGCATCGGTGGAGACGGCGACGGTGGCGCCGCTGAGTTTCGCCAGGCTGCCGTCGCGCACGTCCAGATCGAGGACGCCCGGCGCCTCCGGGGTCAGCACCAGCGCGGAGCTGCTCTCGATCTCGGTTTCGCCCAGCATCCGGTACGGCCACAGGACGGTGGTCGAGGTCACCGGGGCCGCCGCCCGTACGCCGGGGGTGTCGCGCAGCGCGGGAAGCACATCGCCGGGCATGCCCCCGAGCCCGGGCGCGCTCATCCCGAGCTGCGCCCGGGTGGCGTCGCGGAGGTCACCGGACGTGGCCGCCATCACCGTGGTCTGGGTCAGGGTATAGGTGAGGGTGAACACCACGGCCATCGCGAGGGTGCTGATGGCCGCCGCGGAACGCAGCGCGTATCCATGGCTGTTGGCCACGGCCAGCCAGGTCGGCGCCGAGGCGTCGGCCGGAAGCCTCCTCGCCAGCAGTCGGCCGACGCCGCCCACCAGGGCGGGACCGGCCAGCGCGAGCCCGATCGCCGCGATGAGACCGGCCAGGGCGGTGGCCGCCGCCCCGGCCTGCGACCGGGCCAGCAGCGGTGTGACCGAGGCCCCGGTGCCCGCGACGATCATCGCCAGACCGGCCTGGGCGCGCGCCTTCGAGGGGGTGCGGGGTTCGCTGCGCGACTCGGCGACCGCCTCGGTGGCCGGTCTGCGCGACGTACGCCACGCGGCGGACCGGGCCGCCACCCATACGACGCCGACCAGCAGCAGCACGGCCACGATCGCCGGAAGCGGGCTGAGCGTCAGCGGCATTGCGTCCGGGAGCATCCCGTTCGAGACCAGCAGCTCGCGGAACCGTTCGGCCAGCGGATAGCCGAGGGCGGCACCGGGGACGGCCGCGACGACCGCGATGATGACGGCCTGGCGGGCGGCGAGTTGACGGATCTGGCGCGGTGTCGCGCCGACGGCGCGCATCAGGGCGAGTTCCCGCCGCTGGGCCCCGATCGACACCGACAGCGCGCCGCCCACGATGAAACCGACGACCAGCACGGTGACCCCGGCCAGCGACCCCGCCAGGGTGGGCAGCAGGGAGCGGGCGGCGGACGTACCGGGCGCCTCGGCGTCACCCCGGTCCGCCCCGGTGGACACGGTCAGCCCGCTGCCCCGGACGGCGCGGCGGACCTCGGCGGCGACCGAGTCACCGGCGCCCTGTTCGGCGCGTACCGCGATCAGGTCGATGGAGCCGGAGCCTTGGCCGGTCAGCCGCGCCGCCGTGGCGTCGGCGAACCAGAGACCGCTTCCGGTGGCGTCGACCACGGCCGAGACCCGGTAGCGGGCCGAGCGCCCGGCGGCGGTCACCGTGACCCGGTCACCGGCTCGTGCGCCCGCGGCCTTGGCGGTGCCACGGTCCAGGGCCACGTCACGCGGACCGGCCGGGGGTGTGCCGGTGATACGGGGGTGCGCCAGCAGGGCGGTCGAGGACCAGCCGTGTCCGGTGGCACCCGGATCGTCCGCCGGTACGGCCCCGCCCTCCGGGGTGACGACCGCGGCGGGGAAGCTCCGGTCGCCGACCGCGTCGGCCACACCGGGCAGCTTCGCCACCCGGTCGACGAGCCCGTCCGGCACCCTGGCCCGTTCCGGCAGCGCGATCGGCAGGTCCCCCTCCGGGCGGAAGGTCTGGCTGCCGGACACCACGACGTCGGCACCGGCGAGCCGCCCCACCGGCGCGTGCGAACGCCAACCCGACTCGGCCAGCACACCGATACCGGTGACCATCGCCGCGCCGCCCAGCGTCGCGCACGTGACGGCCAGCAGCGCGGCGATCCTGCGGCGCACCATGTGCCACGCGAGGTACAGCATCGTCACTCCGTTTCCAGGCTGGTCACGCACTGGGCCAACTCGGCCGCGGTGGGCGCCTTCAGCGTCTCGACGACCCGCCCGTCGGCCATGACCATCGCGAGGTCCGCCCGCGCGGCGGCGGCCGGGTCGTGGGTGACCATCACCACCGTCTGGCCGAGGCCGTCCACCAGGTCGCGCAGCAGCCCGAGCACCTCACGGGCGGTCTTCAGATCCAGCGCGCCCGTCGGCTCGTCGGCGAACACCACTGCGGGCCGGGACACCAACGCCCGTGCGATCGCGGCGCGTTGCTGCTGGCCACCGGAGAGTTCGGCCGGACGGTGGGCGAGCCGCCCCGTCATCCCGACCCGCTCGATCAGTCCGCTCACCCACGCCCGGTCGGGTTTCTCACCGGCCAGCCGCAGCGGCAGCAGGATGTTGTCCTCGATGGTCAGGGACGGCACCAGGTTGTAGGACTGGAAGACGAAGCCCACGGAGCGTCTGCGCAGCTCGGTGCGGTGTGCCTCGTCCAGCCCGCCGATCTCCGTACCGTCGATGAAGGCACGTCCGCCGGTCGGCGAGTCCAGCCCCGCGGCGCAGTGCATCAGCGTGCTCTTGCCGGAGCCCGAGGGCCCCATCACGGCGACGAACGTGCCGCGCTCGACGGTCAGCGACACCTCGTCCAGGGCGCGGACACCGCCGGGGTACGTCTTGGTGACACCGGCCAGCTCCACCGCCGGTGTGTGACGGGCCGTCAGGGTGTCGTGGCTCTTGGCGTCATGGTTCTGGGTGTTGCGGTTCCGGGTGCGGGAGAGCCTCATGAGCGCCGCCCATGCCTACGGTGGTGGACGACGAGCGCGACGGCACACGCCAGGGTGGCCACGCCGAATCCGATGCCGACGAACACGCTTAAGCCCCCGATGGACGACGTCACCATGTTGCCGACCGCGAAGACCACCAGCAGCAGCCACAGCACGGGACGGACGAACCCGGTCCCGTCACGCCCGTCGTGCGCGGATTGCGGCCGTGGTGTCTCCGGGCCCGCGAAACCGCGGTAGGGATCGGTCACGTAAAACTCCTCGTACGTCGGGGCGTTGGGCACGGAACGACGCTACGAACCGGCGGCGCCACCGGCGATCCGGCCAGCGGGAGACCCGGAGTACAGCAGGCTGTACCTCGCCCCGGGGCGAGGTGACGGCAGCTCGCGGGTGCCTTATCGTCCCGGTCCAGGAGGTGGGGATGGACACACACGGGGTGACGACGCGGACCGACGCCACACGGGCCGATCCGGGAGCCGCGCCACGGTCCGGTCCGGGGCCCACCCGCCCGTGGGACGCGTTCGCCCGCGGCCGGACCGTCCTGGACGCCTTCGACCAGCTCGCCGGGGGACTCGCCACCTCGATCCTGGCCGTGGTCATGCTGGTGTGGCTGGTCGCCATCGCGCTCGCGTGTCTCGTCGGGGTGGGGCTGCCGCTGGTGCCCGTCACCCTGCGCGGGCTGCGTGCCGTGGCCAACCGGGAGCGCGCCCGGCTGTCCCGGTGGGGCCCGGAAGTCCTCGTCCCGGAGCCGGGTCCGACGCGGCTTCGGGCAGCCGCCGCCGACCCCGTCGTCCGGCGGGAGACGCGCTGGCTGGTCTGCCACGCCACCGCCGGGCTGCTGCTCGCGCTGACCGGCCTGACGCTGCCGCTCTCCGCCGCCACCGACGCCACGTTCCCGCTGTGGTGGCGGCTGGTGCCACCGGAGCAGGCCGCCCCGTCCCCGCTGCCGCTGTGGACCGTGCACGACTGGCCCGGCGCCTTCGCGGTCTGCCTGCTGGGGCTCGGCTGGATCGCCGTCGTCGCGGGCGTGGCACCGGGCATGGCGTGGCTCCAGGCGTGGCCGGGGCGGCGGCTGCTCGCGGCCGCCCCGGGCACCGATCTCGCCCTGCGCGTCGCCCAGCTCACCGCGACCCGGGCCGCCGCGCTGGACGCGCACGCCACCGAACTGCGGCGGATCGAGCGGTCGCTGCACGACGGGACGCAGAACCGCATGGTCGCCGTCACCGTCCTGCTGGGTGCGGCCCGCCGCGCCGTGGCCCGCGACCCGTCCCGCGCCGACGCCATCCTCGAGCAGGCCCAGAGCGCCGCTGAGCAGGCGCTCGCCGAACTCCGCGGCGTCGTCCGCACCATCCTGCCGCCGGTGCTGGCCGACCGGAGCCTGACCGACGCGCTCACCGGCCTGGCCGCCGACTCCCCGGTGCCCTGCCGGATCGACGCCGACGTACCCGGCCGGTGCGCCGTGTCCGTCGAGGCCACCGCCTACTTCGTGGTGGCCGAGGCGCTCACCAACGTGGCCAGGCACAGCCACGCCCGCCACGTCACCGTCACCGTCCGCACCCACGACGGCCGACTGCGCCTGCGCGTCACCGACGACGGGCGCGGGGGAGCGGACGAACACGGCGGCTCCGGGCTCGTCGGCATCCGCCGCCGCACCGAAGCACACGACGGAACACTCGTCCTCACCAGCCCACCCGGTGGGCCCACGACCCTGGAGGTAGACCTGCCATGCGGATTGTGATCGCCGAGGACGATCCGCTGCTGCGCGAAGGGCTCGCGCTGCTGCTGCGCGCGGAGTCGCTCGACGTGGTGGCCACCACCGGTACCCCCGACGGCTTCCTGGACGCCGTCGCGGCCCATACGCCCGATGTCGCCATCGTGGACGTCCGGATGCCGCCGACTCACACCGACGAGGGGATCGCCGCTGCCGTGGAGGCCCGTCGCCGCCGCCCCGACCTGGCCGTCCTCGTGCTGTCCGCCTACGTCGAGCAGGCCTTCGCCACCGATCTGCTCGCCGAGGGCAGCGCCCGGCTCGGCTACCTCCTCAAGGAGCGGGTCGGCCGGGTCGAGGAGTTCCTGACCGCGCTGCACCGGGTGGCGGACGGCGGCACCGCCATCGACCCCGAGGTCGTCGCGCAGCTCTTCGCCCGCACCCGGCCCGACACCCGGCTGGACCGGCTCAGCCCGCGCGAACGCGACGTCCTGGCCCTGATGGCCGAAGGGCTGGGCAATACCGCCATCGCCGAGCGGCTCGTCGTCACCGAGGGAGCCGTCCACAAGCACATCCGTAACATCTTCGCCAAGCTCGGACTGGCCCCCGCCGACCGCACCGACCGGCGCGTGGCCGCCGTGCTGCACTACCTGGAGGACGCCCACCGCCGCGTCTGACGACCGCGTGTTGTGGGCAGCGTTCCCCCGCACGGCACAGCACGGCAGCACGACAGCACGGCACAGCACGGATCGTCGAGGAGATCGGAAGGTTCGTATGAGTGACACGCATCGGTCGCGGCAGTGGTACGAGGGCGAGTCCCGCGACGCGTTCATCCACCGCGCCTGGATGCGGCGCGGCCTCCCCGACCACGCCTTCGACGGACGCCCACAGATCGTCATCTGCAACACCTGGTCCGAACTCACCCCCTGCAACAGCCACTTCCGTGAAATCGCCGACCATGTGAAACGGGGCGTGTGGGAGTCCGGCGGCGTGCCGCTGGAGCTTCCGGTGCCCTCGCTGGGCGAGACCCTGCTGCGCCCCACCGCGATGTTCTTCCGCGACCTCGCCGCGATGGTGACCGAGGAACTCATCCGGGCCAACCCCGTCGACGGGGTGATCCTGCTCGGCGGCTGCGACAAGACCGTACCGTCCCTGCTGCTGGGCGCCGCGTCGGTCGACCTGCCCACCCTGATGGTCACCGGCGGCCCCATGCTGAACGGCTCGTGGCAGGGCCGCCCGCTGGGCTGCGGCACCGGGGTGTGGGAGCTGAGCGAGGAGGTGCGGGCCGGGCGGATGGAACGCTCGGAGCTGCGCCGGGCCGAGTCGGCGATGATCCGCAGCCGGGGACACTGCAACACCATGGGCACGGCGTCCACCATGGCCTGCGCCGCCGAGGCGCTGGGCATGACCCTGCCCGGCAACGCGGGGCTCCCGGCCCCCGACAGCCGACTGCTGGAGCTGTCCCACGCCGCGGGCAACCGCGCCGTCGACATGGTGCGCGAGGACCTGCGGCCCAGCGCGGTCCTGACCGCGCAGGCGCTGCGGAACGCGGTGCGCGCGGTGGCCGCCATCGGCGGCTCCACCAACGCGGTCGTCCATCTGCTGGCCCTCGCCCGCCGTGTCGGGGCGGACTTCGGCCTGGACGACATCGACCGCGCGGGCCGGGGCGTCCCCCTGCTCGCCGATGTGCAGCCCGCGGGCTCCCACCTCATGGAGGACTTCCACCGCGCCGGTGGCCTGGACGCCGTCCTCGGGGAGATCAGGGACCAGCTGGAACCGGCCGTCACCGTCTCCGGCCGCTCCCTCACCGAGCAGCTGTCCGGCCTGACCAGCGCCGACCTCACCGTCATCCGCACCGCGAAGGAGCCGATCGCCCGGCACGCCGGGCTCGCCGTGCTCCGCGGCAACCTCTGTCCCGACGGAGCCGTCATCAAGCCCGCCGCCGCGACACCGGAGCTGCTGCGCCACCGGGGCCGGGCCCTGGTGTTCGACGGGATCGAGGACTTCCGGACCCGGATCGACGACCCGGACCTGGACGTCGACGCCTCCGATGTGCTGGTCCTGCGCGGTTGCGGACCGCGCGGCTACCCCGGCATGCCCGAGGTGGGGAACATGCCACTGCCGCCCGCGCTGTTGCGGGCCGGGGTACGGGACATGGTGCGGATCAGCGACGCCCGCATGAGCGGAACCGCCTTCGGCACCGTCGTCCTGCACATCGCGCCCGAGTCGGCGGCGGGCGGCCCGCTGGGGCTGGTGCGCTCCGGCGACTGGATAGAGCTGGACGTCGAGCGGCGGTGCTTGAGGCTGGACGTACCGGACGACGAACTCGCCGCACGGCAACCGGTGTCCGCCGCCGCGCCACCGGCCACCGGCGGATGGGAGCAGATCTACCGCGACCACGTCGAACAGGCCGACCTCGGCGCCGGACTGGACTTCCTCACCGGCACCCGTGGC
>Ga0307508_10003762_pt1 | contig 15170 bp, 10 predicted proteins | sample 9_EM_MG_FD_203089 | JGI IMG/M metagenome (GOLD analysis project Ga0307508, IMG submission 203089) | Populus trichocarpa ectomycorrhiza microbial communities from riparian zone in the Pacific Northwest, United States - 9_EM | ecosystem: Host-associated > Plants > Roots > Unclassified | place... | reverse complement strand
GCTGCAGGTCGTTGAAGTTTGCCGGCACGGTAATCACCGCGCGATCGATGGTCTCGCCGAGCGCCGCCTCGGCAATGCTCTTGGCCTTGCGCAGCACGAACGCGCTGATCTCCGGCAGCGTGTAGGTTTCGCCGCGAGCCACCACGAGCGCGGCTTGCCCGGGTCCTTCTTTCATCTGGAACGGGAAGCGCGAGCGCGCCCGGCGCACTTCTTCAGAATCCCAGCTGCGGCCGATCAGGCGCTTGACCGAGTAGATGGTGTTGATGGAGTCGACCAGCCGCCGCTCCTTGGCTGAGCGCCCCACCAGCACGTTCCCGCTCGGGTGAAACGAGACCACGCTGGGCATGAGCACGTTGCCGTGCTCATCCGGAATGGCCGAAGCATGCCCATCTTTGACCACCGCAACGACGGTGTTGGTGGTCCCCAAATCGATGCCGATAACAGGCGCCATGGCTCTTTTCTAGGCTTCCTCGGGCGCTGGAGGCCCCTTTTGGAGCTCGGTCACGACGCGGTCGTACCAACCTTCGACCACCGAACGAAAGGGCCACATCCAGCCGTAGTCTGGCCCGGTAAAGCGCCGGACGATCTGCTCGCGCATTGCGGCGTCCGCGAGAGCTGCGGTGCCGCAGAGCTCCGCCGTAGCCCGCAGCGTCTCCGTGTAGGCCTCCCACTCGATGCGCGCTCTGCCATAAGCCAGACCCAGGGGAAGGAATGGCACCAGATAGAGGAACGTCATCAGCGGGCCACCATAGCGCCGACGTTGGCGCAGATGCACGCGCTCGTGCCGCAGCAAGATCACCCGCTCCAGATCCGAAAGCAGGCCCCATGTTTCGGGCACATAGAGCGTGTCGCCGATCACTGTATGGTACCGCGTCAGGTAGTGGCGCTGTCCGCCGAGGGTTACGATGCGCAGCGCCAGATCGATCGCGCGACTCAGCCTGTCGCCCCGCTTCGGCTGAATACGAAAGCTTGGAAACTCCGCTTTCAAGTCGCTCAAGAAGCGCTCCGAGAGCTCCACGGGAGGAACCGTAACACTAGTGCCGACATTTCGGCAGAAAGACGTGTCATTTCAATGAGTTGCCGGTGGCGCGTCACTGCTGGCCGACCTCGGCCGCCGCTCGCGCAGGGGGCGACTCGCTGCGCCCGCGTTGACGCTGAGGGCCCGCGAATGGCTAAGGCGGTCGATGATCGCGGCCGAGGCGCCCGGGTGGCGAGGCGCGACGACGGCGCATACTGCAGTATGTAACGGAGGAGCAACGAAGCCAGCCGGGATAGCCGGGATGCATCGGCCGCGAGAGCGATCGACTTAGCCATTCGCGGGCCCTTACCGCGGAACAACCCGAAGGCTAGCTTGGTCGGCTTCGTGAGCACCCCCGTCCCTTCCCGGCTTGGCCGAGCTCTGCGAGCTGCCGCGCGGCGCGGCTGGTTGGCTGCTGCCGGGGTGCTGCTGCTCGCCGTGGTCTTCGCTGATCGGCTGAGGGGCGACTTTGTCTGGGACGACGTGCCGCTGGTGGCCAACAACCCTACGCTCGTCGATCCGGGCGGCTGGTGGTTGGTGCTGACACGTGACTTGTGGGGTTCGGCGGGTCAGCCCCCCACGCAACTCTACCACCCCCTGCCCATGCTGACGCTGTGGCTACAAGTGCAAGTGCACGGTTTGCAGATGGTTTGGCTGCGCGCGGGCAACGTCGCGCTGCACGCTGGCTGCGCGTTGCTCCTTCTGGCCATCTTGCGGCGCCGCCGCGTGCCGGAGCGGAGCGCGTGGCTGAGTTGCGCGCTGTTCGTGGTGCACCCGCTGGTGACCGAGCCCGTCATGTGGCTGACCGGTCGCCACGATACGCTTGCGGCGGCGTTTGCGTTGCTGGCACTACTGGCGTTTCCCGAGCGAGACGAGCCGCGCGCAGGGCTCCGGCTGAGCTTGTCGGGCGCGTGCTCGGCGGCCGCCTTCGCCAGCAAGGAACCGTATGTCATCGTTCCGGTTTTGGTCGCCTTTTGGTCGCTGCTGGACCGGCCCTTGTCGCCGCTGCGCCGGCTCGCCCCGCGCTGGCTAGCACCCGTCGCGGGGGTGCTCGCAGTGCTCACCGTGCGGAGCGCGCTGCACATTCCGACGACGAGCGTGCAAGTTGGCGCCGCGCCGCTCGTGCATTTGCAGAACTACGCCGGCATTCTGCAGCACTACGGCGTGTTGGCGCTGACGCTCGAGCAGGGGCCGACTATCGCTAGCTTTCGTCCGCCGTCCGTCGCCACGGCCGCGGGCGTGCTGGTCGTAAGCTCGCTTGCCATCGGGGGATTGTTGTCGTTGCGCGGGAGCGCCAAAGGCAGGCTCGCCTTGTTCGGCTGCGCGTGGTTCCTGCTGGCGCTGCTGCCCCACATCGTCTCGCTGCCGGTGATCGGGCTGTGGGGCAATCGCTACGGCTATTTTCCCCTGCTCGGGCTTGGTGTGGCGTTGGCCAGCGCGCTTTGGGTAGTGGAAGCGCAGCCCAACCTGATGCTGCGCCGCGCCGCCGCGGCGGTCGTCGCGCTGTGCGTCCTCTTGGGGGCCGCTCAGACGCGCCTGGCGGCCGCTAACTTTCACGACGATTTGGCGCTGTACGAAGCCTCTGTCCTGGCTGCTCCCGACGACGGCCGAGCGCTGTACCACTACGCGTACGCGGTGCGAGAGCGCGCGGGTTGCTCTGGCGCGATCGGGTTTCTGCTGCGCGCCACCCAACTCGACCCTGGCTACGCGCGCGCCCAGCGTAACCTCGCCGGCTGTCTGCTGGATCTCGGCCAGCCGGTGCGTGCGGTCGAGCCCGCCGAGCGAGCGGTGGCGCTGGAGCCGGAGGTCGCGAGCCATCGCTACAACTTGGGTGCCGCGCTGATCGGCGCAGGTCAGCGTCAGCGCGGCGTGGCCCAGCTGAAACGGGCACTCGCGCTCGATCCAGGCCACGCCGCTGCGCGTCGCCTATTGAACGGACTCGGTGAACAGTGACGCGAGCCGGCTCGCATTGGCTAGGCATCGCGCTCGTTCTCTTGGGCGCTATGCTTGGCCAACGCGCGGCGCTGACGAGCGTTGGGCCGCTGGCTGACGAGGCGGCGTACGTTTGTGCCGCGCATGCCACTTTGGAAGCTCGAGCTCTCGACACGTGCCCGCGCTACCTGTACGGGCCGGCTTTGGCGCGCGCCTCGGCTGTGGTGCTCGCGGCCGCCGGGGAGCCAGCGCTGTTGGGTGCGCTGCGAGCTTCTATATGGCTGGGCGCGGCGATGGTGGTCTGGTGGTCGCTGGCGCTGACCGGTTGGAGCTGGCGGTGGCGCGCGTTCGTCGGTGTCGGCGCGACGTTTGTCTGGCCTCCGCTCACTCAGTCGCTCCGCGTCGGCAACGTGTCGTCGCTGGTCGCGGCGCTCACGCTCGCGGCGCTGATGCTCGTCGAGCGTCGGGCGCTGCTGGGCGGTTTGGTGCTCGCCCTGGCGATCTCGATCAAGCCGCTACCGGTCGCGGTGCCGGTCGTGCTCTTGGGCGGGGCGTTGGGCGAGCTGGTGCGCACGCGCCGCGCGGCGTGGCCGCCACTCGTTAGCGGCGGGTCGGCGCTCCTGCTGGCCGCGACGCTTGGCGTCGTCGGCGGTGGCTTCGGACAACCACCCCCTTTCGATCCGGCGATCCAGGACTCCATCACGCTCGTGCGCTTGCTGCGCATGCTGGGCTTAGCGGCGACGCCGCTGGCCGTGTTCGTCGGCGTGGTGTCGGCGGGGGCGGCGCTGGCCGCACGTTTCGCCTGGCCGTATCGGACGCTGGCCGGGTTTTCGCTCGTGGTCAGCTTGTTGTCGTCGCCGCTGGTCTGGAATCATTCTTGGCTGCTCGTGACGCCACTGCTCGTCGTGGCCACGGAGCGCGCGGTCGCCCGTTATCGGGGTGCCTCAGCAGAGAGTCGGGACCGACCGCGCGGGCTGCTCGAGCTGGTGTGGGTGGGCTTAGCAGGGCTCGTGCTGAGCTTCAGCGACGCCCTCGGCGGTGTGCTCGAGCAGACTCCATGGGGCGCTGTGGGGGTCGCGGTGCCGTTGCTCGCTCCACTTGGGCTCTGGCTCTACGCGGCCCGGCCGGGGGGCTGGGTGACTCCTACGAACCCAGCACGAGCCCATCCGACAAAACCCGGCCGTTGATCAAATCGACGGCCATCAGCGCCTTTTTTCCTTCGACCTGAGCGTTCACGAGCTCGAGCGTGCCCGTGCCGGTGGCCACCAGGGCGCGCTTGCCCAGCACAGACACGGTTCCGGGCGCTGCGCCGGGCGCCATCGGCCCAAGCACGGCGCGTGTCTCGTGCAGGCGCAGGACTTTTCCCGCTAGCAGCGTGAAGGCACCGGGGCGGGGGGCCATACCGCGCACGAGCCGGGCGATTTCGACCGCGGGGCGGCCCCAGTCCACCTGAAGATGATGCCGCTCAATCAACGGCGCGTGGCTAGCTAGTGTCGGGTCTTGCGGCTCGGCCGTCAGTCTGCCGTCTACGGCCGCGGCGAGATCCGCACGCACGACGTGCGCGCCCAGGGTCGCGATGCGCTCGGCGAGGGTGCCGGCAGTTTCGGTCTCCGCAAGGTCGAGGGCGTGGCGCGAGAAGACGGGACCGGTGTCGAGGCCCTCGTCCATTTGCATGAGCGAGATGCCGGTCTGCACCTCGCCATTGACGATGACCCAGTTGATCGGAGCCGCTCCGCGGTATCGAGGCAGCAGCGATGCGTGCAGGTTCATCGCACCACGACGCGGCGCGGCGAGCACGTCGGCGGGCAAGATGCGCCCGTAGGCCATCACCAGCGCGACGTCGGCGTTCTTTTCGCGAAGCCAAGTCGCGAGCTCGCCCGTACGTACTTTGGTAGGTTGATGTACGGAAAGGCCCAGCTCGAGCGCAGCCTCCTTGATTGGCGGCGACGCGACTTTCAAGCCTCGGCCACTAGGCCGATCGGGCTGGCAGACAACCGCGGCAACTTCGGCCACTTGCGTGAGAGCGCGCAGCGCGGGGACTGCGATTTGTGGGGTGCCGAAGAAGACCGCGCGCATGCAGGCCGCGCCTATAGCGCCGCGACATTCAGAGCGAAAGCCATTGTGCCGTAGATGAGCGTGGTTAGGTTCGTTTGGTTTTCCGGTTTCGTGGGCTCTGTGCCAAGAATGAGGCTTCATGAGTGACAAGAAAAAGCAGCAACAGCCGCAATCGCCGCCCCCGCCGCCCCCGTCGGAAGAGGACATCAAGTTCGGTGACGAGCTAGCCGTTCTTCCGATTCGGAACGCCGTGCTGTTTCCCGGCGCTGTGGCTCCGTTCGATGTGGGTCGTGAAAAGTCGGTCGCGCTCGTCGAAGACGTGCACAACCTCGATAGCCCCGTCATCGCCATCTTCGCTCAGCGCGACCCGGCGACGGACGATCCGGCAGCGGATGACTTGTATCCGGTCGGGTGCGCGGCGCGGGTGCTCAAGGCGCTCAAACACAGCTCCGGCAATTACTCGCTCATCCTGCAAGGGCTGACGCGCATTCGGCTCGACGCGGTGACGCAGTCGTCGCCGTACATGCGTGCGAAGGTCACGCGCGTCGAGTCGCCGTCGAGCGAAGACGTCGAGGCCGAAGCGCTGGCGATGAGCCTGCGTGATGTCGCCAAGCAAGTCATCCAGCTGATGCCCGAGCTGCCGCGCGAAGCGGGCTCGCTCATCGACTCAATCCAGGCGCCTGGCGCCTTGGCCGACTTGGTGGCCGCCAACCTCGACGCCCCGGTCGAAGAGAAGGCGCAGCTCATCGAGACGGTGGAGGTGAAAGAGCGCATCCGCAAGGTGCTGCGGCTGCTGACCCGTCAGCTCGAGATCTTGAAGATGCGCGAGCGCATCAACTCGCAGATCAAAGAGGAGATGGGGAAGAACCAGCGCGAGTACGTGCTCCGCCAACAGCTCAAAGCCATCAAAGAAGAGCTGGGCGAAGACGACGGCGACCAAGGCGACTTGGACGGCCTCGAAGAGCGCATCTCCAAAGCGAGCCTGCCGAGCGAGGCCGATGGCGTCGCCAAGAAGCAGCTCAAGCGCCTGCGCTCGATGCAGGTGGGCAGCGCCGAGTACACCGTGGTCCGCACGTACCTCGATTGGATCCTGGATCTTCCGTGGTCGAACCAGACCGAAGACAACATGGACATCGCCGAGGTGCGCAAAGTCCTGGACGAGGACCACTACGGCCTCGACAAGGTCAAGAAGCGCATCGTCGAGTACCTGGCCGTCCGCAAGCTCAAGAAAGACAAAAAAGGCCCGATTCTGTGCCTTTTGGGGCCGCCAGGTGTCGGCAAAACGTCGCTCGGCAAGAGCATCGCCCGCGCCCTCGGACGGAAATTCGTGCGCGTCTCGCTGGGCGGCGTGCACGACGAGGCGGCCATCCGTGGCCACCGCCGCACCTATGTGGGCGCCCTGCCGGGGCAAATCATCCAGGGCATGAAGAAGTCGGGCACCGTGAACCCGGTCTTCATGATGGATGAGGTGGACAAGATCGGGCACGACTTCCGCGGCGACCCCAGCGCGGCCCTGCTCGAGGTCTTGGACCCGGAGCAGAACAACACCTTCGCGGACCATTACCTGGAGATCCCGTACGACCTGTCCAGCGTGATGTTCGTCGCGACGGCCAACATTGCCGACCCGATCCCGCCACCCCTGCGTGACCGCATGGAAATCCTGGAAATTCCGGGCTATACGCGGCGCGAAAAGCTCGCCATCGCCCGCCAGCACTTGATTCCCAAGCAGCTGGAAGAGCACGGCCTCAAATCGGAACAGCTGACGATCACCGACGAAGCCGTCGAAGAGCTAATTGAGCACTACACGCGCGAGGCCGGCGTGCGCAGCCTGGAGCGCACCATCGCCAGCGTGATTCGCGGTGTCGCGGTCAAGGTGGCCGAGGGCGATCTAACCGCCCGCACCATCAAGAACGAGGACGACCTCCGCGAGTACTTGGGGGCCATCAAGTTCACGAGCGATGTCGCGGAACGCACCGAAGAGACTGGCGTTTCGACGGGTCTGGCCTGGACGAGCGTCGGCGGCGAAATCCTGTTCATCGAGGCAACTCGCATGTTCGGGACAGGCAAGCTGCAGCTCACCGGGCAACTCGGCGACGTGATGAAAGAGAGCGCCCACGCCGCGCTGTCCTATGTCCGCACCAATGCCGAGAAATACGGAATCCCGCGAGATTTCTTGGAGAAGAGCGATCTTCACGTCCACATCCCAGCGGGTGGCATGCCCAAGGACGGTCCCTCGGCAGGCATCACCATGTTCACGGCCATCGTCTCGCTGCTCACCGGTATTCGGGTGAGACACGATGTTGCCATGACGGGTGAAATCTCGCTGCGTGGTCGCGTCTTGCCGATTGGCGGTTTGAAAGAGAAGACGCTGGCGGCACATCGCGCCGGAATCAAGCGGGTTTTGGTGCCTGAGCGAAACAAGGCCGACCTTGATGAAGTGCCAAAGGAAGTCCGCGATGAGCTGGAGTTCGTGTTCGTGACCAAGCTCGACGAGGTGCTGGAAGCAGCGCTCGAGTCGATGCCGCAACCGTCGCAGGCCTACCTCGACGAGGTCGCGAAGCGCGAAGCGGCTGCGACGCCAAGTGCCAACTAAGTAGGTCGCAGTTCGGCTCAGCAAACCAGAACGCAGTGACAGCCCGGTGGGTTTCGTAAGAAACCCCCGGGCTTTTTGCTGAGTGAGCGGAGTGAGTCAAATGGGTACGGCGGCACAAAGTGATCGAAGGATGTCGAGACACCCACCCAGAGCTGGGGACATGGATTAGTGGCGGAGCTTCACTTTTTCCTGTTAGCGAAACTTCGGTATTTTTTGTAGGAAGGGGGCACACTACAGAGGCCTTTGGGTGTGCGTGTATCCGGAGGCCAGGTTTTGCCATGAAAAATTGGATGAACGCGACGAGTCGTCGTCGCATCGCGATCGCAGGTTCGGTCGTGTCCGTCGCCTTTTTGGCGTGGTCTTGCTCGCCAGCCGGCGTCGACAAAAGCACCGTGAATCCCAATCCCGGGACGGCTGGCGCTGCGCCGACTCCCGCGACGGGCGGCACCTCGGGTGGCGCTGGCCCGGTGGGCAATGGCGGCAGCATCACTCTCGGGGGTAACTTCCCGATGGACCCGGGCACAGGTCCGTGCAAGGGCCTCGAGTGTCAGGTGCCGGCGTGTGCCGGCGCTCCGACCCCGACGACCATCAGCGGCAAGATCTACGACCCCGCCGGCACACTCCCGCTCTACAACGTGGTCGTCTACGTGCCCAACGCGCCGGTCGCGCCGTTCACCGACGGCGCGTCGTGCGATCGCTGCGGCGCTAGCATCGTGAACCCGGTGACGTCGGCCATCACTGATGAGACCGGGGCCTTCGTGCTCGACAAGGCGCCAGCCGGGGCAAACATCCCACTGGTGATCCAGGTGGGCAAGTGGCGCCGGCAAATCACGATTCCGAACGTCGCGCCTTGTGTGGACAACCCGCAGCTGGACCCGCAGATCATGCGACTGCCGCGCAACAAGGCCGAGGGCGACCTGCCGAAGATTGCCATCACGGCCGGCGCCGCCGATCAAATGGAGTGCCTGCCGCTGCGCTTGGGCGTCGATCCAGCGGAGTTTACGAACTCGGCGGGCGACGGACGCATTCACTTGTACGAGGGCGATAACGACGGCAACCGCATGCCCATCACCCAGTTCGACGCCATGCATGGCGGCGCGACGCTGACGAGCGCCGACCCTTTCTGGGCCACCAAAGACAATCTCATGAAGTACGACATCGTGATCCTGTCGTGCGAAGGCAACGCGTTCGCGCGCCAAAAGCCGATGGCCGTACGCCAGGCAATGTACGACTACACTTCCGCCGGCGGTCGCTTGTTCGCCTCACATTGGCACAACGTTTGGTTTGCCCAGGGCCCCGGACTAGTACCAACCACGGGCACCTGGGACGACCTCAACGATCCGCCCAACCCCAGCGTCGCGACGATCAATCAGACCTTCCCCAAAGGTGAGGCGCTGGCAAAATGGCTGGTCAACGTGCAAGCGTCGACGACGCTGGGGCAGATGAACGTCGAGTTTCCGCGCGACAACCTCCAGGCCGTCAACCCCACCTTGGCGCGCGAGTGGATCACGCTCGACGATCCCATGCAGACGCCGGCCAAAGCGGTCCAATACATGTCGTTCAACACGCCGCTCGGTGCCGCCGACGATAAGATCTGTGGGCGAGCCGTGTACACCGACCTGCACGTCGCCTCGGTCGACAACAACACGAACACCAACGCTGTCGGCTTCCCAGCGAGCTGCGCCCCGCGTGACCTCTCGGCGCAGGAAAAAGCGGTCGCGTTCATGTTGTTCGATTTGTCGGCGTGCGTCCAAAACGAGGACCTGCCGCCCAAGCCTCCGAGATAATCGCCCTCCGGGCGATTATCTCGGGTTTGGTCTTGTTGCCACCGAGTTTGCTGGGTGCGTCTCGCGATCCTTTTGACCTGACAGGAAGCTGGCGCTCGGCCTCGCCGAGTTTGTTCACAGGGTCTTGGTTGGCCTCCGCACTTCGCATCGGGCGCCACGCGACCGGGGTGACCTGAGGAGAAGCAGGCGCTCGGCCTCGCCGAGTTTGTTCACTCCCATGCTCGCGCTTCGCGCGAGCGCACGTTGCACGGGAGTTGGGGCACTCGAGAGGCGAGAGCCGCAGCAGAAGTGCGCTTGCTGCAGCCGACGCGCGGCTGCTGTAGCTGCTCGTCTGCTGCTACGAATTGCGCGAGGGCAAAGCCTGAGCTGGATCGAGGCAGGCTGGTCCTTGGCACCAGCAGATCACGATCGCCCCAAGAAGCCCGGAGTGACCAAACTCGGCAAGGCCGAGCGCCCGCTGTGGTGAAACAAGCAAGGATCGCCGGACGCCGCGGTATTCAGCGGAAGCGCAACCAAGACAAAATGGCCGAGCGCCGGCTGTGGTGAAACAAAGAAGAATCGCGGGACGCTGCGGTCCTCAGCGGAAGCGCAACCAAGACAAAATGGCCGAGCGCCAGCTTTAGTTCAGCAGCCAAAATCGCCACGCGCCTGGGCAAGGCACGGAGGAGAACAAAACCAAAATCCCGCGCGAGGGGCGAAGCCTGAGCTCGATCAGGCCAGGCTGGTCCTGGCTCTTACTTAAGCTTCATCTTCCCACAAGCGCATGCCGCCGGTCATGCCGCCGACGTTGTCGAAGAGTGACACGTTGGCGGGTAGGTCGGCTTTGATGTGCTCGGCGTTGCCGCCACCGATGTGTAGCCGGTCGTAGTTGAAGATAGCGCTCAGGAGCTCGATCATCTCGCCGACGCGCTTGCTCCACTTGTGCTTGCCGTGCTCCTTGAGCTCGGCGTCGCTCAGGCGCTCTTCGTAGGTCTTGTCCTTCTGGAACGGGTGGTGACCGAGCTCCAGGTTCGGGACGAGATGGCCGTTCAGGAACAGCGCCGAGCCCACACCGGTGCCGAGTGTGAGCACCATCTCGACGCCCCGGCCTTCGATGACGCCGTAGCCCTGTAGGTCGGCGTCGTTCAGCACGCGCGCCGGGGTGCCGGTGATGGTCTCGATCTCGGCGCGCAGGTTCTGATTTTGCCACGACGGGTCGAGGTTAGGCGCGTTGAGCGTGATGCCGCGTTGCACGATGCCTGGAAAGCCGACGGACACGCGATCGAATTTCGGCTGCTGCTTCAGCATGCTTTGAATGACTTCCAGCATGGCTTGCGGCGTGGCCGGCTTGGGGGTGAGCTCGCGCGCGCGCTCGTTGACGGGGTGCCCGGCGGGGTCGAGCACGATCATTTTGATGCCCGTGCCACCGATATCGATGCACAAGGTAGACACGCGGCCGCCAGCGCGGACTAGGTGAGGCTGGGGCCCCACCGACAAACCAGCAAAAGGAAGTGTTCCGCGCCTGCGCAGCAGGACGGAACACGTATGGATCCGGGGTTCGGGGCGGGGGCGGCTCTGGTAGGGAATCGGCATGGCGGGGGGAGGCGTTTTCCTGGGCGGAGTATGTTACAGATTTCGGTGGTGAAAGCTCGCCTCTTGCGCGGCGTGTGGCTGCGCGCGCTCGTTGTGGTGCTGGGGGGCGCGCTGGGCGCGGCGCTCGCCTGTCAGCAGCTGAGCGTGCGGCGAGCGGGCCAGAGCGCCGTTCCGGCTGCTCGCCCGGTTGGGCCGAGACGAGTCGCGGAGCACGACCTCGATGGCCCGTGCCTGGCTCAGGCGGCGGAGCTCGCGAAGCTTCCGGCCCTGGCGCTGCCGGCCAGCGATGCTCCGGAGCTGCGTGCTCAATTGCTCGGCCGCACCAAGAACGTGCCCGTGTTGTTCTTGTCGCGGCCGGAGGTGGCCAAGGACAACCCGCCGGCCGACGCACTACGCCAAGCGCTCGAAACGTCGCCGGGCTACGCGACGTTCGACAGCGTCGTCGGCAAAGTGCGGCGGGCCCCCGAGCTCGCCCGCGCCGTCTTCTTGCGCGAGGGTTACCTGTACACGGAGAACCCGGAGCTCGCGGCGCTCTACGGCTCGCTCACGCTGTCGCTGCTATTTCGCGACGCAGAGCTGCACATCGTGCGCGGGGCGGAGGAGCTCAGCGCGCGCCGGCTCGACGACGGGGACTACGAGTACACGAGCGGAGACGAGCGCGGTCGCCGAGCCAAGCTGCTGCTGTTCGATCGCATCGCCGCGCAGGGCGTCGAGCTGCCGGCGCCGCGGCACGTGGACTTGCGCGCGCTGTCTAATACGCTGGGTTTCGACGAGCTTTCGCTCAGGCGCGCCAACCCCGAGCTGCTGCTCGTCGACGCCGACTACGCCGGCGTGCGCGTGCCCACGCTGCTGCGCATCGAAGCGGGCAAAGTCCGCTTGGCGTGCGAGGCGCCCGGAGCCCATCGCGCGCAGGTTTTGGCGTATCGAGCCCAAGCGCTGCGCCGAGCCGTGACGCAGGCGCGCTTGGTTTCGGTCGTCAAGGAGCAGGTAGACGAGGCGCTCCCGTTCGACGAACCCAGGACCGAAGACGGCCAGCAAGACGGCAAGCTCCGACCCGAATGGCGCAGCGCGTACCTCAACGGCAGCTCCAGCTTCGAGTTCAACGGCGATCGCTACGCCGTGTTCGATGGGTCCGGGCGTCCGCGCCCGCCGCAGGTGTGTATCGACTTCGTGCTCGATACCTTCGAGCGCGCCGGCGGCACGTGGTGGGAGCCGCGTGGCGGCGTGCGGCAGCGCGTCGTAGGTCGGCTAGAGTTCGACGACACCGCCATGGAGAATCGGCGCAGCGTGGAACGCTTCATCGAATTTGCCCGCAGTCATGGCGAGGCCTTCGAGGTGTACGAGCCGCCGCCCGAGAGTCGAGTTCCGCTGCGCAATAGGCAGCAGTTCTTCGCCGAGCTGTTTCGCTTGCGCGCGCAGTTTCGACGCGGCGATATCGTGGCGATCCTAGGACCGCGCGACGACGAAAAGCTCCACTACCATTCGTTCCTGATCGTAGGTTCGGATCCGCTGACCGGCATGCCCACTGAGCTGGCCGCGAACGCGGGTCGCCCGCGCATCCGCAGCTGGGAAGGAGAAATGCAGAACGCCCCGCGTCGCAGCATCTTCGCGCGCGTGCGCCCACGCCAGCTTTGGCTCGAGTCTTTTTTGGCAGCCGATGTCGCCGTGTCGGCCGACGTGCCGGCGCCGACGCTCGGCCCGAACGCCAAGCTGCCGGCCGCAGGCTGAGCGCTTTGCCTTTGTCCTTGACGTAGCCTGAGATCTCGCGAAAAACCTGGGATGCGTTGCGCTTGGAGGTCCCGTTTTGAGTGAGTCACAGAAGCCCCCGGTCAAGATCGCTCTGCTCGGTTGCGGGACGGTAGGTGGCGGCGTGCTGCGCCTGCTGGAGGACAATCGCGAGTTTTTGGCGTCGCGCGTGGGGGCCCCGCTGGAGGTCAAGCACGTGCTGGTGCGCGACCTGAGCAAGGCGCGCGTGCAAGAGTGCAAGCGCGAGTGGCTGACCAACGATCCTGAAGCCATCTTCGGCGACAAATCGGTAGATCTGGTGGTCGAGGTGATCGGCGGCGAAGCGCCGGCGCGCTCGTATTTGGAGCGCGCGCTCAAGTCGGGGCGCTCGGTCGTGACCGCCAACAAGTTTCTGATTTCGAAGCACGGCCCGGAGCTGGTTCGAGCAGCCATCGACAACCGTGTCGACTTGGCCTTCGAAGCCTCGGTCGGCGGTGGCATTCCGATTATTCGCACGCTGCGCGAAGCGCTGGCCAGCGACACGGTCGCTAGCGTGCACGCGATCTTGAACGGCACCTGTAACTACATTTTGACGCGCATGCGCGAAGCTGGATTGTCGTTCGCAGCCGCGCTGAAAGAGGCGCAAGAGCTGGGCTACGCCGAGGCGGATCCGACGCTCGATGTCGAGGGTCACGACGCAGCGCAGAAGCTTTCGGTGGTGGCAATGTTGGCCTTCGACTGCAGCATCGGCACCGATCAATTCTTGATCGAGGGCATTCGCGACATCGAGGACATCGACTTCCGCTTCGCCGATCGCTTCGGTTTCACGGTCAAACACTTGTGCATCGGCTACGATCGCGGTGAGCAAGTCGAGCTGCGCGCGCACCCGGCCCTGGTGCGCAAAAACAGCGTGCTGGCCAACGTCGACGGCGTCTTGAACGGCGTGTTCGTGATGGGTCGCGCGCTCGGGCCTTGCCTGCTCGTCGGTCGAGGCGCTGGCGACATGCCGACGGCGGTCAGCGTGGTGGCCGACATCGTCGACGTAGCGTCGTCACGCATTCACGGCGAGTCGGGCCTGGCTACGCGCGGCATCCAGATCAAAACCCGACCGGTCATGTCGCCCGACGAAATCGAGACGCGCTACTACTTGCGCTTCGACGTCGGCGACCACCCAGGCGTGCTCGGACGCATCGCTTCGGCGCTCGGCGCCGAAGGCGTGTCCATCGAGCAGATGGTGCAAGAAGGCCGGGCCAGCGGCGAGGGCGGGGCGGTGCCGGTGTGCATCCTCACCCATCAAACCCGAGAGGGTGCCGTGCGCCGCGCCATCGCCAGCATCGAAAAACAGGCGATTCTGAAGGCGCCGGCGCACCTGATTCGCATCGAGGACGTGAAAACACGCCGCTGGGGCAGGGGCCCCAGCCGACAAGACATGCTTGTCTTGGAAGAACAGATCACGATCAGCGAGAGCAGGAACCACCCACGAGACCCAAACCGGCGAGGCCGGTGCCCGTTGCGGTACTGACCGCGGAAGTCGCCCGACGCGACAGGGACCTGCTCCGGTAGCACCTATTGGTCAAGACTTGACTCAACAGTCACGGAAAATTCTTCTCGAGGAATCCAAGCGCGCGTCCGCCGACGCGCCGCTCGGCGTGTTCGACTCTGGCCTCGGCGGATTGACGGTGGCGGCGGCGCTGCGCCGTGCGTTGCCGCGCGAACGTATCGTGTACTTGGGCGACACTGCGCGCGTTCCGTATGGCACGCGCTCGGCCGAGACGGTGGTGCGCTACGCGCGCGGTTGCGCCAGGCTGCTCACCGAGCGCGGCGTCAAGGCGCTGATCATCGCTTGCAACACCGTCAGCGCCGTAGCCGTCGAGATTTTGCGCGCCGAGCTGGATCTGCCCGTGCTGGGCGTGGTCGAGCCGGGGGCGCGCGCCGCGCTGGCAGCGCTTGCTGCCAGCGGCAGCAGCGGCCCGGTTGGCGTGCTGGGCACGCTGGGCACGGTGGCATCGGGCGCGTACCCGCGGGCGGTCAGTCAGCTGTCGACCCGCGTCGAGGTGGTGGCGCAAGCGGCCCCGCTGCTGGTGCCCTTGGTCGAGGAGGGCTGGCTCACCGGTGAGGTCCCGCGGCTGGCCGTGCGGCGCTACGTGGAGCCGCTGGTCGCCGCCAACGTCAGCGTGATCGTGCTGGGTTGCACGCACTACCCGCTGCTGAAGCGCACCATCGCCGAAGTCGCCGCCGAGCTCTCGGGTCGCACCATCCCCGTCGTCGACAGCGCCGAGGCCACCGCCGCGGCGGTGCAAGCCTGGATCAACGACGAAAAAATCGCCCCCGCCGTCACCGATCCCGCACCGGGTACCGAGCTTCAGCTGCTCGTCACCGATCTGCCGAAAAGCTTCGCCGCCATGGCCGAACAAATGCTCGGCCAGCGCGCGCCCACGGTCACGCAAGTCGATTTAACGGCCTGACGGACGAGAAGATCAACAGGGAG
>Ga0307508_10003761_pt1 | contig 15171 bp, 17 predicted proteins | sample 9_EM_MG_FD_203089 | JGI IMG/M metagenome (GOLD analysis project Ga0307508, IMG submission 203089) | Populus trichocarpa ectomycorrhiza microbial communities from riparian zone in the Pacific Northwest, United States - 9_EM | ecosystem: Host-associated > Plants > Roots > Unclassified | place... | reverse complement strand
AAGGTGGTGGTCGCTTCCCTAGCTTTGCTAGCTTAGCGAAGGACAAAGTTATATTTTACTCCCGGTGCTCCCGTAAGCTTCGCTAGCTCCCGTAGCTCCGGTAAGAATTAAATTTTTTGCTGATGTTGTCTTGTGTTCTGGTGGTTGCGGTGGTTGTGGTTGTGTTGCCAGTCTGCTTGAAGCGGCTAGACCAGTGAATCAGCGTGCTCTGATTCACTTCTAGGTCTGGTTCACTACCTGCGCTACTACGTAATTGCTTTTTCAACAGGTGAGACATAAATTTGAACTAATATTTCTCGTGGTTTCAGCTAAAAATAAAGCACTTTTTTTTTTAAAAATCCTTACAGAAGCAAAATATAACTTCTCTACTTACGGGAGTTAGCGATGCTTACAGGAGCTACGGGAGCTATGGGAGCTCCCAAGAAATTCTCGAATTTTTTGCTGATGTGACTATGTTTCTACGTGAACACATAGTAAGGTACGTCTTGCATCGAACAAGGCAATTATGAGCAAGACGTACGAAGAAGGGGGTGATTTGATGTCTTCGGAACGTCTTGCACCTGCCTTTCTGACACTTGGAATCGCCGAGACGTCTGAACATCATGAAGCCGAAAATGAACCGCTCACGTACAAGGCTGCTCTACAAAGTCCACAGGCAAGACAAAGGAAGGAAGCCATGCACCAGGAGTGGCAGGCATTGGTTGAGAACCACACATTTGACATTGTAGCTCAAGGTAATACTGCCCAAATGCAAATCGCTGACGTACTAGTGGAAGAACCTATTGGATGAAAGTGCATCTACAAGAGAAAAGTCAATCCGGACGGATCCACACACTACAAGGCTCGACTCGTCATCAAGGGAGATCAACAAAAGGAAGGAATTGACTATGACGAGACCAATGCACCAGTATCCAAGATGGCAACGTTCCGATTGGTATTGGCACTTGCCGCTCAGTATGGCTGGGATGTCGATCATATGGATGTGGTGATGGTGTTTCTAAATCCAAAGATTGACCGAGAAAACATCTACATGAAAATGCGACTTGGAATTGACTGGCTGGCGTCGAGCGGAAACCCGTTGAGCGGAAGTGCCTTAATCCTCCGAAAAGCCCTCTACGCACTGAACAGGCACCCAGACTTTGGTATGAGGATATCAATGGATACTTGCAATCCATCGGTTTTTGTAAAAGTTTGCCCGATCACTGTTCCTTTGAGAGTCTTCACAAGAAGGGAGGGAGAGAGAAAAGACAGAGATAAGGCGAGATGATTTGATCATTGAAGTTTGATGGAATGGCTCAGATAGGTGTGTTCAGTCTTTTTCTATGCTATATAGAAGTATATCAAAAATCTAGAAGGAAGAACACGAAAGACACTGCTATGGAAGAATGCCAAGCCGTCGTTACCAGGATCCCCTTACCATTGCCGTTGCTATGGCGTTACTGCCACTGCCGTTGCTGTGGTGTCGCTTCCATCGGCACCCCACGCCGGAGCGGCAAGAAGCCATTCCAACACACCCCCTCTTCTCGTGCTCCGTACATAGAAATCCACCAAATCAAGAACAATCCCAAATCAAAAAACACTCCCATTTAATCCTCGTCGACCTCATTAAAACCTTTGCAGTGAAAACCTCATGGGAAAAATACTTGCTAGTAGGAAAAAGAGTGCCAACTCATGCTTGCCGACAGGATGCAAGAACATGCTCAACAAAGAACCTTCTTTCTTCTTCCAATTCCTTATCACTCGCACCTCCTTTTCTTTGCCAAAGAACCACACCCCCTTTTCGAGATCGGCATCATTCATCGTATTTGGGTTCTCCGTCGTCAGGGCCGAATAGAGTGATTCTGGTGAGTTGCAATAGTCGTTCGTGTCGGGGTACCGCGAGAGGTTTCATCATCAGATCGGCAGGATTAGACTCTGAAGTAACGTATTGGAACTTAACTGCGCCTTGGTTGTCGCATCCGATTGGTACCGGTCCATCAACAATCTTTACTGCCATTCCTCCTGTAGCCTCTTTCATCATGTGCTTGAGCCAGAGACTTTCCTGGGTGGCATGTAAACAGGCAATATATTCGGCATCGAGCGTTGAGAGTGCTACGACACTCTGAGACTTGGCTTGCCAATGAATCAAGCCAGATATGACAAGCTCGTTGTTGACATTGATGTTCCCAAGTCCGAATACGCATCTGCCGATGGATTTCCGAGTTGTGAGATTCCCTGCCCAGTTGGAATCAGTGTATCCGACAATGGTGGTAGGATTTAGGAGCTGTCGGTAATGAATTCGAAATCCGACAGTAGTCTTCAGGTATTGGAGTACTCTCTTTGCCGCCGTTGTGTGCATTTCGAGAGGTTGGACATTGTACTGGCTCAGGGCGGTTACACTGAAGGCGATATCTGATCGACTTCTGAGTGCCGCATACATGAGTGATCCAACCATTGAGAGATATTCCTTGCGGTTTGCTGGTTTGTCCTCACAGTGGGTGTTAGCCAGATCTGTCTGACGATCAAGTGGAAACTTAGCCAGTTTTGCATCCATCAGTCCGAATCATTGTATGATTGAGTTGATGTAGCCTCGTTGACAGATACTAAATTCTCCATCTTTGGTCCTCTCGATCTCGATTCCTAGGAACAACTTTGCCGCACCCAAGTCGTACATCTTGTACTTGTTTTGCAGCAGATGCTTGATCCGATGTCCCCGTCCTTGTGCACGGTTATGCGCAATAAGCAGATCGTCCACGTATAGTACTAGAAGGACTTCTTGTTGAAGGTACAAATTCAGATCTTCCGCTGATTGTCGAAATCCTACGGATTGCAAGTATCCATTGATATCCTCATACCAGAGTCTGGGCACCTGTTGAAGTCCGTAGAGTGCTTTTCGGAGAATTAAAATGCTGCCAATCGATGCGCTTTCGTTTGACACGAGCCAGTCAATTCCAAGTGGCATTTCCATGTAGATGTTGTCTTGGTCAATCCTTGGATTTAGGAAAGCTGTCACCACGTCCATATGACCGATGTCCCAGCCATACTGAGCAGCCAGTGCCAGTATCAATCGGAATGTTGCCATATTGGACACCGGTACGTAGGTTTTGTGGTAGTCAATGTCTTCCTTTTGTTTGTAGCCCTTAATGACTAGTCTTGCTTTGTACCGAGTGGATCCATCCGAATTAATTTTCCTCTTGTAGATCCACTTGCATCCAATAGGCTCTTCTACTGTCCTGTCAGTCATTGGTGTATGGACGGCAGTACCTTTTTCCACGATATAAAATGTGTGATTCTCCACCAATGCCTGCCATTCCTGGCGTATGGCTTACTTCCATTGTCTTGCTTGCGGACTTCGTAATGCAGCTTTGTAGGTGAGCGGTTCGCTCTTGTTTTTGCACTCGATAGTCAGTTCCATCTCGGCTTTATCTTTTGAAGCTTTGGCAATCCCAAATAGCAGAAAGGCGGACGCAAGGTGTTGCGAAGACGTCAAATCACCCCCTTCTTCGTGAGCCTTGCTTATAATTTCTTTGTTGGTTCCAAGAGGTGCCTTGCTACATGTCCGTGCAGAGACATATTCATTCTTATCTGCCATCTCAATCAGTCTTGGTCTCGATCATATGGAATCCACGTCACGAGTTCTCCCAGCATTCGCTGAATTCAGTAGGTAATGCCCAGAAGCTCATTGAGCATATTCACTGAATTCAGCATACAAGTCACCAGTTATCGCTTTTGCAAGATATTCTCGACTTCTTCTGCCTAGCATTCGCTGAATTCAGCAGGCATCTGCACAGCGTTTCGCTGAATTCAGCAGGTATCTGCCCAGCATGTTCACTGAATTCGGCACACTGCCCAGCATTCGCTGAATTCAGCAGTCTTCTGCCCAGCATTCACTGAATTCAGCAGGTATCTGCCCAGCATATCTGCTGAATTTGGCACACTGTCCAGCATTCGCTGAATTCAGCAGTCATCTGCCCCGTATTCACTGATTTCGGCAGGTATATATCGTCCAGCTGCTTTTAGAGCGATTTCACTGCATGACGAAAGAAAACGGATATTTGTTACTTACTGTTCTACTCTTGACTGCCATGTGTGTCATCCATTTCATGGATCTTGTCCTGCGCCCCGTTGGTCTGGGCTTCTTCAGTGGTGTCTGGAAACTCAATGGCTTCCATCTGCTCTTCTGTGTGTGCGTTTTCTTCTTCGTCAAACACTACACTTGAGCATTCCACTGCTCGCCCAGTCTTTCCCGATTTGAAGTCCCAAATTCTCCAGATTTTCGTGGTGTTATGAACATATCCCAGCATCATACACATGCTGGAGCGGTTTCCGAATTTCTTCTCCATTCACTGAACTGGCGGAATATGTTTGTATGCTCGACATCCGAATCGTCTTAAATGTCCAATTTTTGGAATAGTGCTGTACAGTGCTTCGTATGGTGACCAGTTTTCCGTCAGACTCGATGTGGGTGACCTTCGATGGAGGTAGCATGCTGTCCTGATGGCTTCCGGGCAAATTATTATCGGCACATTTGCATCCAACATCATACTTCATACCTTCGCATTCAGTGTCCGGATCATCCGCTTGGCCGTTCCGTTCTTGTGTTGGGTGTATAGGGGGGAGGGTTCAAACGTAATTCCTTTTTCCCCCAGTAAATCTAGGAATATCAAGTTGTTGTATTCTCTGGATCTATTGGCGCTACGGAAACATTTGATGTGGAATCCCTGTGTTTCCACCCAGTCTTAATAGTGTTGAAACTTGGCCAATATTTCTTCCACGGTTTTTGTGATCAGAAAGTACACCTCAGTGTATCTCGTACAGTCATCAATATAGATGATGTAATATTGGGGGCCTCCAATACTGTGTTTCATGGGTCCACAGAGATCTGAGTGCACGAACGCAAACAGCGTTGAGGACCGGGGTACTTTGGTGCATATGACCTGTTGTTGTTGCTTCGCCTGAACACATGTCAAACATAGAGTCGGTGTTTCCCAGTGAGGCTTGTCTGGCTTGTCGACAGGATTCATAACCGGTTCGTCCATCGGTTCTGTGACCGGCTCAACATCTGAATCCATGACCAGTTCAATGTCCGAATCCATCATCGACTCGACGTCCATAGGATCTGTCACCGGCTCGACGTCTATATTCGTAATGTGCTCTCCTGAGGATTTCAGTAGTCGTCTCAAGTCCTGATGGTTAAGGTGTGCGAGGCACCGATGCCACATGTTGACCGCGTGTGAATGTGGGGCCGTACGCAGCATCCTGATTTCGGAAATATGTGCCGATCCATCCATTGATAGCATGTATAGGCCATCTTCAAGGTTGGCACTGAGAACCTTTTGTCCTTTTGTGTCGGCAATCGAGCATATCCCTGATCGAAATGTTGTTGTGTATCTGTGTGAGTCGAGTTATCCTACTGATAGGAGAGATATTCGGAATTCCAGTACGAAGAACGCCTCAATATCCACTCTTCCCAGACGTACAATTCCTTTCTTCTTCGCTTGTACTTGATGGTCATCTCCCAACTTGATGACCATATTCGTTTCCTTAACTGAGTTTTTCTGGAAATCTCGAAGATTGTTGCTGTAATTGTGAGATGCTCCGGAATCAATTACCCAGGTCCTTGTTGTCATTGCCAATCGATATGATGCCACCATTACATCCGAGCAGAAGGAGGTAGACCCCGCAAGTCATTGCTGGTTACCGGAGGTGTTGTGTGAACGTCCATTTGTGTTGTCTCCATCGCGTCCATTTCCGTCGCGTCTGATTCCGTCGCGTCCGTCGCATCCAGTTCCATCACGTCCGTTGCGTCCGTTCTGCCCATTTCCTCCACGTCCGTTCTGATCACGTCCGATTCCTCGGCTATTCCGTAGAGCCTGTCCCTTTCTTCTGGCCGGGCAGTCATTCTGGTCTCGAGCTTGTTTGTTGTTCTTCTTACTCCAGCAATTGGAGGTAGTGTGAGTGCCGGTTTTGCACCAATCACACCACCCCCTCTGAGAACGCTCATTTCCCTGGTATCATCCCTGGTATCATCCCTGGTAGCCACCTCGTCCTCCTCTTCCTCCTTGTTGTGTGTAGAGAGCATCTGAAACGGCATTAGGTTTGTTTGTCATCGATCGATTTTTTTTGCATTCGTTCAGTGCATCAATGACTGTCAAGATCCTGCCTCGACTTCTCCGTGGGGCTCGACAGGCAATGTAGGCTGGGGTTTGTGGCGCGGGCAGTCCTACTCACGCTTCCGGCGTGCTCACACTTCCGGCGTACTTACACGCTCTTTGTGGACTCGTTGTTCTCACGCCTTGCGTGGGCTCATTGTTCTCGCGGTATCCGTCACGCCCGGCGTGGTCTCTTCGCGGCTCTTCTCACATGCCTTGCGTGGGTTCGTTGTTCTCACACGCCTTGCGTGGGCTCGTTGTTCTCGCGGTATCCGTCACGCCCGGCGTGGTCTCTTCGTGGCTCTTCTCACACGCCTTGCGTGGGTTCGTTGTTCTCACACGCCATGTGTGGGCTCGTTGTTATTGCGGTATCCGTCACGCCCGGCATGGTCTCTTCGCGGCTCTTCTCACACGCCTTGCGTGGGCTCGTTGTTCTCGTGGAGTGGTGGTCGCAGCGCCGGTCACGGGGATAGAGAGGTAGGTCTGTGGAGAGAGATAATAGATTGCGTGGAGAAAGATTCTCCAGACTAGCTACCGCGCCCTTCCTTCATACCGTTTCCTCCACTGTGGAATCACAGCCTCGCCCGCAAGACTGACACAGAGTTTTCCCGTCATGACCGCACCCAAGGAAACACACAATCCTACTCGGTCCTTCCTCCTTCCGCAACCAGCAAGGCAGACACACACAACAGTAGGGAAGCAACAAGGTAAGCAATAAACATAACACAGAGTAGAGCGAGGCAGACACGCAGACAGTAAGGAAACGTCAAGAGCAACAAGGTAAGCAATAAACATAACACAGAGTAGAGCGAGGCAGACACGCAGACAGTAAGGAAACAAGCGGGGATGCCCTGGGCGGCCCGCGACCAGGTTCTGAAGAATATCGCTACCGGCGCGATATAGGCAGGGGCGGGGATGTTGCGCCTAGGCACGTAGGATGATGGTGGCCGTGGCGGCGGAGACAAGGATTAGCCATAGTGTGGCAAGGGTGAGCGCAACGCCCGCGGCGGCGCCTAGGAGCCTGTCGCACCAGGTTCGTGACAGTAGGTCCCCTGTCCAGACCGAAGCTCCGGCGAGGTCAGTTCGGGCGGCGGACGTGCGGCGTCGGATGATAGTGCGGTGGATGCGGGTGGGCCGGCTAGCCGGTGGCCGGGCTTGAAGTTGTTCGTTCATTCGCTGCTGCTCAGTGATGATGGCTCCCAGGGTCCGGGCTATTCTCTGGAGTTGTCGTTGGTCGGCGTCGTGTTGGTCGCGCATCGTCTGGGCCAGCAGGCGCTGGATACCGTAGTTATGGCGGGCTTCCTGTATTACTGTGTTCTGTACTGTGGTGATGATTTCCGCCAGTAGGGGGATTTGGTTGTCCGGGGGTGCGGCTGCTTCGGCGTCAGGGTTTTCTTCCGCGGGGGCCTCCTGTGGTGGGGTGATATCGGCCAGGGGAACGCGGGGGGCTGCAGCGCTGCAGCGGAGTTGGTGGTTTTCCATGTTCACAAGGAACCGGCATTCGGGGCAGACCCGCTTTCCTCGGTGCCAGTCCGCGCATGCTTTGACAGGGTTGAGACGCCGTTCACGGGTTACTTGGAGTAGTTCATCGGGGTGGGGAAGCGGACAGTCGCACGTGAGCGTCCGGCGCTGGCGGCAGCTCTGGCGGGGGTAGTAGTTGTTGTCCTTGCTCTGGCGGTGCGTACCGCAGTAGTCGTTGTAGCAGGCGGTCCAATGGAGGGGGGCGTGGTCGTCGATACGGGGCTGTCCTACAGCGGACATCGGTGGGGAAGGTGCGGCGGGGGGAATACCCCAATTGTTGTCAGGCTCAGTTGTGGTAGGGAGTTCGGGTGCAGGGTTGTTGTCGTCGGGGAAGGTCCAGCCTTCGTTGGTGTCGACCGTGGCGGTAGGGGACATGTTACTAAATTTCGGGGGCGGGTTTCTCGGGATATTCCTCGTGGAACTGTTGGATAAGGTTGGGTGAATTCTCAAAATTGCGGGCTGGATACCAGGTACGATCGGAGTCGTGGAAGCCGGTCCACTTGACTCCATACTGGATCTGGTTCCTATGGCGTCGGGAGTCGAGGATTTTCTCTACTTCCCACTCTTGCTGTTCTTGGATGACGATCGGAGGTGAAGGTGGCTGCAGGTGGCCGGGGATTGGTTTGGTACTGGCTGTGGGTTCGAGGAGGCTGATGTGGAAGACTGGGTGGATTCTGACAGTGGCCGGCAGGTCCAGTTTATATGCTCGTGAGCCCACGTTCTCCAGGACAGTATATGGCCTGATCTGCTTGTGATCCAGTTTATTCGACGGCCGGGTTGTTCGGATGTTCCTTCATCGGAGCCAGACCTTATCCCCGGGTTCTATGACCGGGTCCGGATGTCGTGTGCTGTTGGCTTGCTCAGCTTGAGCCATTTGTGCGTCCTTGATCTCTGCTCGGAGTTCTTCGTGGAGTTTTCTTAATGCCGCGACATATTCTGATACTTCCGGTGTTTCGTCGTTCCGTGGCCCGAGATCCGGCAGGAATCGAGGGTGATATCCATAGTTGGCCCAGAAGGGGGTTATTCTTGTGGTTCCGGTTTGGGTGTTATTGTAACATAATTCCGCGATTGGCAAGAGTTTCTCCCAGTGGTCCTGTTGATAGTTGCAATATGCTCTAAGGTATTGCTCGAGTGTGGCGTTGGCTCGCTCTGTCTGTCCATCGGTTTGTGGGTGAAATGCCGTGCTGAGGTTGCATGATATTCCGAGAGCTTCCATTATCTTCTTCCAGAAGTCCGAGGTAAACAAGGACCCTCTGTCTGACACAATACTGCTCGGCAGTCCGTGGGGCCTGACTATCTGCTGGATGAAGTGGTCTGCTAGGTCTTCGGGGTTCATGGTGCCCTGGCATGCGACGAAGTGTTCCATCTTTGTTAGCCGGTCAATTATTACCCATAGCGCGTCCTTCCCGTTGCTTGTTGGTAGTGCTGTGATGAAGTCCATCGATATCGCGTCCCAAGGGCGGTATGGTAGTTCCAGCGGTTTGAGCAGTCCGAATGGCGCGTGTCGGATTGGCTTGATCCGATGGCAGGTGTCACAGTGGTCCACATATCTGTGGACGTACCTTCGTTGTCCTGGCCAGTAGAAACTTCGGCTAATGAGTTCCAGGGTTCTTGCTCGGCCTGGATCTCCTGCGGCTTGCGCGTCGTGGTGGTCTTTTAATATGCGGAGTCGCAGGGTATCGTTGTCAGGGATCCATATGAGGCCATCATACATTAGTAACCCGCTGTTCTCCTCGCATAATCCTAGCGCGATCTTTCCGTCGCGGGTGGTCCCATTCGCCTTCATTCTCCGGATTTCTTGGATTTCCTTGTCTGCGGTGCTTAGTGCCCGTATTTCCCTCAGGAGTTCTTCGTCTATCTGAAGATTGATGGTTTCGCTAGTGCTGGCTTGTAGTGCTTCGAATGCTTCCTCCGGTAACAAGATTCGGCCGTGGTTCTGCCCATACTTCATATCCCCTTCGCAGGGAGAGTCTCCTGACTCTCTAGAGAGGATGTCCGGTTTGCCGGCCAATTTCCCGGGTCGGTATTTGATTGTAAAGTCGTAGTTGGCTAGTCGCTCGCCCCACCAGGCTTGCCGTAGGTTAAGGTCCTTCTTTGTTTTCCAATATTCGAGGTTTTTGTGGTCCGTCAGAATCGTGATCTTGGGTCCCGTGGTTTTGCAATAGGTGTCCCATTTTCGCAGTGCGTCCATGATTGCCAGTAGCTCTTTGTCATGGATATCGTAGGTGCGCTCTGGGTCTTTGAGTTTCCTTGAGTAGTATGCTACAGGATGTAAGATCCCCTTTTCGTTGGGTTTGGAACAGATTGCTCCTATGGCATAGTCTGATGCATCCGTTTCGATGGTCACGGCTCGCTCCGGGTCGAAGTGCTGTAGTATTGGTTCCGTGATCATTGCTTTTTTGAGTTTCTCGAATGCCTCTTGCTGTTTATCACCCCATTCCCATGCTTTCTCCTTCCTTGTTAGGGAGGATAGGGGTGTTGTAATCTTGCTGTAGTCCTTGATAAACCGTCGGTAGAAGTTGGCAAAGCCCAGGAAACTCTGTATTCCTTTAACGTTTGTTGGTTCCTTCCAGTCTTTGATCGTTCGGATTTTTTCTTCATCCATCCTTAGCCCTCGTGGTGATATGACGTATCCTAGGTACTCTGTCTCTGTTGTGTGGAATTCGCATTTGGATGCTTTCAGTGTTAGTCCGGTGTCCCGCACCCGCGTGAATATGGCCCGGACATGTTCTAGGTGCGTTTCCTCGTCGCGCGAGAAAACCAGGATGTCGTCCAGATACGCTACCCAGAAGATGTCTAGGTAGTCACTTAGGATCTCGTTCATCCATCGCTGAAAGGAGGCAGGGGCATTGGTGAGTCCGAATGGCATGACGCAATACTCGTATAGCCCGTATCGAGTGCGGAACGCTGTTTTCCATTCGTCGCCTTTTGCAATGCGTAGATTGTAGTATGCGTCTCGGATGTCGAGTTTGGTGTAGATGGTGGCGCCGGAGAGTTGATCGAGGGACTCGCCGATCAGTGGCAGCGGTGTTCGATCCTTGATCGTAATGTCATTTAGTTGCCGGTAATCGACTCACAGGTGTAGTCCTCCATCCTTCTTCGTTACAAAATGTATCGGGGCTCCCGCCGGGGAGGTGGATGCGCGGATCCACCCCCGTTTTTCGTTGATCTCTAGGTACTTTCTGAGGGCCTTCATTTTGTCTTCGTTGAGGGGGCGCAGGGGCTCATACGGGGGCGTCTTTCCTTCCTCTAGTGGGATATGATGGTCCTGAGTGTGGTGGGGCGGAGGGGCCACTGGTTCCTTTTCGGTGAATACTTCGAGGAATTCGTGATATTCCAGGGGAATTGGTTTCTTATTCGTCCTGGAGGTTTCTTTGATTTTGTCGATTACTGTCTGGCATACCTCCCAAGGGTCTGTTTCGCCGATTTCCCAGTTCTCTTCTTCGGCCAGTGTTTTCTTATAGTACTGCTCTGTGGCCTTTTCTTCTGGGACGGTGTTGGCTCTTGGTGAGCTGGGTAAGCACCTGTCGGCGCAGTGGTCCGCGTGGAACTTCACAGTATGGTTTTTCCATGCTATCACCAGGTCGTGGAGCTTGAGCCATGGGAGGCCTAAGATGATCGGGGCGTTCCCGATTGTGATACAGTGTAGCCGGATATCCTCCTCGTGGTGGTTGATGGTTAGATGGATTTAAGTGTCGTGGGTTACCGGCCCGCCGCTGACCTCGCTCCCGTCGACTGTTAGTACTCGGCGTGGCGTCGTTTTCTGCTGCATGGGTATTCCGCTGGCTTCTGCATAGGCTTTATCGATGAAGTTTTCCGATGCCCCACTGTCTACCAAGGCTGTAGTGGCGCATTCTTTTCAGTTCGTTCCTTGGATTCGGACTTTGATCATAATTTTCTCTTCCCGGTCATATTGGGCGGTTCGTACTAAGTATGGGAGGTCTTTTTCCGTTTTGACAACAGGTGTTTCCCTCGGGTAGGGGTCGTCGGCACCTATTCCCGAGGGTTGTCGTTTCCCGCCGGTTCGGAGCCTTGCGCGCCGGGGTCTTCTTCTAGTTCTTCATAGTTGGCTTCGGCGGTCCTGTATGGTCGTCTCCATGGAATTCGTTCTTTCCTGGGCTGGGGGCATTCTTTTGCAAAATGTCCTTTCTTTCCGCAGTTGTAACATTCTCCCGTGGTTACACGTCGTGGGAATCGGTTCGGCGTTCCCCTTGCAAATTTGAATCGTCGGGTGGCATCGAGGTCCATCGGATCTCCCGGGGGCGTCGACGGAGGCTCTTTTGTGTGGACGTGGAAGCGCGCTTCTGGGTTGGTGGTAGGTCGGCGATTAATGACTCCGAGGTTGCATAGGCGGCTATCCGTTTTGATGCCGGCGGTGGCGTAGTCCACCAAGACTGTGGCGGGGGTTTCACTCATGACTAGGTGCCTTTTTACCTCGGGGTGTAATCCGTCTCGGAATCGTGCAATGCATACGTTGTCCGCGTATGGGAGATCTGCTTTGATTCGCTGGAATTCGGCCCAGTAGGTGGCTGCTGGTTGGTTTCCCTGCTGGATTTTCTGGAACTTTTCGAACGCTATTTCCTCGGCGTCTACCTGGCCGAAGGCATGCTTCATGTTGTCTTTGAGTTCGGCCCATGTCAAGTTGATTCCCCCTTCCTGGTTTAGGAAGGTTTCCACCCAATTCCATGCTACTCCTCGTAGCAGGGAGGATGCAAATCCTGTTTTCTTTTCATCGTCGTTGAACTGGTTTCCTTCCGTTCTGAATTTGAGCTCGCATTGGGCCAGGAATGTTTTGAATTTTGCTTTGTCTCCTTCGAATGGTTCGGGGTCCCATAGCTTTGGGTAACTACTTCGGGGTGGGTCCCTGGCTGCGAGAAGTTCTCGTAACATTTCCGTGGTCAGCAGGTGGGGTCCAGCCCCACCTATCCTTGTTTCGTCGCTCATTCTTTGGGTTTGCTCTGGGGAATCTGGTGTCTGTGATCTTGATCGGGGGTCCGGGGTTACCGGGCTTGGAGATCGGTGGTCGTCGGGGACGCTCGTAAATTCTCTGAGGGCGAGGGGATCCTCGGTGTTTTCGTCCACGGATGCCACGTTGCTACGTCAGGTGTCGATGGGGGACACGCAATCTAGTGTCAAGATCCTGCCACGACTTCTCCGTGGGGCTCGACAGGCAACGTAGGCTGGGGTTTGTGGCGCGGGCGGTCCTACTCACGCTTCCGGCGTACTCACACTTCCGGCGTACTTACACGCTCTTTGTGGACTTGTTGTTCTCACGCCTTGCGTGGAATCGTTGTTCTCGCGGTATCCGTCACCCCCAGCGTGGTCTCTTCGCGGCTCTTCTCACACGCCTTGCGTGGGTTCGTTGTTCTCGCGGAATCCGTCACGTCCGGCGTGGTCTCTTCGCGGCTCTTCTCACACGCCTTGCGCGGTTTCGTTGTTCTCACACGCCGTGCGTGGGCTCGTTGTTCTCGCGGTATCCGTCACGCCCGGCGTGGTCTCTTCGCGGCTCTTCTCACATGCCTTGTGTGGGCTCGTTGTTCTCGGGGAGTGGTGGTCGCAGCGCCGGTCATGGGGATAGAGAGGTAGGTCTGTGGAGAGAGATAATAGATTGCGTGGAGAAAGAATCTCCAGACTAGCTACCGCGCCCTTCCTTTATACCGTTTCCTCCACTGTGGAATCACAGCCTCGCCCGCAAGACTGACACAGAGTTTTCCCGTCATGACCGCACCCAAGGAAACACACAATCCTACTCGGTCCTTCGTCCTTCCGCAACCAGCAAGGCAGACACACACAACAGTAGGGAAGCAACAAGGTAAGCAATAAACATAACACAGAGTAGAGCGAGGCAGACACGCAGACAGTAAGGAAACGTCAAGAGCAACAAGGTAAGCAATAAACATAACACAGAGTAGAGCGAGGCAGACACGCAGACAGTAAGGAAACAAGCGGGGATGCCCTGGGCGGCCCGCGACCAGGTTCTGAGGAATATCGCTACCGGCGCGATATAGGCAGGGGCGGGGATGTTGCGCCTAGGCGCGTAGGATGACGGTGGCCATGGCGGCGGAGACAAGGATTAGCCATAGTGTGGCAAGGGTGAGCGCGACGCCCGCGGCGGCGCCTAGGAGCCTGTCGCGCCAGGTTCGTGACAATGATTTCTTGAACAGTGACTCTCGCACGGGATTGAAGAATCTCAATCGTGACTACATATGCGGGAGGAAGAGTCGTATCGATGTGATTCTTGAGGACCATATTGGAGACCGCTTCTTCGGAGCCAGCGAGCTCAGTGATGATATCAAGCAATTCGGCGAAGTAGGCATTGAGCGGCTGTCTGGGAGTGGGACGGAGAGTATTGAACTTCCGGAAGAGCGACATTCTTCCGACCGACGAATTGGCAGTGTTTGTGCAGGGCTCCAATTCTTTCCACATCTGGACGGGATCCTCTATTCCCTTGATGTATACTTTGACAGCATTGGTACAGGATCCATAGATGATGGCTACGGCCTGCAATTTCTGTTGCTTGTAGTCCTTGTATACCTTCTGTGCCAGAACTAGGGGTCTGGTAAAGTTGTTGGGTCTTTCCGGATCTTCCGGATCTTCTTCTTTCTCCATCATGATGTCCCACGCCATGATTCATTGTAGGACCTTCCTGCAATCTTCTTTCCAGACTGCGTAGTTGGTAAGATTGAGTAGGCGGACGTTGCCTAGAGGGTGTTTGAACGTTTCATCACTCATGATGAAGACTGTTGTAGATGCTCGTCGAGAAGGTATGTAGTGATGCGTGAGGGAGGAAATTCTTGTTGATCGTCAGAAATTTCCTGTCGCTGAGATGGTTAGCGCTCAATTTCAAGGAGAACGCTTCCAAGTGAGACGTAGAGAAAAAGGGCCTCGGAATCGCCGGCCCCCGCGTTTACCACTGGCTCCTGAGGAGCTATTTATCGTGCGAGAGTTTGACGGTGGTGAGGTTTTGATCGTTTGTGGTGCGGTTACGGCTCCAGGCTCATAACCTGTAAAAGTTTACCCGATCACCGTTCCTTTGAGAGTCTTCACAAGAAGGGAGGAAGAGAGAAAAGACAGAGATAAGGCGAGATGATTTGATCGTTGAAGTTTGATGGAATGGCTCAGATAGGTGTGTTCAGTCTTTTTCTATACTATATAGAAGTATATCAAAAATCTAGAAGGAAGAACACGAAAGACGCTGCTATGGAACAATGCCAAGCCGTCGTTACCAGGATCCCCTTGCCATTGCCGTTGCTATGGCGTTACTGCCACCGCCGTTGCTGTGGTGTCGCTTCCGTCGGCACGCCACGCCGGAGCGGCGACAAGCAATTCCAACAGTTTTCGACAGTCAGCTGAAGATCCAAACCTGTACCTCCAACCAGGGGTCCTGCTAGTCCTATCCCCTGGACCGTAGAAATTGAGTTTCCGTGCCATTTGGACCCCGACAACCACAACTCTCGATCGTAGTGGAAGAAATAGCCTATTGTACCCCCCAATACTGAAGGTTATTTTGTTCTTTGAT
>Ga0307508_10003760_pt1 | contig 15175 bp, 12 predicted proteins | sample 9_EM_MG_FD_203089 | JGI IMG/M metagenome (GOLD analysis project Ga0307508, IMG submission 203089) | Populus trichocarpa ectomycorrhiza microbial communities from riparian zone in the Pacific Northwest, United States - 9_EM | ecosystem: Host-associated > Plants > Roots > Unclassified | place... | reverse complement strand
TTGATGTACAAAAATTATTAGGAATATATTATTGAATAAAACCCAAAAATAAAATAAAAAGTTAGAAATCAATATAATAAAACTTGGTCTGCTCAATGATCAATTTAATGATCCGTTTATCTAGAACCTAATCTAAGTTAGGTTAGTGAAAAAAATACAATTATTGTTTTTTTAAAGAAAAATAATATCATTTCAGAATTTTAAAAAATAATAATTCAAAGTATGGGTTTAACATACTAATCCAAGGATCATGGGTTAACTCACTCTGGAATTTGGGCTGGGTACAGCCCAAATGTGTTCTTATAACTATAGAGATCTAACTTAAAGCCCAATGCGCACTAACTCTTTGAGCCCAAACCTTAAAAAACACAAAGACCCATCTTCACTACATCCACAGAATCACAAACCAAGGGATCCTCGAGCTCTCTCTGTCTCACGCTGCTCCACAGGTAAACCATCATCTGCTTCTCTGTTAAGGAAACAAAACCTATAAAAAAAACCCCGATTTTATTTACTGGGTCAATCCAAAAAAACACGTGAAAAAGCGAACTTTATCGGATGAATTCTCAATCTCAATTAAGCTCCATTGAAGACATCTTCGATTCCTCACTAAATTTAGAGGAAACCCATTTCAAGGAAGGCTACAATGAAGGCTACAGCCAAGGGTTAATGTCTGGAAAAGAAGAAGCGGAACAAACGGGCCTGAAAATGGGCTTTGAAATCGGTGAAGAACTCGGGTTTTATCGTGGCTGTGTTGATGTATGGAATTCTGCTATTCTTGTTGACCCGACCCGGTTCTCTACCCGGTTGAAGGAGTCTATTAAGAAGATGGAGGAGTTGATTGAGAAATACCCGGTTTTGGACCCGGAAGATGAGAGAGTGAATGAGTTTATGGATAGTTTGAGGTTGAAGTTTCGGGTCATAAGGGCGGGTTTGGGTGTGAAATTGGAGTATGATGGGTACCCAAAACCAAAGGAAATCGAGTTTTGATGAGGGAGTTTTTGGGTTTTGTGTAATGGGTTTGGTGGTTTTTTTGTTGAACCTTTGTAGTTCAAGTGGATCTTTGGTTAATAGAACAAGAATGTTTCTTTTTGATGTGATAATTTGTGGTCTATGGAAAAGTTTGGATCTTTAGATTTTATTTGATCTTATTATGGCTAGGTATAAAATTCTAGTGTAGTTGATTGTGTTTGATTTTGAAGCTTAATAGCTTTTTATTTTCTATAAGTTTATTGAATTTGGATAGCTTAGTTGGTTTTGAACCTGTAGAATGTTATGTTTGATCCGATATGTCAGCAAGTATACAATTCTAGTGTTGCTGATTGTGTTAGATACTGAAGCTTTATTGATCAGCTACTCCATTGTGAAGAATTTAAGCCTTGTTCACTTAATATTTGGATTTTCATGACTATTTTCATTTAAAGATTGGTGCTTGAAAATTTTACTTTTATAATGTGGGGTAACTGAGAGAGGCTGGGGCTTCTGTGGTCCCTTGGAATTATAACCACAAAGTTTGTTGATAATGTCAATTTCTATCATCTAAGTTATATCTGCTTGTGCAGCTTGTGAAAAAGGTAGTAAGGAGGAGAAATTATGTTGAAGATGATGCTTGCTTGCTGTAAGGTATACATATCTGAAAGCAGAAACAAAGTGGCATTGGAATCAATTGAAAGAGCTGCAAAGCTATTCCCTGAAGCACCTATTGTTAATAAGTTTGAAGATGTGACTTATAATAGAGTTGGCTACACTCTTGTCTCGAGTTTGGCTCCAAAACCATCTTTAGACTCATGTCCTTTGAAGGGTGTTGTGCTTGCGATGGTTAAAGCTGCTCTGGAAACTATTGATTTCGGATTGCATTGTGGAAGTCATCCCCGGCTTGGTGTTGTTGATCACATTTGCTTTCATCCCTTGGCTCAATCATCTTTAGACCAGGCAGCTGGGATTGCAAAGTCTCTGGCAGTGGACGCTGGCTCTAGTCTTCAAGGTTCGAGCCCTTTGAACTTATCTGTGATTTGTTGAATTTGTTTTTCATGATAGTATATAAGTGAAAGAAACCTATAAAAACGATGAGTTTGATTAATTAGCTTGATGACAAGTCTAGATTCTCTCCTCCGAAGATGGTACTTTCTCAAAACTATGTTCCCTGCCTATAATAATACCTGAGGCAGCCTAAGTAGCAGTAGATTGTATACATCTCTTCTCTTCTGGTTTCAATTGGATGTGATTGGTTTTTCTTCTGGCTTTCTAAATTGTAGAATTTGAGTGATGGTTTATTTCAATGAACGTTAATCGATGCTGCAAATTCCTGATCCAATTGTTTGTGTTTGCTAAACAACAGCCCAACACTGTCATTCAATTACCCGCTGGCAGTAGCTTCTAGCATAAAACAAAACACAATATATTTGCTTCAAGTACTTAGTTTTCCCTGGGAATGCATATTAGAAAGATGGCATTATGTCTCTACCTTGAAAGCAAAGGTGATCTACTGAGCATTTCGGTACCCATTGGAAATTAAACAAATGAAATGAGTTTGGCATTGGATTCGAAGTGAGGCAGTGAAAATTATAAATGTTTTTTATGATTGGAGCTTTATTTTTGTTCAGAATAAAGGAGATATCAATGGATGAATATTTATTTCTCAAGGCATGCTGTAATTTTTTGTGTTATGTTGAATTTTTGTTCAGTCTCCTTATTGGATCATAGCTCATTTTGTTTCTGCATTGCTAATGATCTCATATGTAGCCTGCAGTCCCCACATTTCTATATGGAGCTGCCAATGTTGAAGGGAGAACACTCGATTCAATCAGAAGAGAGCTGGGTTATTTCAAGCCAAATTCTGGAAACCAATGGGCAGGTGGGCCAAAATCAGAGTCCTTGCCACTGAAGCCAGATGAAGGTCCAGCTCAAGTGAATCAAACAAAAGGTGTTCTTGTAATTGGAGCAACCAGGTGGGTTGATAACTACAATGTCCCTGTCTTCTCCACTGATATTGCTGCTGTTCGTAGAATTGCAAAACGTGTTAGTGGGAGAGGAGGCGGGCTTCCTTCAGTTCAAGCAATGGCACTTGCACATGGTGATGATGTCATTGAGGTTGCTTGTAACTTGTTGGAACCAAGTAATGTGGGAGGAGAGATGGTTCAGCAAGAAGTTGAGAGACTCGCAAAGGAGGAGGGTATGGCTGTGGGGAAGGGATATTTTACAGATTTCTCACAGGATAAAATAATTGAAAATTACTTGAAGTTTTGTCCCCTAATGTAACCACAAGATGCAATTTTGTAACAGAGAAGGTATTGTCCCTTCTGTGAAAATTACTTTTAAAAAAAATGCTACGCTGAAAGGTGTCTTTCTAAGGGATTTTTGTTCCGATGCATGTGATGTGAATGGTTGTCCACACATGAAATGTGTACGTCTTTACCAGCATATTCATCATCTTAGAAGCGGTGAAGTTTTGGCATCATATTCTTGAGAGATTGCTTAGATGCAAAAATTCCTATAAACACTGTATATTTTGGTTCAACTACTTATATCTCTATATCTGCTCTTCGTTCTTCATCCCTCTATAAGAGTTATCTCGCAGATCATCTGGTCGTCTTGATGTCTGGTGAGAACAATTTCCTATAATGTTTGAAACAAGAATGTGTTCTGCAATGCTTAAATGTGATTCTGTCAGAGAATTCATATGTGATTAGATTTCACTAGTTTCATCTTCTCTTTTCATATGTATTTTCCTCTCTGACTTCTCGAATGCACTTCTCTAATGGCGTTCTTTCTATCTCTTACTATCATAAAGAAGTAACACTTTTGCACTTCAGTTTTCACGTATATGGATGGCATGAAGTGTGGTATTAGTTCTCTACAAGAAAGATTAATTTCCAAGGATTTTGTTTAAATTAAAGCAAAGCTTAGTGAATAGGCAAGCAATATAGTGTTGTATACAATCTGGAATTGTTTGATAGCAGAGTTGCTTTCAGCAAAGTGCTGTGACATTGAAACAATGAAACCTGAATCACTGAACAATTACCTGATATTCTAATTGAAATCTGTACGAAGTCTTTTTTTTTTTTATCAAATCAGACAAGAAATAGTGATGGCCTGGATACTGTTCGGCATAGAGCACAAAACAGAAATAAAGATGACCAAACTCTCTGTTCGGAATTTCATGATTTATCTGCTTAGGAACTCGCCGGGACCTTAACAACCTCAATTTTGCAGATTTGCTTGTGAAACAATAAAGAGAAATCTTTCAGCTAGTGCAGAAAGCTGTTATCTGCACAAGAGACAACTCAGATCCTGATAACATCAGAATTAGAAACCACTTCGTTTCATATAAGGTATGCAACCTAATCCTTTCAGAATAGACCCTTGTTGCCAAGATGAGACGGGAAGGATGTTTTGGTTGAATGAGAATTTCTAGATTCATCCACTCAATAATAGTGGATTTTTCAATCATGTATAAAAGTGCCATATTCTAGTTTTCTTTATGAGGATGCTTAGCAGATAGGTAATGATTCATCCTTACATCTAGTGCATGACCTAATTGATGTATCTATGTTAAAAGACAAATAGAAGAAAAATAAATGTAAGATCATCTTCTGCTTGATATGATTGGTCATAAAGATTCTAAAAATGTTAGAAAGATAAGGTTGCTACGAGACGGTTTCTTTGTCTTTTTCAGTTTCTGCTTCTCATTGTTGTATCATCAGCATCAATGCTAACACAATAGAGCTCGGCTGTTTTTGGTATTTGATAGATCGAAAGCTTTAAATTATGAAGGGAGGGGGGAGTCTAGGGTTCACAAATAGTTATGAAAACCATGTGTTGTATCGATTACAATGTGCCACATTTATGCTTCACCTAAACCACCAGTGTAGTTTCAGAGTTATTCTTTTTTTCATACCATTAAAAACATATCTAATAGCCTGAAAAATGAGGTGGGTTTTACTTCCTGACACCAATCTCAATCTGAGATACAAGGCCCTTGATGGATTTCATCTTTTGGTTGCTAGGGCTCATATTCAAGTTCATTTCCCTAGGCCCGAGTCAATGAATCCTCAACGAAAATCTTTAACAAATAATCACATGTTATAGCACAAAGGAACATATTTTTGTGTCCTTTTCAATAAACGAAATCAATGGTTTTCAAGATGAAACAAATATCTAAATTTGTGGATAGGAGACTGTCCTTGTAATATCTCCACTGGCACTGAGAGGTATTGGGTTCACAAGAGCAATTACCTGCCCTTAGCACTATGAATTTTCCAACTTACTAGTATGGCAATATGATTCTGTGGGCTTTTGTTTGTCATTTTATAGATAATAGAGAACCTTCTTTCATAAGAAAATGATCTGCATACATGTGATATGTCTACTCATGACACACAATGCTTTCTTATGAGTAAAATATGATGCTATTCAGCACCATGTGAATCTGCTTTTGGTAAATAAGCCACTGATTTCTCCTTATCCATAGCTGCTGATTTTGATGTCGAATTGTGGGGACAGTTTTTTAATGAATTTGTGTAATGCTGACTCACACTAGCTTAAATTATTAGTAGTGATTTAGTGGCTTATACATGCACATAGGACATATCCTCTCACCATCAATTCCTTCCCTTGAATAGTGAAGCATAGGCAAAAGCATCAAGATCATCTTGAGCAGAAGGCAAGAAATGGATTTTGACTCGAGTTGCAAGGTAAACATCATCAACTCCACATTATTGTCTTCCATAGAATTTCATCTCTTCTTTCTCTCTTCTGGGTTATCTTTTCTTTTGCTCTGTGTTTTGAGCCCATGCTGCATGGATACTTACCTTTATATCTTCATGTGTCTGTTTTTACATGTGCAGCAAGATTATTTATTTTGATCTTTGTTGAATTTTGATCACTTCTGAATTAGAACATTAGCTCGGAAGTTTGTGTTCATTTGAAAAGTTCTTGTTTCGTACAAATTTACTAATGAATGTTAAAACAACTAAAATCATCCCATTTGAGTTTTTTGTGGGATCAATATAATTTTTTAGCAATTTGAGTAGCTTCTTTCTACTTCCCTTCTTTGTTGTTGTCTCCATAGATGCCATATACTCTTTATCTCTAGTATCCTTTTAGTTTTTAGGATTTTTTAGCATGATCTTCTTTTGGCATTCTACTTCTTTTAAGTATTTTCTTTTCAATACAACTAGCCAGCTGATAATCCAGAAGCATTTGAAGCTAAACCAATTTGACCATGTAACAAGTTAACCCCTGGAAAAATCTCTAAACATGACCTCCATTTACCTGCCAATCTACCACACACTTGTTCCTTGGTTGTGTTTGGTTAGTGTCCTCTGATAGAAGGGACAGGTATAGAAGAGACAGAAACTTGTATGGTTGAGAAATGGAAACATGAAATAAATGTGTAGGGGACAATTTTGGAGTGAACAGGGGGACATATTTCCTCTGTCCCACTGTCTCTATCTTTTCTGTCCATAAACAGCAACCAAACGCTTCTTTATAAATAGCAGAAAGCTATACACAGAGCATGTGACCAGTCTCTTTTCTTTGGTTGTTTAGACAGTACGCAAATTTGAGTCTTTCCCCTTCTCATGTTTTGCAAGAGACATCATCGCTAGATTAAATGGTCACTGGTCTTGAAAATGACAATTTTGATCATACACTTTGAATTATTATGATCAAATGATAGGATGGGATTAATTGGCTGGGTACCAATAGGCCTTTGACTCATTGGTGTGAACTCTTTTACCAACATCAGTAGATATCTAATTTCCTCTTGTTCGTCCTGGTTGCATAGAACAAAAAAACTGCAAATGAATCCATGCTGATATGCTGCATGCTCTTCATCTCTGAAGCACGTAACCGTGCAGCTCTGGACTTAATTGAACGATCTGCTAGGATCGACCCAGAAAGTGTCATTGTAAACAAATTTGAGGACCGAGTTTATAATAGGATCAGGTTCACTATTGTATCATATGTTGTTGTTGATAGCACTGGTAGTCCCATTTATAGTCCATTGCACCAAACAGTGCTAGCCATTGTTGAGGCTGCTTATGGAGCCATTAACCTAGAGTTGCACTCTGGCGCACACCCTCGACTTGGCGTTGTAGATGATATTGCTTTCCACCCTTTGGCTGAAGCATCACTGGATGAAGCAGCCTGGCTTGCTAAGGCTGTGGCAGCAGATATTGGCAGCAGATTTCAAGGTTGGTCCAAAACTTTAACTAGAACCATATTTATCACACTGCAGATGTTAATATTTCACTCGAAACAGCATTTTTTTAGTCTCGAAAATATCCACCACTTTCTTATTTTTCTTTCTTGATATATTGCAGTGCCGGTATTTCTTTATGCTGCAGCACACCCAACAGGCAGGGCCCCGGACACAATCAGGCGTGAGCTAGGCTACTACAGGCCAAATTTCATGGGCAGCCAATGGGCAGGGTGGAACATACCCGAAATTCTCCCAGAAAATCCTGACCATGGTCCAAACCATGTGTCTCGGACCAGAGGAGTCACGCTGATAGGGGCACGGTCATGGGTCACATTATACAACATTCCCATCATGTGCACCGATGTTTCAACTGCTCGACGGATAGCACGCATGGTAAGTGCTCGCGGTGGTGGGCTCCCAACAGTACAATCTTTGGCCCTATTTCATGGCGATGATTCAGCTGAGATTGCTTGCATGCTCTTGGAGCCTAATCGGATTGGCCCAGACAGGGTGCAAGCACAGGTTGAGATGTTGGCAGCTCAAGAAGGGTTGGATGTAGAGAAGGGCTATTTCACTGATCTTTCACCAGAAATGATTGTGCAAAAGTACATGAATTTAATCTCTGCTAGGAGAGACTGATCAAACACTCGTTTGGACATTAAACTGATTATCAAATTTCTGCTGACCATAATGGTCAAAGAACATAACCAAATAACATAAACTGATCAACTGTTTAAATCTTAAGCTTACTCAATTGGTAGCTACTTTATGATAGCTTTTGGTTACCGTCACCACCACCAGATAGATGAGACGAAGATAATGGAGACATATCTTTCTATTCTTTCTATTTTGAGAAGATAGAAATCTATTCCAAACTAGTTTCAGGACAGATTTATTATATGTTTATGTTTGTCTTTTCATCCAAATATGTTTTTGTCCCCTGTATATAAAACATAATCCAGGCTTAATGTCTCTAGTAAGAAAAAATGTCCAAGAAATGATCAAAACTACGTGCAGTTATCTGTTTTTAGATCACTTGCTGATTCTTTCTTTGTTCTACTTCCACTTACTTACTGTCTGATCCCGACTCTGAAAGTTTTACTGTGTTCAAAATTTAAGAGGATATCTTGGATAAGCAATGAATTCCACACCAGAAAAATACTTCTGAATAAGTCATTTTATGCAAATATATTGCTATTTTTTCTTTCCTTGACCCTGCGATTTAGCAAAAAAAACGTGTATTTCTGCCCTTTCAATATCTAAAACTCAATAAATTTCAAGATCAATATGAAAATGTATAGCAGCATGATTTCCTGGGTTTTGTTCGTCAGGCATGTTATCTTAGAAAAACAAGGTTAAACAAACCGTTTTTTAAACGGTCTAGAAACAGAATAATATTTTAATTTTTGAGAAGTAGTTGAAAATAAAATTTAAAATTTATGTTCAAATGCTATATTTTTTTCAGAAAAAAACTAATTATTTAGTTCTACAAATCTGTATTGAGTTTGAAAAACATTTTTTAGGTTCTCAATAATTTTTCTTTACAAATAAAAATAAATAAATGATGAATAATACAATATTTTTCTTTTATATTCAAGCACTCTTTATGTAAAATATTATATTTATTTTTTTTATCTATTTTTATATTTAATTGTTATCATAAATTCAATTTTTGAATTAACAAGTATAAATATTTCATAATAAATTTAATTTGAATGAAATAAAATTAATATTCTATAATTAGATTATTAAAAATATAAATATTAATACATTTTCTAATTTTTTATTGAAAAAGTAAAACTGAATAGGAGAAAAAAATTGATGATAAAAAAGAAAAATAATTTTCTATTATTAGAAATACTCTGTCCCTTTTCTTTTTAAAACTCCTCCAAACTTCCAAGTTACCTCCCTCGGTCTTTTTCTTTTTCTCCTTTTGGGTCTCCAGGTGCTGAATGCCATCACATTTCGACCTCACAAGGGCAACTGATTGCAACCCTTTTGAGCATGGTGTTAGCTGTATTCATACATCAGCACAAATATTATCATAACCACTGCTCATATGATGAATCAAATATTTCTTCTATCAACCTTGATCTTTCATTGATTTATAAAAAGGGAAAAAATTTCCACCGCTCTACACCAGCTGTATAATCTATATGAATATATCAATGTACATTTGAAAGTAGTCAAAATTTTCTTTCATCATGAACACTGTTTTTTTCGAAAATCTTCGGACAATAATGTCTGGAGCAGTTCTTGTAACCTCTGAGCACCAGGACCTGGTCTAAATACTGAATAATTACCGGGTATGGAGCATGGATCAGATCCATTGTCTGCGCCGCCAATACACCATGCTCCAGGAGCAAACCTGCCCGTGCGGTTTAGAATCTCTTTATCAATCTTGTCTAGAACTGGATCATCCCTTGCAAATTTCCGGGCAAATGGGGCATTGCTTTTAACCATTTTATCAAAGTCTTTCATTGTCAAAGAGATAGGGTGTTGCTTAGGAGGACTGTCCCAGGCTATGTAGTGGAGATCATGACCTATGGCTGTGTTTTGGAATTCTTCAGTATTGCAAATAACAGTGTGGAAATATCCTTCAGGAGAGGAGATGAAATTTGTGTAGTACATTAGGATAGTTCGTGGAAGGTTCTCCCATCCCATTATACAGTATTCGAGAAACGATCGTGTCAGCATTACCCATGCTGAACCTGTATACCAGAGAAAAGACAAACAGCATTTTCTTTTCTTCTCTTTCCTTTTCATATTAAAAACAAAAGAATAAAGGACAGTCTCATATACAGAAAGTAATCAGATTTTCTAGAGGCCATGAGTTAAACAATTGCAGGAAGACATCCAGATGCAGGGTTAAAAGAATCAAATGACCACACAGTATTTTGCCTCATGGTACTCGACCATGCAAGGATTTGGGATCGTCCCATTTGCCTTGGGAACCACCACTAAAGATAATCTAGTGGGCTATCAACTGACTCAATTGAGGTTCGTCCCATAATGTGTGGGAGTTGCTTCTTGTGCAGCTTCAAGAGAAGCCACTTCAAGCAACACTAATGAAGGGGACGAATGTCTCCAAATTCTCCCTCACAATGCCTCACTTCAATGGGCTGACTTAAAACAGTTCAAATTTTGAAAACAGTGCAAAAAAAGTAAGGGTAGAAAACAAAATACAGAAAGAAACCCTCATTATATCAATCCAGGGTAGCCAACTTGAAAGGAGAGGCCAAAAAGACGTTTTTAGGGTAAAAGATCAAGATAGTGATTTGTTTTCACCTACTGCATTCTCTGCAACTGACTGCACAACAACATCATGCAACATGAAAGATCTCTGACAAGAAGTTAAGATGATAATGATGACATGTCAGCATTCATCCATATCATATGTAAGATGTCAGTGTATGGTTATATGCATTCCACAATATACCAAATTTTGGTCGGTGCAGAGCGTAGTTTATCGTATCTGGGGGAGCCTCATACAATGGTGTTAGTCAGACACTACCACCATGTTTCCTGTCCTCGTATGCACACCGGTGAATTTGTTTGATGCAAACACATACACAGAGCAAGACAGAGATGGGGATGGGGATGGGGATGGGGATGTATGGGATATGCAGTGAAAATATGTTTCTGCAATAGACAGTTTCAAGCTAACATGAATCAGAAATGCAATGCAATCCTTCAAAGATGCAACTATCATCTCATAGCTAAATATTTCTCAAAACAAAAACAAGTTTGCTGTATGCTCAATGAATCCATGAAGCTTAGATAGACACGCATACCAGTAAACAACTTGAAAGATGAGGGAAGTGATCTGCGTTGAGTGGTAAAATAAAGGTCAGATTTCTTTGATGAGTAAAGGCCTGGATCAACAATAATCGGTTTTGCCCTGGAGTTCCTGCAAAAAGTTGGCAGATCAAAATACCCTAGGTGAATTCTTTTTTCAGAAAATAGAAGCAGATGAAGTTTTGCTAAGGTAGTGGTGCAAAGTTTTGTGTTTTCTTCACTTACAATTTCCATCCAGTTAGCTGTGTATGTTCAATGAAATTAAGGTTTCTAGACAAATTTGAGAACACATGGAGCAAATCTGCACAGTCAAAATACAATTAGATTTTACAACTGCAAAGCATATCCATATATACAGGAAATAGAAATTCCAAAACTTGAGTAAAAAATATTTCAATCCCCTGTACCCATCAGAATTATCACATGAAATTTTGCAAATTAATGAGGGACTTAGTCATATTGCTGAACAGTATGAAAAGATTTGTAGGCACAATGCTGTTTCTGTCAGTTCATCCATCCAATGCAACTTGTGAATAGCAAGTCAATCAGATAGTTGAGAGGCAACCATTGAACATGATTGTATACCAAAAACCATAGAGTGAGATAATGTGTTGTTGATCAAATAAGATAAATGCTGCGACCTTGTTATGATTTATACAGTTGATGAGTTTCCAAATTAAACATTGCAAGAAGCTACTTTGGAAGGGCCAACACCTAGTATTGGCCTTTTCAGAAAAATTAACTTTTTCAAAGAGAATTACTGTGCAATACAGGAACAAGAAAGAGCACAGGAGATTATCTTTTTCCTTAAAAATAACTAGAGTCGAGAGAAAAAATGCGGAAGCATAATCTAGCTGTTACAGGGCTATGGCAATGTTTAAAATAAGTACACAGCAAAATTTTCCACTCCTGGATGACAAACAGAAAAACTCCATGAGACAGCAGAATTTGAGGTTCCTTGAACCCAAAAGAAAGGGTTAGCACTTAGCAGCTGCACATAGTGAGCCAGCCCTTCAGCAGGTGACAGCAATACAGTGGCTATATTCCCTTGAAAAAACTGTTAAACGGTCTTAGACTCCAAGTGTAAACCTCGGTGTAATTAATTATGTTCTTCATTTTCTAGTATAAATAGAATCCCATAAGAAAATTTTGATGGCATAATCATGATCTCCTAAACATCTTGCAAATGCAGTCGAGAAATATATCTCTATTGCTAAAGTGCAACAGTAGGGTGCGGTGCTAAAGAAAAGGTGATCCATTGAGTATGCTCACCACACGCATTCCCCAAGGCAAAACAAAGATATCCTTTCCCTTAGAAGCAAAATGCAAGAACCTACTTGAGAGCGATAGCTCAAAACTTAGCCCTAAAGGAAACAAATTGAAGCTTCATATTATTAGAACTAAAGAAGTGGAATACCATGAGCTTGGTAAATGATATGTGAACGGCATGAAGGAAACCTGGTTGGACCCAAACACCACATTCACACAAGTTAATGGGTTCAAATTGTTCGTGTGAACTGAAGCAAGGATCGGATTCAATGACCCAGTATTATTTTTGATAAGCAACTTACTGCATAAAATTTTGCTCCAAGCTAATTACATAACCTAAGAAATCGACTTATTATACTCCAATTTGTCAGATATCACCTATGCTGGATACAAGAACCAATACACAGTTTTACAGAATATGTGGAGAGAAGTTCAAATTAATTCAATAAGTAAATTACCATTCTTAAACGTTATCAATCCTCTTATGGAAATCGAACACAATAAGTTACCCAACAGAATAAGAAAAAAGCAGCAATAATAATTATGAAACAAGTAAAAATGCAGCAGCAACAGGTACTAACCATCTTGTGTCACAAGAGGATAATCTGAAGCGCTGAGATTGATAAACCAGTCCCACTCTAAACTCTCCCTCAACATGATTGCAATTGCTTGAAGGGTACAGGCAAACATTGTAGGCCCTTTATAAGTCACCAAGTTGGACTGTGCCATTACACGCACATTCCCAACTTCTTGAAACGTTGGATCATTCTTCACATACCCTCCCAACATCAACCTTTCTCGTGGGGGTGCCTCAAGATCCAAATGTAGAATATACTGATTTCTAGGATGATACACAGCCTGCAAAGTCCTCATCATTCTTTGACTATCACCCTTCGTACCTGAAATGAGATAAGCTAATCTAGGCGGTTCCAATTCTGAATACCTACTTCTATCAAACCATTTCTTTAAATCCGATTCTACGAAATACCCACTTGAGTCCTCCGGTCTTGAATACGAAACAATGTCAAATGGCACCTGCTCTCCTCCAAAAGAAGATGTAAACACCCCAAAAGTAGCCGATGAAAACAGAGTTAAGAACACTAGCAAGCTTGCAAAGAATGGGATAAGCCATTTTCTATCACTGAACAACCTTCCCGAGTGGGAACTTCCATTCTTCCTCATACTCACCAATGCCTTTTTGATAGACATCGTTCTCCTCTAACTCAAAAACTCTCCAAATTATCAGAGGACACCAAGAAATGCTATCAATTAAAGCAAAACCCCCATCAATCTAGTAAACAGAAAAGAGCCAAATAGAAGCAAACCCTCCGTTTCAGATAAATGAATAGCTTCTAATCTATCAAGGCTTTGAAGCAAAGTTGCATTAACATGCTTATTAACAAAACCCCACCAAGATTCCTAGATTAAGAACTCAAATTCCCAAATTAGCAAAATCGAAAAGAAATCTTTATGGCAATAACAGTTACAAGGAAAAAGCTGAAAACCCATAACAATTCCAATAAAAGAAAGGTATTTACAGGTGATAAAAAAAAAGCAACAAAAATGTTAACTTTCAACTTAAAACTCAAACTTTAATAACCAAGAAGCAGTTAGATTCAAGAAATGCAATAAATAAAAAGTGGGGTTTTGCTCTAAGCAGTTTCAGATCTAATAATCACCACAAAGAGTTGATAGGAAGAGATAAACATAGAACAAAAGGGAGATGCTTAGAGTAATTTTTTAGAAACTTTAAACACAAGAGAACCACAGAAAGGAGGAAATAAAAGAAGAAAAACTTACTAGGTTTGAAGAGTTTGAATGTAGTTAAGAGGGAGATAAAGAGAGGGAAAGTCGCAATCTTTTTACAATGCGAGGGATTCAAAGATTGAAGCTTTGAGCAGAATCCGCTGAATTTATTCCCTGAGAGAGAGGGGGTGGTGAGTCAGATCATGGGGACACTAAAATGGAACAAGATTTTGGTTTTGCATTTAATTATTTGGTGAAAACTTTTGATTAAATTAGCTTGATTCCTTTTCGTAATTATTTGAAGAATAGACAATAACGCTCAAGCAATTACAAGAGCTCCCACGCCAATTCATGGTGCGTGGTTTTCCTCCATAAGAGACCAATTGCCCTTGATTGCTTTTTTTATTTGATAATTAAAGTATTTTCTAGTGAATTTACCTGTGATCGAGATTAATTCTTTTACTTTAAGCAATTTTAAAGAGACACTTTCAACTTGAATCTAATATATTTAGAAAAATTTAATAAATCTTCCTTAACAATATCTTGAAGTTTGAACCTTTAAAAAAACCAACCTCTAAATTTCAATACTTAATTACTGTTTTCTTTAAATCTTTGTAAATAAATAAATAAAATAAGCACATATAAAAAAATTATATATTTTTAAATTGGTATACAAGTGAAATCTAAATTTAAATTACATTAGTTTATGAGATATTAAATCTCACATAACACACATTAACTATATGAAAAATCAATACCTATGTGCTTTTAACTAGGGAATGAAAAATTTCTCATGTTTCAAACATGATTACCCATCGTAACTAAATTGAGTGATAATTCATCTCTTTCACTGTTAATATAAATAGTGAAGAGATATTTTTTTTTGTTTTTTTAATTTAATTTTTCAATATTTATTTAATTTTAACTTTGTTTTGATAAATTATTTTGATTTACTTTATATGAGGTTATCGCAGTTTCAAATAAATATCTCAACATTTAGTTTATACTTGATTTTACAAGTATTTATTTTTTTTATTGTATAATTAAGTAAAAAATAGTTTTAAAAAACAAAATTCTTAAACACGGTAGAGTCTGTTACTCGAGCTATAAATTTGAAAAATTAAGTAACGAAACTCGAGTCTATTTAATATATCAACA
>Ga0307508_10003759_pt1 | contig 15175 bp, 20 predicted proteins | sample 9_EM_MG_FD_203089 | JGI IMG/M metagenome (GOLD analysis project Ga0307508, IMG submission 203089) | Populus trichocarpa ectomycorrhiza microbial communities from riparian zone in the Pacific Northwest, United States - 9_EM | ecosystem: Host-associated > Plants > Roots > Unclassified | place... | reverse complement strand
AAAAAGACCGGTCTAAAGCGGTCCAGTCCGGTCTTTGGAGGGTCTGGGATATTTATAGACCGGTCTCGGTCTCGGTCTTGCTAAAAATAGGCAAAAAACCGGACCAGACCGGACTTTCAAACACTAGATAGGAAAGGGCGTCGAGTCTTTGTGAAACAAGAAATGGCTTTGAAATGTCAAAGGTTTCATTGTCATTGCAAAGGTCTTGAATGTCTGATGACCTCTCTATGGTCGTAGCACTAGAAAACATGAATTGTCACAATGGTACCCAAAATTCTCAGCACCACAATATCAAATTCATCCACATGCCTCAGGCTCCTAAAAGCAGCCTCTCACTCGCTTTTCGCTCGATGGGAACTTTGATCAAAGTAAAGCGAGTGAGGGGCTGCCTGCACGCCTCGGATTTCCAAATCAACAACGAACACCTTCGCGTGTCGGCGCTTAAACTCGCATGAAGTTAGACTCGGGGGGTGTTTGGGCGCAAGCAAACTCGCCGAATTCTTGCGTTTTCACACTAATGCCTTACTTATTTAGATCAACTCTACGAGACCACGGTATACACTATACTTAAGAGTGCTAAATACGATGTTGACAAGAAATATATCAGCTTCAAAGATAAGCGTAGTTGTTATGTTCACTGGCACGTGGTGAGAACACTTCAAAAGAAAGACGGTTGCAATTTGAATCTGTACCTTCAGGATGCATCTATTCGATTATCGAAATCGGGTACACCACACTTCGCGTCGTAGGCTGTTGCGTCGCTACCTTTGTGTAGCCTTCGTGTCCTTTGGTATAGCTTACTGTGTTCTCACTACAACTAGGACACATCCTCCGCTGTCGATCAATCCCGCCACTAACGATGAGGTCCAGGATGCCTACCACCAGCCAACTCAACTGCGACTGTCTCCAGGTCGAAAGTACCTCACGTATTTACCTCACAGCGGCTTTCATAACCAGCGCATCGCTTTTGAAAATGCCTTGGTCCTTTCATTTGCTCTAGGCCGCACATTACTTGCACCACCAATACATCTGGCCCATAAACCGATCCGGTATGTTGCGTTTGATACCCTCGTGCGACACCATGAAATCTCTACCAAGGCGGGACTGGAACATTGTATCCAAGTGCCGTCATACCTATCTCGTCCATTGGAATGCCTAGGTTATTCTGAATCGTCCTTCGTCCCTTGGGGTTGGCTTGTCAACTTATCTGCAATCGTTGAACCAATTCATGTTGTGCAACTGCCTAACGCGTCCCAAGCATGGTTTCGTGAACATTTTCGTCTCAGAGACAACGACATATTCACTTTACGTGACTCTTCACCTTATCAATTTCGATTCCTTGATACCGTCAATTCCTCAGGACAGCATAGCCGTTACTCGCAGGATATCCAGCTCTCCCAGTTAGCTACTGTCCACCACCCAATCCTTCAGATCGGCACCCTCTTTGGGACTTCACGTCTCCGTCTTCAGGATCCTGTTAATCTGGCTTACCAACGCTCTGTCCGGCAGAGTATGACATTTGCCAATCGAAACTTATTAGCGGTAGCAGAGTCGATCGTTCTGGCCTTAGGTGGTTACTTCCTCGGTGCTCACATTCGACTTCGCGACGGGTACTTCAAGAGTGAGGCTGAACGTACTGTAAAGTCTGTCTGGGGGAATCTCCTCCAGAACGTCCGCTCCTCAGCTGCTGAAGCTTGCCGCTTGGAACGCAACTTCTCCGGACTACCTGCCATAGATTGCTCAGAGTCGTTTTGGAATGGAAACTGTTCCCTGATGATCAACGCATCTTTCACTGCAGAACAGCCGGAATGTCGTATCCCTCACCAACACGACAAAATCAGTCCACTGAACACTCCCTTGTATGTAGCGACAGATCTGCGACAACCCAGGTCGCACCGTGGTCTGCACCTCTTGCGACAAACATTCCCGCGTACATTCTTTTTGGGAGACTTCCCTCAAGAAATTCGGACTTTGTATTCATTAAAGGGACCCTACGATAGTGTTACCCTCCAACCATTTCTCCTACCTTTCATTGATGCTATTGTAGCCGCGAAAGCATTGGTGTTTGTAGGAACACAAGGCAGTACTTTTAGTCAATTTGTGACGAATCTGTGGCATACTTACCATTCTTTATAAATATAGTATACACCGCATTGAAACAAAAAGTGTTTTATCAGAAGGTGATTGTAACGGTTGGATGTCAAGTTGTATGAAAGCACCGCCTTCGCCGGCAATTGTTCGGCAAGCGTTGCTATGTGTTGATGAAACGCCGTCCTGGCCCCATATAAGTCGAACCTATGGGAATGGTTGCCTTGTCTCGGTACCCCATCCTCCATTACCCACCGCCCAGCAATGTCGACCATTGAATCCGTTATAATTGCAGACAGTAATGCTCCTGCTTCTGGTCAAGCGGATGGAGCAGACCCTTCTGTTCCCCCCTCATCCTCTCCGGTAGTCTTTGAGCAATTTGTAAGCGACTTCAGGAAGTATGAAATGGTTCTCGTGAGCGATATTCTACTTTATTGCCTTTGTAATCGACTGAATGTCATATCACAGGATCGTATGATTAAGGCCACCTCAGACACTAAATTCAAGCAAGAGATTGCCACTATTGAGCAATGTTCGTAATGACCTGTCGTGTCCTCGTATCTCCTCGTTTATCAATCTACAGGGTTCCAAGTTTTGGACGAGCCAGAAAAGAACGCCTCTGTGCATTCGTTCCTCAAACATTGTTCCCAAGATCAACTCCGATTCTTACAGTCTGTTATCTCGAGTATGATCAAGCCTGAGGAGTCGAAGGTCACCCCTGGTACGCAGTGACAGTTGTTAGTGAAACAAAAGAATTGACAATGTTTATTATACACAGTGGCCGGGCAAGAGCGCTCGAAGCTTGGGAGGTCGGCTGTTCGTCCACCAAGCTTGAATTTGCCTGAATTCGGTTCGCCTCCCACGCCCACTCCCATTACTGCCAACCAGTCAGCTGTCGATGAGAAGAGCCACGAAAACCAGTTAGCCCAAGGTCTTGCAGAAGCGAATGCGCCAACAAAAGATCCCAATTCGACCCAACCGCTTCCAGGATTCTCCGGGATTAATCCCTACACGCTCAACATGCTTGCCAATGCGGGCCTTTCCAAAGAAGCTCAGCTGCTTGCAGCTCAGTTGGTCATGAGCGGCATCGTGCAGCCCACCGGCCTATTACAGCAGCCGTCAACTAAACTGAAGAAACCCCTTCCTTCCGCTAGCTGGCGTACTCCTGCTAGTGCTCGCTTCCCAGCGAGTGCCTTGAGGAGCAGTGGTTTACGTGCTGGCTCCAGCCTTAACAGCGCTGGCCTCAAGAGCAGTGGACTGGTTCCTCAGACACCCATGAGCGCCATGGAATCTCCTAGCCTCGAAGATTTCGACCCGGAGCTCCTCAATGACATTCCAGCATGGCTGAGGAGCCTCCGCCTCCACAAGTATACACAATGCTTCGACGGATTAACTTGGCAACAAATTGTCGTCCTTGACGACGCCACATTGGAGGCCAAAGGGGTCTCCGCCCTTGGAGCCCGCAGGCGCTTATTGAGGAGCTTCGATCATGTCAGGAAGGAAATGGGTATGGAAGAATCTAATAGCAACAATGTCACTCCTACCACGAGTGCCATCCCGGTTCCAAAACCTGCTGAGCAGCCTGCCGCTCCTCACAGTGCTTTTCCTCGATCCAAATTATCGGTCAATTCGCCGATTTTCACACCCACTTGGGAAGCTAAGAAAGCGACATCGCCGAGTTCCGACGCGACTCTTAACGAGTCGTCTGCTACGACCTCAACCGCAGACTGAGTGCGAACATATAGTTGTCGTTGGTTTGATGGAAATGCACGCCGTGCAGAGCTTTTTAGTAACTTTATATTTGTAGCTGGTCTCGTTTGCAATTGACTTCCTGCTATTGATAATGATCGAGAAAGAAGTCCGTCCATATGCTGAGTTCTCACTCGATGAATAGCGTTTTCGTGCATGCGTGGTCTGATTACAATCTTGATTGAGCATCAAGGATCGTGATTACATAACCTGATTCCTCCGGTTCACATCAGTCACAGGTTGGCTGTTATTCTACTCTCATGAATGGAACCAACGAGCGGCGACATTCGCTGGATGAGCAGCCTTATGATGACCAGATAGACCTCGCTGATGGTGCCGCCATACACTTAGCATCCTTGGCAGAAAAGAAACGACTATGGTGGAGAAACGCCTTCATTAATACCATATTTATTGCTTCATGGTGGGTTATATTGTTTGAACACTCAATCTGAAGGAGGGTTTCACTTAATTTCAGGTTCTTCTTCGCTCTGCTCTTGTCAGTATACAATAAATGGATGTTCTCCACCAAACACTTCGGATTTCCTGCACCGCTATTCGTAACAACTATGCACATGTTCATTCAATTTCTCCTGGCCGCAGCGTTGCGTCATGCACGACCAAAATCTTTCCGTCCTGCACACAACCCGACTTTAGATGTCTATACGTACGGTTTCACTACACTGCTAGAGTTGATTTCTGCTCATTGCTGGTTACAGAAAAAAGGCCGTCCCGACCGCTGTAACCACCAGCCTAGATATCGGTCTATCGAATCTATCATTGAAGACGATTACACTGTCCTTTTACAGTGAGTTCCCTTGTTCTCTCGAAAGTAAGGATTACAGGTTCCTGACCTCTGTCTGCTAGCTATGTGCAAATCATCATCTTTAATTTTCGTACTGCTATTCGCCTTTCTATTCCGGCTAGAAACGTTTTCCTGGCGTTTGGTTGGTGTAATTCTTCTGATATTCATGGGAGTACTCCTCATGGTAGCCACTGAAACCGAGTTTGTATTGCAAGGCTTGATCCTCGTTCTAGGTGCAAGTGCTCTGGGCGGTCTGAGGTGGAGTTTGACGCAAGTCCTCCTCAAGAGCAAGAATTCGGGTTTAGATAACCCTGCGGCGACTATTTTCTGGTTGGCGCCTTCCATGGGAGTAACCCTGGCAATTGTCAGTGTTGCCACAGAGGATTGGCCACACCTTTTCCAAACTCAGTTCTTTCAAGACAAGGCTCGGGTCTTGGAAACAATAACTTCTATGCTGGCTCCTGGTGTTATAGCTTTCTGTATGATTCTGGCTGAATTTTAGTACGTCTACTTATTTATTCCGTCCCATTGGTAATAGCTTAGCAGGACGACGTCAGTATTATTCAACGAGCTGGAGTGGTACCCATGTCAATCGCGGGTATAGCAAAAGAAGTTTTCACTATTCTAGTTTCAAGTTGGTTCTTTGGCGACAAACTTACATTGCTCAATGCCGCTGGGGTCTTAATCACAATTTGTGGTGAGATCAATTTGGGCTGTAACTATTCATTTTGGTTTAATAAACGACGGGCTTCTCAAGGGATTGGGCTGTTCACGTACCACAAATATTGCAAATCTATCGAGTCAACTGTTCCGGTTGACGCGCATGGCAATCCTATTATAGGGGACTACGCGAGCGCCAGGCAGCCGTGGAATGAGGGGTTGTCCGGAACTCATCCCGAGGAGACCATACTTTTGACTTTGAGACATGGTGATGATGATCTCTTGGCTCAGGTACGAAGAACACAAGGTTTCAGCTAGAGATGGAGCTGACAACAATACGTGCACAGTAACTTAGGTTTATTGCAGCACCATTATTACCCTCGAGTCCGGGGATGACGGCAAACTTGGGTAAGAGTCTGACCGGAACGGACGGCAGCTCAAACCCCAAATGTGGAATGATTTAGTATACCACAATGTGTGTAGAATTGAGCCCAGATGCTTGTACTGGCAGAGGAACCCAAGAGTGCTAAAACTGATTGCTTGCGAGCCCCTGCGAAACGGCTCACGGTTGATTTGTCTTCTTTTTCATCAAAATGATGTGACCAAGGTCGAACGGATGAGAAAAAATGAGCCCAAGGGTAGTACACGTGGACAAGAGTTGGTTTTCTGTCCAGCCTGCCCGCCCTGACAACTGGAAATCTTTTTGATTTGGAGTGTGGGTTGTTTCGGGCAGAAGAGGTTCGAACTGGTTTATAGCCTTGGTTTATGTTTGGTTCCTTTTGGGAAATTAGATCGGATCGGAGTGCAGAGCACCTTGCCAACAGGACAAAGAGAACGTCTGCATCACTTTGCCTCTTAAAAGACGCCACATCCATCACAACCATCTCTCCCTCCTCAATATCATGGACGAGACTTTCCAGTTCATTATAGAATCTCCCCAGCATAGCCAGGGTCACAAGAAGCGCCCCCGTCTCGTCACCTCCTGTGATAACTGGTAATCCCTCGTTTTTTTCCCCTTTTTTCTCTCTAAAATCCTGCTTCCGACAGCCGTCTCAAGAAAATCAAATGTCTCCAGCCCACTCCTGAGACCAAATGCGAGGCCTGCAAGGCAGCAAAGATTCCCTGCCGGTTCCGTGACAGAGAGCGCTATTTTGCTGAGCGAAGCAGGGCAATTGCTGGTCCGAATTCTAGCGTCTATGCCACTGAGCTGAGGTGCGCCGCCTCCGTTTTCCTATATATTCTCCAGTTAATTCTCCCCTCAGGTCCGAGGGTAAACCACCGCTTGATGCATTCTCTGTGGGGTCTGGCTCTTCCAGCCCGTCTGTGTCGTCCCAGTCCGATCCTCGCTCCAACTCCCGCTCACCAAAGGCCACCGGAATGGTTTCGGCTGAAGCTGATGGTTTAACTCGGTACACCCCTTATCCTCAGCCAGACTCCCGCCATGTTGTCGGACCTTCCCATGCGTATGTCAATGTTCCTATGAATGGCTTGATTCCTGATCTCATCTGCAGCCGCAGAAATTCATCATCAATTTCATCTTTTGATTCCGTGAAGACCAGCAATGGTTTACCGTACAACTATCATGGGAGCTCACCTTCCCAGATGCTACACTATCCTAATTCAAGACCTAATTCTTACCAACCTGATTATCGCAGCCCCGCCCTATTCGATCCGGAGAACCATCAACGTCCGCAGTCTCACCTAATGGCCCACTTTATTCAACTTTTCTTCGAAACTTATGTTCACGAGTTTTCTTTTCTTTCATACCAAGAAGTCCTTGGTGACTTCTGGGATCATCGTTTAAACAACATCTTGGCAAACTGTATCGCAGCCATGGCCGTAAAGTAGGTTCCACAGGCCCTTTTCAATTCCCGGAAGTCTTACTCGGTATTCAGACATTCTACTCTTCCTGAACTACAAATGCCAACGCGGGAGCTTCATAACATCGCCGAAAACTACATAGACGTCGCGAAGGTGTGTCTTCCTCAGGCTGATATGGTCTCTGGCTAGGGTTAATATGTCTCAGAATCTTCTTAATTCTGTATCTCATATTCCCTCTTTGGATACGCTACAAGCAATCATGTTGCTGTGCTGGTTCGAGCATCAGCACCATAGACTACCTGGTACGCTCAACCTTCATGTCAATGATGATTATACTCAGCACATCTTGTGCCTAGGCTTCCGTTCTTACTACGGCATGGCCAGCAAAATGTCTGCCGATCTTGCTCTTCAGGATTCTAATTATGATCCAATGAGTGAATATGAACGAAGTCGTCGGCGGTCCACCTGGGCAGGCATGGTTCAATTGCATATGACAGCTAACTCCTGTGAGTCAACATGCTTTCTCTTTTTGGAACACGTCTAATGCCGTCCCCGCCTAGTTCGTTCATAAAGTCACATAACCGAGCTGTCATCACATTAACATATTCATCTTTTTCGCATTGACTATTCTATTCTCAGATAATCGTAGTATTCGTTGTCGATGTCAGAATGCGATTGCGTTCGAAAAGCCTAATGTAGCCGGTTCTATTTTTTCCAGGCGGATGAGAAATAGGTGAAAATCTTCATTAATATATCAAATCGCCCTTGAAACGCCTTCTTCGGTTTACAACGTCAACATCTGATTTTCAAACACAAACACTCCCTTGCTCGGGAGGTTAGGAATGTCTCTGCGTCAATGGTTTTCCTTGATTGTTTCATCTTCATCAATTTATTGCTGAGCGCTAGATGTGGAGAAATTGCAATATGTGTGTGACACACTACAAAGTTGAGCAATAACGGGTCATCGGCGCAGCTCTATGCACTCCATGACAGGTCATGCACATGCACATTCAAATCAATTCTTCCAGCTGTCAGGATAAATTTGTAAGGATACTGCGCCCTGCATGCTATGCCATGTGTAATTCCGTTGCAGCCGCGTTCAGATCGGTGGCTGGTCCATACCGATTCTATAAGTAGAAGCTTCAAAAGTTTTCGATTTGAAGTTGACAGTTGCTTCGTAACGTTAGTAGAACCCCCTCGCTGAATGAGCATAACCTTTAAAACTGCTCAGAGGTTGTAAAAACGGTTTCCAGAAAAGATTAGGGGCAACTTCTGTGCATATGGCTGTGCTTATTTTATGCCTTCCCTGTGAAAATATCATGTCAGCCCGGTGACATACGGAATTGATTTCGTACACTTGTCGGCTATTGAGCAATGCCAAAGAAAGCTCGTGTACATTTCGTATCACTTCACTCCTCTCTTGTGAACCTCCCCATCTCTATATATGGTCCTTTGGTGGAGCGAGGAGTTGTGAGTTATCCGGTTAATGGATCTTGCTGGAAACTTAAGTGGTTAATCAGCGTCCACAATATCTAGGCGTCCACCTCACACTCGTTCAATCCGGTTCCAAACAAGAATCGCTAAAATGTAAGGAGGCATATGTTGGGTGGACTGGCATGGCCTCTGCCTCTTCCCTATCTCAGTTCAATGCCACGAAGATCGGTGATGGTGGATTGGAAACAATAGAAATCGATCCTCAATTTGCACAGGGCATCGGATTGGCACAATGGGATATTGTATGTGAGGTTTTTTCTTCTTATTTTTGGCCTTTTCACGATTTATACAGGTTGATATTGGGCTTCTACATGACCTCCCTCATGCAAATATGGTTATGGCCGAGCCTGTTACGCCTGATGATTGGGAGATAGTTGTACGTTAAATGTATTGCTTTGAAATACTCTGTTCCACTGATATGTAATCTTTTCAGGAGATTCACTCGCGTCATGTCGAAGGCACGTTGCTCTCTCAAGTCAGAGTTGCCAAGATCGGACAAGAAATTGATGTCTGGGTTTTTGGCCGTACCCTCGTCAAACTAAGAGTGAGTGAGTGCAATTTGACAAAAAAAAAAAGTCTGTCGGACCCTTGCCTGAATATGTGTTAGCCGGTCTCGAGCCAAAATCACAAGGAGACGCGGTTGTTCTTACAACTAATACTGAAATCAGTATTGCCCCGAATTTGCACCAGCCAAGGGCAAGTGCAAAACAGAATGGACATGGAAACAGGGAATCTACGACAACCCCGTCTCCTAGCTTACAGGCTAGAACGTCTGAAGTCTTACGTATTCTTCCTGCTCGACTGAGTAGTTCCACGAAATCTCCTGAGGACAACGGTTCCGACCTCATTGGTTTCGTGTCCTCGGATACCCTCGCCTTACTGCAGAGTGAGAATAATCAAGGAGACTCAACATTTATCCACGTCTCTTTGAGAAGATTGCGATCCCCGCTTAATCCCTCGTCCACGGGCCCCGATCGTGGAGTGGAAACCTCTACCCAAGGTTCACGTCTGGCTAATGGAGAACTACCAAGTAAAAGCCGTGTCAACAACACCATGGATGTTTACGTCGGCATTGGAAAAGGTTTCCTAGCAGGCCATATTGTTTTTCCTGTTCTGCCAGCAGGGTTGGAAGAATGGGACTTGGTCAGGTATCGAGATTTGTTACCATGTCAAATTCATATTTTTTCTTAAACATTTGACAGCATTTCGCCTGCAACCAGTGGTAGAAGTCTTAAATTGGAACTCCCTCTTGAATGTCCTTCGTGAGTTACCTCTTCATAACTGAGTGAATGCTTTTGGTGTAATTAACTGCGTTTTCAGAAGGGAATCGCGCCATTTGACCTTGGTAGGATTCGAAGGTGTTTTGGAACATTGTCGTACATTCTGTGTACGAGAGCTACTCATACAGTCGCTGAAAAAATCCTGCCATGGATGTGAGATACAATCCATTCCACTCCTATATTGTTCTAATGATACTGTTAGTCTCTGGTCTTCTTGTTACAGGTCCCGAAGGCAGTGGCAAGACCTCTGTTGTAAACACTGTCGCCAAGCTGCTTGAGGAAGATGTTAACACTCTGACTTGTAAGTGGCATCCACATCGTCAAAATCATACTCATCATCTTCCAGACATCCATTATGTCGATGTTTCCGCGATTGCTGGACAGTCAGTCTCGTCTGTAAAGGCTCAATTTCACTATTGGTTCGAAAAATGCGCATGGCATGCACCAAGTATACTCGTCCTTGATAATCTCGACAAGTTACTTAGTGCCGAGGTCGAGGTAAGAATTTTTTACAGGGGCTTCGGCTGCATTTTAAATCGTTATTCAGCATGCAGATTCATTTCGTTCGCGCCATCTCACAGAATTGTTCCTTCGGAATTTTTCTTCATGTTCTCGGACGGCTTCAGCCAATTCTCGTGGCATTCTCCTAATTGCGACTGCCCATTCGACTACGTCACTACACACTTCAATTAACAGTTCTCATATGTTCAAAGAACATGTTCATCTTACGCCGCCGACCAAGCAGGCACGAAGAGATGTAAGTAGCTTTCGTCATTTCCAGTCATCACCCGCTGGAACAAGGATTATAGATCTTGGAGCATTCACTGCAAGAACGTCTTGATATCGCAGAAGACATTTCAATATCTTCTGACTCCCCCGTGAATCTCATTGCGTTGGCGACTGAAACAGAAGGTTACTCGGCCGCGGATTTGAAAGATTTGGTCTCTCGAGCGTTTCATCAGGTTGCCATGAAATTTGCAACGGAACCTTCGGGAAAGGCATGGCATTACCATTGAATTATGCACGAAACGTACTAATTAATATTTTTAGCTGCACTTGACACATGCAGATTTTGTCAGGGCGCAAGTTGACTTTGTTCCCTTGACATTAAGGAACATCAAGCTTCAAAAGTCAGAGATCTCATGGTCCGACATAGGAGGTAATATCCCCCCTTTCAACGCCGACATCATTTTGAATATTGCTAGGTCTGCATGAGCCACGACATATTCTCCTGGAAACACTCGAATGGCCAACCAAATATAGAGCCATATTCAAACAGGCGCCCTTACGGCTACGGTCTGGGTCAGTACATCACGTCACACCTTTTTGCGAGGCACCACTGGATTTTTCATTTTGCACGACAGCATCCTCCTATATGGTTACCCTGGCTGCGGTAAAACATTACTGGCATCAGCCGTTGCAAAGGAGTGCGGATTAAGTTTTATCAGTGTGAAGGGACCCGAAATTTTGAATAAGTACATTGGGGCAAGCGAGAATGCTGTCCGCGATTTGTTTGAGAGGGCCAACTCAGCGAAACCATGTGTTCTGTTCTTCGACGAATTCGATTCGCTTGCACCAAAAAGGTATGATCGTCGTCATGATTTTCGCAGTTCGGTCAAGTGCTAATTTATTATAGAGGCCATGATAGCACTGGTGTTACGGACAGGGTAGTCAATCAAATGCTGACACAAATGGATGGTGCTGAAGGACTGGACGGTGTATATGTGTTAGCGGCAACTAGGTCCGTAGCTGGGGCTAATTAAAAAATGGATCTATACTAACAACATCCCCAGTCGTCCTGACCTTATTGATCCAGCATTGCTTCGTCCTGGTCGGCTCGACAAATCTGTCTTTTGCAACATGCCTACTTTAGCGGAACGCGAAGACGTAAGTTACTATTTTGCACTTAATGCCGACTGTCTAAACCATTTCTTATAGATCCTGAACGCCGTTGCCAAAAAGTTGAAAATCGGACCAGATGTTAATTTCCCAAAAATAGCCGAAGAAACGGAGGGTTTTTCTGGCGCAGATCTGCAAGCCTTATTATACAATGCCCATTTAGATGTTACACACTCAGCCCTCGCTGAGGCATCACTTGTGGCTCCTACAGCGTCAAGCGCAAGTGCTACGATCCCTTTGGAATACGCCGTTCTTCAAGTGGCAAAGTCTGCAACAACAACCATGGAAGACGCAGCTTTTCAGCAAAAAGTACGCTGCCCGTGTACAAAAAATGCTCGTCAAACTCAGATCTGTTTCTTAGCTTCTTAGAATCCGTGACAATTACTCTCAGCCGTCAGAAGCCGGAGGGAAACAAAACAGGCCAAAAATCAACAGGGTAATCGAAGATATTCACACTTTCGCCCTTTCTAACCTCTGGCACAGGAGATAAAGCAAAGCAATATTTTGGAGGCTCTAAGATCAACACATCCCTCAATTTCTTCTGATGAATATGAGCGTTTGAGGAAAATGTGGGTTTACACGCCCTCTGTTTTTAGCCATGCTTAATGGTGGTTAGCTATAATACCTTTACGACCGGATCCAGTTACATGATTCCAACAGATGGTGGCCTTCGTGTAACCCTTGGTTAACCCTTGCACACTTGGTGCCCGGCCGGATCATTTGAATTGCAAGGATGGCCAGGGTAGTTGATATTGACATTTGCAAGACGGCTGGTTTGCTAACGGTGTTGCCACAACGTCGGCAGCGCAGTGCTTACTACTAGCAAAAGCTTGTTACATACATGGTATAGATCTCTTGGTGGGTGCTGTAAGTCCTGTTGGGCACGGCTTTAGCATATTCTGTAATCGTGGTTATGTGATTGGCTTGTACACATTACAACTTTGCAGAATTGATGGCACTCGCGCATGAGTGATTTGATTCTACAAATAAGTAACTTGGCCAAATTTTGTGTGAGGTGTCAACTTAGGCTTCAAATCCCACTTTGTAGACCATTACAAATGAATATTCTGAGTCTAGTATATGCCTTTTAGAACTCTCTAGTGTAGGATTTTGACACATCAAAGTTCTTTTTAGAATCTGAGCCGACGATCACCTGTCCCGGAATCGGGTCTTGCCAGATACAATAATCACATGGCAGAGCACTCCGGCTCAAGTATTGTGGCAAAGCACTCTCAATTCTTTACACCCACCATCTCCTGAACGTCCAATCCATTCACCGTTTGTTGGCCATGGCTCAGATTATTGTCGTTGGTGGTGGCCTTGCTGGTCTATCTGCAGCCCATACTCTGCTTGAACGTGGGGCGAATGTTCTACTTCTTGACAAGCAACCGTACGTATAATTCCTTAATGATATCTATCCTACTTGACATGCTCTTCAGGTTTATGGGTGGGAACTCCACCAAAGCGACATCAGGCATCAACGGCGCTGGTACAAATGCCCAGCGTGAGCTAGGCATACCTGACTCCGCTAAATTATTCTTTGAGGACACAAAGCGATCTGTATGTTTGATTTTTTCGTTCATATAGCGCGCTTATGAGCTCTTTTTGACAGGCCCGTGACCTAGCTCGCGACGACTTGATCGGTGTCCTGACTGGTCGCTCAGGCGATGCCGTCAACTGGCTGCAGGACAAGTTCAAACTTGACATGTCCAAGGTCGCACGCCTTGGTGGACATAGCCAGCCACGCACTCACCGAGGCGACGCTCAGTTCCCTGGAATGGTGTGTTCCTCTTGTCCAAATACAAAAGACCTTGATGATCCGACATCCTGTAGGTTATCACTTATGCGCAGATGGAGAGACTGGAAGACCTGGCCGTGAGCCATCCTGAGCGCGTGAAGATCTACAAGAAGAGCCGCGTTGTCAGCCTTCTCAAAGATCCTTCTGGCTCTGTCATTGGTGCTGAGTTCACTCGCGATGGCAAAACAGAGCAAGCTTATGGGCCTGTTATCCTTGCCACAGGCGGCTATGCCGCAGATTTTACCGACGATTCCCTTTTGAAGAAGCACCGTCCCGAGCTTTGGGATCTACCGACGACAAACGGCGAACACTGCACGGGTGATGGACATAAACTCGCTTTGGCAATTGGCGCGAATGCAGTTGACCTTGAGAAGGTCCAAGTGCACCCTACCGGCCTTGTAGACCCAAAAGAACCAGATGCAAAGGTCAAGTTTTTGGCCGCTGAAGCTTTGCGTGGTGTCGGCGGATTACTTCTAGATAATACGGGCTCCCGTTTTGTTGACGAGCTTCAGCACCGTGATTTTGTGACGGGCAAGATCTGGGAAAATAAGAAGGTTTGATTATTTCCTAAACACCCTTTGCTCGAATGACTGACCTCGTTTTTTAGCATCCCATCCGTCTAGTACTTAACGGCAAGGCTTCTAAAGAGATTGAATGGCACTGCAAGCATTACGTTGGTCGTGGGCTCATGAAGCGTTTTGATAGCGGTGAAGCCCTCAGTAAAGAGTTCGGACTTCCTCCTGCTGTCCTCAAGAAAACTTTTGAGGAATATAATCAAGGTGTCCGCACTCAAAGTGACCAATTTGGGAAGGTTTTTTTCCAGGGAGAGTGGAAATTTGATGACTTCTTTCATGTCGCCATCATGACCCCAGTCCTCCATTACACAATGGGTGGTCTCGAGATCGACCCCGAGTCTCGAGTGCTTGATAGAAATCACAAGGCAATTCCTGGTTTGTTCGCTGCTGGTGAAGTCGCAGGTGGTGTCCACGGGGCAAATCGTCTTGGTGGATCATCACTCCTAGGATGTGTCGTGTTCGGTCGTGTCTCCGGTGACTCGGCCGCCGCTTATCTCCTCCAAACAACGTCCGCCGCTGTCGCCAAGGCTGGTGACCGTCTCAGCTCATTAGTTGGCCATCTTTCTCCATCGACACCAACAACACCTACGCCGACCACTGTCCCTGCCGCTGCCGCTGCGGGCAAAGGCAACTTAGCAGAGTATACCTCGGAGGACGTCGCCAAGCACACTAAGAAGGATGATGTATGGGTCATCATTGATGGACAGGTTCTGGATGTTACTAATTTCCTTCCTGATCACCCTGGAGGCGAAAAGGCCATTCTACTGTATGCCGGTCGCGATGCAACTGAGGAGTTCAACATGCTTCATGACCCCAAGGTGATACCTCGTTATGCACCTGAGGCTGTGATTGGCAGATTGAAATCATAAGCGTTCCACTTTTACGTAAAACATGAAATGCATGTAAGTAGTAGTAGTAGTACTATGTATAATGCATTTTGAGCCGCTTATCGGTGCAGTTCCATGGCCTGACGTGTTGCTGTTGCACTTGCGAAAGTTGTGCGACATAG
>Ga0307508_10003758_pt1 | contig 15176 bp, 11 predicted proteins | sample 9_EM_MG_FD_203089 | JGI IMG/M metagenome (GOLD analysis project Ga0307508, IMG submission 203089) | Populus trichocarpa ectomycorrhiza microbial communities from riparian zone in the Pacific Northwest, United States - 9_EM | ecosystem: Host-associated > Plants > Roots > Unclassified | place... | reverse complement strand
GGCCGACCTCGCTCCGGACCGCCAACGGGCCGAGGAGCTCTACGCCAAGCTCAAGCCGCTGTCCGAAGGGGAGCGGCTGGACGTGGCACGGAATACTGGAGCTGGGCCTTATTTCTACTTTGTCAGCGTCCTTAGCTCTGCCCCGCCATCGTCATCCTGATGGGAGCCCTGGCGACCTGAAGGATCTGGCAGGACGGCAGCTTCCTTCCCCCAGATCCTTCCCGCTCGCGCGGCTCGCCCTCAGGATGACGGAACTGGGAGGCTGGCGGTCTGACAAAGTAGAATTATGCGAACAGCTCTGTGAACAATCCGTCCGCGAGGCCTCCCGCAACATCAAGCGAGCCGCCGGCCTGGCTCGTCTCGCCCAGGAGATCGCCGATCACATCCACGGGCCGGAAGGCTGGCGCGACAAGGTCCGCGGCTTTGCGATGGGGCACGGGGCCAATATCCCCCGGCTCAGAGGTGATCTCAAAGAGGCCAAAGCCAGCTTCGCCGGGGCCAAGAAGCTCTGGTGTGCGGGCGTCGATCCGCTCTCAATCCTTGATCCAGGGAGAATGCTCGACCTGGAAGCCGTGCTTCTGAAGGACCGGAGAAAATTGCCGCCGACCTGGCCCGCAGCGTGCTGCGCTTCCTTTTTCGCGCTCGCTACGACCAGGACCTCCGGTTTACCGACTCATGAGCCCGGTGCGCACCGGCCGTACGGATCGAATTCGCAACCCGCGGTAGGTTGAACCGGAGGAGCGCACCGGCCGTAGGGGTCGAGCTCGCAACCCGCAGTGGCCTGAGGCTTGGGGATACACCGGCCGTCGGGGTCCCACTCGCAACCCGCGGTGGGTTGGACAGGCGGCTTGCAGCGTCCCCAGGGATCGAATTCGCAACCTGCCTTCGTGCTCACCGGCGCTCCCCAGAGAGACGACCAGAAGGCATGGAGCTGATCGAACAAACCGGCTGGACCTGCGGATAGAATCGAGGCGGCGAGGACCAACGAAACGACCGTGTGTCGCATGGGTCGGATCTCCGGAGCGGCGCCGGACGGCGAGCCGGGATGGCTCGGGCGGGCCGCGCTCGTAATGGTAGAGGGGCGAAGCGACAATTCGCCAAATCTCTCGGTGGAGGCGCACGATGAAGCGAGACAACATTCTGGCCCGTCTGTTCCGCGCGGTCTCCGGCCAGTCCCAGAGCCAGCTCGCCGAGGAGATCGGGGTGCACCCGTCGCTGGTCGGTCAATGGGAGATGGGACAGGCCACGCCGTCCGCCGAGCACCTGCGGCGCGTCGCCGAGACCGCCGGGCTCACCGTCGAGCACGGCGAGCTGATCCTGGATCACGTCGAGACTCTGCGCCAGCGGAACCGCCGGCGGGGCGAGGGGGTCGAAGACCTCTTCGACAACCTGGCCGACGAGGTGCGGAGCATCGCCGAAGCCGCCTACCGGAGGCTGCTGACGCTGCCGTTGTCCGAGCAGCGGGCGGACACCGACGGTTCAGGAAGCCCGTGATGGTAGAGTACCGCGCCTGTGCGAAACGCCTCTGCGAGCCCCGCCGAGCCAGAGATCTCGGTCGTTCTGCCCTGCTACAGAAGCGCTGGGCTGGCCCGGCTTTCGGCCGACCGGCTGGCGAGCTTTCTGAGCGGGGCGTTCGCCTCGTATGAGGTCCTGGTGGTCGACGACGGCGGCGGGGACTTCGACGCGGCGTGGCCGGCGGAGGGGCCGGTGCGGCTGATCCGGCTGCCGGTGAACCGCGGCAAGGGAGCGGCGGTCCGCGCCGGAATGCTCGCGAGCCGCGGCCGGGTGCGGATGTTCACCGATATCGACCTCCCCTTCGACCTGGAGCTGATGGCCGCGTCGGCTCGCTTCATCACCGAGCGCGGCTTCCATCTCGCGATCGGCGACCGGACATTGCCGGGATCGAGCTATGCGCTCGACGTCGGCTGGCGGCGCCGGCTCGCGTCAGTGGTCTTCTCGAAGCTCGTCGGCGTTTTTCTGACCGGCGGCTTTTTTGACACCCAGTGCGGCTTCAAGGCGTTCCGCGGCGACATCGCCCAGGCGCTCTTCGGGATCTCCCGGATCGACCGCTTCGCTTTCGACGTCGAGCTGCTCTACATCGCGCTCCTCTACCGCACCGACATCAAGCGCATCGTGGTGCGGCTGCGCAACAACGAGACCTCCGCGGTGCGCCTGCTCCGCGATTCGCTCCGCATGCTCTTCGACGTCGGACGGATCCGCCTCTTCGCTTGGCGCGGCGCCTACCGCTGCCCGGCGCTCGCGGAGATCGTGGCCGACGACTTCGCGCAAGTCGCATACTGCCAGGATTGACTGCCGGGATTGAACGTCTTGGGATTTGCGGAGCACTTCTCGGCGGCTGTTCTCTACGCCGCCTTCGCCGCGGTGCTGCTCGCGCTCACCCACCGGTGGGTCGTGCGGCTCTCCTGGCGTGCGGCGCTGGTGCTCGCTTTGCTGCCGCTCTGCTTCAGCGGGCGGGCGCTGGTGACCGGCCGGGTGTATGCGCCGATCGATCTCGCGTACAGCGGCGATCCGCTGGCGCCCTACGCCGCCGAGTATGGGATCGGCGGTGACCGCAAAGGGATCTTCACCGACGTCTACACCGCCATCATCCCCTGGCGCCAGGCGGTGCGTTACGCCGTACGCCATGGCGAATGGCCGCTCCTGAATCCGTTCATCCTGTGCGGCGATCCGCTCGCGGGATCGGCCCAGCCGGCGCCGTACTATCCGATCAATGCTCTGTCTCTTGTGTTGCCGCTGGCGCTCGCGTTCACCTTCGGCGCCACGGCGCAGCTCCTGGTTTCGGCGCTGGGTGCGTTCCTCTATTTCCGGGATCTGGAGTGCCGGGAATCCGCGGCGATCCTCGGCGCCGTGGGCTGGGCGTTCTCGTCGTTCCTCGCGTTCTGGCTCGAATGGCCGTTGGGCGCCGCGGTGGCGCTCCTGCCGCTCGTGGTGCTCGGCGCGCGGCGGATCGTCAAGCGGCCGGGGTGGCCGTCGGCGCTCCTGCTCGCCACCGCTCTCGCCTTGACGCTCCTCGCCGGCCACCCGGAGAGCGCCATCCACGTGATCGGCGTGGGCGCCGTGCTCGGTCTCGCCGAGGCGGCCGTGATATCCCCCCGGCGCTGGCTGCCGATCGCCGGCTGGGCCGTCGCCGCCGGCGGTCTCGCTCTGGCCCTCTCCGCGATCTACCTGCTGCCGCTCTTCGAGGTTCTCCGCCAGACTCTCCAGTGGACGCTGCGCAGCAACTCGACGATGATCGGGGCGGCGGTGCCGTTGCACGACGCCTGGCGTCTCTTCGTGGCCGGCGCGGTGGCCTCGACCACCGACGTGCCGCAGGCCGACCTCGCCGGCGCCGCATCGCCTCTCCTCTCGCCGCTCGCCTCGGCCTACGTGGGGAGCGTTCTCTGGGGGCCGGCGCTGTATGGGCTCTTCCGCAGCCGGTGGCGCGGACGCTACGTGCTCGCGGCGCTCGGCCTGGGCGGGCTCTGCGCCGGCGCCCGGATGCCGTTGATCTATCCGCTCCTCGGGCGTCTGCCGTTGATGTCGATGGCGATCAACGAGCGGCTGGTCTTCGCCGGCGCGTTCGCCACCGCGGCGCTCGCGGCGCTCGGCGTCGAGGCCTGGCTGCGGGCCGGAGAGAATGGAGACACTCAGACCGAAACGCGGACGCTCGCCAGACTCTGCACCGCGGTTTTTCTCGCCGATGCGGCGGTCGTGCTGTGGCTCGTGCCGGGAGCCCTGAACGCCGGATTCAGTGAAGCGGCGCTCGGTCGTTGGGCGGCCTGGGGGCTGGTGCCGCCGTTGGCCGTGGCACTGCTCACCGGCTTCGCCGCGACGCCTCGTTTTTCCCGCCGCGCTCTCGGCTGGGGAGCCGCTGCCCTGATCGCCGTGCTCGCCATTCAGCGCACCGGCGAGATGGGCTCGTTCTATCCGACCCTGCCGGTGCGCGCGTTCTATCCGCGGGTGGCGCCGCTCGACGGTTTGCCGGTACCGACCGAAAACGAGGAGCCCTGGCGCGCCGCCGGTCAGGATTTGCAGATGATCCCCAACCAGGGGGCGTTCTACGAGATCGAGGACGTGCGGGGCTATCAGGCGATCTTCCATCATCGTTTTGCCGAGCTGGAGCCGTTGTGGGCGCACCCCGCCGGCTGGTTCCTCAGCGTGCGGGACGTGGACCGGCCCTTCCTCTCGTTGATGAACGTGCGCTATGTCATCGCCGCGCGGGGGCACCGGCTTCCGGGATGGCGGCCGGTCTCCCGTGGCGCCAGCTCGCGGGTGTGGGAAAACCCGCACGTGGTGCCACGTGCCTTCGTGCCGGAGATGGTGCGCCTGGGGGTGCCCGCGGACCAGGAGGTCCAGGAGATGAAGGCGGAACAGGACTTCCGCAAGCGCGCCTGGATCGCGCCGCCGCCCGACGGTGATCACGCCGTGCAGGCGCCGCCCCACGACGAGAGGAACGGCCGCGGCTGGGTGATCGCCTACCGGCGTGGCCTGGGCTTCGCGATGACGGCGCGGATGAAACGGGCGGGGTGGGCGGTGATCACCGAAACGGCATGGACGGGCTGGCGGGCGCGGATCGACGGCCGCGAGGTGCCGCTGGGGATCGCCGATCACGCCTTCCTCGCGCTCGAAATCCCGGAGGGCTGGCACCGGATCGAGCTGTTCTACCGTCCGCGCTCCTTCGAGCTGGGGCTCGCGCTGAGCCTCGCCGCGCTCGCCCTGATCACAATTGTCTCAGTCGTTCGGGCCGTGCGACGGAAGAAGCGCACTGGCCCCGAAAGCCCGGAGCCGGAGAGCCGCCGGCTGGGGGATCGCATCGCCATTCCCGGCGACTATCAGCACCGGGCCTTATATGCCGGGCCGGCGCCGCAGCGCTTCTGGCATCGCGCCAAGCTCGAAGAGGCGCTCGCTCTCTTGCGTCTCGGACCGGGCGACCGCATGCTCGACGCCGGCTGCGGCTCCGGGCTGCTGGCGGCGATGGCGGCGGAAGTGCCGGGGACCGAGGTGCTCGGCGTCGACGCCAATCCGGCGGCGATCGAGTTCGTGGCGCGCACCTTCGTGCGGCCGAACCTCTCCTTCCGGCAGGCGCTGGTCGACGAGCTCGATGTGGAGCCCGGGAGCTTCGAGAAGATCGGTTTCCTCGAAGTGATCGAGCACCTTTCGCGCGCCCAGGGCGAAGCGGTCCTGGTGCAGTTCGCGCGCCTGCTCGCTCCCGGCGGCCGGCTGGTGCTCACGACGCCGAACCGGCGGAGCCCGTGGCCGCTCATCGAATGGCTGCTCGACCATCTCCATCTCGTGCCGCCGCTCTCCGGCGAGCAGCACGAGGTGCTCTACGATCTGGACGAGCTGCGGGCGATGGGGGAGGCGGCGGGCCTCACCCTCGCCGAACACCGGATGATCGACACCATCGCCCCCTGGCTCGCCTGGTGGCCGGCGCTGGCCCGCACCGTCCATCGTGGAGAGGTGCGGGTCATCCGCCGGCATGGATGTGTGATGGTGCTGGCGTTCGAGAAGGTCAGAAGGCCTTGAACCGGGCTCGCTTGACTTCGACCGTGCCGTCCGGGTTCTGCTTGGTGATGGCATGCGTGGCGTCGCCCGGCAGCGCCCCAGAGTCGGTCGGCTTGACGGCCTCCTCGCGGACCAGGAGGTCCTTCACGAAGCGCTCAGCGTCTTCGTCCTTGTCGTTCTTCTTGGATGTTCCCATGATCAAGATCCTCGCTGAATACCAGCGTGCAAACCCTAAGCCATCGTCTCCCCTCAGTCAAACCCGCAATCGAACGTCCGCCGCCGCAGGGTGAGGTCGCCCTTCTCCTCCACGACGACGTGCGTCTTCGTCGACAGAGAGTGGCCGAGGCCGTTGTCCGGGTGCGCGAAGTCGCCGACGTCGACGCGCCCGCGTTGGAAGAGGTCCTCGGTGAACGACTGCGCCGCGTTCTGTGGCGAGCGCGGCTCGAGCGTGCCGAGCGTCTGCGCGGCGGAGGTGACGGCGAAGTGCTTCGGCTGCTCGGCGACGCGTACCTTGAGGACGGCCTGCTTGAGGCCGAAGTGGGCGCCGGAGATGACCGCCTGCGGCAGCTCCCCGGAGCGGCGCCGGCTTTCGGTGGCCGCCGCCGCGGCGAACCCGCGCGAGGCCGGCGCCTTGACGCTGGTCACGGTCGCCGCCGCGTCGAGCGAGAGGATGCCGCGCCGTACGAAGGCGCTCTTGACGACGCCCCGGTACTTGCCGTTGAACGGCGCGCCTTCTCCAGCGCTGATCATGTGGGCCGCCACCTGGCTGAAATAGTCGGGGACCACCGGCGCTTCCAGGACGCTCGCCACCAGGAGGCGGGCGGCGTCCTCGCTCGTCTTCTGCAGGTCGTCGGCGGTCGGCGCGTCGCTCTGCATCTTGAAGACGCCGGCCAGCATGTCGAGGAACGCGGCGGTGAAGACGCGCGAGAAGGAGTGCGGCTCGGAGGAGAGCTGCGCCGCCGGAGCGGCGGGCGGCAGGGTCTGCGGATCGCGATAGAAAAAGGAGTTCGCGGCGTTGCGCAGGCAGTCGGGGTCGGCGGCGTCCGGATGCTGCGCGCGGATCGCGCCGCCGAGCTGCTCGGCCAGCCGCGACAGGCGGGACGAGCGGTTGAGCGTCCCTCCGGTCTCGCTCATCACCGCCTGGCGGAAGGAGGGGACCTGCAAAGACGAGAGGATGGCGCTCATGTCGCCGAACGACTCGTGGAAGGCGGCCGCCTCGATCGCTTGCGCGTCGAACAGCTCGGGGCGGATGGCGTCGAGCACTGCGTGCCCCATCTCATGGCAGACGACGTCCGGGCTCTCCCCCGAAAAGAAGGTCTGGCCGCCGACCGTGGCATGGAAGAAGTGCAGGCCGGGCCCGTCCTGAAAGTCGCCGCGCGTGTAGAACGCGTTCAAGTCGACGCCGTCGTCGAGGATGACGGGCAGCGTCTTGCCAAGCTCCCACTGCGTGCCGGCCGGGATGATCGCGCCCCAGAAGCTGGCCGTCCGCCGCAGCGCGGCCGCCGCCGCGAAGTAGCGGAAGCTCGCCGTGCCGGCTGGGTAGACCTGCGCCGCGGGCGCCGTGCCGGTGATCTTGAACGGGAGCGGAGAGGACGACACGTTGGGAGCGGCCACCACGATCGGCTGGCGTGACGGTTGCGCCCTGGGATCGCCAGGATCGTCTTCCCAGCAGGCGACCGTAGCGCCCGCGGTGGAGCCGGGCTTCTTGCTCGGCTTTTTCGCAGCTTTCTTCGCGGTTCCGGATTTGGTGCCAGTCGTCGCAGACATGGGGCCTCCTTGGCGTGTGCCTGTTGGTGGAAAACTAACGAGAACTTTGATTTTACTGTACAGCTTCCATACTTGCCCTTGCGCCCTCCTCCCCGGTTGCGGGAGAATGGCCGGGCAAGCCGTCTGACCCCCCCTCATGATCGACACTCTCCCGCAGCAGCAGAAGCCGCTTCCCTATAGCGAGGAGTCCGAGCGAGCCGTGCTCGGCGGCATCCTGCTCGACCCGCAGGTGCTGCCCACCATCTCGGGACGGCTGCGGCCGGACGACTTCTATCTGGAGCGCCACCAGGTGCTCTACCAGGCGATGCTCAACCTGCAAGAAGAACAGGTGGAGATCGACCTGCGAACGTTACAGGCGAAGCTCGAGCAGCAGGGGAGCTTCGACTCGATCGGCGGCATCGGCTACCTGACGACGCTCGATCTCGATCTGCCGGACATCGGCCGCGTCGACCAGTACGCCGAGATCATCAAGGAGCGCTCGGTCCGCCGGCGGCTGATCCAGACGTCGAGCCAGATCATCCGCGACTGCCTCGACGGCGGCCTGCCCGCGCAGGAGGCTCTCGGCCGTGCCGAGCAGGCGATCCTCGGCCTCGGGGAGGAGGCGGTCCAGCGCGGCTTCGTCCTCCTGTCGAGCGTCTTCCACCACACTCTGGAGGAGCTCGAAGAGCGCTCGGGGAGCCTGCTCACCGGCATCCCCACCGGCTTCACCGACCTCGACCGCATCTGCCACGGCCTGAACCGCGGCAACCTCATCATCATCGCCGGCCGGCCGGGCATGGGAAAGACCAGCTTCGCGCTCAACGTCGCCCAGAACGTCGCCATCCGCGAAGCGAAGACGGTGGGCGTCTTCTCGCTGGAGATGAGCCAGCAGGAGCTCGCGCTGCGCATCCTCTGCTCGGAGGCCGACATCTCGTTCAGCAAGCTGCGCGGCGCGCATCTCTCCAGCAAGGAATGGACGCGCGTCTTCCAAACCGTGCGCTCGATCGGAGATGCGCCGCTCTTCATCGACGACTCGGCGAACCCGACCCTCCTCGAGGTGGCCTCGAAGGTGCGCCGGCTCAAGGCGGAGAAGGGGCTCTCCCTGGTCATCCTCGACTATCTCCAGCTCATGCAGGCGGGCGGCAAGTATGAGAACCGCAACCTGGAGATCGCCGCCATCAGCCGGGGCCTCAAGCAGCTCGCCAAGGAGCTGGAGGTGCCGGTGATCGCCCTGTCCCAGCTCTCCCGCCAGCCGGAGCGGCGGGGGAGCGACCACCGGCCGCAGCTCTCCGACCTCCGCGAGTCGGGATCGATCGAGCAGGACGCCGACATGGTCGCTTTCGTCTACCGCGACGAGGTCTACGGCGCCACCGACGAGAACAGGGGTCTCGCCGAGCTGATCATCGCCAAACACCGAAACGGTGAGACCGGCAAGGTCGACCTCGTCTTCCTAGGCGAGACCACCAGCTTCAAGAACCGCGCTCCGGACGGCTATGCATCGAGCTCGACGCCTTTCTGAGTCGTCCGGGACGCCGCCGGAGGAACAAAACCGCCGCCGCCGTTGTTGCCTATGGGCGTCGCGGATGTCATGTTTTGCGTGGGAGGACGCATGACCATGAAGATGCCGGGGCCGGTCGCGACGTACTTCGAGCAGATCGGCCGCTTCTTCCAGATGCTGGGACGGGTCTTTGCCTGGACGCCGCGGCCGCCCTACGATTGGCGGGAGCTGCTGCGTCAGATGGTCAAGGTCGGCGTCGGCTCGGTGCCGGTCGTGCTGCTCACCACCATGTTCACCGGCATGGTGATGGCGCTCCAGACGTTCACCACCCTGCGCCGCTTCAACGCCGAAAGCTTCGTCGGCTCCCTCGTCGCCCTCTCGATGGTGCGCGAGCTGACCTCGGTCCTTTCCGGCCTGATCGTCGCCGGCCGCGCCGGCTCGGCGATGGGCGCCGAGCTCGGCACGATGCGGGTGACCGAGCAGATCGACGCCCTGGAGGTCATGGCGACCGATCCGGTGCACTACCTGGTCGTGCCGCGGGTGTGGGCGAGCACCATCATGCTGCCGCTTCTGGTCGTCCTCGGCAACGGGGTGGGGATCTTCGGCGGCTACCTGGTGTCGGTCGTCATGATGGGAGCGAACCCCGTCTCCTACATCGACCGCACCTTCCAGTTCATGGATATGAAAGACTTCCTGTCCGGTGTCATCAAGGCCGCCGTCTTCGGCATGCTGCTGGCCACCATCGGCTGCCAGCAGGGGTTCTACACCACCGGCGGCGCCGAGGGGGTCGGCAAGGCCACGACCTCCGCTGTGGTGGTCGCGAGCATCGCCATCCTGATCTCGGACTTCTTCCTGACCAAGCTGCTCTTCTGAGCCGAGCCCCATGACCCTATGACCGAAACTCCCCCCGCAGGCGCGACGGACGGCGGCTCCGACTGCGCGATCCACATCAAGGATCTGCACAAGTCGTTCGGCCCCAAGCTGGTGCTCGACGGCGTCAACATCGACGTCGCCCGCGGCGAGGCGCTGGTCGTCATCGGCGGCTCGGGCACCGGCAAGAGCGTGCTGTTGAAGCACATCATCGGCCTGCTCAAGCCCGACTCCGGCACCGTCGTCGTCGACGGCACCGCGGTCGAGACGCTCAACAACCGGCAGATCACCGAGTTCCGGCGCAAGTTCGGCTTCTCGTTTCAGGAAGGCGCTCTGTTCGACTCGATGACGGTGTGGCAGAACGTGGCGTTCCCGCTGCAACGGCTGACCAAGCTGTCGCGCCAGGAGATCGGCGAGCGGGTGGAGGAGTGCCTGACCATGGTGCGCCTGGAGGGGACGGGCGACAAGATGCCGTCGGAGCTTTCGGGCGGCATGCGGCGCCGGGTGGGCTTTGCCCGCTCGGTGGCGCACAAGCCGGAGATCCTCCTCTTCGACGAGCCCACCACCGGTCTCGATCCGGTGACCACGGCGCTGATCGACGAGGTGATCATCGAGCTCAAGGAGCGCCTCAAGACCACCACGGTGACCATCACCCACGACATGGAGAGCGCGTTTCGGATCGGCGACCGGGTCGCCATGCTGCACAAAGGTAAGATCATCGCCGCGGCGCCGCCGGAGGAGTTCCGGCGGCTCGAGGATCCACGGGTTCAGCAGTTCATCCACGGTCACGCCGACGGCCCCCTCTCCGAGGAGGCGTCGCGGGGTAGCGCGCGCACGGCCGAGGCAGGATAGGCCGCGCTGGAGACGTCATGACACAAGCTCTGAAAGTCGGCATTTTCGCGACCATCTGTCTGATCATCCTGGCGCTCTTCATCTGGAAGATCGAAGACCTGAATCCGTTCAAGACCAAGGGAGAGCACCTCAAAGCGGTCTTCGACTCGGTGGCCGGCCTCGACGACAAGGCCTCGGTGCGGGTGGCAGGCGTGCGCGTCGGCCGGGTGGACGGCGTCGACCTGGAAGGCACCAAGGCGCGCGTCAACATCCTCCTGCAGAAGAAGCTGCCGCTCACCAAGGGCACCTACGCCAAAGTGTCCAACCTCGGCCTGCTGGGGGAGAAGTACATCGAGATCATCCCCGGTCCGCCCGGCGGTCCGCCGCTCGACACCTCCATCCCTCTGGTCGGCGAGACGCCGCCGAGCTTCGACGACACCATGGCCAAGCTGGACAAGATCGGCGACTCGGTGCAGCAGATCACCGGCTCCCTCGCCGGCGGCGACCTGGGCGGCTCGATCAACCGCCTGATCGGCAGCGTGCAGGCGACGAGCGACGAGATCCGTTTCCTGGTGATGGAGAACCGGGAGGGCCTGCGCGCGACGATCGGCAATGCCAACGCCGCGAGCGCCACCCTCGCCCGCGAGCTGCCGCGCCTCTCGGAGCAGATGAACCGCACGCTGTCGCAGATCGAAACCATCCTCGCCGAGAACCGCTCCAACGTCGCCGGCACCACGGCGAACGCCCGCGAGGTCACCGAGAAGCTCCAGATCTCGGTCGACAATCTCAACAAGATCTCGGACAAGATCGCCAAGGGCGAGGGGACCATCGGCAAGCTGGTCAACAGCGACGAAGCCTACAAAGACGTCGTCTCGACGCTCGACAGCATCCAGGGAGGCGTCAAATCGCTCTCCGAAACGCTCGGAGCGGTCAACAAGTTCAAGTTCAACCTCGACATGCAGGCGTTCGATCTGCCGTCCCAGCACGGCTCGCTGAGCGCCCTCCATCTCGACATCGACCCGCAGGACAACCAGCGCCTCTACCGCATCGGCATCGTGAGCACGCCGGAAGGCAAGCGCAAGCAGAAAGACCAGACCATCACGGTCACCCATCCGGACGGCAGCGTCGAGACGACGAAGATCAGCAACACCAGCTTCGAGCAGTCGTACAACGTCTCGGCGCTGTTCGGCTTCAAGGGGCCGCGCGACCTGCGTCTCTTCGCCGGCCTGATCGAGGGCGCCGGCGGCGCGCAGATCGACTATCCGCTCTACGACAACCGGTTCCTGTTGTCGTTCCAGGCCTTCGACTTCAACCGGCCCAACGACGAGCAGGCTCACCTCCGCCTCTCCGGCCGCTGGAATTTCCACCCCAACCTCTACCTGATCGGCGGCTACGACGACCCGCTGGAGAAGCACTCCTTCTTCCTGGGTGGTGGCATCCACTGGAACGACGACAACCTGAAGTACCTGCTGGGGGCGGCGGGCAAGTTCTAGGGCTTCGGTATGAGCCCTGGGATTGAGTCGGCGCTCCGCTTTGCACTGGGCCTGAGCGATCCGTGATTCCGCGGCACGTTTCGGCCTCTGGCGCGCACCTTTCCTTGTAGGAAGGCAGTCCGGCACGGTACAGTCCCCGGCGATGTTGCCGGCGGGCTGTATCTGTAGAGCGGCCGGCCGCGATGTGGAAGCGCATCCCGGTCTCTGTTGAGCATCTATGAGCGAACGCATCCTCATCGTCGACGACGAGCCCGTCATCCGCGATCTTCTGGTCGCCTACCTCTCCTCCTTCCGCCTCGACTGCCGCGCGGTCCGCGACGGCTATGAAGCCCTGGCGCTCGCCGCCCAGGAGCCTCGTCCCGCGCTGGTGCTCTCCGACATCGAGATGCCGGGCATGTCCGGGCTGGAGCTGTTGCGCAGCCTCAAGACGCTGGACCAGAGCTTGCAAGTGGTCATGGTTTCGGGGCTGCACGACCTGGATCTCGCGCGCCGCTGCCTGCGCGAGGGCGCTTACGACTACCTGGTCAAGCCGTTCGAATCCGACGACTTGCGCAACACCGTCGAGCGGGCGATCGAGCGCGCCCGGCTCATCCGGCAGAACGAAGCGTACCGGCGCGGCCTGGAGCGCATGGTCTACGAGCAGACCGTGGAGATCCGGCAGACGCGTGACATCGCTCTGCTCACCCTGGCCAAGCTCGCTGAGTCGCGGGACAACGCGACCGGGCAGCACCTGGAGCGCATGGCCGCCTACAGCCGCCGCCTCGCCGACCAGCTCACGGGCGGCCCCTACCGCGGCTCGATCAGCGATGACTTCGTGGACGACCTGTTCCGGTCGAGCCCGCTGCACGACATCGGCAAGGTGGGCATCCCGGACTCGATCCTGAAGAAGCCGGGACCGCTCGATGAGGGGGAGCGCGAGGTGATGCGCACCCACCCGCGGATCGGCGGCGACACGTTGCGTTCCGTCATCGAGCAGTTCCGCGGCAACACCTTCCTCTCGATGGGGATCGAGATCGCCTACCATCACCACGAGCGCTGGGACGGCGTCGGCTACCCCTACCGGATCGCCGGCGAGAACATTCCCCTGTCCGCCCGCATCGTGGCGGTGGCCGACGCCTATGACGCCATCACCAGCCAGCGCCCCTACAAGGCGGGCTACGACCACTGCGAAGCGGTGCGTCTGATCGCCGTCGATCGCGGCCGGCATTTCGATCCCGTCCTCGTCGACGCCTTCCTCGACTGCCAGCACGATCTCGACACCATCCGCCATCGCTTCCTCGACCCGACGCCGGCCGGATCCAAGGCGCCCAGGGAGTGGGCGGAGATCTCCACGCCGCTCTGAAGCGCGCTCGGGGCCGATGAGATACGATGGGCCCGGGAGGGTCCGCGCATGCCCAACGATCTCTGCTTCGTGCTCATGCCCTTCGGTCAGAAACCCGACGTCTCGGGGAAGATCGTCGATTTCGATGCCGTCTACAACGACCTGATCGCCCCGGCCATCGTCGACGCGGGCCTCGAGCCCATCCGCGCCGACCAGGAGATGACCGGCGGGCTCATCCACAAGCCCATGTACGAGCGGCTGATCTTCTGCAGGTTCGCCGTCGCCGACCTGACCACCGCCAACGCCAACGTCTTCTACGAGCTCGGCCTGCGTCACGCGGTGCGGCCGTGGAGTACCGTCCTCATCTTCTCCAAAGGGGGAAGCCAGCTCCCCTTCGATGTCGCGCCGCTCCGCGCCCTGCCCTACACCCTGACGCCTGAGGGCAAGCCCGGCGACCTCGACGCCAGCAAGGCCGCGTTGATGAAACGGCTCGCCGAGGCCCGCGAGGCGGCTGCCAAGGATCCGGCCATGGACAGCCCCGTCTTCCAATTGGTTGACGGCTTGCGGGTGCAGGACATCGACCACGCGAAGACCGACGTCTTCCGCCAGCAGGTCCAGTATTCCGAGGACCAGAAAAAGGACCTCGCCATCGCGCGCGGCAAGAAGAGCGCGGATGCCTTGCGCGCCGCCGAAGCGGCGCTGGGGGATCTCAGCAAATTGGAATCGGGCGTGATCATCGACCTCTTCCTTTCCTACCGTTCCGTGAAAGCCTGGGACGACATGATCCGCCTCGCGGAGGCGATGCCAAAACCGCTCGCCGTCACGATCATGCTCCGCGAGCAGCTCGCCTTGGCGCTGAACCGGGCGGGTCACGGAGAAGAAGCGGAAATCGTGCTCCTGGCCCTGATCGCCGACCGCGGCCCGAGCAGCGAGAGCTACGGCATCCTCGGCCGCGTCTACAAGGACCGCTGGGAAGCCGTCGCCAAAGATGGCAAGACCTTCCAGGCGCGTGGCCTCCTCGACAAGGCTCTCGGCGCCTACCTCAAAGGCTTCGAGGCCGACTGGCGCGACGCCTACCCCGGCATCAACGCCGTCACCCTGATGGAGCTCAAAGAGCCGCGCGATCCGCGACAGAAGGATCTGATTCCGGTCGTCACTTACGCCGTCCAGCGCAAGATCGCTGCCGGAAAGCCCGACTACTGGGATTACGCCACCCTTCTCGAGCTGGCGGTCCTGGGCAAGAACGAGGACGACGCCGGCAAGGCCCTCGGAGACGCCCTCGCCAACGTCCGCGAGATCTGGGAGCCCGAAACCACCCTGCGCAATATCCGGCTCATCCGCGAAACGCGAGAGAAGCGGGGAGAGACGGTGGATTTCGAGAAGCAGGTGGAAGAGGCGCTGGCGGAGGCGGGGAAGTAGGGGGAAAGAGCGGAGCAGACTTCGCGATGTACGTGGCAGCGGCGCGTGCGGCGTTCGGTCAGGCGTACAAATCGTCCAGCCCGTGCCAGCGCGCACCCGCGTGTTGGGTGTCGGCGGGAGGTTTGCCGCGGGTGAAGATCCTCCGTCCGATGGTGGCGTTGCGGCTGTTCGGGTACTCCCGGATCTTCGCTTCCAGCTCCTGTTCGACGGCGAGGCGCGAGCGGACGGTGCCCCATTTGCACTCGCCGAGGTCGGTCCAGCCGTCGTCGCGCAGACCGACGACGTCGATCTGGACGGTTTTGGACCAGTATTCGCCGATCTCGAAGGCGGCGGTGATCCCCTCGCGTTGGTAGAGCCCGGGGAGGGCTTCCTGACAGAGGCTTTCGAAGCAGGCGCCGAAGTAGGCGTCGAGGTGCGGCCGGATGCGGTCGCGCAGTGCCCTTTCCGGTCCCATGTGGCGGCTGTAGCTGGTGTTGGGGAAGACGAAGCGGAA
>Ga0307508_10003757_pt1 | contig 15176 bp, 10 predicted proteins | sample 9_EM_MG_FD_203089 | JGI IMG/M metagenome (GOLD analysis project Ga0307508, IMG submission 203089) | Populus trichocarpa ectomycorrhiza microbial communities from riparian zone in the Pacific Northwest, United States - 9_EM | ecosystem: Host-associated > Plants > Roots > Unclassified | place... | reverse complement strand
TGGCGCTGACCGAAGACGACCTCGCCCGCGCCGCGCAGTATCAGGCGCGCGCGCGGCAAGAGGTCGCCGCTGCGGCGAGCACCGACATGGACAGCTATCTGGCCAGCCTGGCGATGGAACTGCGCTATCGCCCGTTCGATGCGCTGGGCCTTTCGCGGATTGCTCAGCTGATCAACAAGAGCAACCAGTTCAACCTCACAACGCGGCGCACCAGCGAAATCGAGATCGCCGAACTGATCGGGGATCCGGACGCAATTCATCTGCAACTGCGCCTCACGGACAATTTCGGCGACAACGGCATGATCTCAGTGCTGATCGCGCGCGCCACTGGCGGAGGCGCGGCCGAGATCGACACCTGGTTGATGAGCTGCCGGGTGCTGGGCCGCGGGGTCGAAGCTGCCGCGCTCAATCTGCTGGCGGCCCGCGCACGCGCACGCGGATTGACCCGGCTTGTCGGGCGCTATCTGCCCACCGCCAAGAACGGCATGGTTGCCGAGCACTATGCCCGACTGGGTTTCGAACTGGTCGAACGCGGTGCCGATGGTGCCAGTCGCTGGCAGCTCGATCTCACCAATTTCACGCCGCTGGCGGCGCACCTGCACTGCATCGAGGGATAAGCGAATGACCAAGGACGAAGTGCTCAGCCAGCTGGTGGCGATGATGCGCGATTATTTCGACGATGAAGACCTGGTCCTGACGCGCGAGTCCACCGCCGAGGATGTGGTCGAATGGGATTCGCTCTCGCACGTCAACATTATCGCCGGGGTCGAAAGCACCTTCGGCGTCCGCTTCGCAATCAGCGAGATCGAAAACCTCAAGAGCGTGGGCGATCTGGTCGAACTCGTCGCGGTCAAGAAGGGCATCGCATGACGCTGCGCTACAGCGCGGCTGAAGGAGCGGCACCCACCCGATGATCTTCAGTTCGCTGGTCTTCCTGTTCGGGTTCCTGCCGTTTGCGCTGCTCGGCTACGCGCTCGCCGCGCGGCTGGGCTTTCGTTCGGGCACGGTGTGGTTGATCTTCGCCTCGTTGGTTTTCTACGGGTTCTGGGCGCCATACCTGATCGTGCTGATCGCGGTGTCGATCGCCTTCAACTATGCGGTGTCGGTCGCGATCCGCCGTAATGCCGGATCGCCCCCGCGCCAGTCGGCACTGCTGTGGCTGGGCGTCGGCTGCAACCTGGCTGCCTTGTTCTACTATAAGTATGCGTTCGCGCTGCTTGCGTGGTTCGAGGCGCAAGGCCTGCATGTGAATGCTGGTGCGTTTGCCGACATTGTCCTCCCGCTCGGCATCTCGTTCTTTACCTTCACCCAGATCGGCTATCTGGTCGATTGCAAGGACGGGGTTACCAAGAACGACAATCTTCTCGACTACCTGCTGTTCGTCACCTTTTTCCCGCACCTGATAGCGGGGCCAATCGTCCACAACGGCGATCTGATGCCGCAGTTCGCCGATCCGGCGAACCGCGCGCTGAAAGCGGTAAACCTCGCGCCTGGACTGACGCTGTTCATCCTCGGCATGGTCAAAAAGGTGGTGCTGGCCGATCCGCTCGCTGGCAAGATCGCAATGGGCTTCACCGATGCCGCAAACCTCAAGCTGGCGGGCGCGTGGGTCACCGCAGTGTGCTATTCATTCCAGCTCTATTTCGATTTTTCGGGCTATTCGGACATGGCTTGCGGGCTGGCGCTGATGTTCGGCGTGCGCTTTCCGGCCAATTTCAACTCGCCGTATAAGGCGCGCAGCATCATCGAATTCTGGCAGCGCTGGCACATGAGCCTGACCCGCTATCTCAACCAGTACCTCTACAACCCGATTGCGCTGGCGGCACGGCGCGCGCGGATTGCCCGCGGCTTGCCGATGACCCGCAAGGCATTGAGCACTCCGGCGGCCTTCGTGCCGATGGTCGCCTGGCCCACGCTGGCGACGATGGGACTGGCCGGCGTGTGGCATGGTGCGGGGTTGCAGTTTCTGATCTTCGGCCTGCTGCACGGCGCTTACCTGACGATCAACCACGCCTGGCGGATGTATGGCCCCAAGTCCGCAGACGGCGAGCGTGCGCGATTGCGGCGGCTGCTCTCGGTGATCTGGCAGGTGGCATTGACATACCTTGCGGTGCTGGTCGGCCAGGTCTTTTTCCGCGCCGCTTCGGTCGGCCAGGCGCTTGATCTGCTGGCCGGGATGACCGGGCTCCACGGCCTGTTCGCGCCCGGTGCGGGGGCTGCAGTCGGAAGCAAGCTGGTGCAGGTGCAGGCCCTGCTTGGCCTTGCGCCGGACGATTACAAACGCTGCGTGAAGCTCGCGATCTTCTTTGCCATGGCGTGGTTCCTGCCGAACAGTCTGCAGATCATGGCCGCTGCGGAGCCAGTGATCGGGGTCAAGGTGCAGCCTGCGCACAGCCTGTTGCAGTGGCGCCCATCGTGGCGCTGGGCGCTTGCCACCGGCGCGCTTGGCTTCCTCGCAGTGATGTCGCTCGGCGGGACGACCGAGTTCCTCTACTTCCAGTTTTAGTGGCGCCAGCCGCGCCGCTTAGCGGAACAACCGCTTGATCAGGGGCCGGTCACTGAGGATGGCATGCGCCGCGTTGTGGCCCGGCGCGCCGGTCACCCCGCCGCCGGGATGGGTACCCGATCCGCACATGTAGAGGCCTTTGATTGGGCCGCGATAGTCGCCGTGGCCCAGCACCGGGCGCGCCGACCACAGCTGGTCGAGCCCCATCGTGCCGTGGAAGATGTCGCCGTCGATCAGTCCGAACTTGCGCTCGAGATCGAGTGGCGAGTGGATCTGGCGGGCGATCACACTGGCCTTGAAGTTGGGCGCATGCTTGGTGACGGTATCGATGATCAGGTCGGCGACTTGCTCGCGGTGCGTGTCCCAATCGACCGCCGGATCGAATTGCTGGCAGAACAGGCTGGCGACGTGGCCCCCCGGTGGGGCGAGACTGTCGTCAACGGTGCTGGGAATCTTCATCTCGACAATCGGCGCCCTCGACCAGCCGAACTGCTGCGCGTCGATGAAGGCCTGGTCCATGTAATCCATGCCCGGCGCGATGATGATCCCGGCGGTGTGATGCTCGGCCCGTTCTTTGCCCGGAAACACGGTGAAATCGGGCAGCTCGGACAGTGCGACATTCATCCGGAAGGTGCCGCTGCCGGTCTTGTAGGTCTTGATCCGGCGCTTGAAGTCCTCGCCAAGATCGCTCGGATCGATCAGCTGGCGATAGAGCAGCGCGGGGCCGACGTTGGCGGCCACAATCGGCGCGGCCAGTTCCTCGCCGCTTTCAATTTCGACCCCGACAGCCTTTCCGCCATCGACCAGTACGCGCTTGACTGGGGCTTCGAGGCTGATCTCGACCCCCTGCAGTTCGCAGGCCTTGGCCATGGCCTGCGTGATCGCCCCCATCCCACCAACCGCATGCCCCCAGGCCCCGAGCTTGCCGTTGACCTCACCGAACACGTGATGAAGCAGGACATAGGCCGAGCCCGGCGTTGAAACCCCGGCGTAATTGCCGACCACCGCATCGAAGGCAAAGGCGCTTTTGACGTGGTCGTCCTCGAACCAGCCGTCGAGGAAATCACGCGCCGACTTGGTGAACACCGCCAGCAAGTCGCGCTGGGTGGCAAGGTCGAGCTTTGCCATCGGCCAGCCCTGACGCGCGGCGGCAACCAGCGCACCTAGCCCGCCGCCGACGTTCGGCGGGGCCTGCAAGGCGATGTCGCGGAGCACTTGCGCAACCTTTTCCAAGGCCGCGTCATAGGCCGGATAGGAGGCAGCATCGCGCGCGTTGAACCGCGCGAATTCGGCCATGGTCCGGTCGGCCCCGCCGCCAAGCTTGAGGTAGGTGTCGGGGAAGGGGAAGAAGTTGCTGATCGTGCGCTCGATCACCCGGTAGCCGTGATCGTGCAGCTTCATGTCCGCGATAACCTTGGGCCGCAGCAGACTGACGGTGTAGCTCGCGGTGGAATTGCGGAAACCGGGATGGAATTCCTCGGTCACCGCCGCGCCGCCAACGATGTGGCGGCGTTCGAGCACGCGCACGTGCATCCCCGCGCGAGCGAGGTAGAACGCACAGGTCAGGCCGTTGTGGCCGCCGCCGATGATCAGGGCGTCGTAGGTTTTGGTCATGACTTGCTCCATCCCGGCGGCGGCGCGTGGTGCTGGCGGGCTTCGGGAATGATCGCGCGAATTTTTCGGGCGAAACTACGCAGGCAAACCTCACTGCGGCCGATCGGCCCGGCGCTGTAACTGGCCGAGGCCATGCCCTGCTGCACATGCTCGATCAGCCAGGTGTCCTCCTTGTTGACCACCCGGTTGATCCGCCAGTTGGCATAGCGCGCGAGCTTCATTGCGCGCCGGCGCTCTTTCGGAACAAAGGCGTCGGGCAAAGCGTATGTCATCTCGCGCAGGACGCAGGTGGTCGGCCCGGTCGGCAGCCATTGCATGAAATCGACCTGATCGGCGTAGATGTCGAAGGCCATGTTCGGCCAGAGCTTGTAATAGAGCCAGCGGCGTTGGCTTTCGGGGGGCAGGTGCGGCGCGTCAGGGAGGTGCGCCTGATAGAACCGCTCCCAGAAGTGCGGCGAGGGTGCGTCGACCAGATCGCCCTTCATCCGGTCGGCCCAGCCGTGCGCGGAAATCTCGTAGCTCTTGCCGAAAACGCGGGTCAGCCCGTCATGAGCGACGGGAATGTGCAGGTTGTCCGAGTAATTGTCGCCGACCTGCTTCCAGTTGACCGCGCGATTGCGCAAACGAACCTCGCCGATCCGGCGGAGGGCCGCGAACCGGTAGGGCGCGACCTCCTCGGCGAAGGGCGCCATCATTTCTGCGACCGAGGGATAGCCTGCGTCTTCCAGCCGCACGAACACAAAGCCGTTCCACACTTCCAGTGCGACAGGTGCGAGGCCATTGTCTTCTAGCCTCAGCGCCGGATAGTCCGCCTTCATCGGCACGCCCGAGAGCCGCCCATCGGCCTCATAGGTCCAGGCGTGGTAGGGGCAGACCAGTTTGCGCGCGCAGCCCGCCGGCCCCTCGACCAGCCGCATCGCGCGGTGGCGGCAGACGTTGGCGAAGGCGCGAATAACCCCGTCGTCACTGCGGAGGACGACCACGCTTTCGCCCAGATAGTCGAGTGTGCGGTAATCGCCGGCGCTGGCAAGATCGCTTTCATGGCACACGATCTGCCACGACGGTCGGATCACCCGCTCCATCTCGAGCGCGAAGAATTCGGGATCGGTGTAGATCCAGCCGGGCAGGCTCCAGTCGGCATCGGGGTCGACAGCGGGGCCGGCGATGCTCGCAATTTCATGGTTGAGCGAGGTCATGACCCGGGTCCACGGCTGCTTGTCGCATGAACCTATACATGTGGCTTCGTTCGGCAAGGACTGCCGATTTGCCAGACCCGTCCTTTCGTGAGACCAAGTGCCATGGCGGGCCCCACAGACGGTCGGATCGGCATCTGGATGACCAGCGCGCTGGTCGTCGGCACGATGATCGGCGCGGGCATCTTCATGTTGCCGGTGTCGCTCGCCCCGCTCGGCGCCAATGCCGTGGCGGGGTGGGGACTGAGCAGTCTCGGCGCCCTGTGCATCGCGTTCTCGCTTGCTTGCCTGTCGCGGCTCGGCGGCGACGGAATTCAGGCCAATATCGAACGCCAACTGGGCCGAACCGCCGCTTTTGTCGTGGCCTGGTCGTTCTGGGTCTCGAATTGGGTTAGCCAGGCAGCGGTAGCGATCGCCGGGGCCTCGGCACTTTCATGGATCAGCCCTGCCTATGCCGGGCCCGGTTTCGTGATCCCGCTCGCAGTCGGTAGTGTCATCTTCTTCACCGCCGTCAACGCTTTCGGCGCGCGGGTGTCGGGCGTGGCCTCGATCGTGACCGTTGCGATCAAGCTGCTGCCGCTCGCCGGGGTGATCGTGATCTTCGCGCTGCGCGGCCTCAGTCCTGTTCCCTACGAACCACTTGCCCACGCGCCGCTGACTCTCGCCAGTCTCGCGAGCGCCACCGCGCTGACCTTCTTCGCGCTGACGGGCTTCGAAAATGCGACCACGCCGGTCAGCAAAGTGCGCGACCCGGCCCGAACCATCCCACGTGCCATCATTGGCGGAACCTTATTCGTCGCGATCATCTATTTGCTTGCCAGCACCGGGGTGCAACTGCTCCTGCCTGCTGCGATCGTGGCCCAGTCCCCGGCACCGTTCGCCGATGCGATCGCAGCTGACTGGGGCGGCGGCCTCGCGGTGTTTGTCGCGCTTGCTATCGCGGTCGCAGCGTTCGGCTGCCTCAATGCGCTGATCCTGGGAACCGGCGAACTTGGCTATGCCTTGGGACTGCGGCGCGATTTGCCCGCCGCGATGGCCTGGACCTGGCGCGGCAACACCCCGGTCGGGGCGCAGATCGCCGGGTCCGCGCTGTCGATCCTGCTGATTCTGGCCAACAGCAGCCGGGCGAGCGCCAGCCTGTTTACCTTCATCATCCTGCTGTCGACCGCGGCGATACTTGTGGTCTACCTCGCCGGTGCGATTGCGGCATGGCGGCTAAGGTCGTCGCTTGCAGCCCGAGCGGCGGTGATCGTCGCGCTGCTGTTCATCCTTTTCGCGTTTTACGGTACCGGAACCGAATCAGGCCTGTGGTGTCTGGTCCTGCTAGCGATCGGGCTCGCTGTCCGTGCGATCATGCACTGGTTCAGTACGGTGAAGCGCTGAAGTAGCGGAACGAACGTGCGATTCCACTGCGTGCGGGGCCACGGCCGCGCCGATCAGCAACAACGCCGGTCCCGAGCCAAGCGCGGACCTGGCGGCAAGCGCGAGCAGGTCGAGCCGGGTGATCAAGCTGCGTTCGTCGGGAAGGCTGGCATTTTCGACCAGGGCAACAGGCGTGCTGGCGGGCAATCCAGCTGCCATGAGCTCGCGTGAAACCTCGACGGCCGCGGCTTTACCCATGTAAATCGCCAGGGTCGCAGCGGGATCGGCCAGGGCCTGCCAGTCGAGGTCGAGCACTTCGCCTGCGCGCGCATGAGCAGTGACGAACACCAACTTGCGTGCCAATCCGCGCAGCGTCAGCGAGGTGCCGAGGCTTGCGGCGGCCGCGCTGGCGGCGGTGATGCCGGGGCAGATCTGCACCGCGATCCCGGCTGCGCGGCAGGCCTCGAGCTCTTCCATCGAGCGGCCGAAGATTGAGGGGTCGCCGCCCTTGAGCCGCACCACGCGGTGGCCGGCCAGCGCGGCTTCGACGATCAGGCGGTCGATGCTGGCCTGATCCTTCGAATGCCGTCCCGAACGCTTGCCGACATGGACCAGCCGGGCGGCAGAATTCGCCAGATCGAGTACGCAGGGGCCGACCAGGGCATCGTGAAAGATCACGTCGGCCACACCGATCAACCGGGCAGCCTTGCGGGTCAGCAGTTCGGGATCGCCAGGGCCAGCGCCAACCAGCCACACCGAACCTGCGGGAAAGTCTTTCCGATCACCCTGAGCTTGTCGAAGGGTCATTCTGCCGCCTCCTGTTCGAGGGTCAGGACCTGTTCGAGCAGCCGGGCAATTGCCGGGCGGCACGAGCCGCAATTGGTCCCGGCGCAGGTCGCTGCACCCACCGCCTCGACGCTCCCGGCCCCGGCGCGCGCGGCCGCCTCGATCTGAAACGCCCCGATGCCGTGGCAAATGCACACCATCGGTCCGCGTTCGGGCTGCGGCGCGCTTGGGCGGCCGGCTAGGAGTTCGAGTGCCGAGGGATCATCGCTGCCAAGCTGCGCCGCAGCCCAGTCGCGTCCGGGCAGCTGTCCGGTGCGGGTAAGGTAGAGCGCGGCCTCGAGCTGGCCGGTGCCGCTCCGCACCGCCACGCGGCGCATCCCGCGCGTGGCGTCGGCAACCTCCATCCGCTCGCCTGCAGGAAGCAGGGCGTCGATCGCGATGTCGCCCATTCCGGCAAGTTCATAAAGCCAGCCGTACTCGATCCTGGCGCGGCTCCACCAGGTGAGGTCTTGCGGTTCGGGTGCGGACCTAGTGGCGAGAAAGCCGCGCCAGTCAGGCACAATCGGGGTGACCCGTGCCGCGCTGTTCTTGAAGCCGGGCTGGCCGGACAGGGGATCGGCGGCTTGTCCGGGCAGCCGGTTAGCGCGGCCCTCACTTGAGAAACTGTCGGTCCAGTGCATCGGCACGAACACGTCGCCGCGCCGTTGGCCTTCGCTGAACGTGACGCGGAATGTGGCACTGCCTTGCGGGGTGGCAACTGCGGCGAGGCCGCCGTCCTCAAGCCCGAACTTGTCGGCATCTTGCGGATGCACTTCGATCAGGGGCTCGCGGCGGTGCTGGCTGAGCTTGGGCGAGAGGCCCGTGCGCGTCATGGTGTGCCAATGATCGCGGTAGCGGCCGGTGTTGAGCCGCAGCGGATAGTCGGGGTCGATTTCGGGCACGCAAGGCGTGACGGCAATCAACCGCGCTTTGCCCGATGGCGTCGAATATCCCGACGCGAGCGGATGGTCTCCGCCCCAGCGGAACGGCGCCATTTCCGCATAGTCCTGATCGGTCATGGCGGCACAGCGCGCGAGATCGAGCTTGCGGCCGTGGCGCACCGCCAGCCGGGTCATCGCGGCATATTCGCGGAAAATGTCGGCAGGTCCGGTAAAATCGAAGTCGCCGCCCCAGCCCATCTTCGCGGCGAAATCGCACATTATCCGCCAATCGGCGCGCGCTTCACCGGGCGCGGCGAGAAACGCGCGCTGGCGGCTGATCATCCGCTCCGAGTTGGTTACCGTTCCGTCTTTCTCGCCCCAGCCGAGTGCGGGCAGGCGGATATGGGCGAAGGCTGCGGTATCGGTTTCCGCGAGCACATCGGAGACGACCACGGTCTCGCAGCGCGCCAACGCCTCGCGCACGAAACCCGCATCGGGCATCGAAACCGCCGGGTTGGTCGCCATGACCCAGAGGAACTTGATCCGCCCGTCATGCACCGCACGGAACATGTCGACTGCCTTCAGTCCGGGCCCTGAACATAGGCCTGGCGCCTGCCAGAAGTCCGCGACGTCGGCGCGCTCAGCCTCGGAGAAGCCAAGGTGGCAGGCAAGCATGTTGGCAAGCCCGCCCACCTCGCGTCCACCCATCGCATTGGGCTGGCCGGTGATCGAAAACGGTCCTGCGCCGGGGCAGTTGATCCGGCCGAGCGCAAGGTGGAGGTTGATGATCGCGTTGCCCTTGTCGGTCCCCCCGACCGACTGGTTTGCGCCCTGGCTGAACAGCGTGACCATGCGCGGATGAGCGGCGACCAGATCGGCGAGGGCGGCGAAGTCCGCGTCAGCTACGCCGGAAGCGCCCGTCTCAAGCGCTGCCCAAAATTCCTTGGGCACTTCGCAATTGGCCGAGACGAAATCTTCGTCGACCAGGCTGCGGTCATGCATTGCCGCGAGCAGCGCGTTGAACAGCGCGGTGTCGCCGTCGGGCGCGATGGCGAGATGGAGGTCGGCCTGTTCGGCGGTCTCGGTACGGCGCGGGTCGATCACCACCAGTCTGGTTCCGCGCGACTTCCGCGCCTGCTCGATCCGCTGCCAGATCACCGGATGGCACCAGGCGGTGTTCGAACCGACCAGCAGGATCAGGTCGGCTGCATCGAGGTCGTCATAAGTGCAGGGCACCACGTCCTCGCCAAACGAGCGAACGTGCGCGGCCACTGCAGAAGCCATGCACAAGCGGCTGTTGGTGTCGATATTGCCGCTGCCGACGAAGCCCTTCATCAGTTTGTTGGCGACGTAGTAGTCCTCGGTGAGCAGCTGCCCCGAGACGTAGAAGGCGACGCTGTCCGGCCCGTGCTGCTCAATGCAGTCACGCATCCGCTCGGCAACGAGGCCCAGCGCCTCGTCCCAGCCAGCCTGCCGGTCACCGATCAGCGGATGGAGCAAGCGACCCTCAAGCCCCACCGTTTCGCCAAGGTGCGTGCCCTTCGAGCACAACTTGCCGTAATTGGCCGGGTGATCGCGATCGCCTGCGATCGTGACCGTCCGCGCACCCGTTACCGTCGCCGCAATCCCGCAGCCGACACCGCAATAGGCGCAGGTCGTGCGGACGGGTGTCATCAGGCGGCCCGGATCGCCGGCTTGCGGCCCACCACTGCGTCGCGCAGCAGGTAAAGGCGGCCGGCATCGACCTTGAGCGGGATCACGGGCACGCAACCCTTGTCGTCACCCAGTGCTTCGCCGGTCTTGAGCGAGATGTTCCAGTTATGCAGCGGGCAGGTCACCACGTTGCCGTGGACGATCCCCTGGCTGAGCGGCCCCTGTTTGTGCGGGCACTTGTTGACCAGCGCGTAAAACTGGTTGTCGAGCGTGTGGAACACTGCGATTTCCTCACCTCCCAGCACCGGCAAGGTGCGGGCATTGCCGGGACTGATCTGGTCCACCGGGCCGATATCGAGCCAATTTCCGATCACTTGGCGAACTCCATCCGGGTGGTTGCAGGGTCAAGCGGGCGCACTTCGGCAAGGTGCTGGTGGAGCTCGGCATATTTGCCCGCAGCGCGCTCGGCCCAGGGGTCGTCCTGCATGAACTGCTGCGAATGCCGGAACCGGGCGGCGAGGCGTGCCACCGAATCGGGATCGTCGAACAGCCCGGCCTTGATCGCATCGAGCCCGACGCGTTCGATCCACGGCGCGGTGCGTTCGAGGTAATGGGCCTGCTCACGGTAAAGCTGGATGAAGGCGGCGCAGTGCTCCATGGCTTCGGCTTCGGTCTCGACCTTGCACAGCAGATCGGTGACGCGGACCTTGATCCCGCCATTGCCGCCGACGTGCAATTCGTAGCCCGAATCGACGCAGATCACGCCGAAGTCCTTGATCGTCGCTTCGGCGCAGTTGCGCGGGCATCCCGAGACCGCGATCTTGAACTTGTGCGGCATCCATGAGCCCCAGGTCATATGCTCGATCTTGACGCCAAGCCCGGTCGAATCCTGCGTGCCGAAGCGGCACCATTCGGAGCCGACGCAGGTCTTCACGGTGCGCAAGCTTTTGCCATAGGCATGGCCGGAAACCATCCCGGCGGCATTGAGATCGGCCCAGACGGCGGGAAGGTCTTCCTTCTTGATTCCGAAGATGTCGAGCCGCTGGCCACCGGTAACCTTGACCATCGGCGCGTTGAACTTCTCGACCACGTCAGCGATTGCGCGCAGTTCGCGCGGGTTGGTGAGACCGCCCCACATCCGCGGAACCACCGAATAGGTGCCGTCCTTCTGGATATTGGCGTGCATCCGTTCGTTGACGAAGCGGCTTTGCTGGTCGTCGACATATTCGCCGGGCCAGGTGCAGAGCAGGTAATAGTTGAGCGCCGGGCGGCACGAGGCGCAGCCATCGGGCGTGGTCCAGTGCAGTTCCTGCATGACCTGCGGGATCGCGTGCAGGCTTTTCTCGACGATCAGGCGGCGCACGTCGTCGTGCGAGAAGCTGGTGCACTTGCACACGGTCTTGGGGCCGGACTGGATATCGTCGCCCAGCGTCAGCGTGAGCAGACTTTCGACAAGCCCGGTGCACGATCCGCACGAGGCCGACGCCTTGCACTGCGAGCGCACTGCATCGAGGCTGCATGCCCCGGCGTTGATCGTGGCGACGACCTTGCCTTTGGAAACGCCGTTGCAACCGCAGATCTCGGCATCGTCCGAGAGGGCGGCAACGGCAGCGTTAGGGTCCAGCAGCGCACCCCCGGACGCAAAGGCCTGACCGAAGATCAGCGCTTCGCGGATGTCCGAAACATCCTCGCCCTTCTTGAGCAGGTCGAAATACCATGAGCCGTCGCCGGTATCGCCGTAAAGCACCGCGCCGACCAGCTTGTCGTCCTTGACGATGACCCGCTTGTATACCCCGCGCGCGGCATCGCGCATGACGATGTCCTCGGCGCCGTCGCCGCCCGAAAAGTCTCCGGCGGAAAACAGGTCGATGCCTGAGACCTTGAGCTTGGTCGAGGTGACCGAACCTTCATAACCCGAAGGTGTGCCGCAGGCCTGATCGGCGAGCGCCCGGTACATGTCCCACAAGGGCGCGACCAGGCCGTAACAGTTGCCCCGGTGCTGGACGCATTCGCCCACTGCCATGACGGCGGGATCGGAAGTGACCATGTGATCGTCGACCATGATCCCGCGCTCGACTTCCAGCCCGGCCGCCTTGGCCAGCGCGGTTGCCGGCCGGATGCCCACCGCCATGACCACGATATCGGCCGGAATCTCGCGGCCATCCTTGAGCCTGACCCCGGCGACGTGGCCATCCGCGCCCATGATCTCGGCGGTATCGGCGCAGGTCAGGATCGTCTGGCCGCGACGCTCCAACTCGGCCTTGAGCAGCCACCCGGCGGCTTCATCGAGCTGGCGTTCCATCAGCGTGGGCATCAGGTGGATCACGGTCACAGTCATGCCGCGCAGCGACAGACCGTGCGCGGCTTCGAGCCCGAGCAGGCCGCCGCCGATCACTACCGCCGATCCGCCCGTCTCGGCAGCGGCGAGCATTTTGTCGACGTCGTCGAGATCGCGGAAGGTGACCACGCCAGGCAGATCGTGCCCCGGCACCGGAATGATGAAGGGATCGCTGCCGGTGGCGATCAGCAGCTGATCATAAGGCTCGCTGCGGCCCGAGCGGGTGACGACTACCTGCGCCTGCCGGTCGATCACGACGACCGGATCGCCCGATACCAGCGTGATCGCGTTGTCATCATACCAGGCCTGCGGGTTGATCACGATGTCGTCGAAGGCCTTCTCGCCCGCCAGCACCGGCGAAAGCATGATCCGGTTGTAATTCACGCGAGGTTCGGCGCCGAAGATGGTGATCGTGAACCTGGCGGGATCGCGCGCGAGGATTTCCTCGATGGCGCGGCACCCGGCCATGCCATTGCCGATCACGACAAGCCGTTCGCGCAAGTTGCCCTGCGGCTGCTTGTCAGAGAAGTTCATCGGGGCATTCACCTGCAAGGTCTCCTTGGCGAACGCGCAACGCAAAAAACCGCCACGTACCGACTCCAAAGGAGCGGTCCGGGCGGCTTCATTGCCACGCGTCTTGCGATTGTTTCTGCAGGAGCGCTGATCCGTCCGACTCTGGACGGCGCTTCCTGCTTCACATCGGAAGATATGTGATTTCAGGGGTGTCAGGCAAGCCTTTTTTGCGGTGCAGCAAAATTGGCCTGCCGGACACCCGCCGGTCAGTAAGCAAATTCGAGTTGCAGCCAGAACTTCTTGGTATCGACGCTGAACAAGTCGGCATTGTAGCTGGCATATTTTGCCAGCACGTTGAAGCGCTTGAGCTTGAAGCCCACGCTCGCATCCCATTCGTCGCCGAAGTGAGTCGAACCCGTGTCGCTTTCGAACCGGTGGTATGCGAATGCGGCGTTCAGACCCGGCAGTGCCTTCACTTTGGGGAGCTTGTAGGTAACGCCGCCGTAGATGTCTTGCAGTCCGGTGGCAGGCGTAGTGAGGAACAGATCGGCCCAGCCGTTAAACTTGTGCAAGGTCGCCATCGGGGTCTGGAATGAACGCGTGCCGTTCCCGCCCAGCTTTTCGTAGCCGGCGTTCACGCCGAGCGGCCCAAAGGCGAGCAGCGCGTCTGCGGCGATGTAATCGACCGAGTAGTTGGCCGGATTGTTCTTCCAGTCAGATTGCCGGGCATAGCTGGCGGTCAGCGTCAGCGTGGCCTTGGGCGACAACTTGAACGTGCCCACCGCGCGCGCGCCGTAGGTCTGCGTATCGGCATTGGTGGTGGCCAGAGCGCCTGCCTGTTCCGCAAGATCGTAGTCGAGCAGATAGGCAAAGCCCTTGATCGCGATCGGCCCGAGCTTTGCGCCCGCGCCCAGGAACACGAAGTTTCCGTCATAGGCGGTGCGCGGCCCGGCATCGACGCCGAAGATCGTGCGCTGGCTGATCGAATAGGTGCCGTCCAGGTTCACTGGTCCAAGGGTTGCTTCGGCGCGGACCGCGTCGAAGGTCTGCTCGTTCTGGCGCCAGCCGACCGCACCGACGAAGCGTTGGTCGTCGAGGTTGATGCGCTGGCGGCCCACCGTCAGCGTGAACGGCTTGGACTTGTACTGCAGCTGCAGCCGGTTGAGCTCGACGTTCATCGGATCGGCAACGACAGAATAGGCCGGCCGGCGCTGGGTGTCGGCGATGACGAATGGGAAGGCGTTGTAGTTGTCGACCACGGCAAGCGTGCCCTCGGCCTCAGCGAGCAGGCCAAGGCCGCTCTTGTGCTTGAGCTCGAAGCCCGCGCGCAGCCGCACGGTGACGGCATCGGCATCGGTCGCAGGCTGGTCGACCCGCTCGTAGCGGATGCGCCCATCGACGATCGGATCGAGCGTGAACCCGCCCCCGATCTTGACCGGGTCGCCCGGCGCGGCGAACGCGGGTTGAGCAAAGGCGATCGGCGCCGCGAGTGCGGCGACCGCAAGTAGTCTGGTCTTCATTGTCGTTTCCCTCCTGACGAACCCTGGTGGCCCTCAGGCATCCCCTCATTTTGTGTTCAGGCCGCCTCGGCGTGCGGTCCGTGATCGTGTTCGGCGAGGAAGTGCAGCACCTCCTGCCGGTAGGCATAAAACTGCGGATCCTTGAGCAGCGCCTTGCGCTCACGCGGGCGCGGCAGGTCGACTTTCAGCACCTTGCCGATCGTGGCGTTGGGACCGTTGGTCATCATCACCACCCGGTCGGCGAGCAGTATCGCCTCGTCGACATCGTGGGTGACCATCACTGCGGTCACCTTGGTCCGGTTCCAGACTTCGACCAGCACGTCCTGCAGATCCCAGCGGGTCAGGCTGTCGAGCATGCCGAAGGGCTCGTCGAGCAGCAGCAGGCGCGGGGACAGTGCAAAAGCGCGGGCGATGCCAACGCGCTGGCGCATGCCGTTCGACATTTCCGCCGCCAGCTTGTCCTTGGCATCGCTCAGGCCAACGCGGTCGAGGTAATATTCGATGATCTCGGTGCGCTCGACGCGGCTGGCGTGCGGATAGACCCGTTCGACTCCCAGCGCGACATTTTGCCGTGCGGTCAGCCAGGGCATCAGGCTCGGCGCCTGGAACACCACTGCCTTGTCCGGTCCGGCGACATCGACCTCGCGGTTGTCCAGAATGATCGAGCCCTTGCTGATCGCATTGAGCCCGGCGGCCATGGTCAGCACAGTCGACTTGCCGCAGCCCGAATGGCCGATCAGCGAGACGAACTCGCCTTTGTCCATCAACAGG
>Ga0307508_10003756_pt1 | contig 15179 bp, 10 predicted proteins | sample 9_EM_MG_FD_203089 | JGI IMG/M metagenome (GOLD analysis project Ga0307508, IMG submission 203089) | Populus trichocarpa ectomycorrhiza microbial communities from riparian zone in the Pacific Northwest, United States - 9_EM | ecosystem: Host-associated > Plants > Roots > Unclassified | place... | reverse complement strand
CTTGTATAATTTTAATAATATAAGAGTTATTTAAAAAAAATAACTGAGGGAAAAGATTCATGTTAACTTGGGTTAACATGTTAACCCTGTAATCATTGATGTAGAAAAGAAAGTGAAAAAAAACATAGAGATTAATTTTCAATAAATCAAACATTGAAAAATAAGATTAAAAAAAATAAATTTAATGAAGAATCTAAAACTAAGACCAAAGTTAACCCATGTTAATATTCAAAACTCGTGACCCTAGTCTTGAGCATAGAAGAAACCTCGTAGAAAGACAAATTCAAAAAAATAATAAAGTAAAATTCTAAATCATAGAAAAATATTGGGAAATTAGGGGGAAAGACAACAAAAAAATATCTAAAAAAATGAAATACTAATAAAAAGAAAAAATGATCAAATTTAACATAAAAATAAGTTAAAATTAAATGTTGAGAGATGAAATTGAAAATAAAATTCAATTAGAAAATGGATAAAAAAAATAATTAGCAATTAAAAGAATAATGATCAAATTTGATATAAGAATTAAATAAAATTGATGAGGTATGAAATTAAAGAAAAATATAATTTACAAGAGATAGAAAACAAAACAAGTAGAAAAAAAACGAGGACTAAATTGTATATACAAAATAAATAAAATGAAACTTTTATATTTTACCTAGGAGAAGGGAGAGAAAATGAGGAGGAGAAGAAAAAGTTCGCCAGCGCCACTGGTCCGCCGCCAAAACACATGCCCCACCTTTGGCAAGCCTCCGATCTATTTATAACACTGCTTTTTATAGTGATGTTTGTCCGGTTAAAGATCTCGCAGGAGTCGCCTAAAAGAGGCAAAGCTCCCTCCATGTGTTGGAGCTTGCGTTACACATGTGGATCATTTTTTTGTTTAAAATATATTTTATATATGTTAAAAGATTTAATTGTCCTTGAGTCTATTTAACAATTATAAAAAGTCTAATAAAATGACGAAAATATTTCTGAAAACAAGTTCAATGAAATGAAATGTTATGAGTAGTTAAGTAATTATATTGTGAAAAAAAAAAGTACAAAAAATTTGCATATTTTTTTTATTTAAAAGGTAAATTAATAATTTTATTATAAAAAAAACCAATTTACCTCTGTTTAATTTGATAATATTAATTGAACCCTGTGAAAAAGTATTTCGCACTCTAATTTGCATTTCTTTGACTAGCATTGTAAAGGACAAAAAAACGTCATTGTATTGAAGGCAGCAATCCAAGATGGATTGAGTTTTACCGCGCAATGTTTCACTCAACACTCTTGGATAAATAAATAAATAAATATATATATATATATATATAATATATTTGAGGAGGGTAGGGTTAAATCATAATTTTTGTATATCATCACAATAATTTTTTTTTAAAAAAAATCAATATATATATTACATAAATTATAACCACCTACCTAGCAATCGTACATATGACTAGTATTGTAAAATTATCATATATATTAAATAATATAAAGAAAAGAAAAAATTATCTTCAACATCCACCAAGATAATTAACAAACACCGTGTGGTGTAAACACCATGTACATGTGTATTATTTATCTTTTCATATTTTATTATAAATATATTTTAAATAAAAGATAGTTTTTAGGTTAAAAAATTATAGACCCAGTTTTTTTCAATCACCACAATGACCAGAATATGGGGAATACCAAGTGACACATCACTGAATTCTTTTTTTCAAAACATATTGGGGCGGATATATTTTAAAAAAAGGCCCCTCGCGTGAGCCCTTTTGAAATGGACCAGACACTAGTGTGGCTTGCAAGGCCATTTATAAATGTGTTTTTTAAATTAATACTCTTTCTCTTTGATTTTTTATTTTTTATTTTTAGCAATTTTAAATAGTAGTTGTTTTTTAATTATTTTGTATGTATTTAATTTTTGAAGATTACAACAAAAACTAAAAGGCATCAACTTTTTATTATGCATGAAAATACTATTCACTCTCTCACAACTCACTATGAATTGGAGTAGTGTATTTTTTTTGAAAATTTTTACTTTAATACTCGAACTTTTATTTTGTGTGATTTGACTTTTTTGAGCCTAAATTGGCCCTCAATTGCATTGTTTTTTAGGAGGGAGGGTTGAATTGAAAGCTAAGGGATTGAAATGAAAATATTGGGTAACATGGGGGGGGCGAGTTAAAAGTTTCATTGAAATATTCATTTTAATCCCCTATATTTTTTGGATATTAGGTGATCAGTCTCCTGAATTTCAAGACAATATATTTGGGTACTTAACTTCATTTTTCTCTTTTTTCAGTCATTTACTATTGGGAGAAGAGAGGGAGAGTTGCTGGATTCCGACCCAGAGAGAGAAAGTAGTTGCTAGGGAAAGATTCCGACCACAAAAACTATTTGTTTTTGTGTCAAAATGTTCCATATAATGAGGGGGGTTATGTTTAGGTGCTTTTTTTTACCTTTAAAACAACAAATGTGTGCTCGAAAATAATTTTTGTTTCGGGCGGATTTCAGGTTTTGAGGTAGTTTTTTTAGTGGTCATGAATTAGTTTAACAAGGTCTTTAAGATGTTTTAGGGTCAAAATGAGTTGAAAATGAGATTTTGGGTAAAAAAACAAAGAACTCGATTTTTCCGGCCACCACAGTGGTTGAGTTTTGAGTTTCCTAGGGGACGCATTATTTTTTTAAAAATATATTTTGGGTGTATTCAAACTTTTTTAAAAAATAAAGGCCCGCACTTGTACTTGGTGTTGCGGACCCGCATGTGGGCCGATGCTTTATTGGGCCAGACGCCCAGCAACGCCTGACCTGATTCCTTCTTCTTCCTTTTTAGTTTTTTAAAAAATAATGCATTATTTGTGTATATTTTTTTGAATAAATTCTGGGTTTATATTTTAATTAGATTGTGATTATTTTTAAATGATATTTGATGTGTTTAATTTTTAGAGAGGTATGTATGATTCATCTGTGGTTTTTTCTTAATTTTATATAGATTATTTTTTTAATATTGATTTTTTATAAGATTTTTCATATGTGCAACCTTGCATTTTTTTTTTTTACTTATTGTTCAATAAATTATATGTGTGTGTTGGTTTCTATTACAAATTTTATATATTTTTCTATTACAAATTTATTTTGATAGAGGAATTCATTAAACATAACCAGGTAAATTACCCGTGTTGCGATTTTAGATATCTTGATCTTCATTTTTCACTTGGTTTTCTCAATTTCATTTTTGTTTATTATTGATGAATTTTTTTTCATTACTTTACACAATGGTTATTGAGTTGTTTAATTGGATGTGTGCATAAGTTTTTCGATTTACATCTAGGAGTTTTATATATATATATATAGAATCCGATGGAGGAAACTATTCAACTAATGCTTGCCTAAGAAAGTTTAAAAGCTTTAGATGCTCTTAGGTTGCTTTCTCTTAGAGGAATTATTTATCTTTCAAGACGAGTGTTTGAAGTATGTACCATACTCATTTTATACATTGGGTCCAGATACATAGATGGATATATAAAATATTTTTGCAGATATTTAACTAGGTTATTCAGGTTCTTGTAATAACAAGGAGTTGACAAACATTTGTTACTTTTTATTTGCTAACAGTTGCTGAGACTTCACTTCTCACTCAAAAGTTGGGCTCAATACTCTTTTTGTTTATTATGCCATTTTTTATTTTAAATTGCTCAAACAATGCCTATGTTAGATTGATGTTCCTTTACGTTTTATAATTTGATTTTTATATGAAATTTGAGACAGTTTAAGCAAGTTTTTTGCATGTTAATTATCTTTGCTTAAAAGCCAAATTATATGCATTTTAATGCTACCGGCTCTTGATTACAAGCTTAGAAAAACATTTTTTTCTTTCAATTGTCTCACAATTAAAAACAACCCACGTTTTTAGAAGTAGCTCACAACAACGCGCGAACAACCTATCAAGTATTATTCTAATTAATATATGATTTTTTTTATATTTTATATAATTGAACTTTATTCTTAAAGATTAAAAATATTTATTTTTGGATATTATTTCTAACAAGTGTAACCTTATGAGTTTTTTTCCCTTTGATTTTATTCAATCAATTTTATGTGTATCAATTTCTACTATCATTTGATTAAATAAAAAATTAATTTTAATAAACACAGTTATTGAATACAATCGAGTGAATGGATCATGTTACGAAATAAAATATCTTGATTTATATTTATCTCATAATTTTTTCAGATATGTATTTTATTATCGTTAATGACTTTTTTTTTTAATTTATTGACATAAATGATTCTAAATTTATTTAATTAAAAGTGCATAAAATTTTCAATTTACTATGTAAAAAAAAATATGTTGTAAAAGCATGCATTTTCAGTTTTTTTGTTGAAAAAAAATATCCTACTCGTGACGAAGTACGAGTCAAATAACTAGTTTACTTATATTCTAGAATCATTATGGACCTTCAATGTTCAAACATAAAGCTCTTTTTTTTTTTAAAAAAAAAATCCAACCCCTATTTTTATTTTGATTTTGTTATTTTTTTTCTCAATTTCATTATTATATTTTTGTTAAAAGTCGTTTGAATTATTTTTGTACCGATTAAGTTGATTATATCTTGTTGAGACAACTCTCACGAGTTTTAATTTTAAACCTAAGCTAATTAAGGAGTCGAGTCAAGATGTTTTTTTTTTGTCAATTTCTTCATTTTTTTTTCATTTAATCTATATAGTTTTTTTTACCAGTCAGTCAGATTATTTTTGGATTGACTATGATAATTAGATCATATCAAGATAACTTCCATATTATTTGATTTTTAAACAGGGCTAGACAAGAAGAAGAAGTTGGTTAATGAGGTTTTTTTATGTCAATTTCATTTGTTTTTCTTAATTTTTTTATCAGTCAAGTGTGATGTTTTTGGATTGGATAAGTTGATTGAATTAGGTCGTAATAATTCTTACCTTATTTGATTTTTAAGTTAAGATTAGATAATAAGTTGAATTGAAAGATTTTAAAATTGATATCCTGAATTGAATTATTAAAATTAAATTTAATAATAATATTAAATAGTTTTCAATAACTTAATTAATTTTTTAAGATGACCAGTAGAATAATGATAGATTGTAAACTAGTATCATTATAAGAAAAAGTAATAATTCTTAAAAAAAAATTCTCATTTTCTAAAATGATTTCTCACTAATTTCTTATGGCACAAACAAATAAAAAAATTATTTTCCACGAAATTCATTTTTTTTTTTTTTCACATTTTCGGAAACAAACGAGTCCTAATAATATAATCCTTAGTCTTTTACTGCTGCATATTTAAACTTAAAAATCAAGACAGCATTATAAGCTACTCCACTCCTCCCTCATTTCCACTCTCAAAACAGCCATGGAGATCGACAGCGAAGATAAAACCCTAGAAGAAGAACTAGACGACGAAGACAATAATAACAACGACAACGGAGACCAACTTCAGAACCCCAAACTCCGGTCAGACTCTGATTCCGATTCCGACTCAGAAGACGAATCGCAGCAAAATCAAGAGCTTAAAACCCTAGAAACTGAGCTCTCCAGTAACCCCGCCAATTATGACTCTCATGCTCAAGTAATTAACGCTAATCCCTCTTTCTTTCTGAGCTTCTATTTGTAAAGTAAATAATTTTATTGTATGCATTGATGCTGCTTGCTTGCTGTTTTTTTAGTACATAAAACTGTTGAGAAAAATGGGAGAGATAGATAAGCTTAAACAAGCAAGAGAAGCCATGAACACTGTGTTTCCACTAAGCCCTGACATGTGGCGTGATTGGGCTAAAGATGAAGCTTCTATTTCTGGGTAATATTTTTTTTTTTTTGTATTTTCAATGACTATTTTGTTATGCTTTATTGATTGTTGCTGGTGGTTGTTGAGTTGATTCATTGATTGATTTATTTTTTTCAGGCCAGAGGGTTTCGCGGGGGTTGAGAAGATTTATGACCGTGGAGTGTTTGATTATCTGGTGTGTTCTTGTTAAACTCTTTTAGTAATACTTTAGGGTGTCATTTTGTTTTTTAAATGTTTTCAGGACTTTTGGTGCTCTGATGCTGTACTACTATATATAGTGTGCATTCATAGAACGACTATTGTTTGATAATGGAAGAAACACATAGGATAATAGTTAAATTTTGAAAAAAAGGAATGCTATGCTCTCAGGAATCAGGACAATTATGTTGTTGTGTTGTTTGCAGATAATTTAGTTTTATAGAATTATCTATGATTTGTTTGGATATCCCTGCTTATTTTCATTGGCAAGCTTTTATAAGATAAATAGACCTTGTGTTTATTCAACTTATGTCATTTTTGTGTGGCTTTCTCAGCTAAAAGAAGAAAATATAAAAATAAATTCCAGTATTATTAATTTAAGAAAATTGAAGCTGATGGTTTCATGGTTTTAATTCGTTGTGTGATTGTCTTTACATATTAACTAATGGCATGTGTTCTGAAGCTTGTTGCTTCAAAAGTTGAGGTAGTTGACTGTACCATTTTTCAATGCAGTCTGTTTCTCTTTGGTGTGACTATTTGAATTTCATACAAGTACATGATCCTTCAGTGCGAGAATGTTCTCCTGATGGCATTTCAAAGGCCCGAAATCTCTTTGAGCGTGCTCTTACTGCTGCTGGTTTGCATGTTGCTGAAGGAAACAAAATTTGGGAATTGTACAGGGAATTTGAACAGGCGGTACTGCACACCATTGATGAGAATGACATTAAGGTTGGAATTAACTGTCTATATCCAGTTTCCTGTTTGTTTTGCTTGCATGTGATATCTAAAGTGCCCATATCCTTAGCTGCCAAAATTTTCATTTGTATTCTCTGGATCTTTTTTTTTTCTTTTGTATAATTCATTATATGTCCTTTCTGTTTGCTTAGTCTAAGAGCATAGATGTATTGTGTTTAAGTTGGACAACATTCATCTTGGAGCTTGGAATTGTGCATCGTAGATTTTTTTTATTAACTTCTCTAAACAACTGTGATACATGGGAAAAAAGAAGAAAAAAAAGGTGCTGATTAGGCATGTCTTAACCCGCCTGAGCAAATTAATCCCCATCAAGATTTTTGAGTAAACCCTTTGAACCTCTATTTTCTACTGTAACATGACCTGAGAAGCTGTTCTTGCGGCTAACCTGATAAATATGACCAAGCCTGATAAGAATTGCTTGTGAAAAGAGTTCGTTGATATGTCTTCTTGCTCCTCACCTTGTTTGAATCAACCACTTCAACACAACATTCCTCTATCTTATTGGAGCTCTGAAGACCTAGTCAAGAACATGGTACAGGTCTGCATGAGATCACAAGAAAACTGCAAAGATTGGAATTAATTGATGGAACTTGATAGTTGATATAGCTGATGTATTTTCAACCCGATGATAGTGTTAATGCTTAACTCATGTTGCCTCATAGCATGAAAGAGCCTTTACCTTGGACCCAGCAGATACAATTTCTAAGTCCAGATACTGCCAACAGATGAATTCTAAATAAATCCAAATTCTCAAGTTTCTAAATTTGCTTTATATCTCCTGAAGCAGGTTTACAGAGAGACATTTTTCAAGTTAGTTTTATGGAAGTAGTGGTATCTTATGTTAAGTAATTAGCCTTATGAGTCTTCTAACATACATTTAAGAGTTCAAATTCTTGTTTGTAGGCAAAGGAAGTACAGGTCCAACGCATTCGAAATATTTTCCACCGCCAATTGTCTGTTCCACTTGTTAACTTGAGGTCAACACTCCTTGCGTACAAGGCTTGGGAGGTGGAACAAGGGATTGTTCTTGATGCCCAATCTAGTGAAGTTGATGGTATATCTTCTCATCTTGCCTCAGCATACCAAAAGGCCATGGAAGCTTATAATGCTCGTGCTCAGCATGAAGAACAGATTTCTATGCAGAATATATCTGATACAGAAAAAATTCAAAATTTCATGGTATGTAGGACAACTGTTATAATTTAATAGAGCTTTTGATAATTAATAGCTCATTGGGGACATCCTACTTGTACTTTTACTTTTGCTTCATTTTTTATCCAAATTTTTTCTTGCATTATTCCTTCAATTTGAAGTTCATTTACTTTTAACTGCAGTTTGGTCATTCTGGTTATAGCAAGATTTTTTCCTTTTTGCCTGCTTTTCCTTAGAGCCTCAATTTATTAAGGTCCCCTGTTTTTATTGTGGTATTTTTTATTTTCCAAAGGAAGTTCATGTTTTTATTGTTTTGCAGAACTACTTAAAATTTGAAAAGTCTGTGGGCGATCCAGCACGGGTTCAAGTTTTATATGAGCGTGCAATGGCTGACTTTCCTATATCAATTGATCTATGGCTTGATTATACTCGCTATCTGGACAGGACCTTGAAGGTTGTCCTTGAATTTCTCTATTCTCAAGTTTTTCCATCTTCCAATTCTGTAGATTATTTACACACTGTCCCTTTTCCAGGTAGGAAATGTTCTGAGGGATGTTTATTCCAGGGCAACAAAAAATTGTCCCTGGATAGGAGAGCTTTGGGTTCAGTATATGCTTTCCTTGGAACGTGGCCGTGCTCCTGAAAAGGAGATATCTTCTGTATGCTTTTCTTATCACCCTTAGTTACAACCATATACTTTTTGAATGGAGTTCATTTTTATGCTTTGTGTTTTTAGTACAAGTGTTGCCAGCCAAATCATTTGTCTCCCCCAATCCCTTTAGCTTCACATGACAGATGATGTCTCTTTCCATCTGTATCTAATGACAATAAAATTCTAGCAATTTGTTGCCTGTTGATTCTTTTCTGCGCATATTATAAATATGCAGTATTAAAATATGTTCTTTAAGTTACTCATTTGATTTCTTCCATGATTTCAGGTTTTTGAAAAGTCCCTGCAATGCACTTTTTCAACAATTGAAGAGGTACATTTATGAAAAGCTCCTCATAATGTGGGTGTGGTTTCCAATCTATCCCTACAAGTCTAGTTGCTCCCAATTTGTCCTTGTATTGTAGGTTATTCTCCAATCTATACTTCTGGTAAATATTTTCATGCAAACCTAAAAAATGCCCTAACATGAGAAATACAAACTCGACTTGATTTACTAATTTTTTTTTTAATTTTTTTTTGTGTGATATTAAAAATTCTTTTCTTTTTTCATTTTTTATATAATAAATGGAGTGAAATTTGAATTTCTCATGTGACAGCAGTTAAGTTAGTTTTAATGAGAATATTTGATAAAATGATAGATTGGAGAATAGCTTTATATCACGGGAAAAATTTGGAATAATTAGACTTGTAAGAATATATTGCAGACTGGGGAAAAAATAAAAGGACAAGTTGATCTAATTCCTTTTTTTTTAACGTCTTAGTGTCATTGTTTCCTGTTTGCATCGGTTTTCTTTGTTTATTCAGTGACTTTTATTTGTTTCAGTACTTGGATTTGTTTCTAACACGAGTACATGGTTTGAGGAGGAGGATCGAATGTGGTGGTGAAGTGAATGGTGTCTTGGATTATTCATTAATACGGGAAACTTTTCAGGTTTGTATAAACGTGTTGTTTATTATGCTTTTACTCCTCCTTTTCTTTTCCTTTTTATAGAATTGCTTAGTAGGAAAGCTATAACTTTTAAAAAATCATAACCTAGCCTAATGTATAAACTATTCTCCAAGCTTCTAACCCACCTTACCGAAAATAACTTGTAAAATTTTGTTATTAGGTGCAGAATTTAAAGATTGCATCAGTGTCTTTTTTATTCTATATATTTGGCCGAGCTACATATTTGTTCTATTCATATTCTTACCTTGGTCTGCTACATCAGTAAGACATTGGAGAAATGTTTTGACTCACCAAGAATATTGATGCTAGTGGGGTCTAAGCGTCATCCTGTAACTTGTTACCTTGAATTGTCTGTGGCTGCATTACGGTTGGATGTAGTGGGGTCTAAGTGTCATCCTGTAACTTGATCTGAAAAGAGACTTCTCTCTGTTCCTTATACTAGCGAGCTAGGTATTGATGCTATTGAGCTGTTTGTGTATGCTTTCCTTTTCTTTTTAAGCTTGGCAACTTCTGTATGCTCACTGTATACACATGAAGGAGATTTGAATTCATTTTTCTCTCAAATCATAACCCTTAATATAATACCACATGGACTTAATGATTTGTAAATTAAATGTACGTGGATCATAATTCATTTCATGCTTGAATCCTAACCATTAATTTAATACAACATGGACTTAACATTCAAAAATAAAATATATGTGAATCATGTCAAAGTGAGTAAAGAAAGCTTGCATCACTTTTTGAGGATAAACTTTTTCGGTTAACATAAATAAAGCCCAGAAATTAAAATATGCTTTTAAAAATTAATAAATTATTATTTTTTTGCATTAACATATGGTTTTCGGGGCTACCAATTTGGTTTTTGTAACCTACCAAGAAGTAGAAATTAGAGTAAAGAATGGAACTAACCAGTTTTTAACCTTTTTTATTTTTCTTTTCTTGGTTCAGTTTTTTATTTTTACTAGCACTGGTTCAATTTTTCCGTTCATTGTTTTTTTTTACACGCCTAGTTTCAATGCATTTTCTGTGGATGGTAGGTACATATTGTTCTTTCAAGAATTAGATATCCAAGTGTTGCTTATATGAGCTTCAGTAAGATTCTCTTAAGACAGTTGATTTGAATTGGTTTAGCTGTTGAGGCATTGGTCAGATAGTAGAACAATCAAGCCTGAGGTCCTGGGTGTTAGCATGCCCAAGTTCAATCTCCCTACCCCTAACCATCATAAGATTGCTTGACCTGTTCATTGTTTTTCTTAGCACGCCTGCTTTTTTCTTGGAGGGTATCCACTGTTGTTTCCAGAATCAAAGATGCAGGCGGTGCTTATATGAGCTTCCATAGTACTCTCAAGTCAATTACTTTGGATTGTTTTAGCTCTTGAGGCATTGGTCAAATAGTAGAAGACTCAAGCCTGAGGTCCTGACCGTTAGCATGCCCAAGTTCAATCTGCCTCCCTCCAAACCATAAAAAAAGATTGATTTTGATGCTTCAAGATTTACAGAGATCTTTATTCTAATTTTTAACAGTACATTCTGGGATGATTTGTGTACAAGTAGATAATGTGTGTGGTGGTGATGAATTCTCTATATTTTGTATTCTTTATACATTTTGGATCAAGTAGTTATATAGTTGCATTCATTCAATTTTAATCCTAATACTGAATTATTTTCCATCCAGCATGCCTCAGATTACCTGTCACCACACCTGAAGAACACAGATGGTTTGCTGCGTCTGTATGCCTACTGGGCTCGTCTAGAGATGAATTTGGGAAAAGATTTAGTTGCAGCTCGCCGAGTTTGGGAGAGCTTGCTTAAGATCAGGCACACCATATATTCTATTCATCTAGTTTTACCAAAGTTGTTTTATTTAGTACTAGTTGTCTTCCATATTCTTTAATTTAATGTAATGCTTCTTAATTCCTTTTCCAGTGGCTCAACGTTGGAAGCTTGGCAGGGTTTTATAGCAATGGAAACTGAATCGGGTCACATAAGTGAAGCTAGGTCCATATACAAGCGATGCTTTAGCAAAAGATTTCCTGGAACAGGTTCAGAGGTATATTGGTTTTTTCTTTATTTTCTTTTGTGCTGTGATATTTTTTTTGTTTCGTAAACATACATATTCGTTAGCATTAATAGTTTGCTTGTTTATTTTCTAAACAACAGTGAAGATGCAATTCATAGAAACAATGAAGCCTATTGTATTATCTTTTCTCCATTGCACATGGAGGAGCAGAATGCAATCACAAGCAAAGTTAATGTTGAAATAAAAAATGATTCATACTCTTAGTGAAATCTGTTTGACTTTTCTTCATCTGGAAGAGATTAAGATTCCATGTTGGAAAATATATAAGAGTACTCAGACCTTCAGCTAACTCGTTTCCTAGGAGAATCTAGACTTGACAATTAGGCAATATACCCTTGAATTTTGATGAAAGAAGACATAAATTGACAATTAAATTAACCCTAGTTTAACTAGGCCTACCAATAAAACATTGCATGTCTTGCCTTAGCAGCCACTAAATGCCATATAAAAGATCGAGTAAACCAAAATCTATAGTTGATGCGTTGAAACCATGAAAAAGAAACCACTAATTTCTTTCTTGGCTTCATCAAATCAAGAGAAGGCTAGATGGTTTTAGCTCATATTGTATCCAAACATTGGCCTATCTATTTGCCATCATCTGTGAAATGGAATCATGGAATTGGATAATTGCTTGCTGGTTGAAAAGTACAAATAATGAAATTCTGGTAAGACTAATTATGCTGTATAATATTCTGAAGGGAAATAAATCATGGTCTCCTCATAAGGAAGTGGTTGTTAAGGTTAACCGCAGTGAGTTATATTATAAATTTAAATGGAAGTGCTGCACACGGTTGTATCTGATTGTCATGTTCTCTGTTTTCCTAAAATCTTATTACATTTGTTGTTAATGCCATGCTCCTTAATAAAGAATCGCATTAGGCAATAGCATTTCTTGAAAAGTTACAAATTCTAATCACTTAAAAAAGATGCTGATACATATATTTCTTGAGTCAGGACTCCGAAAGAAATTGCCTGTTAGCCATATGGAACCCTTTTGCGAGAAGTGTTGTGATTTTGGGTTTGAAACAAGGAGTATCATTTTCAAGGGCTTACTTTGTAGTATAGGCCAAAGGACCTTGTATTGAAACTCTGCATGCGAGTGAGAAAATGTTAAGCCTTGCACACACAATTTAAGGCATAAAAGATAAGACCAATTGTGTTGCTTAACATTTTTCAATTAGCTATGTTTTATTGTAAATCTAACATGGTGGAACCTAGGATATTCATATTCTGTTGGTTGACAATGTTGTTTTGGATCTCTGACTTCTGATGTTTTGCTCAATATCTGTATACTGCATTTTGGATTAGATGATACTTTCCTTTCCTAATTAACAGAATCATTCAGGACATTTGCCATTCTTGGTTGCGATTTGAAGAGGAGTTTGGTACACTAGAAGCTTTTGACCATGCTATACAGAAGGTACACATTTCTTTTGATATATATGATGAAATTTAATGTTTAATATACTTAATGTGCATATGTAGTGCATTTTTTATAAAAATGGATCTTTCCAATTGATGTTCTTCCATTAGGTTGAGCAACCATATTCATCCTGGGATCTTTTGGAGTTAGAACAGAGAGGAGGGTGAAAGCCAAAATATTATTTCTGAGAAAATTTTGTCTTGTCTCTCCATTCCGTGTCACCTTTTCACGCCCCAATTTTGATAGGTGATAAATGAGTAAAGCACAGATCTTTCTTCAAATAGAATGGAGCATTAACTAGTTTTCCAACAATTTGACTTGGTACTTCAGGTAAAGCATCCTCTCCTACTGATGTTGGTGGTTGAGGTTGACAAGACTTGGGTTGTTTTTCACTGAAAATGGCTTTGGAAATTTGTTATTCAGAGACTTTCTTGGGAAAAAGTGATAGTTATGACAGATGGCAAGACATAACAGATGGGTATGAAAGCAAATATGTGTGCTTATTTTGCTCCACATATTGTATATAAGATTGGAGGTTGGAGATGAGTATTGTTAAGTTTGGATATCTTGTGTGAGGAACTCCCCATAAAGAAATTTCATGATTATAATGTTGTTACATAAATGGGAGCTGTTGTGATTATGTTGAGTGACAAGCTATTGTCGTGCATTTTATCCACTGTATGCAATAATGGCAGGCACTATTGTTGATAATTTGTCTAGCCAGCAAGACATGATTCAAGGAGTTGTGGTGCGATTCTGGACTGGGGAGAATGTGTTGTATTGGCAACCAAGTAACTCAAGGTTAAATCATTACCAGATGCTGTTTGACTGTTAAGTCTAAGAGGAGGATTGGAAGGAATAGCAAGCCTTTGATGGAGTGAAACATTGTGGTCATGGAGAAATCCATGACGTTGAGAAACTTATCTTAGTTGCTGAATGCTTCCTGTCCATAACTTTCCTGGAACCTTATTTAAATTTTTGAATGAGCTTCATTTTTTACCTTCTTCATTCTTGTTTTCTTTTTGGTTCTATCTTTTCATGCATAAGGCTTTAATTTTTGTAGATTCCTAGAGTTCACGGGTTGCAGATAGTTTGGTGTATTTTGAAATTATTTACTATCCTACCAAATACCAATAAATGACCAAATACATGTCTTATATTGGCCATGGAGTAGCTGGATTGGATGGCTTGAGGGACTTCACAACAGCTAAACTTCAGAGCACTAGCATGGCAGTTAATAGCCATTTCATACTACTGAGTAATTGGGAATGGTTGTTGCACTTGAATTCAGAAGTGAATAAAAAATGTTGTGCCCTATGTAACTTGATGCAATCTTAACTTGCATCTCTTGCCTGGAAGCATTTTTGTTTTAACAGTTTTTTACAAGATAAATTTTTTGCCTCTCTCCTTTCTCAGGTTACTCCTCGTCTAGAAGAGCTGAAGTTGTATAGGATACAACAGGAAACAAAAGCATCAACAGATCAGAGTGAGGTATCTGGGAAGAAAATTGCTCGTGAAAAGAGAAAGGGTGGTTCAACAGCTACTGACAAAGAGTCTCCAGCAAAGCGGCAAAAACAAACAGCCCAAACTCAAAAGAAGGGGTATGAGGATAAAGATCAGTTGCAGAAATATGAAGTAAATGAGGCCCAGGAGGCCAAAATTGATCTTGAAAAGACAGACAGCGCCCCTGATGAAAAACAAATGAAAGGTTCTGACGTAAGAACAAAAGGCTATACAGACCAGTGCACCTTGTTTATCTCTAATATCCATTTCAAGGCAAGTAAACTACCTCCTCCCCTCCTACCAGTGCCCTGAATAAGGAGGACCTTATTTTGTTTTTGACATGCGGGGATGGGAACTTATAATTTCAATGTTGACAACTTTTGCAGGCAAATTCTGAAGATATACGGAAATTCTTCAGTGATGTTGGAGGGGTGGCCTCTATTAGAATTTTGCATGATAGAAATACTGGAAAATCAAGGGTCTCTCTCTCTCTCTCTCTCTCTCTAACACACACACACACGCAAGCAAAGGAGGCATACATCTTTCCCCCTTGTCATTTCTGCTTTTCCTTTTGCCCTGGACTTCCTTTATGTGCTTTCAGAGATATATAAGATACTGGCCACTTCAGCTGTTAT